>JAABUM010003235.1_pt1 | contig 20537 bp, 24 predicted proteins | sample 5559161 | NCBI WGS metagenome assembly JAABUM01 (sample SAMN10711868, study PRJNA513369) | rock metagenome | isolation source: Antarctica rocks | place: Antarctica: Victoria Land, Siegfried Peak nord
AACCGGGGTGCAAGGGGCAGGCCGCCCCTTGGTCGGGCGTAGCCCGACAGCCGGCCTCGCGTTCCACAATTTGCCCCTTGACAAGCAATACCGGATCTAATGGCCGATTAGGTGCGATAACCCACCCCTGTCGCCGTTGTCGTGAGCGTGGGCGCCCCTCTGCCCGGATCGTGTAGACTACGTATTATATGCGATAGGGTAGCGCGGAGGGGCGGTGGATGACCACGGGGACAGCGATCGCTCTTGGCCTCGTCGTCGGCGCGACCCTGAGCCTGGCCCTGCGTCACGGCGCGTCCTTGGTCGCCGGTCTGGTGCTGGACGCGCTCAGGGGAGGGAGGAGGGCAACATGGCCACCGCACCGCTGACATGGGCGGCTCCACCAGTCGCGCTGATCCCGCCGCTGCACGTGGCCGTTGATCGCTTCCTGGCCCGCTCGCGCTTCGCTGCCCGGACGCGGGAAAGCTATGCCCAGGATCTTGCCCCGTTACTCGCCCACGTCGGCGACCAACTCGTCGCGACGGCGCTCACGCACGCTGCGGCCGCCGCCTATCTCGCCGCCCAGGAACCGCTGGCGGCCAGTACGTACAACCGCCGCTACGCCGCCCTGCGCAGCCTTGTCCGCTGGTGTCAGGCCCAAGGCTACCTCGCCGACAACCCGCTCGTCGGCCTGGAGCGTCGCCCCCAGACGCGGAGCGGTCCGCGCGCCCTGGACCCGGAGCGGGTCGAGGCGGTGCTGCGTGGCATCCGCGAGGCGCGCGACCGTGCCCTCTTCTGGCTGATCTACGATGGCGGTCTGCGCTGCCGCGAGGCCCTCGCCGTCAACATCGAGGACATCGACTGGACGGAGCGTTGCCTCCGCGTCCAGGGCAAGGGCGACAAGCCGCGCGAGATGTTCTTCTCTCGCCGCGTCTCAGGGTATCTCGATGCATACATAAAGGAACGCGGCGAACCGGCGCACGGCCCGCTGTTCATCACGGCGCGAAAGGCGCGCAACCCGCGCCAGGCCGATCTGACGGCCGAGGGGTACGCGCGGCTCTCGTACCGCCAGGCCGATACGCTCTGGAAAGGGTACACACCGGGCTGGGACCTGCACCAACTGCGGCACACGGCGATCAGTGCCCGCGCCGCCAAGGGCTACACCGAGGTCGAGCTCAAGCGCTTCAGTGGGCACTCCTCGCTGCGCAGCCTGGAGGTCTACATCGCGCACAACCGTGAGTCGGCCAAACGCAAGGCGCGCGAGTGGGAGCGTCGGGAGGGCGGGGAGCTATAGGTAGGGCGATGATCCTGACAAGTGTCCCCATCATCGTGTCCGACCTGCTCGATGCCCAGGTGGATATAGCGATGGTGCAGCAGCTCGCCGGGCACGCCAACGTGACGACGCAGCGGTACGACCGCCGCGGCAAGGCGTCGAAGCGCACGGTCGTCGAGACGCTGCACGTCCCCACCCCGCAGCAGCGCGATCGGTGATGAGGGGGGAGAGGAGAATGATGTGGCACTCTACGCGGCGTTGTGCGGCGTGTTCATCGGGCTACGCGGGGTCCAGGCCGCGCTTGCGCGCCGGCGCGCCCCGCGCACCATCATCACGGCGGCCGACCTAGCGCTGGTCCGCGCCCGGCGCTGGTGCTCCTTGCGCGGGCGTCGCGTCTCGAAGGGGGCGCGCGGCGTCTGATCGACAAGAGGTGACGCCGCCTTTTCCCGCGCGCCGCAGCGCGCGCCTGTGTGGGAGCGTGGGGCTGAGCGGCGTGGGCGACACAGGGCCGGCCCTGGGGGCCGGGGAGAAACGCTCACGCCGCATCCCCCGCCACGCGGCGTGAGCGACGGCGGGCAACGGCGTACACTTGAGTAGGAGGGGGACGCGAGACGATGGCGCAGTGGGGCGGGACTGAGGAGGCCGATCGAGGTACGACGTACCGGCTCTGGGTCTGGGAGCGGCTCACCTGGACGATCCTGGCGCTCGTCGGCGTGGCCGGTCTCGGCCTGCTGGGCTGGAGTCTAACGGGGAGAGGCACGCCGATGAGCGATGCGCGCGCGGTCCTCGTCGCTCTCATCGTCTACGTGACGCTGTGCACGGTGATTATCCGGGGCGACCGTGCCATGAAGGGACCGGAGCGGGCCGAGCGTGCGGCGGGCGAGGAACGCCGGCGCCAGCTCAGGCGACGGCCGTACAGCGTCGTGGCCGAGGCCGAGGCGGTGCTGGCCCGCGCGCAAGGGCAGGGGACGCGGTGAGCGCGGCGAGGGCGCGGCAGAGCGCGTTACCCTGACGACGGACGACGCCACACTGCCTGCGGCCCCTGCTCGGTGGCGTCGCAGTGAGCCCACTTTCAAACGCCGAACACAGTCGGGTCGCCGGCCGCAGGAAACGGGGGCGGCGGGTGCTCGATGGTCACACCGCCTCTAGTGTGGCCGTGTACTTCGCGAGAGAGTAGGAGACGATGACACACGATGGCCTATTTCATGTTCGTCGACGAAAGCGGTCAAGATCATCGGGATTCACCATACGAGGTGTTAGCGGGCGTTGCGGTGCACGACACGAAGTTGTGGGACTTGATCTGTGCCATCAAGAGAGCGGAGCGAGAGTGTTTCGGAACAACGTACGCGCGTGGTGACGAGCGAGAGCTCAAAGCCAAGAAGCTGTTGACCAAAAAGGCCTTTCGCTTGGCTGCGCAACTGCCGCCATTTCCGCCATCTCAACGCGCTGAACTGGCCAGGGCCAGCCTGGCCGACGGCTCAGAAGCGCGCCGGGATCGCCTGACGGCCTTGGGTCAGGCGAAAATCGCCTTTGTGGAGCAGGTCTTGGATTTGGCGCACGCGCATGAGGTACGGACCTTTGCCAGCATTGTTAAGCCCGATGCGCCGCATCCCGCCACGCGCGACTTCCTTCGGAAGGACTATCGCTATCTGTTCGAGCGTTTTTTCAACTTTGTCAATGCGCAACTGGCACATGAGCGCGGCGTGGTGGTGTTCGACGAGATCGAGAAGGCACAATCACATATCTTAGTAGGGCAGATGTCCGCCTACTTCCTGCGGACCAGCACAGGCCAGTCACGCTCACGACGCGTCGTGCCCGAGCCCTTCTTCGTCCACAGCGATCTGACGACGGGCATCATGCTCGCCGACTTGGTGGCCTATATCCTGGCAAACAACGTGCGGCTACGGCGTATGAGCAATCCAAGGCGGGAAGAGCTTGACGACCTCGGCGAGAAAGTGAAGCGACTCCAACCACCTCGGACGCGCACCGGCGGCCATTGGGTCGATTCGTTCACGTTCATTCAAGATCTGCGGACGCTGTCTACGGACGCTGGAATGGGTGTGCCCTAAGAAGCCGCTGCGTGGGATGAGGCCACCGCAGGGGATAAAGAAAAAGGCAATGACAAGTGGTATCACCGTCAAAGCCTCCATCCGAAGAATATCACCTAGGGAACGAGATGTCAAATAGCCTTTTCGGACGAACTTGGTAGGGAACGCACTGCGCGGAGCGATATCGGTGCCGGCGATCGTGGCGACGATCGTCTCGACGGCCCCTGCCCCTTTCCCCGGCGCGCCCGATCGCTCAAACGGTGACGTCTAGATAATCACCCAGAGAGCGATAAGCCGCCTCAAGTTCGTCGCGGATATCGTCCGGCACGGCGACGCCGGCATTCTGTATCATGCCGATAGCCTGAACGAGGTGCCGCGTCCCCACACGGACCTGCTCTTCCAGGGCTTGTCGTCGCTCCTCTACAGCCGCGCCTTTTCGTGCCTCAGGAGCACTAGGGGTCGAAGGAGTGTTCAATATTGAACGGGCTGGCGCCGCTTCGCTGTCAGGTTCCCGCACTTCCTGCGCGGTCTTCCCTAGGTGTTCAATATTGAACACCTGAACGGGTTGTTGCTCTGCGACATTGTTAGCGCCCATGGCATTGTTCGCGGGCGTCACCCTATCTCTAGGAGCGACCCTTTCTTTCGGTGTCTCGCCCTCGCGACGTAGCCGCTGAACGTCGGCCATTTTGGTGACGGTGCCCGTGCGTACGCCCTCGATCGCCTTCTCGCGCAGTTCCGCCGGCAGCCGCCGGATTTCGCTGGCCGTCGTCGGGGCGATGATCTCGTCGCGGACGATGGGCGCAAGGCGAGAGTCGTCGCTGAGATTGAGCAGTTCGCTGACGTCGCCCACCGACCGTCCGGTTCGCCGCGCGATCGCGCGCACGCCCCAGCCGTACTCATCCCGCAGGCGGCGATAGGCATCCATAATCTCGGCGCGGGTGAGGTCGTTGCGGGCCACATTCTCCGCCAGGCTGTCGGCGAAAGCGTCCTGATCGCTCTCGTCGCGGATGACACACGGCAGCGTCTCCACGCGCGTGCGCGCCTCCGCATTGTCGAAACCTTGCACACGATGGGCAGCCTGTAGCCGACGCTCGCCGGCGATGAGCCGATAATAACCCGGTCGGTCCGCATCGCGTCGCACCAGCAGCGGCTGCAAGACACCGCTGGCCGCGATTGATTCGGCCAGTTCGTCGATGTGCTCGAAGCCCTTGCGCGGGTTGTCGCCAGACGGGGCGATGCGCTCGATCGGGATCATGCGCGCGCGCGGGACTGGCGCGAAGGCATTCTCGGCCACCCGGGCGAGATCGTCCGATGACGCCTCCCGTGTGGGAGGCGTCTCGGCGAGCAGGTCTGCGGCAAGGCGCTTAGGCCGGGTGCGGGATGAGCTTGGCATGGTCGAACAACTCCTGCGCCGGCGCGTCATACTCGGGGGCCGCCAGGTCGAAATTGGAGATGCGCGCCCGCCATGGGACGGGCGGCAGGACGAGCAGGGGCGGCCGGTGCGCGGCCGCGATATCCTTGATGTCTTCGATGCGCTCGCGATGCAGCACCGTGCGCTGGACCATGGCCGGCAGCAGCGCGAGCAATTGCAGCCGCGGGGAAACGGTGATGCGCTGATTGTCGATGTCGCGCAGGTAGAGGAGTAGGTTGGTGACGCCCTGGTCTTCGGGCAGGACGGGCACCAGCACGCCGTCGGCCTCCTTGAGCGATGGGATGGCCGAGAGCCCCGGAGGCGTGTCGATGACCACGAGTTGGTACGCGCGCGGTAGGTCCTCTCCGTCGACGAGGTCGACGCCCGGCCAGCGCAGTTCGGGCCGCATCGCGAGCAGACGCGTGAGGTTCTTGGACTCGTCGCGGTCGACGATAGCCACGGCGGGGTCGCCTTCGCGCGCGCCGAGCGCCGTGGCCGCGCGGACGGCTAGATATAGCGCTGAGGTGGTCTTGGACACCCCACCCTTGGCGGAGCCGACGGCAAATACTCTCATGGTGCCTCCCGCCCCAGGGTGACCCGCTCAGTGCCCGCCTGCCCCATGCGTCCCGCGTCGCCCGCCCGTCGAGTCCAATGCTCTTCCAGGGCTTCGCGCACGATTAGGCTCACGTTCAAGCCGCGCTCGTCGGCTTCGTGCTCGAGCCGTTCGCGCATATCGGGTGAGAGGCGGATTGTGAAATTCCTGTCCAGCTGGGGTGTTAGGGAGCGGCGCCTTTTAGGCATAGGGTGAACCCTCCGCGAACAGTATAACGCATTGCGACCCGCAATACGCCATGTGTTGCGTAGTTGTGCCTGATACGAGTCACACTGATAGCCGCAGGGACGTGGGTATCGGCTACAAGGGCTCACTCCTGCCGACACAGACGCGCTGCGGTTCCCAATAGGCCTGTCGCTAAGTTCCTGACGAAAACCTACATCGTCCCCGATAACTACGTGGCAACCGCCCTCCGAGGAGCCAGATAACAAGGCCATCTCTTACCGACGTACAAGGTGTCACTTTGATCGCTCTTTGTCGCCAAATCTTGATCGGTGCCTGTCGCCGCAGTTCTTCGTCATAAAGGGCCGGCCGGTCACTTTGCTCGCGTTAGAGCGGCCCGATTACTAAGCTCTCCCGCGCGGTTTCGACGACTTCTTTGGTCACCGTGCGCATCGCGTTGATCTGCAAGATGCGCTCGATCTGCGTGAAGAGCCGCTGGATGAGCCGGAAGTTGCCCCCCGTGATGCGCACGATCGCCGCGACCGCCTCCGCGTCCGTGAAATCGTCCGCCGCTAAGGTGAGCCCCAGCTGCGCCCACTTGTGGGCCAGGATGAACTGCATCTCCTCCGCGGACAAGGCCCGGAACTGGTGGACGAAGCCGACCCGCGAATAGAGCTGGGCGTAGCGGGCCAGTCGCTTCTCCAGGCCGGGCATGCCGATGAAGATCAGGCCCATGGCCCCCTGGTCGTACAGGTCGCGCAGTTGCTCCAGCCCGGCCATCTTCAAGCGGTCGGCCTCGTCGACGATGATCAGGTCCGGCCGGCGGCCCGCCTCCCCCGGCCCGTCCGCGTCCTGCGCCTGGAGCGCCCGGATGGCCAGCGCGTTGACCCGGCGGCGCAACCCCTGGACCGTGCGCTCAACCTGGCGCGGCGCGTTGGCCACGCTCGGGGTGTAGACGATGGTGCGCTCGGTGACGAACTCCTGCGGCACCTCCGTCGAGGGGAGGTAGTAAGAGGCGGGCGACTCGACCAGGTCCCAGCGCGCATACTCGCGCGCGGAGAGGGTTTTCCCCACGCCCGGCGCCCCGTGGCACAAGCCGATGTAGCGGTAGCGTCGGCAGGCGTCGCAGAACTCCACGAAGCGCCGATGGGCCTTCGTGACGATGAAGTCCGCGGGCGACGTCGGCGGCGCGGCGAGCCTACTCATTGTAGTACCTCTTGAGGGGCGGCGCGACCGGCGCGGGCGTGGGTTCGTCCGGTGGGGACGGATCGGGCGGGGGGCGGTGGACCGCGAGGAGCGCCTCGACGAGGGCCTCGCGCTCGGAGAGGCCGGCGCGGAGCTGCCGTCGCCGCTCAGAGCGTGCCCGGATGATGTCCTTGAGGCTCACGCTGCGATCGGCGAGTTCCTGGCAGATGGCGCGGCAGAGGAACTCGCCGCGGTGATAGACGCGCAGCTCGGCCACGTCGCGCGGGTCGAAGCGGACGATGACGTCCTCGCCGACGTAGGCCGCCAGGGTCAGGTCGATGTAGCGCAGGCCGTGCAGGTGGATGCCATCCTGGTGGACCTGGCGCGGCTTGGGCACGGTGAGCAGCAGCAGGTCCAGCCGCTCGAGCGCGTCGGGCAGATGGGGCAGGAACCCGCCCGCCTCCCACCGCGCCAACGGCGCCATCCGCGTCTCGCCGTGGACGCGGTGGTGGTAGGCCTCGACGACGAAGCGATGCAGGCGCTCGTCCACCTCAGGCAGGGTCAGCGCCGGCGTGGCCGGGGCCGTGCCCGGCGGCGTGTAGCCCGGCAACTCGCACAGGAAGAGTTGATTGACCGTCTCGAAGAAGCGCTCGATCTTGCCCCGCCCGCGCGGCTCCCCCTTCCCCGAGAAGACCAGGCGCATCTCGATGTCGGCGGCGACCTGTTCCATGTGGCGCGAGGTGAAGTCGGAACCGTGGTCCGTGTAGAAAACGCCGGGGATGCCGCACACGCGCCAGTGGGGGTCAGCTTTGTGCCAGATGGCCTGGCGCAAGGCGAGCGCGGTCTGCAAGGCCGAGGGCGCGTGCAGGCTGAGGCTGTAGCCGGCCACCGCCCGCGAGTAGTCGTCCAGGACCACGCAGAGCCAGGGGCGCGCGGGCCGCCCGCGCTCATCGAGGACCCATAGGTCCAGCGGCGTGTGGTCGGCCTGCCAGACCTCGTTGGGCGCGCTCGCCTCGCGGCGATAGATCAAGTCGAACTCTTCTTTGTATGCCTTGGGGCCGTCATGCGCCAGCGTGACCAGGCCGGGGTCGAGGTGGCGCACGATGTCGTAGACGCGGGCGTAGCTGGGCACGAGCCAGCCACGTTCCGCGGCGACTTGCGCGGCCCGGCGATGCACGACCGCCACGCTCGGCGGCGGCGTGCGCAACGCCAACCCCTCGATGAGATGCTGCAGGTCCGGCGGCAGACGGCGGCGCCCCGCATCGGCGCGGGGCTTGGGAGCGAGTCCAGCCAGGCCGTGCCGGCGGTATTGCCGGAGCCAGCGTTGCAGGGTGCGCGCCGTCACGCCGAGGTGGCGCGCGATCGACGCGAGGGGCACGCCGTCCTCCAGATACATCCGCAGCGCGTTGAATCGCTCTAGCGCCCGCTGCCGATCGCCATCGCCCATCATCCCCCGCGCGTCCCGCCGATCACGTGCCACGCGGCGAGAGAGCGATCGAGCTCGCCCTGCAAGTGCGCGCGCACGCGCGGATTGGCCGCGCCGTCGACGAGGGCGGCGACCGCGGCGAAGAACTGCGCCTTGGTTAAGCCATAGCCCGTCAGGGACACGGTCGCGATGCCCTGCCGGTAGGTCAACGCGTACAACCCGCCCATCGTTCCGCCCGTGGCCGTGTAGCGCGCCGACACGATTCGGCCTGCGATCGCCGTCGCGAGCGGCTGGCCGGCGGCCCGCCCGGTCGCCGCCGCGACGCTCGCCGCGTCCGGCCCGGTCACGATGCCGACCGTGAGCCGCTTGAGCCCCACCAGGTCCTGCGCGGTTGTCCCATAGACATACTCGATCGCGGCGGCGCGCGCGATTAACCGCGTGCGCGTGACCGCCTGCAGCCGCAGGCCCCAGAGGTCGCGCCCGAGCACGGGGACCGGCGCCGGCGATTGGCGTACCGCCGTGGCGACGTCGAGGAGCTGGGTCGCCGGGGTCGGGCGCAGGACGGGGACGCTGGCGGGTGCCGCCAGCGCGAACGTCCCGGCCGGGATAGTCGCGGGCGAGACGACGGCGTGCCGTAGCAGCCGCATGCGCAGGGCGAGGTGGCGCCGCCCGCGCCCCGACCAGGATTCGACCTCGTCGACGCCGCGGATCGCATACGTCCGGGCGTCGATGTACAGGATCGTCGCGTCGGCCTGCGTGCCGATCTCGACGACATCCACCGGCGCGCCCGCCACCGTCTGCGCCGGCAGGAGGTGGATGTAGGACGCCGCGCCCGCCCGCGCCTCGCCCACCAGGCGCGCGAGGTCGAGCCAGAGGAACCCGCTGTTGACGACGGGCGTCGCATCGCTCTCGAGCGCCTGCGTGACGTCGACGATCCAGTCCCGCCCGGGCCCGCGGGTGCCGTAGGTGCGCACCTCCCGCCCGTGCCGGAGGGCGCGGAACACGAGCGCGCCCGCCGGCGTCGTCGCCGTCGTGACCTGCCGGCTGATGGCCCCCGTCGCGTCGAGCTGCGTCCATTGGTCGACGGTGAGCGTCAACGGGCCCTGGATGGAGACATCCTGGCTGACGTCCTGCCCGCGGTTGGGGCCGTAGTACACCCGGCTGACGTCGCGGGTGACCGCGTTGGGGTGCGGCGCCGCGAGCGCGGCGGCGGCGCGGCGCAGGATGGCCTGCGCGGAGACCGGCGTCGGGGCCTGCGCGCGCAGGAGGCCCGCGAGGCCGCCCAGCGCCAGGAGGACGGCGGCCGCGGCTACCGCGACGCGGCGGATCGGGGGGGCCAGGGGGGCGCGACGCCGCGGGACCGGGCGCGCGGTCAGCGCCTGGGCGCGCACCGCCGCGCGCACCGCCGCGCGCACGTCGGCCGGCGCCGGCGCGGCGTAGTAGCCCTCGAGGTCGGCGACGAGCCGGCGACGCATCGCGCCGTCAGCGTCGGCCGGGCCGGGGGAGAGTTCATCGATCTGGGTCATGGTACTGCTCCTGTAGCGCGCGTAACACGCGGGACAACTGCTGGCGGGTGGCCGCCTCGGACTTGCCCAGGACGGCGGCGATCTCGGCGGTGCTCAGGCGCGCGGCGTAGCGCAGCGCGAGCAGCTCGCGCTTGTCGGGCGGGAGACCCGCGACGAGGCGGCGCACGCGGAGGCGCGCCTCGCGCGCGAGCAGGCGCGCCTCCGCGTCGTCCTCCGCGACGGGGTGCAGGGCCTCGGGGACGAGGTCCCACGAAACGGTCGCGCGCCGGCGGCGATGGGCGTCGACCGCCGCGTTGCGGGCGATGCGGAACAGCCAGGCCGCGAACGAGCCGGCGCGGTAGCGCGGGAGCGCCGCGAGCGCGTGCGTGAACACCTGCTGCGTCAGGTCGACCGCGTCCTCCGGCGTCGCGCTGCGCGCACGCAGATACGCGTAGACGCGATCGATGTAGCGCTCATACAGGGCGTCGAACGCGACCGGGTCCCGCTGGGCCGCGCGCACGAGCGCCAGCTCGTCCGTCGGCATGGGATCATCCCGGACGTGCGCCCCGTCGATCGTGTCATGCACCACCCTGTGCCCTCGCCCCGTTGCTCATCATCCCCCCGCGGTGTCGTCGGCATGACCATCATGATGGACACTTATTAAGACGCAGGCTCGCCCCATGTGTGACATGCGGGGACGATGGGCTACGCACACCGCACCTCGCCCCGCGCGAGTCGGCTAATCCGGAGGGAAGGATCGTTCTTTCAGGAAAACGTCGGTCATCGGCCCGTCGACACCTATGGATAGTAGCCCGTGAAGCCCTCACCATGCTATCGTTATCGCAGGAAAGGGAGGATATCGTGATCGTCGAGTACCCAGATGCCCATGAGCGGCCATTGGAGGCCATGATCGCCGATTTCCTGGCCGACCTCGCGCAGAGTAACCGCTCGGCGCAGACGCGGCGCGCCTACGCCGCCGACCTTGCGCGGTTCGCATCCTTTTACAAGGGGCCGACGCGCAGCATCACCGCAGATGTCCTGCGCGCGTTCTTCGGGACGCTGGCCCACCTGAGTCCCGCCACCCGCGCCCGCAAGCAGGCGGCCCTGGCCAGCTTCCTGGGCTGGGCCTACCGGCACGAGCTCATCGACGCCACCCCGATGGCCCGCGTCGCGCGCGTCCGCCTCGATCCACCAACGCCGCGCGGGCTCAAGCGCACCCAGGTCGAGGCGATCCTGCGCGCGATCCCGGCGACGCAGCCGCGTGACCGCCTGCTCTTTCGCCTCATCTTCGAGACGGGACTGCGGGTAGGCGAGGCGCTCGGTATCTACGTCGATGATCTCGATCTCACCCGCGATGACGAGCATGTGAGCGTGCGCGGGAAGGGTGGGCAGCGCCGGACGATCCTACTCGACGATATCGGCGTGATCCGGGACCTGCACGCCTACCTCCGGCGCATGCGCTATACCCATGGCCCCCTCTTCCGTGCCGCGAAGAATGGGTGCGGCGATCTCTTGCGCTATCAGTCGATCCACGAGCGCTGGGGGCGATACTGCGCGACCGCCGGCGTGACCTGCACGTTGCACCAGCTGCGCCACTCCCATGCAACCGAGTTGGTCAACGGCGGCGTCAGCCTGGCGACGATCCGTAGGAGGCTAGGGCACAAGAATGTGCAGACGACCTTACGCTACGCCGAGCAGTCGGACGCGACGGCCGACGCTGAGGTGCGCGCTTGGCGTCGCGCGAAGCGCGACACGTAATTCTGAAGATTCGCCGACACAAAGCGATCAAAGTGACATACAAGGCGCCACATAATACGTGTTATATAGAACCTGTTCCGCGTGTATGGGCGTACTGCAAGGGTAAATGGCGCATAGATAGAACTACAACACATCCTAATTATCTGGAACGTTGTAGGTTTTCGTCAGGATCTTAGCGACAGGCCTATTTCACACAACATTGAGTTGCCGCTGATCCGCTTCGACCAAGTCCTTGATTGTACGCAGCGTCTTGCTGGCAATATTGTGTATAAAATCTCCCACGACGTAGCGCGCAAAGAGCGGGCCAACGACGCGCGGCCAGGGCGGGTTGAAGTTGTGGACGATGCGGACATCCGTGCCGCTCTGGCTGGGCTCGATGATCCATTCTACGTCCATTCCGCGCGTGATGCCCCGCACATGGTGGAACCGTATCCTGTGATGCGCGGGGTCTAACTCCTCAATAGAGGTCCACTTGACGGGGAAGCCGCCGTCGCGCGTCGCGGCCATCTCGGCTAGGCGCGTGCGACCGTCGTCCTGAAAGAGCGTGACATAACGGTAGTGGGGCAGAATGTCCGGCCACCGCTCGATGTGCGCGGCCAGGTCGTAGATGCGCGCGGGTGGCGCGTCGATGGTGATTTTGTCTTCGCTATGCATCCTAACCTCTGCTCCTGTCTCTCTGACGTATACTCACACATATGACGGCCTTCAATCCTACTTCTACCCCATTGCCTATTGTCCTCTTCTGGACAACCTGTACGGTGTGGTTTGTCATGTGGGTGTGGATCGCCCGCCATGCACATGCTAAGGCGTCTACCCAAGACCGCGGCAGCCGCACCTTCCTTGTGGTCAGCCTGTGGACTGGCCTGCTCCTATCGTTCGTCCTTGCATGGACGGTGCCGCCCGCGCGCATCGCCGGCGACGGTTGGGTCCCCTTACTCGTCGGAGTCCTCTTGGTGTGGGGCGGGATCGGCCTGCGCTTGTGGTCTGTCTGGACGCTCGGGCGCTTCTTCCGCACCGTCGTCACCATCCAGGCCGATCATCACCTCGTCGATAAGGGGCCGTACCGAGTGATACGGCATCCCTCATACGCCGGGAGCGTCCTGAGTGTCACCGGCATAGGACTGGCATTGGGCAACTGGTTTAGCGTGGCGGTATGTCTCGCCTTCACCCTCGTCGGGTTTGGCCGTCGCATCGTCGTCGAGGAAACGGTCCTCCAAGACGCCTTCACGGGTTCCTACAAGGACTACACGCGCCACACCTGGCGTCTCCTACCGTTTGTGTGGTAAGTGCGGCCGTGCGGCCCCAGGCGCCTCACCGTGGCCAAGAGAGAGCGTGGATTGCGCCACGGCCCGAGTCATCCCACCGTTTCGCGCCGCACTCCTCGCGACGCATTTTCTCTAGCAAGGGCGTCGGTTGCCCGAACTCGCCCATGACCGTCGCGATGCGCCGCGCCAGGCGCCAATGGCGCGCGTCCGGCTCGCGGTGGTCCTGCTCGCGCCAGTGATCGGGGCCGAGCACGAGCGCGATCAGCAGCATCTTATCGCTCAGGAAGTAGATCTGCCGGCCGACGTAATCCCAGGCGGCCCCGGCCAGTAGCTCGTCGGTGGCGCGGCGCATATCCTCGCTCACGTCGTCCCACGACTCGGCCTCGACGTTATCGGGGTCGTCGATCACGTTAGCCCGCCTGTTCGTGATCGCTCGGGTCGCCTCCACCGAGAGCTTGCAGTCCTCGGGCGTTTCATCGTCCGCGACGCAACGCACGTCCACCGCGTCGACGATCTGGCGGTTGGCGTAGACCTCGCTGTGATTCTCGGTCTCCTTCTGATCGTTGTAGACGATGAGGTCGACGATATCGCCGCGTAGCTTCAGCCATTCCGGTCGCGCGTAGCGCAGCGCCAGTTCCTTGCGGTGCTCCCATAGCGGCCACACGAAAACCTGGATCAACACGAGGAGCACACCCAGCCCCACGACCGTCACCGTGACAGGCATTTTCGCGTCGTATGCGCCGGCGCCGCTACGCCCGAGGTGGCGGGCCGTGGCCTCTGCCACCGTGACAAGGCCGGGCACCATGGCGGCGAGGAAGAGGACGATCGAGGGTACAGCTTTCAGCCGCTCCCGCCGGGCCCGTGCAGCTCGCGCGGCATGGATGTATTCAACCACGTTCCAGAAGGCGGCGAGCGTCAGCCCTCCGCCCATGACCACGTTCATCAGCCAGAGCACCGTAGGGATGCCCCTGCGGCTCCCATAGTACAGGGCGCTCGGATTGTGGACACGGACGCCATGGGCCGCCCCCCACAACGTGGCGAAGATGATAAAAGTTGCCACGCTCGCCGTCACTGTGGCAATCTTTTTGCGTGCGCTGCGACGGTTAACGGTCGAGATCATGAGGTAGTGGGACAGGAACATGCTCATGAAGCCGAGGTGCGTGAGCAGGCGGCCAAGCCCCATGACTGGGATCACACGATCCACTGCCATCGCGTTGGCGTCGGGCAGGAGCGGCATCGCAAGCACAAAAAACATGCCGGTCAGGAAGGCCGGCAACCGCGCGCGCCGCGAATGTCCCCCGACGTATGACACGCCGAGGATATAGGGCACGCTTAGGGCCAGCAGCAGGGCCGTGGACACGATCTCACCTCCCGCTGAGGAAGCGCCGGAACGGGCCTCCGTAGAATTGGTCGAAAGGCGATTCCTCGTCATCAGTTAGCCCCGCCCGGCCCTCATCGTCGCCCAAGGTGTAGAGTGTCGCGGCCGCAGCCAGATGCTCGGCGTCGGCGTCGTCCGCGTCCGTGACGAGGTGCCCTTTCGACAACCCGAACGGCTGCAGGGAGGCGTGCGGCGATAGGTCGGACGGCAGCCTGATCTCCTTGAGCCGGTGGCGCCTGTAGATGTGCATCAACTCGTGGTATTGGGTGCGCAGGACGACTAAGGGGTTGCGGTGCGGATAGTAGAGGATTGCGTATTTTTCCGTGCCGATCTCCTTGCACACCATCCCGAAAACACCGTCATCGAAGGTGAAATGCTCACGCAGTTCGATCTTACACCCCTCGTCCCGGCGCAGGGCCTCTATGCTCCGGGCGAACTTCAGGGGCGAGCAATCCTGCGGGTATAGACCTAGTTTGGGGAACTCTCGATTTATGAACTCCTGCCCGGGAAGGATTATGCGATCCGGTTGTCGGCGATGTCTCATGGGGTTGCGCGCTCCTGATGATATGGTGGCCGCCTCTTGCTGTGCTGCTTAATTACTCGTCGGACACTTTCTTTGGATCATCCGCTTCCTTTGTCTCTTTCAATACCCTCTCGGCGTGTTCCATCATCTGTAAGATCAGTGCTCGCTCTGCCATGCCCATACTGCCGGCGCGCAGCGCGACCTCGCGGACCAAGGGCTTATCCAGGTTGTGCCGCATCTCGTCATCCAGCGTGTCCATTGGCACCCCAGTTTGCGAGAAGTAGTCCAGGGGTACGCGGAAGAAGCGCGCCAACACCTCCACCCGCTCGAAGGGGACTGCGCCGATGTTGCCTTTACGCAGGATCGATAGGTAGGGGACGGACATCCCGGTACCCTGGCTCACCTCGCTCAAAGTGTAGGGGCGGCCGCTATCTGTCAGGCGCGTCTTAAACAAGTGGTTCAGCAATCTGGCGAATTGGCGCGATTGGCCAGTCTTACCCCGTTGCTCTGCGTCCTGGCTGTCGCTCTTTTCGTCGCCTTCGTTCACCTTGACACCTCGCCGCACAGTGGCTATGCTCCATGTATGGGTTGTCTATCTTCAAGTAATACTTGTGTATATTAACAGATGCGGCACGGGTACAGATGGAGGCTACCAGTGAACTTGAACGAGTCAACCCCGTCTAGCGAGATTGAGGGGTACGCCTGTGTATGCTGCGATTGCGGTACGGACGTCTTTCCGCTCCCGTTCCGCGTCAACCTAGGCATACACATGGTCCGGGCTATCGTGCGCGGGGTGTGGATCGTGGACAGTCGCACCGGCACACTGAGGCAGCGTGCCATCCTTTTCTGCCCCGACTGTGCCGATCCCGAGGAGGTGGAGGACTACGAGCAGCTAGAAAGCTTCCCCCCCCACAACGCCGCCGCGCACGCCGCGCGTGTAGCGTCTGCTAAGGATGATGCTCGCCGCGCAGTCTATCCATAGACCTGGTGTTCTATACCTGCATCCGGGCGTTGCGCAGACGCGCTAGAGTGCGCTATGATGGGCACAATGAAGAAGTCTGCTATGTCCTAGTAAAACTGTCGTGCTAAACGCACGAGGCCCACCGGGCTTCCCCGATGGGCCAACGTCCGCCGCCTATAGTGTGCGGTTCTGGTGGGTTGTGTTGTAGAAGCCAGCCACCAGGCCGCTAGATCGGGTCCGAAAACTCAACCGGGCTACCACCCCCAAAAGAGCTTTCGGGACTCACAGGGGAGCTTTATGCTTCCGAGGAGTACCTATGAGCAATCATACGGGACCGGCGCGTGTATGTCAATCTTCGCCCGATTCCGACGCTAGAGAAACTACACCACCGTCCCAGGCCCCACAGCCGCCCGATGGTATCGACCGGCGCCTCGTTGTCCGCTACGGGGCCTCGCTGCTCGTGGGCGGCTACACGGCTATCCCGACCTACGCCTGGCTGTACTACGCGCGGCTCGGCGTGAGCGAGGCCGAGATGGTCTGCATCGCGCAGCTTTGCACCTACTGGTGGACCGCGCGCGCCCCGCACCCCGGCGAGGCGGCGTTGGCCGCGCGCATGGGCAAGACCGTCCGCACGATCCAGGCATATCTCCGGTCGTTGGAGGCCAGGGGGCTCCTGCACATAGAAACAAGGCTCTCCAAAAACGGCCAACACCAAACCAATAGCTACGACCTCCGGCCGTTCTTCCGCGCCGTCGAGGGGCTGGCCCGCCTGGACGGCCTGCTCGACGACGCGCCCGCCAGCGATGGGGCGTCGCCGGCGACGCCGGGCTCGAGTCCACGCGATGACGACGGCCGTCGCGCGCGCCCCATGAGCGACACCGCTGCGTGCAAAAGTGGTCCATGCGACCATAACACTGGTGCAGGCAGCGACACCACGGAACGAGGGCCGCTATGTGCAGACGCGCGTCGTGTCGGAACAGAAAACCGGCCTAAGGGCGGTAGCTCGGCTGCTGCCGAGGAGGGCGAAGGATCGCGCGCAGGGGGGGTGAAGAATCTTTCACCCCAAGTAAACCCAGTCGAAATAGACTCTTTCGACTCCGATTCGATGCCCCCTACCCCCACTAATGCAAAACCTGGAACCGCGCGTGTCCACACGACAACCAGCGGCCGCGACGAGAGGCCGCAGCTCCCCGGCGCGGCCGCGCCCTCGGTTTCCCACGACGCGGACGGCCCGACGCTCGCGGCTGAGATCGCCGCCCTCGGCGCCGAACTGGGCGACGACGCCCCCACGTCCAGCGTCACCCGCGCCGGCAACCTACAGCGCGACGCCGGTATGTCCCTCGACCGCTTCCTGCGCCTGCTCGACGAGGCGGCGGCCCGGACGCGCGACCGCCAGGAGAGCATCGTCAAGCGCCGACGCGACGGCCAGGCCCCCAACGGCATGCCCTACCTGTTCGCCGTTCTGCAGGACCTCGTGCACCCCGCGCCGCCCCGCATGGCCGACGTCGGCCCGGATCGCCGGCGCGCTGGCCCGTCAGGTCGTCGACGGCGCCGGCGCGATGGCGGCCGTGGCGAGGCCTCAGGCTCCTATGCCGCGTGGTCCGACAGCCCCGTGCCCCTGCCCATCACCGAGGAGCATCCGGTGTGGCGCGCGGTCCTCGACGAACTGGCCCAGGTCATGACACCCGAGAACTTCAACGCCTGGCTCGCCTCGACGCGCGCGCTCGGCCAGGACGGCGACGTGCTGCGCGTGGCCGTGCCCGCCGCTTTCAACAAGACCTGGTTGGAGCACAAGCTGGCCGGCAAGGTGGCCGGTGCCTTGCACACAATCGACTATGCGGCCCTGCGTGTTGAGCCCATCGTGCGCGTTGCGTACGTCGTTGAGCCGGCCGCATGAGCGCCCCTATCGTCGTGAGCGTGGTACCATGGGCGCGCGGGGCGTGAGAGGGGAGGGGAGGGCACGATGGGACGGGTACGGCCGGTACGACGACGGCGGCCTGGCGCAGCGGTGCTGCTCGGCCTGGGGGTGAGCGGCCTGGCCCTGGCCATCGTCGCCGGGCGTTCGGGGCCGAGTTCCGTGCGCGCGACCGTCGCTGTCGGCTTTTGGGGCGTGGCCCCTACGATCACCGTCGACGAGGTGGTCGGCCGGGCGTACGTGCCGGCGCGCGGCGGCAGCGGGGGAGGGGGGGTGGGGGGTGTGCAGGTGGTAGACACGGCGACCGGGGCGGTCGTGGGCACGGTGACGCTGCCGGGGCAAAACGGCGGGGCACTGGCCGTGGCGGTGGACGGGCGACGCGGCCGCGCCTACGCAGCGACCAACGGGGGCACGCGCTGCGGCTCGACGGGGAGTGGCCTCCAGACCTGCACCGCCATCGGGGCCGCCGTCGTCGCGCTCGACGCCCGCACTGGACGGTCCCTGCCCCTCCTGAGCGTCGATGCCGGGCGCGGCCTGACCATCGACGCGCGGACCAGCCTGCTCTACGCCCTCCCGAGTGGCGGGACGGTCGGTGGCGGCGCGCCGACCGTGCTGCGGGCGCACGACCCGCACACCGGGCGGGTCGTGCGCACGATCGCGCTGCCGGACGATAGTCCGAACGGGGGGGTCGGCGCGTTGGCGATCGACGGGCGCGGGCGCGTGTTGGTGGCCATGCGCGTAGCCTTCCGGCCGGTCAGCGCCGCGACGGTATCCGTGGACGTGGTCGATCTGACGCGCGGCCGGCTGGTGGGCCACATCGTGCTGCCCGGCGCCGGCTTCATCGCCGCCTATCGCCCGCCGCTCCTCGACGCGGCGCGCGGTCGCGCCTATATCGGCCTGAGCAGCTACGGCTCTGGTCCGGCCCAGGTGGCCGTCATCGACACGGGCCGCGGAACGCTCGTGCGCGACCTGGCGACGGGGGTGGGCTTTGGCACCATCGCGGAGGACACGCGGACGGGGCGCGTCTTCGCGACGGCTCTGGGCGCTGTGCGTACGGTCACCACGCGGACGCCCGGCGGCGGCACGGGAACCACGCAGGTACCCGGGGGCGTGGGGGGCCTGCGGGTGCTTGACGCCCGGAGCGGCACCCTCCTCCAGCGCGTACCGATCGGGGTAGGGACGACCGATGTCGTGGTCGATGAGCGGCGCGGGCGTGTGTACGCGCTCAACATCGGGCCAGCCGACGCGCGCGGCGGGCTGACGCATCCCGGCACGTTGAGCGTCGTGGACGAGCGGAGCGGGCGGGTCATGCGCACGCTCGCCGTCGGGGCCGTCCCGGTCACGCTGGCCCTCGACCGCCGCCACGACCGCTTGCTTGTCGGGTGCTACGGCGCCGTCGGGGGGACACCGGACGACCCGTGGGCCTAGGTGCCGAGCCAGGTGCGCCGCCTGCTGCCCTTCGTGCCCCGCCCGACCGCGCCGAGCGCGACCCCGCAGGGCAGCGTGATGGTCCTCGACACGACGCGCCTGTAAGCCATGTCCTCCTCCCGATGCCGCTCCTCGATAACAGAGCTGGTGCCTGCGCGTGCGCCAGGAGTGTTGCAAAAGATCGACGACGACGCCCTCGGCGCCGGGCACGTCGCGTACGTCGTCGAGGCGGCCGCGTGCGCCCCGACCGAGGCCGCAGCGTGGGCCTCTTGAGCGACGACATGAGGGACGAGAGGAGCGCATCATGCCCACATGGGGACGGCTTAGGGACGCGCCTATCTGGCGGCTAAAACCAGGGGAGAGGCCGTGAATAACAAACACTATCGAGCATCGGAGTGGATTGACCCGCGCGTCGAGATCCGACGCTCACCCATCGCCGGCAGCGGGATGTTCGCACGCGCAGCGATCAACGAAGGCGAGATAGTGGTGGTGTGGGGTGGGGGCGTCGTGTTCACCACGGCTGATATAGAAGCCGGCAAGGTAGACGACGACAGCACGGTGCCCATCCGTGAAGGCGTGTATCTGGGCAACCCGATCGGGACCTATAACCGCGACGACGACCTGTCGGACTTCATGAACCATTCGTGCGACCCGTCTGTGTGGATGGTGGATGAGGTCACGCTGACGGCGCGACGGCCCATCCAGCCCGGCGAGGAGCTAACCGCCGACTACGCCCTGTGGAAAGACGACGAGCAGTCCGTCGTCGCGTGGGAGTGCCGTTGCGGCTCGCCCCTCTGCCGCCGCAGGATCACAGGGCGGGATTGGCGCTTGCCCGAGCTACAGCAGCGGTATGAGGGTCACTTCTCACCCTTCCTCAACGAACGTATCCGCACGCTCAACAAGACCGAACACCGCCACAAGGCCGCCGGATCGTGAACCCTTTGCCTGCGGCCACGCCCCTTCTTTTCCAAGCAGTCCCGAGCCGCCCGCTTGCGACCGCCCGACGCGACCGTGTAGGCTGACGGCGGGGGTGCGCGCAGCGAACCTGTAAATCACTACAGGTTGTGCTCGCTGGCGCTCGCAAACCCTGCGCTCAACGAGCGAGCAATCGCGCAGCGATTGTGTAGTGAGTACACTCTCGACGGGCCGCCGATTTCGTAGGGATACCGAGCGGAGAGGGTCTATGAGGACGGGTAGGCGACGGGCGATCACTACGCTGGGTATGGTATTGGGCCTGGCGTTGCTCGCGGGGCTCGTCGCGGCCGTCGTAGGCCGTCCGTCATCGCCCGCTGGGCCAGTATATACAGTGGCGCAGGTGCGCGCCGGCCTGGGGTCAGGCAATGACTCCTTCGTAGAACAGCCATATTACATAACGTTGTGTTTTCGACGCTACATTAGCGGTTCAGTCGTGTTAGCGGCCCAGTTTTAACCGGATCAGCGCGCGTACTGGGCCGCTAACACGACGACCATCGCCTAAACTCGACCGCTAATGGCCGTTTGGGGTCCAGTTACGCTGCCTCTCGGCCGTTATTGGTCAAATGGCTGTTCTACGAAGGGATCGTTGTTAGGATGTTCTGGACAGTCGGGGTGGCGGACCTGGTATGCTCTCACCGTTGGGGCGGCGGGAGCGCCAGGCGGGGTGCGTGGCGTAGGGCCGGCCGTGGGTCAGACATGGGACCTGTGAGCCCGTTTCGTTGTTTGGTCGCCCGC
>JAABUM010003236.1_pt1 | contig 20537 bp, 38 predicted proteins | sample 5559161 | NCBI WGS metagenome assembly JAABUM01 (sample SAMN10711868, study PRJNA513369) | rock metagenome | isolation source: Antarctica rocks | place: Antarctica: Victoria Land, Siegfried Peak nord
TCCGCTGGAGAGACAGGTACAATCCACATCCTGCAGTAAAGGAGCACCTTTACTGCTGCACCGCAAACTTTCCTGCAGCCTGCCTTTCTGGCCTGGTGTGCGTGGTGGAAATAGCCCAGAGACGCTCCAGGTGTTCAGACTTCACGTGTGTCGTGTGTTTCCAAACATGGGGTGTCGTGACACAATGCCCTCCCATGCGTACACTGTCGTGCGCTGCAGCCCTTCTGGCCGGCGTACGTGACGGAGGAGCGGCTGAAGCGGGCGCCGAAGCTGGCACTGTCGTTGACGGCGGGCGTCGGCAGCGACCATGTGGACCTGATTGCCGCCTCCAAGGTCAGTGATCCACTGTACTGCCGGCGGCTGCACGCGACGGCTTGCCTGCCACAGCTGCTCGATGCAAATCAGGCCCCTTATCTGATGTGGTTGTATGTCGCTGTGCGCCAGGCGGGCCTGACCGTCGCGGAGGTGACAGGCTCCAATACCGTCAGCGTTGCGGAACACGCTCTCATGATGATCCTGGTGCGAAGCAGCTGCCCCCCCTCCGATTACCGTCTTCACCTGAGCAAGTGCGGCATGGCGCTCTGGCAACGGCCGCCGCGCCTGCAGCCATCGATGAGCATCGAAAACAGATCTGGCGGCAGGGTCTCCTCACTTGCGAGAAGCACAAGTCAAGAGCTGTCACTTGCCCATCACAGCACGTCGACTCTTCACCCCTTTCTGAATTCACCCCTTTCTGTAGCTAACGGCGTTGGAGTGCCTCCCGCCGCAGACCCTGGTGCGCAACTACATGGCGGCGCACCAGCAGGTGAAGGACGGGGAGTGGGACATCTCCAAGATCGCCGCCAAGTGCGTATCCGATGTCAGGCACCTGCATGAGCAAGTCGAGCGTCTTGTCCAGCACCGCTGTGCAAGCGCGGCTTGCTCTGGCTTGTGGGCTGCCGTGGGTGCCACCCTAAACCCTAAACCCTAAACCCACGTGAGTTTGGGCCCGGACACAAGTGTCACTGACCCAAACTCACGTGGGAAAAGAAGACGGTCCTCCACGCCAGCACTGCGACGCTCGAGTGAACAACTGCAATGCCTGTTTTCCGCAAACCTGCAGGGCCTTCGACCTGGAGGGCAAGGTGGTGGGAACCGTTGGTGCCGGCCGCATCGGCCAGCTGGTTCTGCAGCGCCTGGGGGTGCGTCCTTCTGGCATTGCTGTCACTTTCGACGCGTTCTGGAGAAGCTGCTATCTGTGTCTGGCATCCGCATTCGCGCATGTGTCGGTGCCGGCCGCACCGGCACCGACTGAATCTGGCGCCTTGGGGTGCGCCTTTCTCCAACTGGTTGTGTGGAGAATTTTTCGCAAGCTCTACTGCTGCCTGGTGTCCGTGCCCGTGCACGCGTTACCGCCGGCTGCAACGGCCAGCTGCGGTGCTGCAGCGTCTGGTTCATGAAATTTTGTCTGCAGAGGAAGCCTGCAAACACCAGTGCCGACTGTGCGCACGCACACATGTCGGCGCGAGCGAGCTGCTGTACTGAGACCAAGTCGCCGAGGCTTGTTTGTGAGTTTCAGAGTCTTCCACATGAGAGACAAGACGGCTCTGGTCTTGCTGCGAGGAGCTGCCGTACTGCATCGGCATGGACGCCCTCCCCTCCATTCATCTCTGATGCCACTAGATCCGACCGTCCTCATCCCTTTGCTGTGCAGGGCTTCAACTGCGAGGAGCTGCTGTACTACGACTATGCGGGCATGGACGAGGAGACGGAGAAGCGGCTCAACGCCCGCCGCGTGGAGCTGGAGGACCTGGTCAGGTGGGATACTATCTAGGGTTTAGGGTTTCGGGATGGTCTTTTTCTCTCTTTCGTCACGTTTTGCCTTCGTCGTATTCTACTTGTGCTGCGGCAGAGAAGCGGCTCAACGCCCCGCCGCATGCAGCTGGAGGACTGGTCAGGCGCGCTTTGAACCACTTGATCCAATGAATATTTCCTGCAGACTATTACAGCCGGTTCCCTTTCGCCACATCTTTCGGCCGCCTTCTCGCCTCGAGCAGAGCAGCAGCTCAGCACCATGGTGAGTGAGTCCCGCGTCGCCATGTGGAGCTAAGGGACCTTGTCAGAGGGAAGGCAGGTGGCTGCGGCTGTGCAACGACACAGTCGCTGTCATGTGGTGACCGCCAGTTACCCGCAGCACCACAGAATATGCGTGCAATCGAAGAACGAGTGCGGCTGAATCGACATCTTGCCTTGCAATGCAGCCAGTGCGATGTCGTGACCATTCACTGCCCGCTGCACGACGGCACTAAGGGCCTTTTCAACAAGGAGCTCATTGGCAAGATGAAGAAGGGCGCCTACCTGGTGCGCCCTGCAATTTGCCTTCCATGTGTTTGCCTTTCCTTTCCTTTCTCCTCCTTCCCTGCCCACTATCTGCGCAACTGCTCTTGCCCGCCCAGCTGTCAATCCTTGCTGTGTTCCTCACCTCAAGAATGCCGCGAAACCCGTATTCACCTGCAAGCATCCACAACACATCGTCGCCTGCTTCGACATGCCAGGTCAACTGCGCGCGTGGAGCTATATGCGACACGGAGGCGGTCCGGGAGGTGGGTGCAATCTACCCTGGCAAACCACCCTAAACCCTAGAACCCTAGACTCTAAATCTACCCTGGCAAACCTTCTGCACGCGCATGTGTGCAAGCTTCCTTGAGCTGCTGCCCGCGATGTGCCCTCCACACCCTCGCATGACGAACCGGAAGCGCACAGGGCGATTCCTCCCCTTGATGGCTGCTGTGTCACCCCCTGCAGGCACTGGAGAGTGGCCACCTGGCTGGCTATGCAGGTGAGCCTTCAGCCCAAAGCCTAATGAAAATGTGACATACAGAAGCCTCGTTAATCTGCGTTGGGCGCCGGCGCTTCGTCCAACTGCACGCCACCTTGCACCTCCACGCACTGGAGGTTTGTGCGCACATCGCTGCAGGTGTTGGCGGCCTGACATCAAATGGCGGCCTCGGCGCCCAGAGAGCTGCACTCGCAACCTGCTTTCTGCGTGGTGTGCAGGCGACGTGTGGTATCCGCAGCCAGCACCCGCGGACCACCCGTGGCGCACCATGCCCAACCAGGCCATGTGAGTGCAGCTGATGATCTGGGGTTTGAATGCGCATTGCGGGCCTGTGGTGCCTGTACCCTTCTCTCCCGGACCTCGCCCAGCCGCTGCAGCCAGGCGCGCTGGCAACTTGGGCGCCAATCCCAGCACACTGAGCACAGCTGACGCCTGCGCAGCATCTAGACTGCCAGACTCGGCCTTGCTCGGTTCGTGGTTTCATGGGCTCCGTCATAGCTTCCATTGGGTTCTGTTGGGTTGTGTCGTAGGTTACGTGTTGTACAATTTATTGTGTTGCACTGCAATCCCTGCAGGACGCCGCACTACTCGGGCACGACTCTGGATGCACAGGCGAGTGCAGGATCTTAGGGTTCAGGGTGTAAACCCTAAACCCTTGCTCGTGTTCATCTTGTGGCTGGCGATGGCATTGGCATTGGCACACGCACAGCACGAGCCTCCCCGCCGCAGAGCAACGGACTGCAAGCACAAACACCGGAGGCTGCGCACATGTTCACGAACGAACATGTGCCCAGGCCCTGAACCTTCGACGTCTCTTGATTCAATCAACTCATAAACGTCATCTCTCTAGGCACGTTACGCCGCCGGCGTGAAGGACATCCTGGAGAAGACGTTCAAGGGGGAGGACCTGAAGCCGGCCGATATCATTGTGAAGGAGGGCAAGCTGGCGCCCCAGGTGACTCGCTTTTTCTTAGGGCCCGAGGGCCACCCCATCAGACATATTCAAACCGGCCGACATCATATGACGGAGCGCAAGGCTGGTGCCGCAAGCAAGTCGCTCTTGTGGGGTTTGGGGTTCTGGGGCACCCTATCAGCCGATTGCCTGTTGCCGTCGAGGCCTTCAAGATACTTGCCCTCGATGGCGTATTCTTCTTGCCTGCACCAGCCGTAAAAGGAGGGCCCAGTCAACAAACCCTGGCCAAGGGTTCGGCAAAGCCTGCCTAGCCACTACCGCTGCGTGGGAAACAGGAAGGTGCTCGCAGTCTCACCGCCGTCACAGCCCAGCAGGGGGTCATGCAATGTGACGCGCAAACCGAATCGCGACTCGTGTCAATTGCAGTATGACAAGGCTGCCAAGAAGGCGGAGCGCAACCTCAAGCACGAGTCCGGGTGAGCTGGCCAGATGCTGCAATGAGGACTGTGGCATGAGGAAACTGTGGACTGCTGCATTCCCTGCCGTTTCGTTGAACTACGCACATACTTTCTCGCGCAACAGAAGCTCCCTGTTGTCGGGGGACTGTGAAATACAACGCGGGACATGTCTTACTGCACGCCGTAGTGGTGTTGCAGTGTCTTGGGCTGCTGGCTCGTTACGAATAAATGCTGCCGAGATATGCGATGTGCCTGTGCATCCGACCTGCAGGTGGGAGCGCCAGGTGAAGAAGCAGGCCACGGACAATACTGCCGGCCAGACGCTGTCCTAGAAACACATAACCATCCGCCTAATGGGCGTTTGCAACGGCGCTTTCGCAGCATCCACACCTTGCGCCAAAGGGCATTCACAGCAGCAACATTTACGCAGAGGAGATGGTTGTGTACTAAAGAAATTACGCAGAGGAGATGGTTGTGTACCAACGAAATTACGCAGAGGAGATGGTTGTGTACTAAAGAAATAACGCAGAGGAGATGGTTGTGTACCTAGGAAATTTGATGAAGGTTGATTTGACAGACGTGCCTCACTCACTTGCGCGGCTGCGGGGTTGTGGGCTGCAGCCCCAGCCAGCTTGTGATGAGCTGTCACGCCTATGTGGCCTGTGATTCCAGGTCTTGGACTCCATCCTCAAGATGCAGCAGTCATTCATAATCGTTTCTCAACATTAGAAGGAACCGACACGCCCAGTAAGAGACCGGCGAGCATTTCATGTCAGCTCGTGCGTCAACTTGCATCTACACAGGTAGCCACTACGCTCAAGCAATCTAAAACCAAGGTTCGGCCGAACGCGCGTTTGCTGACTTTCCGTGCCGTTTGAACGCGGTTGAAATGGCTCTGCAAACGGCTGGCGAATCCTGGGTTAGTCATTACAGCCGATGAAGAGGCAAAACTGGCACGGACAATGGTGCTGAGGCTGCCTAAACTCTTGCATATGCTCCGATAGTTTCGAGGGGAGCTGAAGAGTATGAGCGACAGCCGTGCGTCCCTTCCTGCCGAGCCAAGTGCTTCAGCAGCCGCAGTTGTCCGACTGTCTGACCTGTCTGACAACTGAGCAGGCTGACAGTGATATGTTGCTCAGAGCAGCTTATAGAGGCTTACAATGGCAAAGGCACAAAGGGACTGAACAGGCTTCTGTCCATGTGCCATGCCATGCCGAGAATGGCTGCAAATGGCATGCCTCTCCGGGTAAGTGTGTACGCCATCTGCGACGCGTTTGCACAGGGCTGCACAGAGACAAACGCATTCAAACGCGTTCATGAATTCACGGTCAGATACGTTCGCCGTTCTGCCGAACCTTGCCTAGGATTGACCCCAATCGTCAACCTCATATACATAACGATATGCAGCACCTCTGTTCTGGAGGTTGTGCATTAAAAACATCTACTGTATATCATATACAGTAGATGCATATGCATAGTACAGCTCTCCTCCTGATGAATACTCAACTCCGCCGCGAAACACACAGCGCGTCGCGAATTGCAATCGTTCCACAGCGGCTTCCTGTCGCATACCTAAATGTCATCGACTGCCTTCTTGCAGCTCTGACATCTGCCACTCCCCGACGGTCATCGTATGCGACATCCGCCCCAGCATGGCTTTCAGTACTCGTCGTTCCCGGCGAAGGCGGCGCCCCAGCCGTGCGGGTGCAGCGCCACTGGGCTGCCGAACAGCTGCGCTACCTGTAAGCAGCGCCAATCATTTTGATTTAATTTGTGCTGCGGACGTCGGTGTGGCCAATGCGTCCGCAGCTGTTGATGCGGACACTGCAGCGGTATTCTAGGGATAAAGGTGTGAATTCGCACCTTGCGACAGCCGGGCGCCTCCAGCATGAGCTCAACATACTGACTGTGGTGGTGCGGCTCGCACAGCATGACCTGCCAGCGGTAAGCACGTCAGTCTGGCACATCGCTGCCAGAATCCCTTGAGAAGCGCGTGAAGGAAGCTGATGCTGCCTCAAGTGTGCATGGTCGCCGGCAATGGTATGGGCGCATTTCAGAGCAGGGTTTAGGGGACGAGGCCACTGTGGCTCCAAAACAGAATGTGAATAAATACAACATGCTCAGAAGAGCACGCCTTGTTGTAGCCGATGAAGAAGGGCATGAGCTTGTCCTGCGAGCCACCAATCTGCGCGTGCAGCACACATTTGTATTGCTGCATCTGCACCTTGCCGGTGCTCCTGCCAGGGGACGCCTCTGACTGTGCTCGCGCTGTGCTATGCCTTCTGAGCACGCAGCGCGGACATCGTGCAGAGCTGTCGCCCTGCCGGTGGAGGCCTGTATGAATGCTGGTGCTGGTGCCGCCCTGCACCACCGGGAAAGCCCCAGGACCTCGCCCGTCTTTAGATCTGCCGTCTTCTGATTACATCTGCCGTCTTCTGACTATATCTGCCGTCTTCTGATTAGACCTGCCGTCTTCTGATTAGGCCTGCAGCCGGTCACGCCAGGGAACAAGGGCTAGAGTCTCACCTGCAGCTGGTCGTACAGGTATCCCTCCATGTAAAGTGCCAGTCCCAGGTACACCTCTGGCCAGTCAGCATTGAACACATCGTCCAGGATCACCACGCCGCCGTCTGCAGGTGAGATTAGGGTAGAAACCCTAAACCCTAAACCCTAGAGCAGTGCGTTTGTTGTCTCATTTCGGACTTGCATGCGTGTAGGTATGCTGGAAGGAATGCCGCAGGGAACTCGATACCGGCACAGCGCATGCAACAGCACCACAGCTCGCAGGACACATGCACGATGTGTACAGCCGGGCGGGCGACGCAGGTGGGCGCCCTGCCTGCGAGGGAGGCCACCGCTAGGTGCAGGTCGATGCGCGTGGCGCGGGCGCTGTGGCAGCCATCGATGCTGAAGATGCGTACTCCTGGAGGGTCAGGAGTGAAGCGGCTCTTTCCCTTTCCCGTCTTTCCCTTTCCCTTGTTTCCCTTTCCCTTTCGGCACGACACCAACAAGCAGCAGCACCGTCCCACGTCCACAATACCGCCGCGTGGGCAGTGCTTCCTGTGAACAAGTGTGGCCAACCGGGGATGACATCGCAATTGTCATTCATTGCGAAACGTTTGCAAGCACTGTTTGCGTAGAAGAAAAGGTCCGGGCCTTCGTCGCTGAAAGGTGACAGGGCAATCGACAGCGCCACGCGCGCGTCCCCATGAACCGCCGTTTTGCGAGTCCTTCTGCCGATGTGACAGCCACCAACAGCTCAACAGCAGTCGGAAAGGTTTCACAGAGCTGCGCGCCTTTGTCGCTGGACTGTGGCAGCGATTTGGACAGCGCGACGCGCACGTCCACGTGCGCCACCTTTGCAGAGTCCGACTTCATGAGCGCCACCCGATCCGGCAGCGTAGTCGGCGTCTCGCCTGCGCCAGTGGTGTCACAACCTCTGAGCAAACACTGTTGGGAGTACGTAACAAACTGTCCACGGGCGCAACCTTTGAGGATTCGGACTTCGTGAGCGCCACCCGATCCGGCAGCGTCTTCAGCGTCTCGTCTATAGCAGCGCAAGTGGGCAGTTTGTGCGCCGGAGCTGGAGCATCGTGTACAACCCAGTGCGCCCGCTCTGCCATTGTGTGATACCATCCCGCTGCATGCTCTGGTGCTGTGGAGGCAGCCGGGGTCAAGCAGAAGAAGCCAGACCCAAATCCTACCAGTCGACAGCGCGTCCTGGATGTTCCGCCAGGTGGCGTCAAGGCTGCCGATGCCGGAATTGTCTTGCGGCTTTGCCGGCTCGTCAAACAGGTCGATGCCTACGGCGCCCTCCTGCAATTGTCAGTTGGTGGGTCTGTTTCGATGCTCCGCTGCAGAAATGCGCCGGAAGCCAGAACCCTACTGAGAGCCGAGAGGAGACTGTGAGGGCTGCCTGCAGGCTGCATGGCAGCGCGAGGATAGGATGCCAGTGCCATGGTACATACGCACTGAGGCATGCCCCAGGATTCATTGAAGTCACGAAAATGAGACCCGATGATGACCAAGAGATTCATCCACACCTGCAGACCGCACAGCAGCGCGAGCGGGATGAAGCTGCGGCCGTGGTAGACGCCCACCTCCGCCACGTGGCCGGCAATGCCCTGCTCCCGCTGGCAGGCGTGCAGCCGTGCATATGTCTGCAAGCCAAGGACACAATGCCCTCAATGCCGCTGACATGCTTCCGCTCTCGTCCCTCTCGCTAAACCCTAAACCCTAAGAGCGTGCTCCTCCGGTCACACTGTTCGAACCTTCCGCGAGCGCAGTGCAGCCGGGCATACTATGACTTGTATATTGCTGAACACGTTCTGTCGAGCAGGCTCATAGAAGCCCGGGATGCCGCCTGGTCAGTAGGGGCGAGTTCGACGCAAGACCGGCGCGAACTCTCGAATATGCCGAAACTTTCACCTCGAGGAGCATGGGCCCAAAATCGCAAAGAATGTCGGATGATCCGCGCACCCAGCGCGGCGACCTCTGCAGCAATTGGGAGACAAGACGGTCCTGCCAGCTCCACGAATGCGAAACAATCATCTGTACCTCTAGCAGCGCGGGCTCGAAGAAGCCGGGGATGCTGTTAATTTGGTCTGCGAATCCCAGCAGTGCTGCCACCTCCGCCGCCGCGGGGTGACCGTCCGCCCACAGCTGTTGCGTCAGCAGTCCCAGGCGGCCCTTCCATGCGCCGGGGGCGGTGCGCTTCCGCTGCGCGGCCTGCAGCCGCCGCTGCTCCGCCGCGACGGCCCTGTAGGGCATGACATCAGCTCACATATGTGCGGCAGCCGTTCGCTGCGAGATCTTGCGCCGCGGCGTACTTCTGTCTCTGCAGCAGTCTTGATGCAAACCTGAGTGTACGGAACAGCAAAGCATCTTGAACTGCCACGAGTATGCAAGGCGGCCGTGAGGCATGGATGTATGCGTCTGCGCTGTCTGACACAAAGGAAGCAGACACACAACAACAGAGCATATGTCGAACCTTGAGTATGTTGTTCTAAAGCGCTTGCTTCCATGTGATATTCTCACCCGCGCCGGGCTTCCTGACTTTCGAGGGTGGCAGAGGCTGGAGGAGTGCTGCTAGCGCCGCAGCGGCGCTCCGGAATGAATTTTCGATCGCAGCTACGCCGGGTGAGCCGCAACAGCCCAGATTGACAACGGAGGATATTGAGAGAGTTTGAGCAGGTCCTGAGCATCGATGGGCCACCGTGTGGCAGCGGGAAGCTGCGACGATCTCGGGACACCTCAGGGGTACAACTCCGTTGCGAAGCCACAAAAAGCCGGCAGCGCCTCCAGGAAGGCTTCAAGTGCAGTATCAATTCTTGCGGATGCTCTGACTTACATGAATTGTTGCTGCAGTGCCTCCGCGACACAGCAATAAGTGTCTTGTGAGTGCCCTTTCGGAGTTGCCCTTCGGAGATTCCGTACCCTTTCACCATGGTTGCCAGTCCGGTCCCATTCCGATTCACGTGCAGTCCTGTAGTCCCGGGCGGCTCTGCATCAAAAGTTTTGGGCCTGCTCGTCGACTCTCTCTTCCACAGGTCGCAGCGAAGCGGTTAAAACGACACACGTCCAAGATGCGTGTGATCTCTGCTGCGCTCCTGGTGAGGTTTGCGGTGTTTGTCGTTGTTGGGCGGCCGGATTGCTGCCTCCCTTCGGGACCAGCTGACACGCATGACATGCATAATCAACTGAACTCTCTGTGTGCTTGCAGGCCATCCTGGGAGGGAACACCTCGCCCTCGAAGAGTGATATCACCAAAATTCTAAGCTCTGGTGAGCACTCCATCATTGCAAGCTCCTCGCGCACCTGCACTCTGTGCCTATTAGTTGGTGCATTCGTTTCTATCTATCGTTCGCTCTCGCGACAATGTGAGAGTGCATAATCGGAGCCTCCATTTTCGCAGTCGGCATTGAGGCGGAGGACGACAAAATCGACCTGCTGCTGAAGGAGATTGAGGGCAAGGACATCAATGAGCTGATCGCTGAGGGTGCGCCTCTTTCCCACACTCCAAGTTTGTTGGGCAGCGAATCCTGCAGATGCACAACAGCGCATATTGCAGATGCACGACAGCGCATTTGCTGCAGGATTCATTAACGACCATCCTGACATGTGATCCGTATCGCGCAGGCGCCGGCAAGCTGGCCTCTGTGAGCGTGGGCGGCGGCGGCGGTGGCGGCGGCGGCAGCGGTGGTGCCGCGGCTGGCGGCGGCGGCGGAGGCGCGGCCGAGGCCGAGGAGGAGAAGAAGGACGAGGAGGAGGAGGAGGAGGACGACGTAAGTGTCATCTGCTCCACTCAAGTATCGCCTAGCCACGGTCATCTTGAGCTCTCTGTGAACGTGGTCATTTCAAGCACCTCTGTAAATGTGGATCAGGCATCCACTCTGGCGTCGGCTGCCATTATGCCTGCATGAACCTGACGAGCACTGCAGTCAGCGCCACGCTGACCACTGTGGGTTCTGCTCGTGCAGGACATGGGCTTCTCGCTCTTCGACTAGGCGCCCTGCCGGTAGCTGGCACCAAGGCACACGCTGCAGCGCAAGCCATAGCCTGAGATTGGCTGCCGTCAGAGTGCCTTGTCTGGCTTCCACCCGTGACTGACCGTGCGCCGCCAGCTTCGCTTGCCGTCTGTTCTGACAGCACAGACATTGCAATGTAATGCTCGGTCACCAACCACCATCAACCTCAGACAGTTCATCATGCATACTGTCCCACAGGACGAATGAGTAGGGAGCTGCTCGCATCCATTGCAGACGAATCGTAGTCAGCTCACTATCTGGGAGTGGCGGATTACAAAAAATATTTACTTGATAGGGTCTTTTTTGTGAAATATGATTTTGTCACCCTAAATTCGTTAATCGCTGCGTCCTCAACGCATTTCGGGGAGAACCAGCCATGCAAAGATGCACCTTTCAATGTGCGAGGTTTCCAAGAAGCCAACGTTCACGATGCATGCAGGACCAGAGTGGTGCTCGTGCCCGTCCCAAAGTACAGTGAGTTCGAGTGGGGACTGTGCAGCGCGATTCCAATCAGGTGACGGGCTGTAAGTGCGTTTGCAGCTGGGTGTCACACGAGACAGCAACGTTCCTGAATACGACAAGTGCGAGAAAGTACAAAACCGCAGAGCCTGCCGCCTACTTTCCGCGCTTGCCCTCCTTCTTCCGGACCACCTCGTCTGAGTACCGCACACCCTGCGACACACGCAGGCACGATCCAATTTACAAGAAACCCAGAATGCCGTACATGCTGTGCCTTCTGCAAGTCCGGAGCTGTGATGGCACAACATAGCTACCTAGTGCGCTGCAGCCTTCAGTTGCCAGGGACGCTGCGGCAAGCTGAACAGTTATGTGTAAGCCGTGGCTGGGGATGTCGGAATTTCGAAGCTTACCTTGCCCTTGTAGGGCTCCGGCTTGCGCTTTGAGCGGACCTTGGCACAGAAGTCGCCAACGGCGACCTTGTCGTGCCCCGTTACGATCAGCGTCGTGTTCTTCACCACCTACGGGAGCGGGACAGCGGCACATGAGGCGCTGCGGCCCAAAGATGAAGAAGACGCAAACAATGTCCCGTTCACGTTGGCCTGCTGCCCCTGGCGATCCCGACCGCTGCAAGTGCTGTGCCTGGAGACACAACACCACTGGCGCGGTCCCCCTGGGCCAAATTTCCGCATGCACGCAACATCTTTCAGCAGTTGGCGCGGCTCAGCATGGGCGTGGAGCTGCGGTTGATTCACTTTGCGCTCCGCTGCCAGCTTCCTCCGCACAGACCAGCAACTCACCTCGACGTTGACGCCCTCGGGGATCTGCATCACCACAGGGTGGCTGTAGCCCAGGTTCATGGTGAGGTCCGCGCCGCTCATGGAGGCGCGGTAGCCGACGCCGATCAGCTGCAGCTCCTTTTTGAAGCCCTCCGACACGCCCAGCACCATGTTGTTGGTCAGGCTCCTGCGGCACGCAGTGACAGATGCTCAGCATTAGCTGTGGTCGCAATGGCAGTTCCCGTGTGCGCTGTGAGACATGGGGTCCTTCAAGAGAAGTCACGCGGCTGGGTGTGATTTTCTGTGCAATCCCGGGAGCCTGCATGTTCCAGCTCCAAGTTCAAAAGCCTGATGACATCATTCCTGCTCGATGTCCATGGCTGAGGAGGGTCGCAGTGCGAGGTGCTTTTCAGCATCCCGGCCAGCAGAAGCTTTGCCAGTCCTCTGCGCCCTGATGGTTGATGACAAGCCTACCTGAATAGCCCATGGAGCTGGTCTGCCTGGCGGGTGTCCTCCCGCTTGCTGAGTTTGTAGGTACCGTTTTCCAACTGCGTCACGAAGGCCAAGCGCTGACATCGACGGGATAAGCTCAGTCGCGCATGTTGCACTGCCTAGAACCTTTTTCAAGTCAACGATGAGACGTGGAAACACGAGAGCCAAGGCTATGGAGACTCCAGCCGCTGTGACCCATGGCTGCACGATGAATGCGCTGCCGGTCTCACCTGCTCGATGAACAAGAGGTTTGGGAGTGTCTCCGACATCTCGTGGCCTTTGCCCTGCGCAAAGGAAGCCATGTTTGCCGTGAGGATGCGGCACAGCAGTCGAGATCAGCAAAGGACCGTCGACATACCCCAAAGCCACACCAGGTGCAGTGCAATGCTTGAAGCACACCTTGACCGTGATCGTCTGCCCCTGCACGTCGAAGGTCACGCCGGCCGGCACCGTGATAGGCGCCTTGCCGATACGGCTCTCCTTCCCGATGATGCGTGCCTTGCCTGCCACGATGACCTGAGTGCTGCGGCCGACAGCGACATGTTGTCGTGCCCGAATGGCCAGCGGCCGCCCCGACACCCCGGCGTGGAGCTGGCTGATCTGCATGGCTGCTGCTGCACCACGCGACGGTCGGTTCACGCTACTCACTGCGGCACGCAATCCAAACAGCCCAGGCCTGGCCAAGCGTCAGCCACTTCTGGCAAACCCGCCAGGGGTATGACAAAATACACGGCGAGGCTTCCGGAGCAGGTGCAGCGGCAGAAAAACAACTTGCAGCGCATTGCAAACTCATTTGCACATTCCAGGCGGCACATGTAAGCAGCTCCGGCAGCCTGCGCGGCTCATTTCTATATTGCATAGTGATCGGAATAAGATTCACCTGCAGCAATCCCCAGAAAGCATGGATCTTCTGGCCGGGTACGGCTCAGACGACAGCGGCAGTGATACAGGCGAGGCAGCCCCGCAGGCAGCAGCCCCGTCGGCTGCCGCTTACCAGGCAGTGCCGCAGCGAGCGTCGCTCAGCGGCAGCCTGTTGGGTTTGCCGCCACCACAGCAGCCCGGCGGATCCGGGCCCGGCCGCAGCGGCCTGTTCGCCTCGCTGCCTGCGCCCTCTAACGATGATGGGCCGGGCTTCGACGCCTTCGGCCTCGCTCCCCAGCCAGCTGTCAAACCCGCGGCGGCACCTCCCGCGCCAAAGCCCACTGCTCGCAAAGTGGTGCAGCTACGCACGCTGAAGCCGCTGGCGCCGGACGAGGACGAAGAGGTGCATGAATCGTACACTTCCTGCCCGCATGGCCGGCACGTCGAACAGCGCGCAGATGCCGCCGACGTGCATGCTAACAGAGGCAAACTGCAAGCTCTTTGTCCTGCAGCGGCAGTGCGCACACTGGAGCGTGTTATGTGTCGCGCTGCGCAGGATGAGCAGCCCAAAAAGAAGCTGAGAACCAGCACCAAAGGCCTGAGCTTTCTGGACAGCCTGCCGAAGCCGGTGCATTACGCGGGGCCCCCGGCGGGGACCGCTTTGGGCGCCGGCAGCGCGGTGAGTCATACGTATGGGAAATGCAGTGCAACGTTGTGTTCGCGAACCGAAAGCGCGATGCGGGGCCTTCGCGGGTACGCCCTTCGCTGACAGCGCGGTGAGCGAAAGCGTACCGCAGCTGGCAGCTTCAGACATGCACCAGAGGTCAGATACGTGCCTGGCAAACCCTAAACCCTGGCTTGGCCTGCACTTCAGAAGTAGCATCAAAAGGTCGAAAGCATCGTGCTTCTGTGCGCGCCGCCAATACAGTGACAGGGCAGAGCCTCGACTGTCATGCGTAGGTATGCGCCTGTGTCCAATGTGCCTACTGCGCTTCGCCAAAGCTGTTGTTGGAGGCGAGGCATCACAAGCTCCATCGCTGCAATGCCACAGAGTGCCCGAGCGCTAGGCGGCGGCTTGCACAGCGATCCCGTGGCGTCTTCGACGCTGCCGGGCTCATTCTTCGACGGCGACGGCGCCAGCGGCGCCGAGCTGGACGCAGCGGCATCAGCGGCGCAGCATGTGTCTAACGACGCCTACCGGGTCAGCCCGGCGGAGGCGGCGGCGGCGGCGAGCTACGACGCCGAAGTCGGCCCGGCGCGGCCGCCGGCGGGCGGCTACGAGAGCACTGGAGCATATGGCGGGTATGGCGGCGGAGGGGGACGGGACGGCGGTGCGGGGCATGGTGCCGCTCCGGCGGCGGCGCAGCAGCGGCAACACCATTACGGCGGTCAACCTGGGTGAGGCTGCTGCCAACAGTCTCGCGAGGCTGCGAGGGCGGTCAAGGAAGGACTTGTGCGAAGCCCGAGGAGACTTCAAGCTTGCGCAGCTGCATTATGTTGATGGACTGTCTAGCAGGCCAAGTGCAGTTGCCCCACCCTGAGAACACTCAATCTTGAGCACAAAGCATCTGTGGCGTGTGATCACAACAGCATGTGCGTCTTCTGTTGCCCACAGGTATGGTCCAGCGGCACCGGCGGCGCGGCCGGACGGCGACGCGATGCTCGCAGCGGCGATCGCGGCAGACTCGGGTCGCGGCGGCGGCGGCGCCGCAGACCCCTTTGCCGGCACCGGCATCAAGTTCAAGGAGGTGAAAACCCCACTTGCAGAAACTGTCAAAGAGTCGCACTGGGCCTGTGCCTTCGTAGTCTGGGCCCTAAACCCTAAACCCTAGAACCAGCAAGGACTAACCGATCAGGACCGACTTTAAGCCAGAGTACATCGTGACACTTCAGACTGGAAAAGGAGTCACATACTGACGATGCTTACATGCCCTGAATGCACGTGAACTTCCGCATACAGGTGAACCAGAAGAGCCTCACCTATGTGGATCCAGCGCGGGCAGCAGCAAAGCAGGGGTTGCGCCAGGCGCTAGGTGAGCACAGCAGCAAGGCGTCCCGCTGCGAATTCACGAAATTCGGGACTCCGACCTCGCTGCCACACATGTCAGGGGCCCGGCAGCTCTCCCGGCTGCGCCTGGAGCTGCACTGGGTTCTGTGCGGTGCAAGTCCGGACACTCGCGCTGGTGGCACCTCCGGCAGTTCCTCGCGCTCCACAGCTGCACTCACATTACAAGGCAAACGGTGCTGTGGGCTCGCTGCAGGCAAGGAGCACGAGCTGCAGCTGCGGAAGGAAGCGGACGCCGTAGAGCCTGAGAAGCTGGCCAAGCGCAAGCACCAGATCAGCTCCCTCTACCACGCCGCCAAGCTCAAGGTGACCTGCTGGTCCTGCTCCAACCCTCCTTGTCGATGACTCCACAATGGCATCATGTCACTGAGCGTGCAAGCGCCATAATAGCTTCCTTGTGCCGAGTCTTCAATCTCGGGGCGGGCCGCTGCACGCAGAAACAAGATCACAGATAGAGTCTGAGATGAAAACTCACGCAGCAGTGCTGCCACTGCATTATTGTTGCGACCACTGGGTGCCTGCCGTGCAGGAGCTGGAGATGCTGAGTGACCACGGGGGAATGCTCAAGACGAAGCGCGAGACGCAGGCCAAATATGGCTGGTGATCTGTGGTGGAGGCTACGAAATGGCATGTGATGTTTTCGGTGCCAGGGCGGCATGCAGCAGCGACTTGAATAGGCGTCTCTCATCCCAGGTGTTACAGTTTGCTAATGACACTGACGGCCCTGTTGACTCCAACATGCTGTTTCAACTGCTGTCCTTCGATTCGAGGAGGCTCATAATAACGCACTTCGTTCGAAGTGCTGGGTTCACAATTGCCTTGGCTGACGGTCACAGTGCGGTCTGATATTCACGGGAGAATCAATATGTCATCCTTCTCAAAATTCCAACCGCTGCTGACGTGACAGAAGGCGCCATGTGTCGATTGGTTTCCGCACATACAAGCCGTGCCCCCGCTGGCAGCCGCCAATGGGCCACTTGTGTTCACGAGCTGACTTGGTGTGGTTTCAGTCGTCAGATAGCACGGCGACGCTGTTGACAGTACCTGCAGCATTAACAGCACAATTCAGATGTCGGAGGGGGGTTTGACAGGTGGAAATAAGAGTGTGCAGCCAGAAAGGCAACCCGCACGACATGAGTGCCGCGGGTCACCATGAAGTGGGCAGGCAGACAATGTCTGGTGCTATAGTGGTTGGTTTCACTTCGCCGAATTGAGCTGCCAATCGGCGAATTGCAATGCAGAGAATGCAATGCGCCAGTTCAGAGCGCTCCCTGCTGTGATGCTCACCTGCCTAGCCGGATGCCTTGCCGGGCACATCGCAGCCGCGGTACCACTGGCTCACGCGAACGCAGACAAGGCCATTGGCGCACGTGCCGCCCTGGCTCGCCGGCCACTTCGCATCCTTGCACTTGGATCCCTGCACAAATGCGGTTGCAAGAGTCGGCGCCGCAAATCCAAACATCCGAGGTTTCAATGCAGCTGTCGTCGTGCACCCGATCTGCGAGAAGATGCTGACTGAGGCGACTGCTGCCGGAGACTTACCTTGCAGTTGTTGCCCTTGCCGCCTGCAACAGAAGAACACCAATAAAAAGCTGTACATCGCATGCTGCGTACAAGGTTACAGCAATGCATCTTTACGGCACGCATGCCGGCAGGGTGGCTCACAGCTCTATTCAAATTGGTGAACTGTACTCACCACACTGGTGGAAGTCTGCAGGCTTGTAAGTAGGCGCCTCTGCGCAGCCAATAGTATTGAATTCAGCTGGCATTTGCGGTTGCCGGATGCATGTATGGAATGCCATGCCGACCCAGTCCAGTGTGGGAAAGGTAGGCAGCTGCCGTTGTACAGCAGACATAATGACTTGGTGCATTTCAACTTGCCCATGCGAGCTGCTGCCCAGACAGCGGCACCAGCCACCAGTCCGTAGTGCAGTTTAGAGCAATCAGAACGTGCACGACTGCATGAGACAGGCACTCTGCTCACCTGTGTCCGTCGGCGGCTGCTTCACATCACACTGCCTGTGGAAGTGCACCACTCGTCAGCACATCAAGGTTGCAGCAGTTTTTGACGCATGTCACAGCGGCTTCCCGCTCATCCTCACTGCACCGATTCTGGAGTGCAATTTGAGTGTAGACCTGCCTGTAGTACTGCGAGATGCGGTAGCACTTCAGGCCCTTTGCGCACTCGAAGCCAGGCCACACAGCGTCCTTGCATTTGGTACCCTGCACATCCTAAAGCCGTGCGCATGGTCAGTAAAAAGCATGGCGGTGAAGCCAGGATCACGATGTGGTGCCCTTTAAACCGCGACAAAGGCTGGAGAAGGAATTCGCAGGGAGAAGAGACGACACGGCGACAGAAAAGGAGAGTTAGAAAAGGATCGGACCTTGCACCCATCACCGGAACCACCGCACTGAACAAATGGATATCTTCCTGCATGGAAGGAGGCCAGTCTTTCAGCGTCAAGGAGGGATAACTACCTGCATCGAAGAACGCTAGTCTTGTAGTCTGGCTGGTGCTATCGTTTGGTTCCAGACTACAGCTGATGTCGTGATGCCAGACTGCAACGCAGCGCCAGACTGCAAGTCGCAGGATCCTGACACACAAGACAGTCTTTCACCCCGAATAGCAAGTGTGCCGTGGCGTTTGGGACGCAAATGCGCCTGCTGCACTTCGATTGCGGACAGCCAGCCAGGCTGGATGGCCCAGAACCGAATGCTGACTCACTCACCCAACAGGCTCCGGGAGGAGGCTTCGGAGACGCCCGCGAGGCACGCCACGAGCAGTGCCGCCAGCAGAAGGTTCAAAATTCCGCGAGCCATCCTGCAATTGTGCGGAGACACGGCTTCAGAGTCACAAGATCTGTGGGACCGCGCGCGCATGGAACGGTTGGAAGTACAAACAGGTGCAGGTGCAGGTGCCCAATCCGCGAAGGGCAGCCCCGCACGACCGTCAGAATAGAACCAAAGCTATCTGACAGTGCTACTGGAGGCTGCGCCGATCGGCAAAAGTCCCCCGACTTGACATGCAGACAAAGGCAACGCAGACGAAAGGCGAGATGCCGGCTTGTCGACAATGCATCGTCGTCGGCATCGGTGCAACGTGAGCGAGCACCCGTGCAGATGCACTGGAATGTCGCCGACTAGCGTGGTGAACCATCTTGAGGCGCAGCTAGCGCTGCGCATTGGTTTTGACTCCGGATCACTGAAGATGTCTGGACTGTAGTACCAGTGTAGTACCAATGGACGAGCACAGCTCACCTGGATTTGTTGGAGGCAGGTCGGGAAGAGACTCTGGAGGCGGTGGAGTCGCGAGTGAAGTTATGACTCGACGACGGACGGTGAGCAGATTTTATACTGTTGCAAAGCCGACTGGGGGTTGATGGTGATGAAGATTTCTGCACCACATGGGTACTTACGTGACGACGACGGGCACAAATCGACAGCCGAACGAAACTCAGCACAGACGCTGATGCAGAGCAGCAACGACACAGCCACAGCCTTGCTACCATATCCCTACTGCCAGGACGGCAAGCGGCCCGCGCAAGCATCTGGTCAGCAGACGTGTTCCAGGTCCTGCCACAAGTCCACAGCAATCCCGCCACGGCGACCCGCGCTATTTAGAGTTTAGGGTTCAGGGCTAAGTAGTGATGTCACGCCGCAGCGGGCGCCGGCTGGAAGGTGCGCGCGACGGTTGGCGCCTCCTCCGGCCCCTTGATGAGCAGCGTCACCGTGCACGGCGACAGCGGCGCGCCGGCGTCCAGAATGTGGCCCAGCAGCGGCGCTGGCAGGTGACCGACCAGACAGCCCGCCTTGGCTGACCTGCAGGCAAGGCGGTCGTGAAAGGCGTCAGACTGGCGGGTTTCACAGGTACGGCTGGTCATGACGGCTGGTCGAACATGTCCATGCAGGATGACGAACACAGAGTGGCAACAGAGTAGAAAAACTGCAGGCGAGTAGGACTTGCCTGGGGTGCAGGCACATGACGAAGGCCGTGCGACGATGCCGGGCCGCGGCGGCCAGCGTTTCGGCAAATGCCTCGCCGGCGGCCTCCAGCCGCGCCGATGCCACGCCCTCGTCCAGCTGGATGCTGATGCTCCTGCTGGCAACAACGACATGTTGGAACCCGCCAAAGATACATGTATTGCATGTCTGGCGGCGTCCTACAGCAGCCGTGCAGGTACCCTGTCCAAAGGCCAATGCAGCATTGTCGCTGAGAGACATCATCATCATCCGGCGCTGCTGCCAAAAAGATACTCTTCTGCCATCGACATTGCGGCACGGTCGCTCATTGCGCGCCTGGCTCCGTACCCGAGACGATGGCCGCCGCCTATCGATGCCTCAGCGACCTTGCCCAGCAGGCGGCACAGAGCGCGCTGGAGCACGCACCTTTCTCCTTTGTACTCTATGATGGAATCAAAACCATCGCTGCAGGTCCTATACCTGAGCACATGGTTCCCACCCTAAATCCTAAACCCTTCCCACCAGCACATCAGCGTCCTGCCCAGCCGGTGGCGCAGCACGCGCCCGATGCGCTTTTCTTGTTGGTGCAGTGGCAGAAAACCATCACTTCTGGCAGTGTAGGCTGAGCGGGCGGATGCTGCCCGCAGCGCCGCCGGGTCTTGACCAGCAGGCAGCACAAGTCGAGCTCGATGCGCAAAACCCTTCAAAGGTGTTTTGGTCAAGTTTATGCATGTTCAGCCAGAGCCGACAGACCATAGCTTCAGTCTCGACACCTGAGCGGGTGACCCCTGCCCGCCAGCGCATCAGCAGCCTTGCTCAGCAGGCCGCAAAGCTCAGGGCCCCTTTTGCTTGACATGAGCAAAGTGAAACGGCCGCCCGCGCCTGAGCGGAGGGTCGCCGTCTGCCAGGCGTTCAGCGGCGTTGCCCAGCAGGAGGCTACCCCCTCATGTACAAAGCCAGATGCGATTCACTTTTGCTCCTGCATCACGCAAATAAGCGCGCTGTGGCGCACGTCGGGCAAGGCCGCCGAGGCGCTGGCGGGTTCCGAACACCTCCTCAGGTACCGGAGGGTCGGCTGCTATCCCTTGCTACAGATACACACTGGCAAAACGCAGCGCATGGAGCACACGCTCCCTCGCCGTGCCCAGCAGGCGGCACAGCGCTCTCTCCATGCTCATCTCTGCTTAAGACAGAAATGAATCTCGTTT
>JAABUM010003237.1_pt1 | contig 20525 bp, 15 predicted proteins | sample 5559161 | NCBI WGS metagenome assembly JAABUM01 (sample SAMN10711868, study PRJNA513369) | rock metagenome | isolation source: Antarctica rocks | place: Antarctica: Victoria Land, Siegfried Peak nord
CGGCCGCCGCGTCGTTGGCCGACACCAGCAGCAGGGCCTGGAACAGCTGGTCGACGCTGTAGCGGCCGCCGGCCAGCAGACCCACCGCCGAGCCCTCGGCATGCGCGGCGCCCGGTGACACCACGACCACCCGCTTCGACGGCAGGTTCGGCGCCACCGTCACAGCGGTCAGGGTCTTGAGGATGCTGGCGGGCTGATAGCGGCCGTGCGGGTCACGCGCCGCCAGGATCTGTCCGGTGCCCAGGTCGGCCAGTACCCAGCTGCGCGCGGTCAGGCCCCCGGGCAGCGGCGGTGCGCCCGTGGGCAGCACCAGCCCGCGGCTCGCGAGCTGCGGGCCGCCGGGGACCGCGCCGTTGGGTGCCCTGGCGCCCGCCGGCGGATGCGGGCTGGGAGCTTGCGGGGACGCCGCGGTGGACGTCGGCTCGGGAGCAGTCAGGGTCGTCGCGGGCCGCGGGCCGGTTGCGGCCGCCACCTGGAAACTCAGTGGTTGCGCCGCGGCCGCGGCCGCGGTCGCTACCGGTCCGAGGCTCGTGCCCACGATCAGCGCGGCCACGGCCGGCCCGAGCACCGAGCGCACGCACCGCACCGGCCGGCTGGTCGGATGCTGCGTGGCCGTCACCGGGTAAGGCTAGCGGGTACGGAGTGGCCGCTCGGGGACGCGGCTGCTGGGCGGGTGCCGCCCTGCGTGCGGTTGTACAGGCAGCGGCCGTCAACTCGATACAGTCTTTTGATGTGGGTTCGATGGCCGATCCGACGCTGTCAACAGATGGGCTCTGGTTCTGTGATCCAGGATTTGCGCACGACCCGGGATCTCCGGACGGCCGCTGATGCGGTGCTGGTGGTGGGTTCCGGTGCCGCCGGTCTGGCCCTGGCGCAGCGGGTCTCCGAATCTGGCCGGTCGGTGGTCGTGCTGGAATCCGGCGGTGACCTCACGGCGAGGTCGGACCCGGGGACGGACACCGCAAATCTGAACGAGGGTCAGAATCTCGGCCTTGCTTATACCGGCCTGCGGGATGGCCGCTCGCGCAATCTCGGTGGCACGACCCAGCTTTGGCACGGCCAGTGCATGCGGTTGCATCCCATCGACGTGCGACCCCGGCCGTGGGTGCCGCACAGCGGCTGGCCGATAGCGCTGACAGACCTCGATGAGCACTACGCCGCGGCTGAGCGGTGGCTCGGGGTGACCGGACGTGGCTATGGCGCCGAGCGGTGGCAAGAGCATCCCGAGCTGGCCCCCATTGCCTGGGATTCCACCCGGCTGCTGCACGACTTCACCGAGTACGTCCCGAAACCCATGCTCGGACGCGTGCACCGGCCGGCCCTCGTCCACAACCCGCTGGTCCAGGTGATTCTCAACGCGACGGTCGGTGCGGTGCTGACCGAGGACGGCCGCACGACCGGTGTGGTGGTGTACGGCCCGGACCGGCGGCGGGTCGAGATCCGCGCTGGGAACGTGGTGCTCGCAGCCGGGGCCATCGAGAATGCCAGGCTGCTGCAGCTGAGCGACCCAGCGGCCATCGGCCTGGGGGACGGTCGCCAGCACACCGGCCGATTCCTCCAGGACCACCCGATAATCCGGACCGCCGAGGTCATCGCGGACGACTTCCGCCTGCTGCAGGATCGCTACGTCGCCCTGCACCGGGGTAAGCGGCGACTCTTTCCGAAGGTCCGGCTGGCTCCAGAGGTCCAGCAGGAGCGGGGGCTGCTGGATGCCACCGCTGTCTTCGTCCACGACCACAGTGATCCGGGACTGGCCGCAGCCAGGCGCGTACTCACCGCGGCGCGAGCACGGCGGATGACCGAGCGGCCGATCGCGGACGTGCTGACGGCGCTGCGCGCGCCGGTTCCGGTACTTCGTGACGGCTACCGGCGCTTCGTGTTCGGGCGCTCCACCGCAGCGCGCCCGTCGGCGGTCTGGCTCCAGGTCTGGCTGGAGCAGACGCCGGATCCGGACAGCCGAATCTCGCTGAGCGCACAGACGGACAGCCTCGGCATGGCGCGTGCCCAGGTCGACTGGCGCGTCGGGGACCGCGAGATCGAGACCAGCCGGGAGATGACCCGCTGGATCGCCGCGGACCTGCAGCGGCTCGGCCTGGCGCGGGTGCGAGAACTACCGGCCATGCACGACGACGATGCCTGGCGTGCCGGGGTCACCGATGCCTTTCACCCCTCGGGCACCACCCGGATGTCGCACTCCCCGGACACGGGGGTCGTCGATCCTGCCCTGCAGGTCCACGGGGTGCACGGCTTGCATGTCGTCGGTGGCAGCGTGTTTCCGACCGGCGGCTACGCCAATCCGACGCTCACGATCGTGGCGTTGGCACTGCGGCTGGCCGACCGGCTCGCCGTCACGGCACCGCCTGGGCGCGACCCGGGAGCGACGGTGCGACCCGGTGGCGATGGTCTCAGCCGCTGATCAGGCGGTTCAGGACAGCGTGGACCGGCTCGGGCGGCGGTTCATGACCCAGCACGAGCCGCCGGAGCGGGGCGAGCCGTTCGGGCCGGCTGGTGGCCACGATGACGTCAGTCAGGCCCAGCGTCGCCGATCGGGCAATCAGGGCGTCGGCAAGACCGGAGGGTCCTGCCCAGGCGGTGCCGGCGGTGACCTCCCGCCACTCGGCGCCCAGTTCGACACCGGAGTCCAGCCGTGCCTGGAGCTGTGTCAGATGCGAGGCCGACGGCCCCAGCACACCGTGCCCCACCCTGACGGTCACGGTGTCGGGCAGGAGCACCGGCGGCGACAGCGGGCCGGCCGAGAAGTGCGCGACCTGGAACATCTCGGGTGATCGGTCCAGGCAGTCCCGGGTCAGGTCGTTCGCGGTGGCCACGCCCAGCTGGCCGACGTCGCCGCGGGCGAGGAACCCACGCAGGCAGGACAGCAACTCCTCGGTGATGTCGTCCGGCCTGACCTCGTGCAGCACGAGGCGATCGAGTCTGCCCAGCCTGGACAGGGAGGTCTCGATCGAGGCCAGCACATCCGCGGTCCCGAACTGACCGTGCCCCGCTGGGCGAGCATCGCCGCGCAACCTCTGTTGGAGCGTTGCCGGTAGCCGCCGGGCGACTGCTTTGGCAAGGCGTACGGAGCGGGCTGGCGGCGAGGCGGGCTTGATGCCCACCTTGGTGGTGATCGTCGGTGGGGGATCGAGGTGGGCGGCGTACAGGCCCAGCTCTGCCTCGCTGCGTCCATATCCGTAGGACGGCGCCGTGTCGAAATGCCGGAAGCCTTCCTGGTGCGCTCGTCCCAGCACGGACCTCGACTCGGCCGGGGTCACCATCCCGAAGAGATGAGCCGTTCCGAATACCGGATTCGCGTCCATGAGAACCGCCAAATCTGAGTTACTTAACGCGGATTTGATGTAACCTTGCGTCACAAGACCATCACCCAGAGTGTTCAAGCTGCTCTCTTAGCCCCAGGGACCTGCCCGTGTACGTTTTTCGCCTCACCCGCCGTTCGACCTCTACCGCCGTCACCGGATGCTTGCTGGCCGCGACCGCAATACTCACTCACGCCGGCACGTCCGTTGCTGCTGTCACCGCCGTGCGGCCGACCTCGGCCCACCTGGTGGCCGCCAGTCGCGCTGTCACCGACCCCTCCGGCCAAGTGTGGTCGACCGACTCCGGGTTCGCCGTCGGTGGCACGTTGAGCACCACGTCACAGTCGATCCTGGGCACGCTGGAGCCGAAGCTGTTCCAGACTCAACGCTACGGCATGAGCGGCTTCAAGATCCCGCTAGCGTCAGGAACGTACCTGGTCACCGTGAACCTCGCTGAGCACTACTGGCCCAAGGCTCGGCAGCGCATCTTCAGCATCAGCGCCGAGGGCCACACCGTCGCGAGCGGCATTGACGCGGTGGCCAAGGTGGGAGAGTTTCACGCCTACCAGCTGCGCTTCTCCGTTCCGGTCAGCGACGGCACTCTCGACCTGCGCTTCACCGCCCAAATCGATCACTCGATGCTGTCCAGCGTCAGTGCGGTGCCGTCGAGCTCGGCTCCGGTGACCAGTGCCGCCCCGGTATCGCTGCCCGCCCCGGTGACCAGTGCCGCCCCGGTGACCGGTGTCGCCCCGGTCTCGCTGCCCGCCAACGCAATGCGGCCAGAGAGCTTCGGCGCTCGCGGCGACGGCTCCACCGACGACACCGCCGCGCTGCAGAAGGCCTTCGACAGTGCGCCCGCGGGAGCGCCGGTCTATCTCACGCCGGGTCGGAGCTACCCCCATGCCAATGTGCTGCACCTGCGGGTCCCGGGCTTGCACGTCACCGGCGCCGGGGTGCTGCTGGCCACCTCCGAGTCGCGGTCCTCGGTGTGGATCGAGTCCGACAACGTGCTGGTCGACGGTGGGGTGGTGATCCGGACCGCCAGGACGACGCAGCGCTGGTCGGCGTGGGAACAGATGGGTGTGCGCGTGGTCGGTCACCAAGGAGTGGTTCTGCGTGGCATCGTCGTCGATGGCTCGGCCGCGGCCGGTATCTACATCGGCAACCAGGCCAGCCAGTTCGTGCTCGATCAGGTAACCGTGCGGAACACCCGCGCCGACGGCATCCACATGACGATGGGTGCCCATGACGGCCAGGTGATCTCGCCGACGGTGGCCAACACCGGTGACGACGGAGTTGCCGTCGTGTCGTACTCCTCGGACGGCGCGGCCTGCCACGACATCACCGTCAAGGCTCCCCGAGTGCTGGGGACGACGTGGGGACGTGGACTGTCTGTTGTCGGCGGCACGCGGATCACCGAGACAGACATCGACGTCGAGCGGACGTCGGCCGCCGGCGTGTACGTAGCTTCGGAGGGCAGTCCCTGGTACACCGCCGCGCCGCAGAGCGTCAGCATCGCCGGAGGTTCGATCAGTGGCGCCAACACCGATGCCGGCGTCGATCACGGCGCTGTCCTGGTCATGAGTGGCGCGGTCGGGTACGCCCCCGACGCCGTCACGATCCGGGGTCTGGCGATCTCGTCGACGCGGGCCTCTGCCAGCCGGGACATCGGTGTCATCACCTACGGAACCGCGCCGAAGTCCATTCTGTTCGCCGACCTCGCGATCACGGGAGGCCCGAGGTCGGCGTACGAGGGCAACACGCCGCAGACCAGCTATCAGGTGCGCAACCTGTCACAGAACGGCGTCCGGCTCGCCGACCGGGGCTGATTCAGCTCGAATACATAGCCAATCCAAAATAAAATCCAGGTTAGATTCGATACGGTGCGCGGTGTGCCTGACCTGACTCGGCCCACGGTGGGCGTGGTGATCGCCGCGTACAACGCTGAGCGGTGGTTGCCCGCCACGCTGGCCAGTCTGCGAGCGCAGACCTGGGACCGCTGGCAGTGCGTCGTCGTCGACGACGGCTCTACCGACGGCACGCCGGCGGGAGTCCGGCAGGTGATGGCGTGCGATGACCGGGTCCGACTACTGAGCCAACCGAACAGCGGCCTTTGCGCGGCCCGCAATGCCGGCATCGGCGCGCTCAACGCCGAGTGCAACTACGTCGGCTTTCTCGACAGTGACGACCTGTACGAGCCGGAGACCCTGGAGGCCCTGGTCACGGCGCTGGAGCGGCGCCCCGACGCGGTGGGAGCTTACGGCCTCGCAGACTACGTCGACGAGCACGGCGTACCGCTGCTGCCAGGTCTGCACTCTAGCCGGCAGCGGCGGCGACACATCATCCGCGGCTGGCGGCTGGTCGCGGTGCCTGCCGAGGAGGACGCGACGTTCGGCCTTGTGGTGGTCTATGGCCCGATCTGGCCGCCCGCGGTCGCCCTGCAGCGGCTCGGCGACGTGATAGCGGTCGGAGGCTTCGACGAGTCCTTTCCCAGTCAGGAAGATTGGGACTTCTACCTCCGGCTCACCCGGCGCGGCCCGTACGTCGCGCTGGACCGGCGGCTGGCCTGGTATCGCCGGCACGGCACCAACCTCACCTCCGACCACGCCACGAGCGTGTTCCATCAGGAGCGGGTTCGACGCAACGCCTACATCTATCCGGACAACACCGCGGCCGAGATCCAGCTCGTCCGCCGCGCCTGGCGACTGCTCGAAGCAAGGCAGGTCGCGGTGCTGCTACGGCACGCCGTGCGCTGCCTGGCGCAGCGGAAATGGCACCGGGCGGCCGAGGCGGCGTTCGGCGTGCTCATCTGCCTGGCTCAGCAGCTACGCCCGGGGCCACCGCCGGCCAGCACCTGGCGGGTGCGCTACACCCGTCCGGCCGAACTGCCGGGCGCGGTGCTGATCCCGCACTGAGCCGGGGCCGAGCACCGCCGGTTGCGGCTCAGCGGCCGGCCGCGGGCCGCAGGACCTGTCCGAGCAACGCCCCGACCGCGTCCATCGTCGCCTGCGGCCGGTAGCTGCGCTCGTAGACAGCACGCCCGGCTCCGGACAACCGCTGCGCAAGCCCCGGCTCGTCCAGCAACCGGCACACCGAGGCGACGATCTGCTGCGGGGTGTCGCCGATCAGTAGCTGCTCGCCGTCGGTGGCATCGATTCCCTCGGCGCCGGCCACCGTGGACACCACCGGCACCCCGTAGGCGAAGGCCTCGACGATCTTGAGCCGGGTGCCACCGCCGAAGCGGATCGGCACCAGCACCGCGTGGGCGCGGGACAGCTCCTCGGCGACCGAGTCGACGGGGCCCACCAGGTCGAGCCCCTCGATGTCGCCGAACTCCGCCAGCCGGTCGGCCCGGCGGCCGACGAGCCGGATGCGGGCGCCCGGAACAGCCTGTCGCAGCGGACCGAGCAGCTGATTGGCGACGAAGTGCACGGCGTCGAGGTTCTGATCCGTTCCGTAGTTGGCGATGACGGCCAGGGTGCACGGACCCTGCGGCTCGTGCACGCGCACGTCGACCGGTTCCGGATAGGTGTTGGCAATGCTGTGCACCCGCGCGGCGGCGGCCGCGTCCTTCGGTGCTGCCTGAGCGATCAGTCGGCTGCGGTCCAACTCGCTGCACACCAGCACGGCATCCGCGGCGCGCACTGCCTGGCGCTGGATGTGGCCCCACATCGGGCGCTCGATCCGGCGCTGTACCCGGTCGGCCCACGGCAGCGCCGCGCTCCGCGGCAACGCCAGGAACCGGCTCAGCTTCTCGGTTTCTACATCGTCGCAGTCCACCACCACGCGCGGCGCGCGCAGCGTCGAGCGCAGCCGCGCGAAGTGATCCAGGGCTCCGAACCAGATCAGGTCGTACCCACCGTCGCGTGCGGCCAGCCGGCGTTGCACCCCGGGCCAGTCGTGAACGGCGATCTGCCACGGCGCCAGGTGGCAGATCAGATCCAGCCCCGCTCGAGCCGCAGGGCGCGGCGAGGCGTCGATCAACTGCCATCGGCCATCGACATCGGGCGGGATGGGCCGGGCCGCCGGATCGGCGTCGGCGAAGAGCACTACGACATCGACGTCACAGTGTTCGGCGACCGCCCGTACCATGGACGCGGCGCGCAGTCGCTTGCCGGCATCCACCGGCCAGGCCACGTCGGCCAGGGTCATCAGCATGCGTGCGCGGTGTTCAGGCATGCTCTCGCTCGTCTCGTCGACAGGTGGGCCCTCGTTTCGTCAGAGTTGCGAGTCGGGCCGCGGCGGCGCCCCACGCCATGGCGGGGCCGAGCAGTACCACGGCGAACACGGCCAGCCCGGGTACTGCCACCACGCCGGCTTCTAGCAGGCCGAGCGGCCCCTGCGCGAACAGCGGCCACGCCGCCAGCTCCAGCAGTACGGTGACGGCCGCAGCGAGTACCGAGGCCGCCCATGGCACGTCGGCCAGGAAGCTGGGCACGGTTGCGGACAGGCGGGACCGGACGATGTGCAACAGGTACAGGCTGCCGACCAGCTGCCCGGCGGCCGTGGCGCCCACGACGCCGAGCACTCCGAAGGGAACCACCAGTGCCAGCGTCAGCACCAGGTTCACCAGCACGGACACCAGTCCGTAGTGAGCCTCGAGTTCGGGATGTCCGACGGTCTGGCAGTACACGGTCATCATGCCCGCCCACAGCCGGAAGAGGTACCCCACCAGCAGGACGACGGCGACCACCCCGGCCAGCCGGAAGCCCGGCCCGAGCCACTGGGTCACCCCGAAGTAGGCCGCGCCGGCGGCCACGGCGATCCAGCCGGAGCAGGCCTGCACCCACCACCGCTGCAGCTGCCGGAACTGCTCCAGTACGGCCTCGGAGCCGCGCTCGCCGTAGGTGCGGCCGAGCATGGACGCCGCGGGCGAGATCGCATTCCACGGCAGGGACCGCATCTGCGAGGCAAAATTACGCCCGGAACTGTAGAACGTGACGCTCTGGACGTTGAGGAAGCCGCCGATGATCATGGAGTCCGACTGGAGATTGATCAGATCGCTGAGGGCCGCCACCTGGGCTCGGCTGGCATACCGCAGAAAGTCCGCCAGCTCGCGCCGTGGCAGGAACCGCATGAGCGAGAGCGAGAGGTAGCGGCGGGCGGCCACCGCCAGTACCAGGGTGGACAGGCCGGTCTGCACCAGCAGGGTCGCCGCGATGCCGCGCAATCCCCATCCGTTGTGCACGGCGAGGATCACCCCGACGGCGTATACGCCGTACTGCCCCACGGTGGTCAGGCTGGACACGGCGAAGCGCTGCCGGGCGTTGAGGATCGCGGCGAACACACCGCGCAGCAGCTCCAGGGCGATGACGATGCCCAGCGCCCGCAACAGGAACTGGCCCTCGGAGCGTAGCGGGTCCGAGATCCGGAACAGCGACAGCAGCACCGGAGCCAGCACCGCCAGCACGCCGGCCATCACCGTGCCGAGCACCAGCACCGCTGCGGTGAGGCTCAGACACAGCCGACTCGTCGAACGGCGGTCCTCGGCGCCGGCGTACACGGCGAAGTAACGCTGCGAGGAGGAGTACAGGCCGCCGTCGAACGTACCCAGGAAGTCGGCGATGCTGGTGGCCAGGATGTACAGCCCGAACCTGCCGATGCCGAGCCCGTGGATCACGAACGGCGTCAGGACGAGGTTGACTGCCAGCGGCGCCAGCTGCGCCCCAGTATTCCAGCCACCGCCTCTGAGCAAGGCGGCCGCCGATCTGCGCGGCGCCTCCGGCGTGGCTGAGGCGAGCGGGTCGGCCACCGGCTGAGCGTCGCCGGGTCCATCCTCCATGACCGGTTCGCCGGTGCTCTCGCTTGATTCGGTCGGATCGCCGATCGATCCAGCTGTGCCGGGGCGCTGCGCGCCGGTCACGAGCCGCTCGCCGACATCCGCCTGCTCTCAACGGCCTGGTTCACCGCGCTGACGCTGTCCTCGGCGACGTTGCTCCAAGTGCGGGCGTTCCAAGTGCGGGCGTCCCAAGTCCGGCTGGTATGCGGGCGCTGAACACGTCGGACGGCACCGAAGGCGGCCACCGTTGAGGCCACCCATCGGTCCACCGCCAGGGGGGGCAGCACTGCCAGCGCGCGGCCCGCGGCCACCTCCTGCAGCGCGGCGTCGTCGGAGACGATCACTGGTGCGCCGAAGTCCAGCGCCTCGGCCGCCGGTAGACCGAAGCCCTCGGCCAGGCTCGGGCACAGCACCACGTCGGCGGACTCGTAGGCCCACCGCAGCTCGGCATCCGCGACGTGGCCCAACGGCACCACAGCGCCGGCCGTAACCAGCTGGTCGTAGGCCGCGCCGACGTCGGTGGCGCCCCAGTTCGGCGGTCCGGCGATCGCCAGGGCCACCTCGGGCAACTGCTCGTGGATCTCGGACCACGCCGCGATGACGGTGCGCAGGTTCTTGCGTGGAGAGGAGTCTCCGACCACGAGAGCGAACCGCCGGCCGGCCAGGGCCGCTATCGGCTGGGCGGTCGCCGCCCGCAGCGACTCCGACGTCGCCAGGTGCACGACGGCCGCCCGCTGCTCCGCACCAGGGACCTGCGCCTTCAACCGCTGCCGGGTGGCCTCGCTGACGCAGAGCAACAGGTCGGCGTCACGAATGGAGGCTCGGTATGACGGGGGCAGCAGCAGCCGCTTGGCACGTCCGAAGTCAGCGCCGCGGTCCAACAGCAGCATGTCGTGGACGGTCAGCACCCGCAACGCCGTGGAGCGAGCGGGCACCAGATGCTTGATTCCGTGCACCACGTCGGGGTCGCGGCGCAGGCCGGTCAGCGGCGCGTGGCGTTCGACGATGGACAGCAGTGGCACCGGAGCGTTCGGCACCGTGCTGACCCGGGCCGAGCTGCCGACCAGCTCGGCGACGGTATCGGCAGCGGCGCGGGTGGTCAGCGCGGACACGATCACGTCCTCGCGTTGGGCCAGCGCCCGGATGAGCTCCGTCGTGTACCGGACAACGCCGCCCAGACTGCCTCCGGGCGGTACCTGGGTGGCGATGACCGTCCATCTGAGCGGGGTCATGAGCCGGCCGTCCGAGCCCGCAGGGATCGCGCGCCGGCTTTTCCGGCCCGCAGCATCGCCGCCGCGGTGACCAGCAAGAAGACGAAAGCCGGAAACACCCGGCCCTGCGTCCAGTACAGGTAGCGGGGCAGCTCCAGCAGGCCGGTGAACAGCACTGGATAGACCAGCAGGCCGACCGGGTCGGCCGCCTGCCAGCTGCGGTAGGCCAGCCCGATGAGCACGCCCGTGACAAGGAAGAACGCGATGCCGCCGATCGTGCCGAGATCTACGGTCGGCACGGCCAGGCCACCGGGATTGTTGAACTCCGGATTGCCCCGCTGAGTCAGGACCCTGTTCAACAGCGCCGTTCCGTTCTGGCCACTGAGCCGGAAATAGAGCTTGAGTTGGGCCACCCCGGGAGCGGTCCAGACAGCCTCGAAGGTGTTGTAGGGCAGCCGGTTGGGGTCTCTGGGCTCGGCGAGCTGCAAGGCACCGTTGTTGTAGGACGTCGCGTAGTAGCCGGCCAGCCGGTTCACCACGAACTGCGGAAAGGACAGCGTCGTGCGTGAACGGTAGAACACCCAGCTTCGCGAGTACTCGAACGCTCCGAAGACGACCAGCAGCACGGGCAGCGCGAAGACCGGCAGCAGTGGCAGCCAGCCGCCACGGCGCAGGCGCTGGCGTAGCCGGGCCGCGCCGATCGCGATCAGCGGCACCACGAGTTCGAGCAATGCCAGCCGCTCGGTGAGCAGGTACGCCCGCAGCAGCCCCAGCACGAGCACGATGGTGAGCCGCCGGACGAGGTGGGAAGACCTGCCGTGACACAGTAGCAATCCGGCCACCACGACGTAGGCGATGCCGATCTGGGTCAAGCTGGTGACCCCGGCCACCGGTGCGAAGACCGACTTGAGCGTGCCGGTGTAGTTGTTCTGGGAGGTGATCGCCTGCAGCAGCAATGCCGGCCGGGCGCCGCGAGCGACCCCGAGAGCTCCCAGCAGCAGGTAACCCAGCACGGTGAGCCGGTAGGCGATGATCTCGGCGCCCCGCAACACCCGCAGTTGGGGGGATGGCAGCGTCGGCCAATCGCGCCGGCCACGCCGCGGATCCAGGGCCGACACCACGAGCGTTCCGATCGCCAGCGCCGCGGCAGAGACCAGGAACAACTCGGCCTGGTTCACCCCGATCACCCTGGGGACCTTGTAGAAGAGCCGGTAGTCGCTGTCGGGTATCTGCACGGCGGTCAGCAGTGACAGCGGGACGACCAGCAGCAGGCTGCCGGCCGGCGAGAGCCACCACAGCCCGCGCGGACGCGGCACCACGCGGACCGGCTGCACCGAGGCTTCTCGTGACGGCTCGGCACTGCGAGTCAGGAGGGCGGTCATGCGGAGTCGGCACCTCGGCGCAGTGACTTCGGTTCGACGTCGCGGAAACCGGCGATGTTGCCGCGCAGCCAGGCCAGGTCGGCTGCCGCCAGGGTCCGGTCACCACGTGCCGCGCGTACCGAAGCGGCGGCCAGCTTGCGGGCGCAGTAGTAAGCCAGTTGCGGGCGAGACAGCCGGCGCTTGCGCCACAGGTGGCCCTGGCCACACCCATATTTGAGCATCTTCGTGACGAACGCCTGATCCGGCTGGTCGCGTGGCTCATCCTGGTAGACGAGCAGGGCGGGGTTGTAGGGGACCGAACCGCCGGCTTCGATGACCCGTAACAGCAGGTCCGACTCCTCGCACGCGCCGTACCAGGATGGTGACCCGACGCCCATGTCCTCATCGAACGGACCGACCTTGTCGAGCCAGGACCGGTCGAAGAACATCGTGCTCATGATGCTGGTCCGCAGGAAGTTCCGGGCGGTCACGGGACTGGGCTGATGCTGCCAGCGCAGCATCGACGGCCGGCCGTCGGCCGTGACCTGCCTGCCGCAGAGGCCGGCGGGTGCTTCGCCGGTGCGAAATGCCTCGATCACCCGGCCGAGGGTGTCCTCGGGATACCAGGCGTCGTCGTCGGGAAAGGCCACCAGCGGCGCCGTGGTCAGGGCAAGACCGGTGTTGCGCCCGAGCGAGGCGCCGCGTGCCGAGGTGGCGGACCGGACGGTCATCGACCAGTTCCGCTCGTCCAGCACGGCGGCGCAGCGGCCGTCATCGCTCTGGTCGACCACGACGAGCTCGACCGACCGGGCGACTGTGCTTTTATCGATGGACTCCATCAGCCGGCGAAAGGGGTCACGGCGGCCGATCGTGCTGACGACTACCGCCAGTTCCGGAGCCGCCGTCATACCCCGCCGTCCTCGGGTCGAACGCCGCCGATCGAACTGGACTCGCCCGTTCGAATCGCTGGCGATCTGGTCGAGGCCGACGCATGCAGGCGAGGCTCGTCCGAGTTCGACAGAAGCTGTGCGATGGAGCTCTCCGGTGCGTCCCGGTGGCGGCGCCACAGGGCCCTCCCGCGCGGGGCATCGTTGAGAACCGCACCAGCGAACCGGATGCCCCGTGCCTGGAACAACTCGACCGCGCTGAGCACCTCGGCCGGTCGCGAGCTGCCTCTGCCCACCACCAGCGCGGTGACCGCGCCGTCGGCCGCGCAGTCGAGGGCAAGGTCGGAGTCGCTCAGCGCCGGAGCGTCGATGACCACATGCCAACCGGCCGTGGTCGCCCGGCGCGAGACGTCGGCTAGCAGGCCCGACCGCGTCGACGGCAGCACCCCCCGCAGTCCATCCGATTCCTGATGGCCGGGCAGCAACCACACACCGGGAACGGTGCTGGGCATCGGCTCACCGAGCAGTTGCACCGTCTCACCCAGCAGCTCCGGGGGCCGGATGGCACCCGCGGCCGTGCCGGTTGCTGCATCGAGTCGGCGCTGCCGGGACCCGTTGACGATCTCGGCGGCGAGTACCAGCAACACCGGCCCGCGTTCGGTCAGCCCGCCGGCGATCGTTGCCGCGACAAAACTAGCTCCGACGCCCGGGGTCGCTGCGACCACGATGATCGGCTCGACACCTTCGGTGTGATTGCGGCTGAGCCGGGCAGCGAGCAACCTGCCCGGGCCGCCCCGCCAGGCTGCGGGGTTCCGTCGGCCGCGCGCGGACCGGCGCTCCACCACCGGCAGCAGGACCGGCACGCCGAGGCTCGCGAGATCGCCTACCGTGCGGATTCGCGACATCGCGCGCCGCAGCACGATCATCAGCGCAACGCCGAGCAGCGCCCCGAGGATCGCGCCGCCGAGGAGGTCCTTTACCGTCGGTGACAGCGAACTGCGCGAGAGGGACGCCGGGGACAGCACCGTCACCAGCCGGTTCACCTGCGGCAGCGCCAGCTTCAACGAGCTGTCTACCCCGAGGAGCCGTTCGTACTCGGTTTCCTGCGCGGTCTCGGAGGGAGTCAGCCCGGGCGCCAGCTGCGCGAGCGCGAGGCTGGAACGAACGTCCGAGATCTGGGTCTCCAGTGACTTCACCGAGCTGTTGAGCTCCGCGGTGAGCTGCTGGCTGCGCAGCTTGGCATACGCGGAGGCCGTTGCGGAAGCTACTGACAGGGCCTGCTGTGCGCTGCCCGCCGTTGCCGTGACCTGCACCACGTAACTCTGGCCGATCTGGATCGAGGACACGTCCGGGCTCGAGGACAGCTTCAGTTGCTGCTGGACCTGGGCTGCCAGCCGGCTTCCGTTGAGGACCACCAACTGGCTCTGGATGTAGGAGGTCGCGTCCAAAGTGGGGGAGTTCTGGCCCTGAGCGGAGTTGACGACGGTGTCGGGCAGAACCGAGAGCGCCGTCGTCGCCCGGTAGGACGCGGGCTTGTGGGCTCCGTAGAGACCGCCGACCAGCGCACCGAGCATCAGCCCTAGGACGAGGCCGGCCACCAACGGGCGCCAGCGCCGCCGGCCGCCGTCGATGCGGTCGCTGTCGACCTGCAACGGCTCGTATGTGTGATTGATGCGTGCCTCGGCCATACGAAGAAGTACCTCCTGATTCCACGGGCAGGCGCGCAGGTGAACGTCTACTCCCGTGTCGAATGTAGGGTCACGCAAATGTGAACTTGGCTCGCAACCGGACTTCTTCCAGCGGGACGACGGTAGTCCTCAGCCCCGGCCAACTGTGACTTTACCAGCGGAAGCCGACGACTTCTTAACGCAAACAAAGCATGCCTCTCCGTGACGAGTCAAGTACCCCGTGTCGTCACCGGCTGGGACGAAACGTGGCGGACCCAGGAAATTCATCCGAGCGCTCCGTCCGGCTCGGTTCGGTGCCGTACCTTCGAATCCATGGTTGCCAATCCGACGCTCCAGCCTCGTTCGCGTCGGCAATTCCTCGGCGTGCTCGGCGCAGTCGCCCTCGGTGGGCTCGCGGCCTGTTCGAAATCCGGTTCGGCCGGCCGCTCGCGAGTCCAGTCTTCGGTGTCCGACGAGGTGATTCCCACCGCCCGGCCGCAGGTGTCAATGCGACCGCCGACATCGGTGCGGGACGTCACCTCCTTCGGTGCCGTCGGTGACGGCAGCACCGATGACACCGCGGCGATCCAGCGAGCCATCGACTCCATGGACGCCGGCTCGGCGGTGCGCTTTCCGGCCGGGATGACGTTCTGCCACGACGATGTGCTGGTGGTTCGCACCGCCGGCACGCAACTGCTGGGCCCCGGCACCCTTCGAGCCACCAGGGAACATCGCTCGGCGCTGCAGATCCGGGCGGCTGACGTCACGGTCGACGGGTTGGTGCTGTCGATCGAGAAGACCTCCCAGCGATGGTCCACGCCCGCCCAGCACAAGCTGATGCTGGCCGCCTACGACGGCATCGTCGTCAAGAATGTTCGGGTCGAGGGCTCCGCCGCTGCCGGGGTGTTCTGCCTCGGCACGTCGAACTTCGTCCTGCAGGGACTACAGGTCAGCGACACCCGAGCTGACGGCATCCACATGACCGACGGGTGCCACGACGGCTTGGTCGAGGCCCCGGTGGTCACCCGCAGCGGTGATGACGCGGTGGCGGTGGTGTCCTACCTGGACGACGCGAAGCGCTGCGAAAAGATCACCATCCTCAGCCCTCGGGTGCGTACCACCACGGGCGGCCGGGGGCTGAGCGTGGTGGGCGGGCACAACGTCATCTACCGCGACATCGACGTGGCGGACAGCTTCGCCGCCGCGGTCTACGTCGCGTGCGAGGGCGGTCCGTCGGTCACCTACCCGTCGGAGGGCGTTCGAGTGATCGGAGGAACGATCACCGGCGCGAACACCGACTCCGCAATCGATCACGGCGCCGTGCTGGTGTACTCGGGCCGCTCCGGTGGTGCCGTGCGCGATGTGATCGTGTCCGGACTCACGATCAGCGATACCCGTGCCACCGCTAGCCGGCAGGTCGGCGCCGTGGCTGACAATCACGACGCGCTGTCGGAGATCACCTTCGAGCAGTTGCGGCTGGATCGCCATCCTCAGGCATACCAAGGAAATGCCCCGCTGTCGGCGTTGTCGGTCATCGGCGTGGTCGCAGGCGGCGATCCGGTGCAGGCGCCCCGGTGACGCCGCGGGTGACGATCGTGCACGAGCGCTTCACCGAGTTCGCCGGTTCGGAACAGGTGGTGGCACAGCTGGCTCAGCTCTGGCCGGATGCGCCGGTACGCGCGCCGATCGCGCTGCCCGATGGCCTGCCGCCCGTCCTGCGCGAGCGGGTCCGTGGCACCGGCCTCAGCCGGTTGGTCCGCCGCGGCGGTGGTTACGCACACTTGCTACCGGCACTGCCGCTTGCCATGCGCCGGCTGTCACTGGGCGATCCGGACGTGGTGGTCGCAAGTCATCACGCCTTTGCCAACCAGGTGGTTCACGCCACCACCGCTCCGGTGATCTCATATGTGCACAGCCCGGCGCGATGGGTGTGGGATCCCGCCATGCGGGCGGGCGAGGCCGGGGGTGCCGCGGGAGCGGCGGTGCTCGGGGCGTTCGCGGCCGCCTACCGGCCCGCGGACCGAAAGGCCGCCGCGCGGCTGGCGGGTATCGTCGCCAACTCTCGCGCGGTCGCCGAGCGAATCGCGCAGTGGTGGGATCAACCCTCGACGGTGGTACACCCGCCGGTGGACACCGAGTACTACACGCCTGATGAAGATATTCCGCGCGAGGAATTCCTGTTGCTGGCAGGCCGTCTGGTTCCGTACAAGCGTCCTGCTCTGGCCATTGAGGCTGCACGACGTGCGGGTATGCGGCTGGTGGTCGCCGGGGACGGTCGGATGCGTGCCGAGTGCGAGCGGGTTGCCGGACCGCACACCGAGTTCGTCGGGCGCGTGCCCGACGACCAGTTGCGATCGTTGTTCCGGCGCTGTACCGCGCTGTTGATGCCCGGGGTCGAGGACTTCGGCATCGTGCCCGTCGAGGCGCAGGCATGTGGGGCGCCGGTGATCGCGACCGGCGCGGGTGGTGCGCTGGACACGGTGGTTCCTGGGCGCACGGGCGAATTGGTCCATTTGGGCAGCGGCGACGGTGCGGGCCTGACCCAGCGCTGGGCACTGGCGTTGCGGGAGTTGGACCCCGGTCGTTACCGCGTCGGGGAGGTTCGCGAGCACGCCGAGGCATTCTCCTCGCAGCGATTCCGTTCCAGCATGAACGCTCTGATCGGGACGATCATGAATTGATTTATAACGATGTATTTGTTCAATTACATACGGTGGCTTTTCCGAGTTCAGCGCGCACCGCGCCGGAGGGGTCGGTAGCATTCTGCGCAGATGCAACCCGCGATGGCGAGCTGCCGGTGTTCGGTTTTCTGCACGCCTGCGCGACCCACGGAATCGGCTGAACGTCACATTAAGTGTTTCATTACCGGATGCGGTCTCGTTCGATGTGATCTCGACACGACGACGAACGATATTTAGCGGCCCTGACCATGTGCCCGTCGTGTAAATCAGTGCTTGCTCGGGGGATTGATGTATCTGCTCTCACAGGGCGTGGCGACGGACCGTCGAAAGATGGTGCACACTGCGATGCTCGTTGCCTTCGACTCCGTCGCCATGGTGCTCTCGTTCGAGGTGGCGAGGTGGCTTCGCGGTCAGTCGGATCGTTCGTTCGCCCACAGCGTCGACTATGTACGCTTCACTGCCCTGATGTTCGGAACGATCCCCTTGTGGATACTGGTATTCGGTGTGTGCGGCTTGTACTCCACCAGGGCTGACACCGGGCAGGCCAACGAGGCGGGCCGCGTGACGGCGGCCGTTTTCGGTGGCGTGATGGTCCTGATCTCTCTGGACTACCTCAGCCTCGATGTACGTATCTTCCCCAGCCGTTCCGTGCCGCTGATCGCACTGCTGGTGGGGGTTCCGCTGGTGGTGGCCGGGCGACAGTGCGTGCGCCGGGCGATGCGGAACCTGTACGTGCGAGGACGCGGTCTGCACAACGTGATACTGATCGGCACCGGCGAGGTCGCCGGGCGGATCGCGAACCGGCTGTCCGATCCGGCTCATGGTTACCGGCTGGTGGCTGCGGTCGACGCCAAGCGCGCGGGAGAGCAGTTACTCGGTCGCGTTCCTGTCTATAGGAGCGTGCAAGAGGCGATCGAGGCGTATCCCGAGCATCCGATCGCCGAGGTGGTGCAAGCCGATCTGGACATCCCGCGCGAGGAAGCGGTGCGCCAGATGAGCTATGCCAACTCCCGGGGGATGAGCTACCGCTTCGTTCCGGACATGTACGGCGTGTACGCGGCGGCCTCGACCATGGCCACGATCGACGGCGTGCCGGTGATGGAAGTGCGGCTCACCTCGCTGGGGGGCTGGGGCGCGGTCGGCAAGCGGATCTTCGACGCCGTCGGCGCATTCCTGCTGCTGATCGCCTTGGGGCCGGTCATGGTGGTTCTCGCTGTCGCGGTGAAGTTGAGCGAGCCGGCAGGGCCGATCCTCTACACCCAGCAACGGTTGGGCCTGCGCGGCAAGACGATCGCCGTGAAGAAGTTCCGCAGCATGAGCTGGCGGTACTCCACGGGACCCGACCGGGAGTTCAAGACCGCGGAGGCCGCGTTCCAGGCGATGGGACGATCAGACCTCATCCCGGAGTTCCGGCTTACGCACAAGGTTGCTGACGATCCTCGCGTGTCGCGACTCGGCAAGTTCATGCGCAAGACGAGTCTGGACGAACTGCCCCAGCTCTATGACGCATTGCGTGGCGAGTTGAGTCTGGTGGGACCGAGGCCGATCACTCAGGCCGAACTCGACCGTTACGGCGATCAGGCCACGAGCTTCCTGGCGCTGAAGCCGGGCATAACCGGATTGTGGCAGGTGAACGGTCGAAGCTCGACGACGTATGAGGAGAGGGTGAAGTTGGATATCTTCTACGTCGAGCACTGGAGTCTGGGGATGGACCTTTCGATCCTGGCGAGAACCCTGGTGTCGGTCACGGCACGCAAGGGCGCGGTGTGAGTCAGCGCCAGTCCATCGGCTGAACCCCCAGCCCGAACTGCAGGTGAAGGCTGAGATGACGAATACCTCGCTCGTCGGAGTGGTGATGACGGCTTACGACAGTGGGTCCTTCATCGCCGAGGCGCTCGCTTCCCTGGTGTCCCAATCGAACACCGAGTGGCAGTGCGTGGTGGTGGACGACGGTTCGACCGACTCCACGGTGGACATCGTGCGGGGCATAGCCGCCCAGGACGACCGCATCACCCTGGTGCGGCAGGACCATGGTGGCGTCTCGCGCGCTCGCAATGCCGGCCTGGCGACGCTGTCGCCGAAGACGTGCTACGTGGCGTTCTTCGACAGTGACGATCGGTACCTGGGTGATGCTCTCGAGTCGCTCGTCGCAGTGCTCGACCGGCGCCCGGACGCCGTAGGAGCCTTCGGCTGGGCCGAGTACATGGACGAGCACGGCGAGCCCCTGCAGCTCGGGGCGCACCCCGCGCTGCAGCGGGCGCGGCGGGTGACGCGCGGCTGGCGACTCGGTGACGTCGATCCCGGTGAGGACAGCACTTTTGATGACGTGGCCGTGGCCGGGGCCATCTGGCCGTCCGCGGTGGCGTTGCATCGGCGGAGTGCGATCACGGCGGCCGGGGGCCTGGACGAGAGCTTTACCAGGCAGGGCGATTGGGAGCTCTACGTCCGGATGGCTCGCCTGGGCCCGTTCGCGGTGCTGGACAGGCAGGTCGTGTGGTACCGCCGGCACGGTTCCAACCTGACCGGAGACGTCCTCGAGAGCTGCTACCAGCAGGAGCGTGTCCGGTACAAGGCCTGGCTGTCGGCCAGCAACAGCCCCACCCAACGCCGGGTGGTCGCACGGGGTGCGCGCCGGATCCAGTTGGCCGACATCCGGCGGATGCTGCGTCGGCTGCGGGCGGACGCGTCCTCGCGCCAGCCGTGGCGCGCCTTGATCGACGCGGTCGGGCTCGCGATGATGGGCGCTGCGCTGCTGCGCCGTGGACCTGCCCGGCCGAGCCGGCGCAGGGTGTCCTGGACGGCGGCAGGAGTGCACCGCGGCAGGCGGCAGAGGAAGGTCCGCATCGGGGTAGTTGGCCCGCAGCAGGCGGTGGAGGGCCGTCCTCCGCGTGACCCCGTAGCCCGCGTCTGAGGTGGGGAAAGAGCATCGCGGCCGTGTCGCGGTGGCCACCGGCCGGCACTGAATCCGGCAGGCGGATACTGAGGGCGTGCGACTGTCGAAGCGGGTATCCGGGTTCCTGATCGCGTTCGGGATGTGGTCCTGGATCATCTGGCCCACCTTTCTGAAGAACATCTGGAAGGACCCGCGGTCCTGGGACAACGGCGCGACCGCGTTCTTCCTGGTGCATCTGGCGTTGACCGCGGCGTCGTTGACCCTCGGCACGGCGATCGGGGTGCTCGGGGTGCTCGGCTGGCTGCGTGCCGGATCCGGCCGCCCGGCACAGGTATCGGCGGTACCTGCCGATCGGAATTGACGGTGCGGCCCGTCAGCTGTGAGGCTCGCCCGGTTCGCTCGTCCCCATCAGGAGGTTCTTCGTGACGCATCCCGCAGCCGGCTGGTATGCCGACCCCGCCGGGGGGCAGAGCGAGCGCTGGTGGGACGGCGCGCGGTGGTCGGACTCCACCCGGCCGCTGCCCCCGGCGGCAGGCGGTACGGCAGCCTATCCGGCCGAGCCCGCGTACTCGGCGCCTCAGCCGTACGGCCAGCCGTTCTACCCGCAGGCGGGCGGCGCGGGGCAGCAGCCGAACGCCACGCTGTTCCGGCGCAATCGCTACACCGCCTACACCGTCCTGGTCGGCGTGGCGTACGTGCTGCTCGCCTCGGTGGCCCACTTCGTACTCATCG
>JAABUM010003238.1_pt1 | contig 20523 bp, 46 predicted proteins | sample 5559161 | NCBI WGS metagenome assembly JAABUM01 (sample SAMN10711868, study PRJNA513369) | rock metagenome | isolation source: Antarctica rocks | place: Antarctica: Victoria Land, Siegfried Peak nord
TGCGCATCCTCGCCGCGGCCGACGAAGGGCTGCGCCAGCGCATGGTGCAATTCCAGGCCGAGCTCGAGCAGTCGGTGCTGGCCAAGGACAGGGCACTGCGCGCTACGCTTGCGGTTACTAATCATTAGTCGCAGCCACGTCGCCCCCCTCTGGTCCTGCCGGGCGGGGGCCTTCTTGCGTGTCCAGAGTCCACCAGACCGGCGTACCGGTGAGCACTTTGATCCGCTTGGCGACTGCGACGACATCGGTCACCTTGTTGCGGTCCGATTCCCACGCACCGTAGGTGTCGTCAGCAACACCGAGCGCTCTAGCAAACTGCGCCTGCGTCATCTTCGCGCGTCGGCGGATCTTCCGTAGACGGTCCCCCATCGTCCACTCAGGGGCAAACCCGCTGTCGTGCATGGCTTGTGTAGTCATGCACGGATCATGGCATACCGATTCAAACCGTGTCAACGGTACCCACGACACGGATTCGTACGGCGATTCACTTGACACGATACGGGTACGTGTGGATTAGTTGCCCGCATGCCCGATACGGATACGTACGCTACATCCGGAAGCGAACTGGTTTCCGCCGGAGAAGCGGTCCGACTGCTTCCGATCTCGCGATCGACGTTGCTCCGCGCTGAGCGTGCTGGGTACATCATTCCGCTCCGTACTCCTGGCGGCCATCGGCGGTACCGCCGCGCCGACGTCGAGGGGCTGATCGCCGAGCGCACCGAGGCGGCGACGGCATGAGTCCACAGACGGGCATCCTCGCCATGCTCCGCGCGAAGCGAGCCGACGCCGAAGAGAAGCTCGCCATCGTGCTGGCCATCGTCAACGCCAACCACCAGGAAGTCCGCTGCGACTGCGCAACCTGCATCTACCTCGACGTCGGCGACGAGCCCTTCCATGAGACCGTCTGCGATTACTGCCGTACGTCCTACCCGTGCGCCGAGGTCGAGCAGCTCAGGTCCGTCCTCGACGAGCCGCTTGAGGTGCTGGGCCGATGACCGCCGAGAAGAGCGTGCTGAGCAAGCACCAGTGCCGCTGTGCCGAGTGCGCGGCGGAACGCACCACGAAACAGCAGCGGGAACAGGCGCGGCGCCTCGCCGGGCGGGAGCTGATCGCCGGTCGGCTGGTGCATCCGCTGGCCGTGCACGGCACCACGGGCGCCTACACGCACTGGGGTTGCCGGTGCCCCCAGTGCCGCGAGGCGGCGATGGATGCCCAGCGCGTCAAGCGGGAGCGTGCCTCATGAGGGCCACCGACCCACCAATCCGCATGACCCACACAAAAAGCCCCCGGTGCGTGAACACCGAGGGCACGACCACAAGGGAGAACAGCCCGTGATCAACACAGAGAATAACCCACCCGTCCACCAGCCCCGTGAACAAGCCTGCCCCTGTCGCCTCTGCGGCTTGCGCGTCACTGGCCGCCGGGTCGAGCCGCGCACGATGACCTGGAATGTCTCTGGACTCTGCGACCGCCACGAGGCGCAGCGTGCGGAGGTGGCCGCATGAGCGCCGCCACGGACGACTTGCGTTTCCTGCCCGCCCATGCGGCCGACCTGATTGACCGGGTTGGCTGGACGCAGGGCACCGAACGTGACGACGCGGGCCGCGTCTGCCTCACAGGGGCACTCAGGTATTGCAATCCGCAACCTGGCGACTGGCTCATCGCCCGCGAGGTGTTCCGGGCCAAGCATCGTGCGGAGGGCTGGAACGACGCCAGTGAGCGCACGTGCGACGAGGTGGTCGAGCTGCTCCGTTCGACGGAGATCACCGACGCCGAGCTGGCGCAGACGTTCGGCCCGTCATGGGAGACCGTTGTGCAGCTGGTTCACACGGCCGCGACAATCACATCCGAACAGGTGATTGATCTGGATGCGGCGTGGGATGCGGCGTGGGGTGCGGCGTGGGATGCGGCGCGGGGTGCGGCGTGGGATGCGGCGTGGGATGCGGCGTGGGATGCGGCGTGGGATGCGGCGCGGGATGCGGCGCGGGATGCGGCGCGGGGTGCGGCGCGGGGTGCGGCGCGGGGTGCGGCGACCCGCGACCTCATCGGTCAGCACGGCTACACCCAGGCGCACTACGACACGCTGACGAGACCGTGGCGCGAAGTGGTCGGGCGGCTGCACCCGGATGACGCGGACCTGCGGGTCGCAGCAGAGGCGACTGCGTGATGGCACCTCGCAACAGCACCCCGCAGCCCATCCCCGACGCGCGGCCGGTGGGTGTGATCTGGCTCGTCGTCCACAAGGCGCCGAACCGCCGCAACCGCCGGCATGTCAGGCCTGAGCGCTCGGGCCCAACCTTCTACATCCCCAAGGCCCAGCAGCAGCCAGCCGCGAACCGGCCAGTCGTGCGAAAGAAGGCCACCGCATGAGCGCCTACGACGACGCACAACGGCGTCATCCGTCCCAGTGGCCGGCCACCCCTTGCTCCACCGACTTCACCCACGCCGACGAGCTCGAAGCGTGGGCCGAGTGGTTCGCCGAGTTCGGCCACGAGGTGGAGATACCGCCTGCGCCCCTACCGACGCGCCGATCCAATGTGCTCAGGACCGTGGCCGTGTGCCTGGTGGTCGAGTCCCTGATCATCCTCGGCATCTTGGCGGTGGTCTACCGATGACCATGTACCGCCTCACCTGGTACATCTGGCGTACCCGCCGCCGCGAAGGTGTGCGCCTGTCTTGGGCGAAAGCGCGGGAGTGCGCAGCTATCGGCCAGTACCTGGCGCTTGCCTGCGAGGCGGCGGTATGACCGCCCGGGCGTACGTCGACGGCGACCTGGAGATCACCAACCTGTGCCGTGATCGGGTCATGTACCCGCCCAGCGTCGAGCGTTCGTATTGGCTCGCCACCGGCGTCGAAGATGCGTACGACTACTGGCTGACCGACGACGAGATCACCGTGCAGGCGTACGTGCCGCACTCCGTCTGCGACGACTGCAACCGCGAGGCGCTGCCCAACAACGACCTCTGCGAGGTGCACGCCGACGAGGTGGCCGGCACGGATTACGCCTACGAGGCGTGGCTCTCGGAGAAGCTGGGGTGCCTCTAGTGATCCCCCTCGAAGCTCAGCTGATGGCCGCCATCGACGCATGGTTGACGCGCCACCCCCACCTGTCCGCCGTGCTCGGCGTCGGCGGTCTGTGGCTGATCATCTTCCTGTTCTTCGCAGCCATTGCGTTCGGCCGGTGAGCGCGGTGAAGATCCAGTGGGCCACCCGACGTCTCGATGACGCCCTGTTCTCGAGGATCGTTCGTCTGCCGCGCGAGGACGGGCAGTGGTCCGAGCCGACGCGCCTCGTCGCGGTGTGCACGTACTGGGGTGGCCGAATCACGGTTACGCACTGCAGCCACGGCGGGACCGTCACCGAGTCACTGCCCGCCGAGCTGGCGCAGCGTGGCGCCCTTGTCGAGGTGACGGCATGACCAGTCCAATCGAGCCGAGCGCTGACCTACGGCAGATGGCGTCCGCGACGCACCAGATCTACATCGCCTTGACGAACGAGGGCTTCACTGAACAGCAGGCACTCATCATCGTCGGTCAGATCATTTCCGCTTCCAGTGGTGGTTCCAAGTGACCGCGCCGCGGGTGCTCGCCCAGCTTGACCTGGACTGGGACTCCTGGACCTTCGACCGCTGCATCGTCTGTGGTGAGCCAGCTCGCTTTCACGGCTACGTACGCACCTACGGGCCTGCGATGGGGGGCGTCCTGGGCTACCGCACTACGTGGGTGCGTGCCGGGTGGTGCGCGGCCGCGAAGTGCGAGGCAGACCGCATAGACACCACCCCCTACGTGCCCCGCGAACGAGCCGACGAGATCGCAGTCAACCTCGCGGCCGCCGTGCACCGGGCCGAGCGGGAGGCACGCGAATGAGCGCGCCGACCGTGGGCCAGCGCATCACCTGGCGCCACTGGACGCCAGGTGATCCTCGCGGCACGAAGCGCAACGGCACCATGCTCACCCCCGCTCTCTGGTCGGGAACGTGGTGGGTTCACGTGGACGGGCCGCTGGAGGGTGCTGAGGACATCTACGACTGTGCGCTCGTGCGTTGGGATGGCGTCACGCTCGACTGGACGGCCGACCCCGATACCTACGAGTACGAGCAAGCCCGCGCCCTGATGGCGCTACGTGCGGCGGGGATGGCCCCATGAACGCGCCGACACTGCTCCCCTCCGACCGCCAGCAACGCGGGGCCCTGTGCGAGAACAGTGCCCAGCGCGGCCTGGAAGCCGTCACCATGGTGCGCGACGAAGATCCGGCCTCGGTGTGGCGGTGGCTGGACACCTTCTCCCGTACCGAGCTGCACGTCATGTGCATCGCCCTGGCCGCGATGATCTCCGACCAGTCCAACCCGCGCGAGCTGCTCGGCTGGACGTACAGGCTCGTGGACGGAGCGACGTCATGATCGCCGACTTCGGGATTCCTCCAGGCTGCGAGGGTGGCGTGTCCGGACACTGCGGTGCCGGCCACCACGGGCAGTGCGCTCACCGGCTCGGCGGTCTCCAGCAGCACGGCTCGTGGGCGCCGGAGTGCTACGTGAGCATCGGCCTCGGCGGCGGCGTGCCGCAGTCGCTGCCGATGGTGGTGCGCCCGTCGCACGTGTGGCGCTGCGCGTGCGACTGCCACCGTCATGCCGAGCCGACCGACCTGCTCGAGCTGCTGTCGCTGGGTGGTGCCGCATGAGCATCTACTACACCGACGAGCACGTCATCCTCTACCACGGGGACTGGCGTGAGCTAATCCCCGACGACCTGACAACGGACCTGATCGTCGCGGACCCGCCTTACGGTGAAACCTCGCTCGAGTGGGATGTGTGGCCGTTGGGCTGGCCGTCCCTGGCCGCTCGCCATGCCCGGTCGATGTGGTGCTTCGGGTCGATGCGCATGTTCCTCAACCAACGTGACGACTTCGCAAGCTGGAAGCTCTCGCAGGACGTTGTGTGGGAGAAGCACAACGGGCCCGGATTCGCCACTGACCGATTCCGCCGTGTCCACGAGATCGCCACCCACTGGTACGCGGGCGATTGGGCAGCGGTGCACCATGACCCACCGACCACTAGTACGTCACCAAAGCGGGCGGTGCAGCGTCGCGCGGTCGTCCCCCGGCAGTACGGCGACCGGGCCGCGTCGTCGTACGTCAAAGAGGAGCTCGGCCAGCAGATCATGCGGTCAGTCCTGTTCACCCGGTCCATGCACGGCAGCGCGATCAATGAGACCGAGAAGCCGGTCGGCCTCCTCGAGCCACTGATCGCCTATGGGTGCCCACCAGGTGGAACAGTGCTGGACCCGTTTGCGGGCTCGTCCTCGACACTCGTGGCCGCCCGCAACACCGGACGCAAGGCCATCGGCTACGAGATGCGCGAGTCGCAGTGCGAGGCGGCCGCCAAGCGCCTCTCGCAGGGTGTCCTGGACTTCGGTGGTGCCGCATGACTGCCCGTCGACACCCCTGCCCCGGCGGCTGCGGGCGCATGCCGCTCGTCCGCACCGTCACCTGCGCTGACTGCCGCGCCACGCTGCCCGCCGAGCTGCGGCGCGCCGTCGAAGCCACCGCGGGCAAGCCAGCCGGATCGTCCTCACGGCGCGCGGCCTTCCGCGCTGTGGCCGAGTTCTTCGATCGGAGTCACCGATGAGCACCATGACCGAGGGCGCCGTCGACGTCCTGGAGGTATTGGACTTTGCCCCGGTGTGCGACCACCGCAGGCCTGTTCCCTGCGATGCGGCAGCCACGTGGGCACTGCGGTTCGATCCGTCACCCTGCGAACATCACGCTCACCCATGGCTGACCTGCGACGGGCACATGCGGATACGCGTCCGGCTGCTGGCCGAGGGTGCCATGTGCTCGGAGTGTTGGAAGCACTTGCCTCCTGCCGGGTGCTGGAGGTCGCTGAGATGACCGCGTCGGACATGCTCACACTGCCCGAGCTTGCCGAGCACTTGGGTTGCTCGGTGCGAACGTTGCACCGCCGCCGTACCGCCGCCGGGCCCAGCGCGCCGCACGGCACCCGCATGGGCCGCCGCCTGCACTTCCCCCGCACCGCGGTCGAGTCGTGGGCAGGTGAGCATCTGGTAAGCACCGGCGCACGTTCGGACGGGCTTACTGGGGTGCTGCTCGATCACGTCGTCGAGCCGGGCTCGCCCGAGTGGCTCACGAGGATGTCGGCGAGCAAGATCGCGGCCGTCGTCGGGCTGTCGCCGTACGAATCCCGTTTTTCGCTCTGGCACCACATGGCTGGGCTGATCGACGGTCAACCCGAGAGCGACGAGATGCGCCGAGGGCACTATCTTGAGCCCGCCATCGCCGCGTGGTTCGCCGACCAGCACCCGACGTGGCGCGTCGAGCGGACCGGCACGTGGGTGGCTGCGAATGACGAGTGGCAGGCGGCCAGCCCGGACCGGCTGTGTGTCTCTGACGACTTGCTCACTGTTCCGCTCCAGTGCAAGACCGCAGCCGACACGGACTACTACGGACCGTCCGGCTCGGACGAGATACCACCGGGATATCACGCTCAAGTGACCTGGGAGATGCTCGTCACCGGCGCCCGCGTCTGCTACCTGGCGGTGCTGCTGCCCTACCTCGAATTTCGTGAGTACGTCATCACCTACGACCAGGCCGAGGGTGAGCAGCTCGTCACGGCCGCAGCCGAGTTCATGGCGTCCCTACCCAACGGATCCGCACCGCGCCGGCCGAACCTCGACGACCACGCCGCGACGTTCATGGCCGTCAAGGCGCTTCATCCTGACATTGATCCGATCGAGGTGGAGATCTCCGCCGAAACGGCAAGTGCCTACGTCGCCGCAAAAGCCGCCGCAAAAGCGGCCACCGCCGCCGAGCGGGGTGCAACCACGGCCGTCCTAGACGCGATGGATAGCGCGCAAACCGCCACGAGCTGTGGATTCACGGTGGCGAAGCGCCACCCCGGACGCGGCGAGAACGGAACGCCGTACCTCAAGCAGGCCACGGGCAAGACGGCTATGACCCAGAGGAGTGCCGCATGAAGTGTGCGATCAACGGATGCTCGAAGGTGCATGAGGCGCGGGGTTGGTGCTCCACGCACTACTCGCAATGGCGCAAGACGGGTTCACCTGTTGCCGCCCCGCATACCCCCTCGGCCTGCTCCCAAGAGAACTGCGAAGTGAACGCACGCACTCGGGGCCTATGCCGCATGCACTATGCCCGGCTATGCCGAACGGGTAGGCCAGAAGGGGCACCCCGGTTCACGCTGAAGCAGCGATTGCTGCAGAAATATCTGGTTGATGACCACGGCTGCTGGATCTGGACCGGTACCACCGGACCGACTGGATACGGGCAGATCGGTGTAAGTCGAAATCGGATGAGCTATGCCCATCGCGTCAGTTATGAGATTCACGTCGGGCCCATCCCGGCCGGTCTGCAAATAGACCATCTATGCCGTGTTCGGAATTGCATCAATCCGATGCACCTTGAGCCGGTGACAGGTACCGAGAACGTGCGTCGAGCTTTCCAGGATCACGACCGCTGCCCGCAAGGTCACGACCTAGGTCCAATGCCTACGACAGGCCCCAGGCCGCGATGCAAGCCATGCAAACAGGCATCCGATCGCGCTTACCGTGCCAACCACAAGGAGACAGTATGACCACCACCTCGCAAGCTATCGCGGAGCAAGAGCGTTCCACGGTGAACCTGATCCCCCAGTACCGAGAGGAGTTCTCCGAGGTACTGCCCGACCACGTGAAGGCGGTCACCTTCGTCCGCCTCGCCCAGGCCGCGCTGCGTAAGAGTCCCGACCTCTTGAAAGCTGCGAACAACGACCCCGGCAGCCTGATCTACGCCCTGCGCGAGGCCGCTCGACTCGGCCATGAACCAGGCACCGAGGCGTTCTACCTCGTCCCCATGGGCGGCAAGGTCGAAGGTTGGGAGGGTTATCGCGGGGTCGTGGAACGCATGTACCGCGCCGGTGCCGTCAGCAGTGTGAAGGCCGAGGTCGTCTGCGCCAACGACACGTTTGAGTACGACCCCGCCGAGGACGCCCGTCCGCACCACAAAGTGTCTTGGTTCACCGACCGCGGCGAGATCATCGGCGCGTGGGCGTTCGCCGAGATGAAGGCTGGCGGTACGTCGAAGGTCGTCGTCATCGGCAAGGCAGACATCGACGCCACCATGGCCATGTCTAAGAGCTCCGGCCGTGCCGACTCGCCGTGGCGGAAGTGGCGCAAGTCCATGGTCCTGAAGACCGTGATCCACCGCCTGGAGCCGTTCGTGCCCACCTCATCGGAGTACATCCGCGAGCAGCTGCGCGCCGTCCGCGACGTCCAGAACGAACAGCCCGCTCCGGCGCAGCCCGAGTCAATGAGCGCACCGCAGATCACCGACGTCTCCCACCTGGACGAGGTCGACCCTGACTACCTCGAGGGTGAGCTCGTCGATCAGCCGATGCACCCCGACGACATCGCCGCCAACGCGGCCGCAGGCAAGGAGAACTGACATGACCGAACCCCTCATCGAAGCCAGCCGCGTGAAGTTCGCCGGCATGTCCTCCGACAGCCTCGAAGATCCGCCCAAGCTCGACGAAGCCCGCGTCTACACCGTCGAGGCCACCTGCACCGCCATCACCCGCGAACGCATGAAGGACGGCGAGATGCGCCTGGTCGCCAAGATGCAAGTCGATGAGCTCTGGGAAGGCGCCGGGCCGAAACCTGCCGCCGATGCCGAGCCCGGCCTGTTCGACGAGAGTGACGACGGGAGCTGGGACGAGGACGACACCAGCCACGACACCACGGGGCCATTGCCGCTCAAGTCCGTGGCCGATCCGTTCGGCGGCAAGGGATGAGTGCCCTGACGGCGGATGAGGCACAGCGGGCAGCGGACTGGCTGGAGCGTGGGTTCGATGATGAGCACCCGGTAACTGCCCTTCGTTCCTACGCCGAGAAGATCGACCCACCCGAGACGGTGGAGTCCCTGCGCGAGACATTGCTCGGCGAGCACGACGCATGGGAGCGCACGGAGCGGGCACTAGCTGAGGCCAACACAGAGCTTGTCAAGGTTCGCGCCGAGCGGGATGGTGCCCGTGTCTCGGCGGGCAGGTACCTCGCCGCACTTCAAGAGTCTGAGGAGTTGGCGGCGGCGCTCAGCGAAGCCGCGCACGCGCGCTGGCGCGTGCTGCGCCACGGCCTCGCTGAGCGCGATAAAGCCGAAGCCGAGCGCGACAAGGCCAACGCCGAGCTGGCCCGTCTCCGCGTCCTGATGCGGGCCGCTACCGCCACGCCCCGTGAGCACTGGCTCGGTGGGGATCACTCGAACCAGACGCCGTACCCGGTGGTGCGCGAGTGAACGAGGACTGCGACCACGACTGGGTATCCATCGATGAAGCAGACGGTGTCGCCTACCTCGAGTGCACCAAGTGCTACGAGGAAGAGCAGGAAGCGCTGTGAGCACTCATGGCTGACACCGTGCGATCCATCCGCCCCGGGGCCCTGTGCGCTCGCTGCCTGGACCCCGTCGAGCACCACGGCCGGGTGCTGAACGGTCCACCAGTTGTAGCCGCGTGCTGGACCGGTGCAGAGGGGCAGCAGGTGTGGAGCGAGAAGCGACGGACGTGCCCCTGTGCCGGGTTCGTGGTCGGCGGAGAGGAGCTGCTCGATGCCTGACCCGATGGTCGCCCGCACCGACTACTCCCTCGCCCACCCGGCCAGCACTGGCACGGACGTCCTGGCGCCCGAGCTGGCCACCGTCTCCACGATGCCCGGCGGCAATCTGCTGCGCATCATCCTGGCGGTGGACCGTTGAATGCGCCTCAACAACGGCATGCCGGTCTGGCACGCAAGCATCAGCATCAGCACCCCCGATGGGCGGCGCGTGCACTCGGCTGGAGTGGCAGAGCGCGCCGCTACCCGTGCCCTTATCGGCGTCGGGAGTGACCGTGAATGGTGGATATGGAACAGCGCGAGTGGCGTCGGGCACCTGCGCATTGGACTCACCGAGGATGAGTTCGCTCGCACACCCCACGGCATCGCCACAGTGGACGCTGGCCCGTCCGGACCCGAACGGAAACGGCGGAAGGGGCGAACCTGAATATGCGCATTCGATCGATCAAGCCTGAGTTCTGGACCTCCGAGGACATTGCCTCTGTGACATGGGAGCAGCGCCTACTGTTCATCGGACTCTGGTCCTACGTGGACGACAACGGGGTCGGACGCGACGTGGACCGTCTCATCGCGTCCTCACTATTCCCCCTAGAGGAAGACCCTCGCGAGACCCTCGCGATAGTCTCGCGAGGGTTGCAGTGGCTTTCCGGACAAGGTCTGATCACCCGCTACATGGTGGACGGAAAGCCCTTCCTACACATCGCCGCATGGGACAAGCACCAACGCATCGACAAGCCTAATAAGTCGCGGTACAAGCTTCCTACCTGCGAAAACGCTGTCATTAGCGACACCCTCGCGACACCCTCGCGAGACTCCCTCGCCTGGAGCAGTGGAACAGAGGAGCAGTGGAACAGAGGAGCAGAGGAAGAAGAGACTTCCTCACCGGCTGCGCCGTCGAGGCCGCCCGAGCTCTCCGGCTTCGATGCGTTCTGGGATGAGTACCCACGGCGGGTCGGCAAGCAAGACGCCATCAAGGCATGGCGCCAGGCAGTCAAGCGAACGAATCCAGAGACCATCCTCGCCGGGGCGCTGCGACTGGCCCAAGACCCAAACCGTGAGGAGCAATTCACACCGCACGCCGCGACCTGGCTCAACCGCGGGGGATGGGAAGACGACCCCCTGCCCGAAAGAAACCAAACCTCTCGGCCTCGCCCCTCGACAACCGACGAGCGGGTTGCGGCCGTTCAAGCCCTCAAGAACTCGCCAGAGTCGGCGCGGAAGGCACTGATATGAATCGCACCGACGTCATCGACGTTCTCACCGTTATCGCCGCCGGTGATCGACGAACCGTAGGCGAGGCTGATGTTGCGCTCTGGGCCGGCACTATCGGTGATCTCCACAAGGCTGATGCCATTACCGCAGTCGGTCAGCATTTCCGGACTTCTGAGAAATGGCTGATGCCGGTGCACGTGCGAACCCTGGCAATGGAAATCGCGAAGGATCGCTGGCTGCGCACCAACCCCGACGAACGCAACGAGCTCGGCCAGCTCGACTCCGGCGAGCCGATCAACGAGGCCGCCGCACCAGCCCGAGCGGCCGCCATCGGGCTATTCGCCGGGAATGCCGGCCAGCTCGGCGACCCCTACGACACCTGCATCCACCTGCCCTGCCCGCGCTGCCACGCCGAGCGCGACGCCTACTGCACGAACCCCATCACCGGCCGCTCGGCCCGGTGCCCGTGTCTGCGACGGCTCAGTGCCGCCGAGGTAGCCGCGTGAGCGCCGTGCAGATCACGCGGGCACACGAGCTGCCCGCCACCACGCTGACGGCGCAGCGCAGGCCGTGCGACTCCCATGGCTGCACGGCAACAGCCACGACGGCACTGAGATTTCACAACCAAGCCGGTCACGTGCATGATTGCAACCACCACACCGCCGAGCTCCGCGAGTGGTGTGATGTCGCGGAATCCGTACCGCTGCCCTGCCCCTGGACCCACGGAACCCCCTGGGTAGACGTACCACGGGATCTGGCATGAGCGCTGGGAAGCTCGAATGGACGCGAGAGCGCTACCGCAACGTCGCCGTTGGCTCGCTGTCGTTCACTGCGGAAGAGCTCCGCGACCTCGCCTATCTGTACGGCCCTAGTGACGGCGCGCTCGAGGAATTGCTCGCCTTTGCGGATGAGGTAGACCGTGCTAACGGCGTAGACGGTCGTGCTTTATGAGCTCCGTCGTAATCGGCCTCGACTCGTCGATGACCGCCGCAGGTACCGCCGTCATCGCCCAGCACACCACGCCCACCGTGCGCACCATCGGCAGCAAAGGCCACCGCGCCGACGTCATCGCCCTGCGCTCCACTCGCATCGTCAGACAGGCCGCCGCGGTGCTCGCCTGCGTCGACCCCACCAGCACGCTCGTGGTCATCGAAGGCCCGTCCTACGGCTCGCACACGCCGGACACCTGGGACCGCGCCGGACTGTGGTGGGGCATCGTCGCCGGCTGCCGCTCCCGAGGTGTGCCCGTGGCTGTGTGCGCCCCGCAGACCAGGGCCAAGTGGGCCACCGGCAACGGCCGCGCCGACAAGACGCAGGTGCTCGCCGCCATGCGCAAGCTGTGGCCCGAGGTGACCATCCGCGACGACAACCAAGCCGACGCGCTGGCCTTCGCCAGCATGGGCGCGCAGATGCTCGGCTGGGACGTGCCCGAGCTCGACCACCAACGAGCATGTTTGGCCGCTATCGCGTGGCCGCAGGAGGCCTCCACAGGTGGCTAAGCACCTCAGCTACGACGCCGCGTGCGGCCACCCCAGCGGCGACAACCTGGACCTCTGCACGTCGTGCACCGCGACGCTCGTGAAGGAGCTGCGCGCCGTGCCCGGTGTCGTCGCCGACCTGGCCGTGGCCACAGCGCGGATGGACCGGATGAGCTCCGGGCGCAACGGCGGCCGCAGCAGCGAGGCACCCTTGCCGATGCGCACCGACATCACCCGCCGCCTCGACGCGCTCGGCAACACGCTCACCACCTGGGCCCGTGTGGTCGCCGAGCACGAGCACATCGCCATCGTCGTCAGCGTGCTGCAACGCCTGGTCCTCGACGAGCGCGACGAGACGTACGAGCGCACGCAACCCGACCGGATCTCGCACGGCAAGATCGTCCCCGGCGAAACCGTCACCGTGCTGCGCCACCCCGCCGAGCTGAGCCTGTTGCCCGTCACCAGCGCCGAGGTGTGCGCACTGTGGCTCTCGCGCCAACCCCAGGCACTGCGCTCACTGCCGGCCGCAGTGGAGGCCTACGACACCATCACCGACGTCATCGCCTCCGCACGCATAGCCGTCGACCGCCGAGACCTCGTCTACGCCGGGCCCTGCAAGGCGTGCGGGCACGACCTGTACATCGACCGCGGCATGGACACCTTGCGCTGCTCGTATTGCTCCGCACAGTACGACGCACGCGACGTGAGCAAACTGCTGCTCGAGCAAACCTCCGACGCGCTGTGCACCCGCGAGGAAGCCATGGGTGCTGTGCACGCCTACAAGGGCCAGCGCATCCCCGACAGCACCTGGCGCACCTGGCGGCAACGCGGCCAGCTCACCCCCCGAGCTTGGCAACACGGCGAGCAGATCACCGACCACTGGCTGCACCGCGACGATCCACCTCTGTTCCGTCTGGGCGACGTGCTCGTCCTGCTCGACAAGACACCCCGGCCCAAGCACCGAACCATTTACCGCCAATCAGTGAGAAAGTGAGACGATGACCAAAGTGAGCACCGCACAGGGAGTCATCGACGAGATCGACGCCCTGATCGACGAGCAGATGCGCGGTGGCGAGCCCGAGACGGGCTACGACTTCGATGACCCCGGCTTTCCCGAGTGCCGCTGTGGGCTGAACTGGCACGGGCTGCCCACCTTGGTTTGTCCCGGCTCGGATACCGAGGGGCCGCTTCAGTTGCCTGGTCTGGTATTCGGTCGGTGGCCGGACGTGCCCAGTGGGGGGTCAATATCCATGGCGGGTGACGTGGTGCTCGTCCACGAACACCGCCAATGGCCGACATCCCTTGCAGAGGAATTCCCTGCTCTCGCGCAGGCAGTCGAGCGGACGAGGCAGCAGTTCGTTGAGTCGTGGTCCCGCCTTGTCGAGACTCTGGTATGGGGTCCCGCCCCCCTGGAGTTCGAACGTTTGCACCTGGACCGGTGGGTAGCGAGTCACGACTGGCAAGCGGAGACTCGCGAGGAACCAGAGTTGCCCGATGTGGTGTCAACGACCGCCATCAGGACCACGCTCGAAGACCTGGGTCAGCGCGACATTAGGTACACGACGAACACCCCCTGGGCTAACGACGGCGTCACCCGCTCGCGCAGGCGGGCGCGCCGACCGTAACCCTCGACTTGACATGCAGACTTGACAGGTGGGACGCTGGACTTCTCATCATGCTCACAGATGTCGGGGTATTCCGCCTGTGGGCATGAGTCATCTCTAGCTCGACCGAGGTCGCTCCATGGATGCTGCCGCAGCGCTTGCTAAGGCCCTGATGCTCCGCCCGGGCGACTCCTACGCGATTGTCGTGATCGCCGACCTCGCCGCGGCGGGGTATGTCCTGGTGCACCTGCCGACCACGGAAGAAGCTGAGATGGCGATCCTCCACCAGAATTGGCACGCAGAGCGGCGGCACCGCGAGTGGTTCGACGCACAGGCCGTCCTCGACCTGATCCGAGGGAGGCCGTGATGCTGGACCAAGAGGGGAAGGCGTGATGTATCTCGGCCAGGTCGGCGAAGACCTTGCGAAGGCCATGTACGAGGTGAGGGCGTCGGGGATGCGCGGCGCGGACGCCCTGAGCGTGTTGAAGTCAGCGGCTCTCGGGGCCGACACCGATGAACGCGAGGAGCTGTGATGGACCTCGACGACGACTTGGCCACCATCACTGACTGGTGTGACAACCGAACCGACGAACTGCCCGACTGGGCGATCGCGATCATCAGCATCTTGGAGGCAATCATGAGTGAGCAGGACCAGATCAACGCCGACACCTCAGCCATCAACGACGGGCTGTCGGCGATCGAAGCGGAAGTGGCCGCACTCAAAGCGCAGCCCGCCGCCGCGCAGCTCGACCTGACCAAGCTCGACGCCGTGGTTTCCCGGGTACGGGGTGACGTTGCCGCTCCTGCAGCGCCCGCAGCACCGCCTGCACCGGCACAACAGCCCGCCGGCACGCCCGCGCAGCCAGCACAGGCACCAGCGGCCACACCGGCAGAACCCGCCGCTGCAGCGACCACACCAGTGGCCACCGACGTCAACGGCGCCCCGGTGCAACCACCGGCACCAGGCGACGCCCCCGCACCCGCCAAGTCCCGCTACCTGTACAGCGGCGACACCAGCGCCATCAACTCCGGCGAGTGGCCCAAGGCAGGCACCACCCCAGACGGCGCACAGCTCTACACCTACAGCGGCGACACCGCCCCCGGTGACGCCAAGGGCGCAGGCGGCGGCTGGACTCTCTACGCCGGGCCGGTGCAGCCACAGCCACCGGCACCAGGCGAAGCACCCGTACCGGTACAGCAGGCACCGGCCGTCAACGGTGGCATCGGTGGCGCAACCACTCCGCCGTCGCAGTCAGCACCGCCGCAGGTGCCATCGGCACCACCTGCCACCCAGTAAGGCGCACCGATGCCCAGAGGTGGGGGGCACAAGGGGGTTGTGTTCTCCGCTGTGGCCCGCGAGCACATGTCCGCGGCACGGCGCGGCAAACACCACGCGCACAAGGGTGCCCATGTGCATCACGTCAGCCACGGGGCCCACGTGCACCACGCACCGCATCACCGCCGGGGCGGTAATCACGGCAACCACAGGCACAAGGGGCACTAGCGCAAATCAGCTTGGAGGTATCCATGACCGACCAGATTCCCAGCGTTGGACGCATTGTCCACTACGTCTCTTACGGCACCCCTGGTGGCGAGTACGCCAGCCAATGCCGAGCTGCGATCATCACCGACGTGAGGATTCCCGACTTCGGCACGGGGGTGAGCAGCAACGTAGGCCTGGCCGTGCTCAACCCGTCTGGGATGTTCTTCAACGACGCCGACCAGGATCAGCTACCCCCAGCCGACAGGATCATGCCGGGCGAACGTGTCCAGCACCACGGCGGCACTTGGCACTGGCCCGAGAAGGTCTGAGCAACTCCAGTGAGCAACGCCTACACCCGGTTCAACGAGCGGGCCGCCGCGAAGATCAGTGACGCGGTGGGAACCATGACCACCGCGTATGTCTTCGCCGTCCTCGCGTTCGTGGGCGGATTCCCTGGCCTACTGCCCGACACGGCCCAGAAGTACGCACTGTGGGGATCGACAGTGTTCCTGCAGTTGGTCCTGCTGTCCATCCTCGGCGCCTCCACGAAACGCAACAGGGCAGCGGTGGAGAACGTGCACGCCGCCGTCTCGGTGGAGCATGCGAAACAGCACCTGTTCCGGCGCAGCATCCGCGACCACAACGGCATCCCGCACCCTGAGGTCTCGCTCAAATCTGAGAACCCCCCGGGGGGGCTAGCGGACTGAGCGGGCACCAAGCCACCTGGAAGCCAACCCCGAACTAGCGAACCGGCGAACCGGCGAACCGCCTAGGCCGAAACCGCAACCCATCAAGGCGGAAACCCCATGGCAGGCAGGCGCCGCACCCCCTACGCCCTGACCACCACCCAACGTGGCCTCGGCTCGGCACACCAGAAGCGGGTTGCCTACCTCAAGGACAGGCACCTACCGGGCACACCATGCCGACGATGCGGCTACCCCATGTGGGACACGGCCACCCTCGACGGTGGGCACGCTGACGGCCACGAGCGGGCACGTGGTGGTGGTGCCCTGCCCGACGCGCTGGAGCACCGGCACTGCAACCGCTCTGCTGGTGCCACCTACGGCCACACACTGAGGGCAGCCAAGCGGCAGGTGGCGGCACCCCTGCCCACCAGCAGGCGGTGGTGAGCACGTGCTGTCGGACAGACACGGGTGCTGACCGACAGTGCAGGCAGGGCAAGGCAAGGCGACCAACCAGGCCAACCACCCGGGCACCCGCCGCCGGTACCCGCCGCCGGCACCTGCCAGCCAACCGGGTACCCGGCAACTTGACCGTCGCGTTCCATGCATAAATATCCAGAGCAACGGTGAGACGGCTCAACTTGGCCATCGCTTTGGTTTTTGGAACGCGACGCTGCTCTTGACCGCACGCAGCAGCCCATTTCCTACAGAGAACCATTTCAAACCGGCCGGAACCACCTACGGGGTGGGCGTGAACCAACATAATATGCACTATGACCTGCTAATATGCAGGCAAGACCCCCGCGCCAGTTGGTGCTGGCCGGGGGCGTGGCCCACCTGACAAGAGGTGAACGAAGATGATCGTAGTTGAGACCAAGACTTGCACGGTGTGCGGCGAGCAGAAGGCGATCGCAGAGTTCGGCATCGACCGCACGAGCAAGGCCGGGTATAAGCATCGTTGCAAGCTGTGTGCTCGGGTCTGGGCGCGGGAATGCTACCTCCGCAAGCATCCCGAGGCGCGGTCTCACGAAGAGCGAAGGCGCTCGCCGGGCATGTCCAGCCGCCAAAGGTCTCGGCGCCGCCTGCATGAACCTCGGCTGTGTCGTGATTGCGGCGTGGAGGTTGCGCGGCCGAAGTGGTTGTGCCCCGAATGCAAGGTCGCAGTCCTGGTGCAACATGGGCGGCGAGTTAGTCGCGAGGGGTACTACAGACGGGCTCAGCGGACGGGCGTCGAGTACGTCTACATCGAACGCCGAAAGGTCTGCGAGCGAGACGGATGGCGTTGCGGGATTTGTCACCGCCAGATCGATCCGACGCTCGCCTACCCGCACCTACGGTTCGCAAGCCTGGACCACATCGTGCCGATCTCGCGGGGCGGTTCGCACGCCCTCCTGAATGTCCAGGCGGCCCACTGGGGTTGCAACCGGGCTAAGGGCGCGAAGTTCGATGGGCAACTGATGTTGATGTAGAGGGGGCCTGTCGTGGATGACGCCTCGCGCCTGATGAAACCTTCGAGGTTGGGCGTCCGTGGCCGGGCGCTGTGGTCGGAACTTTCGACTGGCAGGACCTTCGATGGCGCCACTGCGGTGCTCGTCGCCGAGGCGTGCCGGATCGCTGACCGGCTGGAACGGCTGGACGGGATTCTGCGCAGCAAATCGAACGTCTGGATGACCTTGGCCGAGGAAGCCGACGACATGGGCGCTGTGTCGATTGTGATGGCACCGGGGCTGGCCGAGGTGAGACAGCAGGCTCTCGCCCTGCGCACGATTTTGGCCCAATTAGGGGTCGGCAAGCTCGGCGACGTGAAATCCGAGGAGGTGTCGATTCTTGACCAGCTTGCAGCAGCTCGAAAGGCCAAGAGTGACGCCGCCCGGGCATCAGACCCCACGCATTCTGACGGCGCCGGAGGGGGATAGCCCCGAGGCCGAGGCGGCCGCGCAGGTAGCGGCCATGGGGGGCATCAAGCTTCACCCGTGGCAGCGGTTGGTGCTGGATACCGCACTGCGGGAGGACTCGGACGCCCGGTGGGCTGCTACCGAGGTCGCCGTGGTGGTGCCCAGACAAAACGGAAAAGGAGAAATCCTGATCGCCCGCGAGCTCGCGGGCCTGTATGTACTCGGTGAGCATCTGATTCTGCATTCTGCCCACGAGTTCAAGACCGCCTCAGACGGGTACACCCGGCTCCTTGAGGCCATCGAATCGAGTCCGGAGCTCGACTCGAAGGTCGCCAAAAAGCTCGGCGGCCACGGCAATGAGATGATCAAGCTCAAGAACGGCAACCGGATCCAGTTCATTGCCCGCACGCAAGGTTCAGGCCGCGGCTTCACTGCCGATCTGGTGATTCTGGATGAGGCTTACAACCTCACCGAGGGTCAGATGTCCGCATTGTTGCCGACGATGGCCGCCGTGGATAACCCGCAACTGTGGTACACGTCGAGCGCGGTCAACGCCGAAGAACACCCCAACGGGTTGGTTCTCACCCGGACCCGCAACCGTGGGATCAGAGGCACTGACGGGCTGGCCTACATGGAGTGGTCGCCGGCAGATGACGCGGACCCGCTGGATCGTGAAGTGTGGGCGCAAGCCAATCCAGCCCTCGGTCGGAATGTGACGGTGGCGGGCATGGTCCGCGACCAAGGCGCCATGTCACAGAAGACGTTCGCGGTGGAGCGCCTGGGCATCGGCGACTGGCCCGCGGAGATGGGTTCGGATCGGGTCATCTCGGCTGCGGAGTGGGATGCGCAGCTGGATGCGGATTCGATCATCGACGGGCGGATGGTGTTCGCCGTCGACCTGTCCCCTGATCGGACATCGGCTGCCATCTCGGTTGCGGGGAAACGCGCAGCTGGCGACCTTCACGTCGAGGTCACCGAGCAGGGCCGCGGTTCGTCGTGGATCGTGCCCCGACTGGTGGAGCTGAAGCGGCAGTGGAGCCCCCTGGCCATCGTGGTGGACCCCGGGTCCCCAGCTGGCGCGTTGCTCCCCGAGCTCGCGCAGGCCGGCATCGAGCCGATGTTGACGGCGACCCGCGATGTGGTGCAGGGCTGCGGGGCATTCTACGACGGCGTGATGGCCCGCAAGGTATGGCACATCGGGCAAGGGCCGCTGGACCAAGCGGTGGCCGGGGCAAAGAAACGGGACCTGTCAGGAGCGTGGGCATGGGACCGCAAGAACTTCATGACCGACCTAACCCCACTGGTTTCGGTGACGCTCGCACTCTGGGGGTACTCGGTGAAAGCGTCCGAGGTCAAAGACGTCGCGGCTTCCGTGTGGTGAGGCGGGTCAAAGAGGGAGCCGCCACGGTGTTGGTGGCGTTCCTGGCCTTCTTCGTCCTCCGTGGCCGGGTTGCCCTCGCGATGGTGGCGTGCGCGCTGATCACCGCCGGGGTGGCGCTGTGGTCCGTCCCGGCCGCCCTGATCACCGCTGGTGCCCTGTTACTCGTCGACCGACTGACTGACCCGAGGAGGTAACCCGGTGGGAATCCTCTTCGGTGGTGGTGTTCGTGAGAAGCGCGCCGCAGGTGGGTGGACCGGCGAGCCGATCATCTCCCCGATCCGCGGCACCGACGTCAACGGTGCGACGAACGTGGCGAGCAACCCGGACCAGGCCCTGCAGGTGTCCACCGTGTGGTCGTGCGTGAGCCTGTTGGCCCGAAGTGTGTCGATGCTGCCGTTGGAAACGTTCCGGATGCAGGCCGACATTCCGATGAGGTTCACGAGTCCGAAGCTGATCACCGCACCGCAGCCGACGATGACGCAGTCTGAGTGGTTGCACATGCTGATGGTCTCGGCCACCATGCGAGGCAACGTGTTCGGTGAGATCACCGACCGTGATGGCAACGGCAACGCCACGCAGATCAGTATCCTCACCCCGGACGCGGTCAACGCGGACCCGGACCCCAACACGGGCGACCTGGTCTACAAGTACGGCACGAAGCAGCGGGTGATCCCGCCGCAGAACATGTGGCACATGCGGGGTTTCACCCTGCCGGGCAAAAAGGTCGGCCTATCGCCGATCTCCTACGCCGCGGCCACCATCGACATCGACATCAGTTCGAGGAAGTTCGCCGGAGACTTCTTCCACGGCGGCGGGATTCCGAAGGCGGTCCTGACATCGGACCAGGAGATCAACCAGACGCAGGCCACTACCATCAAGGAGCGTCTGCTCGCGGCCACCCGCAACCGGGAGCCGATCGTGCTCGGCGCCGGTCTCGGTTACCACGCGCTGGGGGTGACCCCGAACGAGTCGCAGTTCTTGGAGACGCAGCGCGCGAACGTGTCGCAGATCGCCCGGTATTTCGGGGTGCCACCGGAGATGGTCGGTGGGTCCGCCGGCGGGTCGATGACCTACGCGAGCGTGGAGATGCGTTCGATCGAGTTCCTGACGTTCTCGCTGGCGTGGTGGCTCAAGCGCATCGAGGACGCCATGTTCCCGCTGATGTCGCAGGCCG
>JAABUM010003239.1_pt1 | contig 20511 bp, 18 predicted proteins | sample 5559161 | NCBI WGS metagenome assembly JAABUM01 (sample SAMN10711868, study PRJNA513369) | rock metagenome | isolation source: Antarctica rocks | place: Antarctica: Victoria Land, Siegfried Peak nord
GAATGGAGATCCGATGGACAGCGGGGCACTGACGCTCATCGTCGTGGTTCTGCTCGTCGTCTTCGCCGTCATCGTGGCGGTCCGGACCATCCGGATCGTCCCACAGCAGACAGCGCAGATCGTCGAGCGGCTCGGCAGCTACAGCCGCACCCTGGACGACGGCATGCACGTGCTCGTGCCGTTCGTCGACAAGGTGAGGGCCAACATCGACCTGCGCGAGCAGGTCGTCACCTTCCCGCCGCAGCCGGTGATCACCTCCGACAACCTCGTCGTCAGCATCGACACCGTCATCTACTACACCGTCACCGACGCCAAGTCCGCGGTCTACGAGATCGCCAACTTCATCCAGGGCATCGAGCAGCTGACGGTCACCACGCTGCGCAACGTCATCGGCTCGCTCGACCTCGAGCAGACGCTGACCTCGCGCGACCAGATCAACGCCCAGCTGCGTGGCGTGCTCGACCAGGAGACCGGCCGGTGGGGCATCCGCGTCAACCGGGTCGAGCTCAAGGCCATCGACCCGCCGCACTCCGTGCAGGACTCGATGGAGAAGCAGATGCGCGCCGAGCGGGACCGGCGTGCCGCGATCCTCAACGCCGAAGGTGTCAAGCAGTCCGCCATCCTCACTGCCGAGGGCGAGAAGCAGTCCCAGATCCTGCGCGCGGAGGGCTCGGCGCAGGCCCGGATCCTCGAGGCCCAGGGCCAGTCGCGCGCCATCCAGCAGGTCTTCGCCGCGATCCACCGGGGCAAGCCGACCCAGCGTCTGCTCGCCTACCAGTACCTCCAGGTTTTGCCCCAGCTCGCCCGGGGTGACGCCAACAAGATGTGGATCATCCCGTCCGAGGTCACCGACGCACTGCGCGGCATCAGCGGTGCGCTCGGCGGCGACAAGGTCAGCCAGAACGGCGACGACGAGGCGGACTGGGTGGATCCCGGGCCGGAGGACAACGCCTTCGCCGACACACTGCTCGAGGACCCGGCCAAGGCGCTCGCCGAGGCTCGGGGACAGGCCGGCCAGGCCAGCGCGGAGGCGACGGAGCACGCCGCGCCTCCCATCCGCCGTCAGCCTCCCGTCATCCCTGCGGCCGACCAGGTGCCGCCGCAGGCGAGGCCCGGGCCGGCGCAGACGGTCCCGGGTCTCGACGCGTCCGCCCGGCAGGACCTCGGCGAGAACTATCCCGGACTGTCGGCTCAGCAGCCCGGCGAGCGGCCCGGCGACGCGGCGTCGGGGCAGCAGCCCGTCCAGCCGCACCCCGGCCAGCAGCCGTAGGGCGGTCAGGGGCCACCCACCCGGACCACCCACCGGACCCCGGTCCCCGGTCGGTAAGGTGACCGGGTGTCCGTGCTCGATGTCCTCGTCGTCCTCCTGGCCGGGATGGGGGCAGGGACGATCAACACCATCGTCGGCTCGGGCACCCTCATCACCTTTCCCATCCTGCTGTTCCTCGGCTACCCCCCGCTGACGGCCAACGTCAGCAACAACATCGGCCTCGTCGCCGGCGGCGTGAGCGGCAGCTACGGCTATCGCCACGAGCTGACCGGCGAGTCGCGGACGCTGCGCCGGCTCATGCCGTTGTCACTCGTCGGCTCCGTGGTCGGGGCGGCCCTGCTCCTCGTCCTGCCGGCCGAGGCGTTCAAGGCCATCGTGCCCGCCCTGATCCTCCTCGCGCTCGTCCTCGTCGTCCTCGGACCGAAGCTGCAGGCCACGGCAGCGCGACGCCACCATGACGAGGCAGCTCCGAGCTGGCACGCCTGGGCCACGGGCGTCGGAGTTCTCGTCGCCGGGATGTACGGAGGGTACTTCGGTGCGGCGCAGGGGGTGCTGCTCATGGGCCTGTTCTCCGCGCTCAGCACGGAACCGCTGCAACGCCTCAACGGCTACAAGAACGTTCTGAGCCTCATCGTCAACTTCGTCGCCGCCGCGATGTTCGTCCTCTTCGCCCGCAACCACATCAACTGGGTCATCGCTTTGCTCATCGGCGTCGGGTCCTTTGTCGGGGGGATCATCGGGGCGCGGGTCGGACGACGTATCCCGCCGGCCGTCCTGCGCGGGCTCATCATCCTCATCGGGGTCGTCGCCATCGTCAAGCTCGTCTGGTTTCCCTGATGCCGGTCCTGATCACGTCGCTCGACGTCGCCGCTGGCGACCTGGCGGGTGACCCGGGCGACCCGGTCGGCGACCCCGGTGGGCGGCTCGCCGACTACGTCTCGCTCACCGACGTGGCGCTGCGTCGACGCTCCGAGCCCGAGCGCGGCCTCTACATCGCCGAGTCGGAGAAGGTCATCCGTCGAGCCCTCGGCGCGGGCCACCGGCCGCGGTCCTTCCTCATGGCGAAGCGGTGGCTCACCGACCTCGCCGACGTCGTGGCGCGGGCCGAGTCGGACGGCATACCGGTGTTCGTCGGGGAGGGCGACGTGCTCGAGCAGCTCACCGGCTTCCACCTGCACCGGGGAGCGCTGGCGTCGATGCACCGGCCGGTCCTGCCCGCGGTGCGCGACCTGATCACCGGTGCCCGCCGCATCGCGGTCCTCGAGGACATTGTCGACCACACCAACGTCGGGGCGACCTTCCGCGGGGCTGCCGCCCTGGGCGTGGACGCTGTCCTCGTGACGCCTGGGTGCGCGGACCCGCTCTACCGGCGGTCGGTCCGGGTGTCGATGGGCACGGTCTTCCAGGTGCCGTGGACCCGCATCGACCCGTGGCCCGCGGGGGTCGACGTCCTGCACCAGGCCGGGTTCACCGTCGCTGCGCTCGCGCCGGGGGACGGCTCCGTCGCTCTCGACGAGCTGGCCGCGGATGCTCCCGAGCGCCTCGCCATCGTCCTGGGCACCGAGGGCGACGGCCTGTCTCGCCGGACCATCGCGGCGTGCGACCTGACCGTCGGCATCCCGATGGCCGGAGGGGTGGACTCGCTCAACGTCGCGGCCGCCAGCGCCGTCGCGTTCTACGCGCTCCGTAGCCCGGCGAGCCTTGCCAGCCCGGCGAGTTGACCGACGCACGGGCACCTCACTCGCGGAGCCGGAGCATCGTGACGAGTGCCGGCCACAGAGCAAGCGGACGCGTTCGGTGTCGACCCGCCCGCTGGAGCCGGCAACGACGAGCACCCCGGTCCCTCAAAGCTCCTCCGGCATCACGAGCAGCCCGTCGGGACGGGTCAGCCGCTCCTCTGTGACCACGTGCACCTCCGCTCCGACCTCGTCCGCTCAGGACCGGAGCGACTCCCCGGACTCGGCGTCGAAGATGTGGGCCTCCTTCGGCTCGGGAGCCACGTGGATCACCTCTCCCACCTTCAGGTGGGAGCGCTTGTCGAGGCGCACGGTGACCCGGTGCTTGTCCGGGGTCGTGGACTCGTCGTCGACCAGCGAGCTCGGGGTCCCGTAGACGAACGACTCGGCCCCGAGGGCCTCGACGAGCTCCACCCTGAGCGGCACGGATTCAGTGGCGTCCGAGTCGACGAGGTGCCACGACTCGGGGCGGAGGCCGATGATCACCTTCGCACCGGCGCGGGCCGCGACGTCGCGGTCGAGGGGCACCTTCGCGCCGTGGACGCTGGCCATACCCTCGCGCACCGCCGACTCGATCATCGTGATGGCGGGCGAGCCGATGAAGGAGGCGACAAAGGTGTTGACCGGGCGTTCGTAGAGCTCCTCCGGGGTGGCCACCTGTTGCAGGGTCCCGTCCCGCAGGACCGCCACCCGGTGCCCCATCGTCATGGCCTCCACCTGGTCGTGGGTGACGTAGACCGTAGTGATCCCGAGACGTCGCTGTAACCCGGCGATCTGTGAACGCGTGGACACCCGCAGCTTGGCGTCGAGGTTGGACAACGGCTCATCCATGCAGAAGACCTTGGGGTTGCGGACGATGGCCCGGCCCATGGCAATTCGCTGACGCTGGCCGCCGGACATCGTCCCGGGCTTGCGGTTCAGCAGCTCCTCGAGCTCGAGGATCCGGGCCGCCTCCTTGACCCGCTTCTCGACCTCGCCCTTCGGCACCTTGGCGTTGTGCAACGCGAAGGCCATGTTCTCGGCCGTCGTCATGTTGGGGTAGAGCGCGTAGCTCTGGAATACCATGGCGACGTCACGGTCGCGGGGGCGCACCCCGGCCTGGTCGTGGCCGTCGATGAGGATCCGCCCGCCGTTGACCGGCTCGAGACCGGCGAGCATCCGCAGCGTCGTGGACTTTCCGCACCCCGACGGCCCGACGAGGACGAGGAACTCCCCGTCGGCGATGTCGAGGGTCACGCGGTCCACCGCCGGCTTGTCACCGGACGCGTACCTACGGGTTGCCTCGTCAAAGAACACGGTCGCCATGCGCTTCTCCTGTCGCGTGGGTGCGCCGAGTGGTGGGCGGCGGAGGCGGGCCCACCACCCGGCATACGGGCCGTGCGCTCGTCAGAGCTTGGGCTTAACCTGGGTGTCGATGACCTTCTGGGTCTCCTCGTCGAGGGCCTTGAAGGTCGCCATAACATCGGCGCCCTGGGCGATCTGGTCCAGGGCCTTGCCGATCCTCGCCCCGCCGCCGGGAACGAACACGCGGGCGTAGTCCTGGGAGCGGGTCTTCGGCAGCTGCTCGACCGCGGTCTTGGCGTTCTTGTTCTTGTCGAGAAACGCCTTCTCAGCAGGGTCGTCCAGCGCCGACTTGCGCACCGGCATGTATCCGGTGGCCTGGGTGAAGGTGACGGTGTTCTTGGCGTTGGTGAGGAACTCGATGAACTTCACCGCGTTCTTCTTGCGCTCGTCTGAGAGGCCGGCCGGGATGCCGACCCCGGCCCCGCCCGTCGGGCACCCGAGGACACCCTCGGGGCTCGGGAGGAAGGCTGTTCCGACGGTAAACTTCGCGGCCTTGGCCACCCCGCCCAGCGAACCCGTCGACTCCATCATGCAGGCGGCCAGGCCAGCGCCGAAGTCGGTGGCCGGGCTCTTGTTGAAGCGGGCCACCTTCTGCTGGGCCAAGGACTGCAGGAGCTTGCCGGCGGCGACGGTCTTCTCGTCGGTGAAGGTGGGTGTCCACTCCTTGGAGTAGGAGCCACCCAACGACCAGACGATGCCCTGGAAGTACCAGTCGAGGTAGTTCGACCCGTCGGCGAGCAGCAGGGCGCTCTTGTCGGCGCCCACCGACTGCGCCAGCTTCGGGCCCCACCCGGCGAACTCCTCCCACGTCTTCGGCCCGCGGTCCGGGAGGCCGGCCGCGGTCCACAGCTCCTTGTTGTAGTAGAAGAGGGGGGTCGAGCGGGCGAACGGGAGGAGAAAGTGCTTGTCGGTGTAGAGGTAGTCCTTGTAGAGGCTGTCGACGTAGTCGGTCGTCTTGAGGCTCGCCGCGCTGAGCAGCTCGTCGAGCGGCGTGAGCTGCTTGTTCAGGGCAAAGTTGAACCAGGTCACGTCGGAGGCGACGACGACATCGGGCAGCTGGCCGCCGGAGAGGGCGGCGTTGAACTTCTGCGCCACCTCCTCGTAGTTCTTCCCGGCGTCGGTGAGCTTGACCTTCAGGCCGGGGTTGGCCGCCTCGAAGTCGGCGATGAGCTTCTGCTCGGTCGGCTTGGAGTTGCCGGGGTGGTTGCTCCAGAAGTCGATGGTGTTGCTCGCACCTCCGCCTCCGCCGGCGGCGGAACCGCCGCCGGATGGGCCGGTGCCCGTGCCGGCGCAGGCGCTCAGGCCGACGGCGGCGGTTGCCGCTCCAGCTAGTCCCAAGAATCCGCGTCGCGTCACGTCGTTCATGCTTTGGTGCCTCCAGCTCGGGTGGGTGGGTGGTTGTCGCTCGCGGGTGCCAGCGGGTCAGCTCTTGACGGCTCCAGCGGTCAGACCCTTGATCATCTGGCGCTGGAGAAAGAGAAAGAGCACGAGGATCGGAAGCATCGTGATGATGGTGCCGGACATGACCGGCCCCCAGTTCGTCAGGCCTTCGTTGTTCTGCAGCAGGGTCAGGCCCACCGGCAGAGGCGCCGTGCGCTCGTCGTCGGACATGAGGAACGGCCACAGATACTCGTTCCACTCGTTGACGATGGTGATGAGCGAGAACGCCACCAGCGTCGGCCACGACAACGGCATGACGACCCGCCACAGGAGCTTCAACGGCCCGGCACCATCCATCTTGGCCGCTTCGATGATCTCTCCCGGGAGGGAGAGAAACTGGTTGCGCATGAGAAAGGTGCCGAAGGCCACCCCCGCCAGCGGGATGATGATGCCCTGGTAGGTGTTGCGCCACCCGAGCTGGCTGACCAGCGCGTAGTTCGAGATCACCGTGATCTGGTTCGGCACCATCAGAGCCGCGATGACGACGAGGAAGACGATGTTGCGACCCGGGAAGCGCAGCAGCGAGAGGGCGTACGCGCTCAGCACGCCGAGGACGATCTTGATCGCCGAGATGGTGAGGGTGAGGAACAACGAGTTGCGCAGGAACGACAGGAACGGGATCCGGGTCGTCACGTCGACGTAGTTCCCGCCCGTCACGGGCTGCGGGATCCAGTGTGCAGGACGGACGTAGATGTCCGAGCGCTCCTTGAACGACGTGGCCAGGATCCAGAAGAGCGGTACGACGACGACCACGACGATGATGAGCATCCCGAGATAGCCGGCGGTCGTCCGCACCGGTCCACGGAGGTGGCTGTCCGCCACCTGGTGGTCCGCAGGCTGTCGCCGGCCATGCTTCGCCGGGCGCGGGGCGGTCGCGGTGCTCATCGCTGCCGGTCCATGACGCGGACCTGGAACAGGGTGATGGTCAACAGCACGAGGAACATGATCGTCGCGATGGTGGCGCCGTAACCAGCGCGGAGGTTGACGAAGGTCTCCTGGTAGACCTGGAAAACCAACGTGGTCGTGCCGGTGCCCACCGGACCTCCGCGGGTCATGACGTTGATGATGTCGAAGACCTGCACCGAGTTGAGCAGCACTGTGATCGAGAGGAAGAACGTCGTCGGACGCAGCTGTGGCAGGAGCACCTTCCTGAAGCGGTTCCACGGCGAGGCGCCGTCGATCTCCGCCGCCTCGTCGAGGTCCTCACGTCTGCCCTGCAGTGCCGCGAGATAGATGACGAAGGTGTAGCCCAGGTTCTTCCAGATGTAGGTGACCGTCACCATGAAAAGCGCCCATCCCGACTCCTGGTAGAAATCGGGCACCGAGACGCCGATCCTCGACGCCAGGTCGCGGACCAGCCCGAAGCTGGGATCGAAGACGAACTGAAAGGCCACGCCCACCGCCGCACCGGACAGGACGAACGGCGCGAACACGATGGACCGCACGACGTTGCGTCCGCGCAGCCTCTGGTCGAGCAGCATGGCCAGGGCCAGGCCCAGGATCATCGAGATGCCGACGGAGGCGATGGTGAACACCACGGTGTTGCGCACGATGACCTTGGTGTCGTCGCGCCCGAACCACTCGATGTAGTTGCTGAAGCCGACGCCGTTGGCGAGCGGGGAGGAGATGTTGTAGTCCGTGAACGACAAGCGGATGTTGTCGATCAGCGGACGATAGGTGAAGAGGATGAGCAGCACGAGGTTGGGCAGCAGCAGCCCGGCAGCCAGCAGGATCTCGCCGCGTCGGCTACCGGCCCGGCGCGGAGGCGGACCCACCGGCTCTGGAGGAGTTGGGCGCGCGACAGCACCCCGCACCTTCCCCGTCGGGGTGACCGCCGCGCCTGTCATAGCCATGCCCGAACCATATCCGTTTGAACGCCGCAGGGAAGGAGGTCGGCGAGAGGGCCGCAAGTCGTGTCCCAATCTTTGTCAACGGGCCTTCCGCCGCGGATGGGATTTGCTCCGACGGCCGCCGCTAGACCGCGCTAGACCCGCTGCGAGCGCTGCCGTTCGAGCCAGCCCAGTGCCGGTTTCACGGTCATGCCGTGGAGGAAGACCGACATGGCGATGGTGAAGGCGATCGTCGACCACAGCCAGCGTTCGTCGGCGAAGTGGGCGTGCCCCGCGGCATACGCGAGGTAGTAGAGCGAGCCGATCCCCCGGACTCCGAAAAATGCGGTGACCCACCGTTCGCTGTTGCTCAGGGGCGCGGCGTCACGGTCGCGGCGCGAGCGGAGCACCAGCGCGGCCGCGCCGGCGAGGGGGCGGATGACGAGCAGGAGGGCCGCGGCCACGACGACGCTGCGCCAGTCGAGGTCGGCCAGCAGCCCGTGGGTCACCGCCATCCCGAGGAGGAGCAGGAGGAACAGGGTGAAGAGCCGCTCGAGCCGCTCGACGACGCCGTGCATCGCCTCGTGGTAGCCGTGGGTCCGGTCGGCCGCGCGGAGGGTCATCGCACAGACGAACACCGACAGGAAGCCATAGCCACCGACGAGCTCACTGAGCCCGTATGCCGTGAGCAGCGCGGCGACCACGAGCAACGGGTCTCCCAGCTCGGCGAGCCGCAGCGAGCGACGGTCGGCGCGGAAGGCCGCCGCCGCAAGGACGCGACCGACGACGACGCCGGCGACGACCCCGAGCGCGACCTTGCCGAGCAGCTCCCAGCCGACCCAGCGCAGCCCCCAGACGCCGACCGACCCGGCGCCGGCGAGCAGGATGGAGGCGTTGACGAAAGGGAAGGCCAGGCCGTCGTTGAGGCCCGCCTCGGAGGTCAGCGCAAAGCGGACCTCGTCCCGCTCGTCGATGTCGTCGTCGGTCTCCACGGCCGGGCCCTCGACCTGCACGTCGGAGGCCAGCACCGGATCCGTGGGCGCCAGGGCGGAGCCCAGCAGGAGTGCGGCGGCAGGAGCAAGACCAAGGGCAAGCGCGCCGAGCAGGGTCACGGCAGCGATGGTCAACGGCATGGCAACCAGGAGCAGCCGCCAGGTCGGCGTCCACCGCCACCACGTGCTGCGGTCACGCAAGCTGAGGGGACGGTCGAGCGCCAGCCCGACGCCCATGAGCGCAACGAGGACGGTGAGCTCGCTCAGGTGCTCGACGAGGCTGCGGTTCGCGACGGGGTCCAGGCTTACGCCGTCGGTCAGCGGCAGCAGACCAATGAGCATCCCGAGGCCCACCAGGACCATCGGGGCGGAGACGGCGTAGCGGGTCAGGGCCCTGGGCAGGACGACGGCCACGAGCAGGGCGAGACCGGCAATGAGGTAGACGGCTGCTGAGGTCACTCGACACCGATCAGGTCTGCGTTGGCGTGGGCGTCCGGCTGGGCGTGGGTGCCCGACCGGCTGCCTGGACGGCGGACGGGGTCCTCGGCCAGCGCCGGGAGACGGTGACGGCGATGAGGAGGTACCAGACCGAGGCCGCGGCCAACACGGCATACGACCTGCCGTCGAGGGGCAGGACGAGCGCCGCGAGCACCGTGGCCGCGACGAAGACGGCGTTGAAGAGGACGTCGTAGAGGGCGAAGATGCGGCCCCGGTAGACGTCGCCGACGACCCGCTGGACCGTCGTGTCCACACAGATCTTGACCCCCTGGGAAGCGAACCCCAGTCCCAGTGCCGAGACGACCACCGCCCAGCGGGTGAACAAGGCGGCGGGGAACAGCTGCAGGACGGCGGCGAGGACGCTGAGGCCGGTGACGTAGTGACGCATGCCGAAGCGGTTGGACACGGTCGGAGTCAGAAGTGCGGCGAGGGCGAAGCCCGCACCTGAGGCGCCCACCGCGATGCCGAGACCGGCCAGCCCCGCACCGGCGTCGGCGGCCTCGAAGTGGTTGCGGTACAGCAGGACGGTCGCGACGATCATCACGCCGTAGGGCAGCCGGCTCGCGCCGACGACGCCCAGGGCCAGGCGCCCGAGCGGTGACAGGTGCCTCGCGGCGTCGGCAAGCCCGAGGACGACGTTGCCCAGCGCCTCCCGGACCGCGGTGTCGACGTCATCGAGGTCCGGCCCGAGGTTGGGCAGCCGGGTGGCGGCGACCGCCGAGAGGAGGTACGACGCTGCTGCCACCACCAGGACGACCTCGTCGTGGTGCGCCACCGCGTGCACGGCACCGCCCGCCGCGAGGCCCCCGAGGAAGGCCAGCGTCCCGCACGTCGGCGACACCGCGTTCGCCGTGACGAGCAGGTCGCGGTTGACCACGTGCGGCAAACCGGCCGACAGCCCCGCCAGCAGGAACCGGTTGACCGAGAACGCCGAGAGGACGAGGAGGTAGAACAAGATGCCCAGGTCGTGGCGCATGACGAGAAAGGCGATGACGAGGAGCAGAGCGGCCCGGACGGCGTTGCTGAGCATCAGGATCCGACGCCGCTGCCATCGGTCGAGGAAGACCCCGACGAAGGGTCCGAGGATGGTGAACGGGAGGAGGATGGTGGCGAACGCGGCGGCGATGGCTCCGGCGCTGGGGGCGCGTTCGGGGGAGAAGAGGACCGTGGACGCCAGGGCCACCTGGAAGACGCCGTCCGACCCCTGCGAGAGCAGCCGCACCGCGAAGAGCCGACGGAAGCCGGCCAGTCTCAGGAGGACAGCGAGTTCCCGGAAGAAGGTCACCCGCGCAGGATAGGTGCTCCGGGCGTCCGGGGTGGCGGCCGATCCCCTCCGGTGGGCAGGCCCAATCCGCAGCGGCCCCCGTGACGAACAACGGTTAGTCGCGACCCGAGGAGACCCATGAAGACCCTGCCCGCCGGTGTGCTCGCGCCAGACTTCACGCTGCCCGACCAGAAGGGCTTCGACCACCAGCTGTCCGTCCTGCTCCGGCAGGGGCCGGTCGTCCTCTTCTTCTATCCGGCGGCCTCGTCGTCGGGGTGCACCAAGGAGGCCTGCCACTTCCGCGACCTCGCCGCCGAGTTCGCCGCCGCCGGCGCCCAGCGGGTCGGGATCAGTGTCGACGACGTCGCTGCGCAGGCTTCGTTCGCCTCCGAGCAGATGCTCGACTACCCGCTGCTCTCCGACGGGGACGGCGCGGTGGCGACGTCGTTCGGCGTTCGGCGCAAGTACCTCACCCCGGTCAAGCGCGCGACGTTCGTCATCGACCGTGACGGCTGCATCGCGGAGGCCATCACCTCCGAGGTCAGCATGACTGTCCACGCCGACAAGGCCCTCGCGGCACTCGTCCGGCTCGGTTGAGGGGAGCCGCCCGGACGGGCTCTGGGCGCGGGCGATAGCGTCGAGCGAGGTCGTTCACCTGCCCGGGACTCGCCGAGGAGGCTCGGCCCGCAGCGCCCGGAACCCAGCCGCAGAGACGAGAGCTTCCCATGGTCCATGACCCGTATGCCGCCCTCCCGCAGGTCCCCTCCTTTCAGGTCAGCTCCGCGGACGTCGCCGAGGGGGAGAAGCTAGCCAGCGCCCAGGTGAGTGGCATCCAGGGCGCCGGCGGCCAGGACGTGTCGCCCCAGCTGAGCTGGTCGGGCTTTCCCCCGCAGACGAAGGGCTTCGCCGTCACGGTCTACGACCCGGACGCCCCCACCGCGTCCGGCTTCTGGCACTGGGCGGTCCTCAACATCCCGGTGACCACCACCGAGCTGGCCACCGGCGCCGGCGACGACACCGGATCAGGTCTTCCGGACGGCGCAGTCCAGCTCAAGAACGACGGCGGGATGCGCCGCTTCCTCGGCGCAGCTCCGCCGGAGGGACACATCCGGCACCGGTACTTCGTCGTCGTGCACGCCGTCGACGCCGAGACCCTCGACGTGCCAGCGGACGCGACCCCGGCCGCGCTCGGCTTCACCCTGTTCAGCCACACCCTTGCGCGCGCCCAGGTCGTCCCCTGGTACCAGCGCTAGCGCCAACCGAGGGTCAGCCGAAGGGACAGCCGGCCGCGACGACGGCCGCGGCCTGCCGGGCGATCTCGAGCTCCTCGTTCGTCGGGACGACGAGGACGGTGACCCGGCTCGAGCTGGTCGAGATGCGGTGCTCTCCGGAGGTCGCCGCGGCGTTCGCCTCGCCGTCGAGCTCGATGCCGAAGCCCGTCAGGTCGTCGAGGGCGGCCGCCCTCAGAGCGGGACTGTGCTCACCGACACCCGCGGTGAAGACGACGGCGTCGACGCGACCCAGCACGGCGGCATACGCGCCGACGTACTTGCGGATCCGGTGGGCCACGACGTCGAACGCCAGCCGGGCGCCGGCGTCGCCCTCGTCGACCCGCTCGGTCACCTCGCGGAAGTCGGTGCTGCCGGTGAGGCCCTTCAGCCCGCTCTCCTGGTTGAGGGCTGAGTCGTAGTCCTCGACCGAGATGCCGGCCCGGGCGAGATGCGCAGGCAGGGACGGGTCGAGGTCGCCCGGCCGGGTGCCCATGACGAGGCCCTCCAGTGGAGACAGCCCCATCGAGGTGTCGATGCTGCGGCCGCCGGCGACCGCCGCCGCACTGGCGCCGTTGCCCAGGTGGAGGACGATGACGTTCGCCTCGGAGACGGACCGGCCGACGAGCTCGGCGGCCCGCCGGGACACGAACGCGTGCGACGTGCCGTGGAAGCCGTAGCGCCGGACGCCGTGGTCCCGGCGCCAGGCCAGTGGCACGGCATACGTGTAGGCCCGTGGCGGGAGGGTGTGGTGGAAGGCCGTGTCGAAGACGGCGACCTGAGGAGTGTCCGGAAAGTGTTGCTGCGCCACCCGGATGCCCTCGAGGTTGGCGGGGTTGTGCAGCGGCGCCAGGGGGACGAGCCGCTCGACCGCCGCCAGGACGTCATCGGTGATGAGGACCGGTGCGCTGAACTCCTCGCCGCCGTGGACGACCCGGTGACCGACCGCCGTGAGGTCGACCGAGTCGAGGTCGGGGCCGTGGGAGCGGAAGCCGTCGAGCAGGATGTCGAAGGCCCCGGCGTGCGACGCGCACCTCACCTCGCCCTCGTGCTCTCCGTCCGGTCCGGAATGCCTTGCCCGAGTTGTGGACTCGCCGATCCGCTCGACGACGCCCTTGGCCAGCGTCTCGCCGGTCGCGGCGTCGAGCAGCTGGTACTTCAGTGACGACGACCCCGCGTTGAGGACCAGGACCGGCTTCTCGGCAGTCACCCGGTCGTCTCCGCCTGGATCGCGGTGATGGCCACGGTGTTGACGATGTCCTGCACGAGGGCGCCGCGCGACAGGTCGTTGACCGGCCGGCGCAGGCCCTGCAGGACCGGTCCGACGGCGACCGCGCCGGCACTGCGCTGCACCGCCTTGTAGGTGTTGTTGCCCGTGTTGAGGTCGGGGAAGACGAAGACCGTCGCGCGGCCGGCGACCGGACTGTCCTTGAGCTTCGTCGCCGCGACGGCAGCGTCGACGGCGGCGTCGTACTGGATCGGCCCCTCGACGGACAGCTCGGGGGCCCGCTGCCGGACGAGCTGCGTCGCGGCCCGGACCTTGTCGACGTCGACGCCGCTGGCCGAGACGCCGGTCGAGTAGGACAGCATCGCGACCCGGGGATCGATGCCGAACTGGCGCGCGGTCGCGGCAGAAGAGATGGCGATGTCCGCGAGCTGCTCGGCCGTCGGGTCGGGGTTGACGGCGCAGTCTCCGTAGACGAGGACCCGGTCGGCGAGGCACATGAGAAAGACCGAGGAGACGATCGCGACGTCCGGGGTCGTCCTGACCACCTCCAGAGCCGGCCGGATCGTCTGCGCCGTCGTGTGGACCGCCCCCGAGACCATGCCGTCCGCGAGCCCGTCGAGCACCATCATCGTGCCGAAGTAGCTCGGGTCGACGACGACGTCCCGGGCCTGCTCCACGGTGACGCCCTTGTGGGCCCGCAGGACGGCATACTCCTCGGCGAACCTGCCGCGCAGCGCCGCGTCGTGCGGGTCGAGCAGGGCCGCCCCGCCGAGGTCGAGCCCCAGCCGGCCGGCCCGGGTGCGGATCGCCTCGGGGTCGCCGAGCAGCGTCAGCCGCACCACCCGCCGGCGGAGCAGCTGGTCGGCCGCGGTGAGGATCCGGTCTTCCTCGCCCTCCGCCAGGACGATGTGCTTGTCGGCGGCCCGGGCGCGGTCGAGAAGCCGGTGCTCGAACATCAGCGGCGTCACGACGGTGCTCGGCGAGACGTCGAGCCGCTCGAGGAGCGCCGGCCCGTCGACGTGCTGCTCGAAGAGGGCGACGGCGGTCTCGATCTTCCGGGTTGCGGTCCGGGTGAGCCGGGGCGCGACGCCGGACAGCGCGGCCGCCGTGGCCATCGTGCCCGCCTCGCAGGTCAGGACAGGGACGTGGATCTCCAGACCCTCGACGAGTCTCGAGATCGGTTCTGGCAGTGCGAAACCGCCGTTGAGGACGACGCCTGACGGACGGGGAAACGTCCTCGACCGGTGGGCGAGGAGCAGCCCGAGCAGGACGTCGCCGCGGTCGGCGGGGGTGATGACGACGCATCCTTCGAAGATCCGGTCGAGCACGTTGGGCATGGTCATGGCGGCGACGACGAGCCCGAGCGACTCGCGGTCGAGCAGGGACTCGTCACCGTGGGCGAGGCTCCCCTTCACGGCCGCCATCAGCTCGCGGACGGTGGGGGAGTCCAGGACCGGCTCCGCCGGGACGGCGTATGCCGGGACGTCACCGAGGCTGCTCGTCAGGGCCGCCGCCGTGGCAGCGACGGCCTCGGGCGCCACCCGGTTGGCGACGACGGCGAGCAGCCGGGCGTGGTGGGCGCGCGCCTCCTGCGCAGCGGCGTCGGCGGCCGTCCGCGTCTGCTCCGGGGTCCGGCCGGCGCCGGTGATGACCAGGAGCATCGGGGCGTCGAGGTTGGCCGCGACGCGGGCGTTGTAGGAGAACTCGGTCGGCGAGGTGACGTCGGTGTAGTCGGAGCCGAGGACGAGCATCGCCTCGAACCGCTCGGCCACGGCGTGGAAGCGCTCGACGATCGTCGACATGGCCGCGTCCCCGTCGGCGTGGACGTCGTCGTAGCCGACGCCCGAGGCGACCTGCGCTGACAGGTCGGCCTCCAGCCGGAACAGCAGCAGGTCGAGGACGTGGTCGCCGGCCGCGTCCCTTGCGCGGACGATCGGCCGGAAGACCCCGACCCGGCCCACTCCTGCTCAGCTGGTCGAGCAGGCCCAGCGCGATCGCGGACTTGCCCGACAGGCCCTCGGAGGAGGCGAGGTAGACGCTGGTGGCCACGGCGTCAGGCTATCGGCGGGGCGCCGTCAGCATGTGACGTCAGCCGCGCCAGGTCCAGTCGCGGACCTCGGGCAGGTCCTCGAGGTGCTCGCGGATGTAGGCCCAGTGCCGCACGAGCTGGGCCTCGCAGAAGTCGGTCAGCTCCCGCCAGCCGGCTGGGCGCCGCGCCGTCCGCCGCAGCGCCTCGCGGGCCAGGTGGTACCGGGAGGTCCTGTTGAGGACAACCATGTCGAACGGCGTTGTCGTGGTGCCCTGTTCGGCGAAGCCGCGCACGTGGAAACGCCCGGGGTTCGAGCGTCCGTGCACGAGCTGGTGCACCGCGCGGGGATAGCCGTGGAACGCGAAGACGACGTGCTTGTCCGGCGTGAACAGGTCGTCGAACACCGAGTCGGAGAAGCCGTGCGGGTGGTCGTTCTCCGGCAGCAGGGCCATGAGGTCGACGACGTTGACGACCCGCACCGTCAGCTCAGGGGTGTGCTCGCGCAGGAGCTCGGCCGCCGCGAGCGTCTCCATCGTCGGGACGTCTCCCGCGCAGGCGAGGACGATGTCGGGGCTCTCGGAGGTCGGCCCGTTGGACGCCCACTCCCAGGTCCCGGCGCCGGCGGCGCAGTGCTGGTTGGCCTCGTCCAGCGTGAGGTACTGCAGGTGCTGCTGCTTGTCGACGACGATGAGGTTGACGTGGTCGGTGCTGCGCAGGCAGTGGTCGGTGATCGACAGCGCCGTGTTGGCGTCCGGCGGCAGCCACACCCGGACGACGCCGGGGGCCAGCGGCAGCAGGGAGTCGATGAGCCCCGGGCCCTGGTGGGAGAAGCCGTTGTGGTCGTTGCGCCAGCAGGTGCTCGTCAGGAGGATGTTGAGTGACGAGACCGGGGCGCGCCACGACAGCTCCTGCGCGTGCTGCATCCACTTGACGTGCTGGATCGTCATCGAGGCGGAGACCATGGCGAACGCCTCGTAGGTCGCGAAGAGACCGTGCCTCCCGCTGAGGAGGTAGCCCTCGAGCCACCCCGAGCAGAGGTGCTCCGACAGGACCTCCATCACCCGGCCGTCGGCGGAGAGCTGAGTGTCGGTGTCGACGAGCGGCGCCTGGAGGCAGCGGTCGGTGACCTCGAAGACCGCCTGCAGGCGGTTGCTCGCCGTCTCGTCGGGGCAGAACAGCCGGAAGGTGCCGCCGCCGTCGTCGGTGGTGTCCGCGGCATACACGTCTCTCATCAGCTCACCGATGGGTCTCGTACTCTCGTGGAAGAGCACTCCCCGCCGGTCGATCTCGAGGGCGAACCGGTCCAGCGGAGGGATGGGAAGCTCGCGCCGCAGCCGTCCGCCGTTGGCGTAGGGGGTGGCGGACATCCGCTTGTCCCCCTCGGGCGCCAGGGCGCCCAGCTCGTCGACGAGCCGCCCGTCCCCGGTGAAGAGCTCGTCGGGCGCGTAGGTCCGCAGCCACGTCTCGAGGAGGGCGAGGTGCTCAGGGTTGTCCTGGAGGCCGGACAGGGGCACCTGGTGGCTGAGGTTCGTGCCTTCCACCTGCTTGCCGTCGACGGTGTGCGGACCGGTCCACCCCTTGGGGGTGCGCAGGATGACCGCCGGCCACCGGTGTCGCAGCTGGGCGCTCGGTCCTGCAGCGCGGGCCTCCTCCCGCAGTGCGGTGATGGCAAGGTGGCTGGTCACGAGCGCGTCCCAGAGCTGCCGGAAGACGGTCGCCGGGTCGTCGCCCGAGACGACGACCGGTGCCCAACCCTGGCTCGAGAGGTAGCCGGACACGTCGTCGTCCGACGTCCGGCCGAGGACGGTGGGACCGGAGATCTTGTAGCCGTTGAGGTGCAGGATCGGCAGCACCGCCCCGTCGCGTCGGGGGTTGGCGAAGTTCGGCAGCCGCCAGGAGCCGGCGAGCGGGCCGGTTTCGGCCTCTCCGTCGCCCACGACGCAGGCGACGAAGAGGTCGGGGTGGTCGAAGGCGGCGCCCGCCGCGTGGGCCAGGGCGTAGCCGAGCTCACCACCCTCGTGGATGCTCCCGGGGGTCTGGACGCTGACGTGGCTCGGGATGCCGCCGGGCGAGGAGAACTGCCGGAACAGCCGACGCAGTCCCTCGGCGTCCTGGGTGATCTGGGGGTAGATCTCGCTGTAGGTACCCTCGAGATAGGCGTTGGCGACGAGCGCCGGGCCGCCGTGTCCGGGGCCCGTGACGTAGAGCCAGTTGCTGCCGGTCCGGCGGATGAGCCGGTTGACCAGCGTGTAGATCATCGACAGACCGGGGCTCGTGCCCCAGTGCCCGAGCAGGCGTGGCTTGATGTGCTCGACGGTGAGTGGCTCACGCAGCAGCGCGTTGCCCTGCAGGTAGATCTGCCCGACGGTGAGGTAGTTGGCCGCAGCCCACCAGCGCAGGTCGAGGGCGAGGTCGTCGTCGCTGTAGGCCGCGAGCCGGGACCCCGGCCTCGTGGCAGTGCCGGTCTGCGTGCCGTCGGGCGTGCTGCTCATCGTCAGTCCCTCGTCGAAGGTGTCGGGTCCCGTCCCGCGCCCGATCCTCGCAGGCCGGCCCCGGGGCTGCACAGGAGCGGGCCGGGGTGGCTGACCACGGTGGATCGAGGCTCAGCGGACCGGCGCGTCCGACGGTGCCGTCGCTGGGCTGCGGATGAGCCACCACGAGAGGAGGCCACCAGCCGTCAGGAGGGCGGAACAGATCCACATCGCGTGGACATAGGCGCTCGAGAACGCCTCCGGGCGTTGGTAGTCCGTGCCGCTCAGGCCGACAACGGCCGGCAGGGCGGCGACGGCGAGCAGGCCTCCCGCGCGGGCGACGGCGTTGTTCACGCCACTGGCCACCCCGGCATACCGGTCGGGTGCCGCGTCGAGGACCGTCGCGGTGAGCGGTGCGACGAGCAGGCACAGGCCGAGGCCGAAGATGCTGATGCCCGGGAGTACGCCGCTCCAGTAGGAGGAGCCGGCGCCGACCCCGGAGAGCAGGGCCGCCCCCGCGGCGCAGACGACCGGCCCGACGGTCATCGGGATGCGAGGGCCGATCCGGGCGCCCAGCTCGCCGCCCTTGGCCGCGAGGAACAGCATGAGGACGGTGACGGGGAGGCTGGCCAGACCCGCCTCGAGGGGTCCGTAGCGGAGGACGGTCTGCAGCTGGAGGGTGAGGAAGAAGAAGACGGCACCGAGGGACGCGTAGACGAGGAGCGTCATCGCGTTGGCGGCGCTGAACTGCCGGGATGTGAAGAGGGAGGGCTGCACCATGGGATGGGCACTGGTCCGCTCGACGAGCACGAAGCCGATGCCGATGCCGAGGCCGGCGACGAGCACGACGGTCGTCCAGGCCAGGCCGAGCGGGTGGTACTGGATCAACGCGTAGGTCGTGACGGCGAGCGCGACCGTGGCGAGCGTCGCCCCGGTGACGTCGAACTGCCGCGAAGCCTGCTCGTCGCGGGTCTCGGGGACGGTGACCCGGGTGATCCACACCGTGACGATCGCCAGGGGCACGTTGAGGAGGAACGCCCAGCGCCAGCTGGCGTACTGGACCAGCCAGCCCCCGACGAACGGGCCGATGGCTGCGGAGATCCCGCCGAGCCCCGACCAGGCACCGATCGCTGTGGCCCGGTCGGCCCGCTGGAAGGTCGCCTGGATGATGGACAGGCTGCCCGGCGTGAGCAGGGCGCCGCCGACGCCCTGCAGGACGCGGGCGGTGATCAGCTGGACGGGGCTCTGGGCGAGGCCGCAGGCCGCGGAGGCGGAGGCGAACCACACGATCCCGACGAGGAAGACCCGGCGCCGGCCGAATCGGTCGCCGAGGGAGCCGCCGAGCAGGATGAGGGAGGCCAGCGACAGGAGGTAGCCGTTGCTGATCCACTGCAGGTCGGCGAGGCTGGCGTCGAGGTCCTGGCCGATCCGCAGCAGGGCGACGTTGACCACCGTGCTGTCCAGCATCGCCATACCCGAGCCGAGGACAGCCGCCGTCACGATGAACCGTCCCGTGCGGGAGCTGAGGGCGATGCCGGTCACCTCAGCAGTCTCCCACCGTGCCCGGACTGGCTGCGGGCGGCTGTCAGGTGGTCGGGCTGGTGGTGGCCACGAGGCAGCTTCGGGGCGAGGACGGCCCACCGGTCCGTATGCCGTGCAGCCGTCACCGTCGCGATGGTGACCCGATACCGGTGGTGGCCGCCCGGCATACGGAGTCTGGCAGCCCGGCAGCCCGGAGTTGAGTCCACAGACGTGGTGTACGCGTTCCTCGCCAACCGGTTGGCGAGGTTGCGCTCGACCATGGAGACGCTCACCCGGCTCTGGGTTAAGCCGTCTCGGCAGACGCGGAAGCGCCGCCGGTGTCGGCGTTCGCGGCAACCCCGACCGAGGCCGTGGGTTACGTCTACACATGCGAATGCACATAGAGATGGACGACATCCTCGTCGTCCAGGTCGACGAGCTCGCCGGTGCGCGGGGCCGCAGTGCCTTCGTTCGTCGAGCCAACGAGCAAGCCGTGCAGCTGGAGCAACGGTGGAACGCCCTTCGCTCCTCCGCGGACGCGGTGGCCGGCGAGGGTCACGACTGGGATGTGGACCCGGCCGCGTGGGTCCGCGACCAGCGTCGCGCCGATCGGCGCCGCGCCGGCTGACTTGTGCTCCACATCCTCGACTCCACGGTGCTCATCGACTACCTGAGGGGCCGCCCCGTGGTCAGGAGGGTCGAAGCACTCCACGCTCGAGGTGACGTTGCTGCGACCACCGCGATCAACGTCGAGGAGATAGTCAGGGGACTGCGACGCAGTGAGGACCAGGCGGCCCGGCGTCTCTTCTCTGGCTTGGAGGTGTTGGACGTCGACTCGGGCGCCGCATTGCAGGCAGGAGAATGGCGCAGGGAGTATGCGGCCCCCGGCGTCACGCTGTGGCCGGCTGACTGCCTCATTGCTGCCGTCGCACTCCAGGCTGGCGTACTCCTCGCGACCGGACATCCGAAGGACTTCCCGATGGTTGAGGTCGTCCACTGGCCTGTGGGTGAGTGACATGCGGACTTCGGTCGATGTCCCACATCGGCGAGGTGGGGTCTGTCGCGGACCGGCGTAGCAGCCACAGGTAGGGCTTCAAGGTGCACCGGGGACATCACGTTCCTCCCCGACAGTCTCCACCGCGTGCGAGATCGCGGCGCGGGAGTTGGAGGTCGTCGCGGAGGCGGACAGGGTCTCGAGGTGTTTTCCCGCAGACTGTTCGGGTATGCGAGCCAACACTTCCCTGTTCGGCTGAACCAGGCGCGGCGCTGCTGCTGGAGCACCGCAGCGTCGGGGGCCGGGTCTTCGAGACCCAGGTCGGGCCCGCCAGGCCAAGCGCCGGTACGCCGGGCTGGGTCGAGCTGACCGAGGCTGCGTGCTAACGTTTCCGGTCGCGGCAGGGCTTGTTCTGAGGGCCTACTGCGCATCCGGTCCGGGTGGCGGAATGGCAGACGCGCTAGCTTGAGGTGCTAGTGCCCTTAACGGGCGTGGGGGTTCAAGTCCCCCTCCGGACACGATTAAGTACACACGCTTCGACCGCGATCGCACTGACGCGTCGCGCTAAATGGTCGTACTCCAGGCGAATGCCCAGCGATCGATACACGCTCTCGCGAGCGAGGGGGT
>JAABUM010003240.1_pt1 | contig 20502 bp, 18 predicted proteins | sample 5559161 | NCBI WGS metagenome assembly JAABUM01 (sample SAMN10711868, study PRJNA513369) | rock metagenome | isolation source: Antarctica rocks | place: Antarctica: Victoria Land, Siegfried Peak nord
GGACAAGCAGGTCATCAACACCGCCTCGATCAACGGCGCGATCAGCTCGCAGGGGGTCATCGAGGGGATGGCCCCCGCCGAGGTCAACCGACTCGTCCTGCAACTGAAGTCCGGCGCGCTGGCCGTGCCGCTGGAAGTGGTGCAGAGTCGCACCGTCGGCCCGACCCTCGGCGCGGACTCGATCCGCAAGAGCATCGAGGCCGGCATCGTCGGCCTCGCCATCGTGGCGCTCTTCATGATCCTCTACTATCGCCTGCCCGGCCTCCTCTCGGTGATCGCCTTGTTGCTCTACACCCTCTTCTCTTTCGCGCTCTACAAGGTGTTCGGCGTGGTATTGACGCTGGCCGGTATCGCGGGCTTCATCCTCTCGATCGGTATGGCGGTCGATGCGAACGTCCTGATCTTCGCCCGCATGAAAGAAGAGTTGCGCCTCGGGCGGACCCTCTCCTCCTCGATCGAGGGGGGCTTCGACCATGCGTGGTCGTCGATCCGCGACTCGAACATCTCCACGATGATCAGCTGCGCCATCCTCTACTGGTTCGGACGCTACGTCGGGGCCAGCATCATCCAGGGGTTCGCGCTGACCCTCTTCCTCGGCGTCGTCGTCAGCATGTTCACCGCCGTCACCGTCAGCCGGACGTTGCTGCGGTTGATGGTCGATACCGGCGTCGCCAGACATCCGAGCTGGTATGGCACCAACGTCAAGGCACCGCAAGGCGGTGGCGCGGCGGTTCCTGCGGGCGACTAAGGCGACAAGCGGGCCCGCGCCGGAGTTCTACCGCGCGGCGCGGCCATCCGGATCGTGTGCCGTATGGATGAGCGAGGGATAGCGTGTTCGATATCGTTGGTCGACGGAAATGGTTCTTCCTGATCTCCCTATGCCTGATGCTCCCGGCGCTCATCTTCCTGCCGCTCGGCGGGTTGAAGCTGGGGATCGATTTCACCGGTGGCACCCTCTGGGAGGTGCAGTTCAATAAGCCGGTCGAAACCCTCCAGGTACGCTCGGTGCTGGCCGACAACGGCTACCCGAATACGGCGGTACAGGCCGTCCAGGGGAACGCGGTCCAGATCCGCGGCCCCGAACTGAAGGAAGGTTCCGGGCTGAAGGATAGCCTGGCGAACGCCCTGCGCGCGCAGTTCGGCGACTTCACCGAGTTGCAGATTCAGACGGTCGGGCCGACGGTCGGCACCTCGATCAGCCAGCGCGCGATCGGTGCCGTGCTGCTGACCTCGGTCGGCATCCTCCTCTATCTCGCCTATGCCTTCCGACAGGCACCGCACCCCTTCCGCTACGGTGTCTGCGCCATCATCGGGATGTTGCACGACGTGATCGCGGTGATCGGCGTCTTCGCGCTGCTCGGCTACTTCTTCAACATCGAGATCGACTCGCTCTTCGTGACCGCCTTGCTGACCGTGATCGGCTTCTCGGTCCACGACACGATCGTCGTCTTCGACCGTATCCGCGAGAATACGTTGCGCCGCACCGGCGACACCTTCGAGCAGACGGTGAATTACAGCCTGCTCCAGACGCTGGTGCGCTCCCTCAATACCTCGCTCACCGTCGTCTTCACCCTGCTCGCCCTCTACCTCTTCGGCGGCGAATCGATCAAGAACTTCATCCTGGCCCTGCTGATCGGGATGATCAGCGGCACCTACTCCTCGATCTTCAATGCCAGCCTGCTGCTGGTCGTCTGGGAGCGCGGCGATCTCGACCGCTTCTTCCGGCGTGGGCGGCGTGGGCGGCGTGCGCCGGAGACGGCGACCGCCTGAGCGGGCAGCGTTCGCCGTGTACGGGGCCGGGATACGCACCCGGCCCTGTGCGTTTTCGGCCTCGGCCCTGTATACTGTCGCCGCGAACGGGACAAGTCGGGTTGAGACGCGCTAGCGGGGATCGGCTTACGTGCAGGTAGAGACGCAACCATCCGTGGCGACCCCCGCGCCGCAGGCGGCACCCCGGGTGCGACCTGTGCCCGCGCCGCTCCTCTCGCTGATCGTCCCGGCCTACAATGAAGGGCAGCGCCTCGGGCCGTCGCTGGCGGCGATGAGCGCGTTCTTCCGCGCGGCGGGCTTCCCCTATGAGATCCTCGCCGTGGACGACGGCAGCACCGACGATACGGCGGCGGTCATCGCCGCCGCCGCCGCCGCCGATCCGGCCCTGCGCGCGGCGGGCTATGTGACCAATCGGGGCAAGGGGCACGCCGTGCGAACGGGGATGCTGGCGGCGCGCGGCGAGTATCTGATGTTCACCGACGCCGACCTCTCGATCCCGCTCTCGATCATCGCCGACTTCCTCTCTGCTTTGCGCGGCGATTACGATATCGCCATCGCCTCGCGCTGGCACCCCGCCTCCAAGAATGCCGTGCCGCCTCCGCCCGCGCGTCGAGCGATGGGCGCGATCTTCCGCTGGTGCGTGCGGCGGCTGGTGATCAGCGACGTGCGGGACACGCAATGCGGCTGCAAGGCGTATCGCGCCGAGACCGCGCGGTATCTCTTCTCGCGTAGCCGGATCGACCGCTTCAGCTTCGATGCCGAGGTGATCTTCCTGGCGGCGCGCGCGGGCTATCGGATCAAGGAAGTGCCGTTCGTCCTCCACTACAGCCCCGGTAGCAGCGTCCGTCCGGTGCGCGATTCGCTGCTGATGCTGCGCGACCTCGGGCGGATCCGCATTAACGCCCTGCGCGGCGTTTACGGGCGCGCGGGTGCGGGGACGCTGGCGCGGCGGGCCGGATGAGCGAGCAGCTGCGGACGCTCGTGGTCAATGCGGACGATTTCGGGTTGTCGGCGGGAGTGAATGCCGGGATCATCGGTGCGTTCCGGCGTGGCATCGTCCGCAGCGCCTCGCTGATGGTGACGACGCCCGGCTTCGAGGATGCGGTCGAGCTGGCGCGCGCCACCCCCGACCTCGACCTCGGCCTCCACCTCACCCTCACCAATACCCGCCCGGTCCTCGACCCGGCGCGGATTCCCACGCTCGTCCGCCCGGATGGGCGCTTCCATTCGTTGCCGGTCTTCCAGGCGCGCGTCGCCATGAAACAGCTCGAATCGATGGAGTTGCGCGCGGAGATCCTGGCCCAGGTGGCGCGGGCGCGGCGCACCAAACTCCGCTTCACCCACCTGGACGGGCATCATCACGTCCACCTCTTCGGGCTCGTCGCCACGCTGACCGGCGACATGGCGCGGCAGCATAGCATCCCGATCGTGCGTCGGATCGAGGATCAGCCGTGTGTGGGGAAGAACGGCGTTCCCGTGGGGCCGCCGGTTCCGGCCTCGCTCGGCGAGGCGCTGAAGCGCGGCTGGCTCGAATCGGCAGACCGCCGTTGGGGCGGGCAGTTCTTCGGCCTGCCGCGTGGCGATGCCTTCCGGGGCTTCACCTTCCCGGATAGCCTGGACCGCTGGCAGGCGCTGGCCGACTCGTTGCCCTACGGCGTGACCGAGCTGATGTGCCACCCCGGCCTGCACGACGAGTCGGTGCGCGCGCTCGATCCGTACGTCGCGGAGCGGGAGCGGGAGCTGCGCTGGCTCTGCGATCCGCGCGTCGCCGCGCTCCTTCAGGCGGAAGGGGTCGCGCTCGGCAGCTTCCGACAACTCCTCGACAGAGCGCAGTCGTAACGTGGCGGCGACGCGTGACCTGTCGGAATCCGCCGCCACGCGCATCGCCGTAGCGCGCGCGGTCGAGCCCCTCTGGCAAGCGCGTGATTGGCTCATCTTCGCGGCGCTGGTCGCGCTGACCGCGCTCAGCCGAATGCCGTTCCGCACGCAGATGATCTACGCCTGGGATGGCGGCCTCTTCGCCCAGGCATTGCGCGACTACGACGTCGTGCCGCACCACCCGCAGCCGCCCGGCTATATCTTCTACGTCGGGGTCGGCAAGCTGATCCAATTCGTCACCGGCTGGGGGCCGAACGCGGTCCTCGTCGCGATCAGCATCGGCGCGGCGAGCCTGACCGTCGGCTGCCTCTACCTCCTCGGTGCCCTGATCTTCGATCGCCTGACCGGACTGCTGGCGGCGGTGCTCGGGCTGACCTCCGTGTCGTTCTGGCTCTTCTCGGAGATCGCCTATCCCTACACCGTCCTGGCGCTCGGCTCGACCGTGCTGGCGATCCTCTGCTGGCTCCTGGCGAATCGGCGCTTCCCCTGGCCGCCGCTCGCCGCGCTGGCCTTCGGCCTGATCAGCGGCTTCCGGCAGGATTTACTGCTCTTCCTCGGTCCCCTCTTCGCCGTCTGCTACCTGCGCGCCAGCGGCCTCCCGGCGCGGCGCGGCTGGTGGACCCTGCTCGCGGGGATCGCTGCGGGCGCGATCGGCATCGCGGCCTGGTGGATCGCCACCGACCTCGCCTCGGAGGGGTGGGGTTCGCTCTGGCGCGCGCTGACGATCCAATCCACCAACATCGAGCGCGGCACCTCGGCCTTCGCGACCGGCGAGACCGGTCTGCGTGGTAACGGCACGCTGCTGGTCTGGTTCAGCAAGGACGCGCTCCATCTGGCGATCTTCCCGGCGCTGGCCTACTTCGCCCTCTGGCCCCTCGCCCCGCGCCGCGAGGGCTGGCGGCCCCCCTTCCTGATCCTCTGGGGCGCCCCCGCCGCCCTTTTCTATCTGCTGGTCCACATCGGGGAGGCGGGGTACGTTTTCAGCTTCCTCCCCGCCGTGCTGATCGGGGCGGGCGCGGGGCTGACGCGCGCGGCGGCGGCGCTGGCGGAGAATCTGCCGCGCGGTTGGGGTCGCGCCGCGGCCCTGCGCGTCGGGATCGCGACCCTCCTGGCGGTGATCATCCTGCCGTATCACACCTGGCTCTTCGTCGGCAGCGCGCGGCTCGTCTCCGCCGAGCGCCTGGGGTGCAAGGACGAGGCGATCGCCGAGGCGGTCGCGACCCTGGCGCGCGACTACCCGCCCGCCACCACCGAAATCGTGACCTCGACCTACCTGCAACACGTCGCGATCTACCTCCCGCAATTCCGCAACGTCCGCTTCCTCGATCCCGACCGGAACGCCGACTGGACCCCCGCGCCGGGGACCGAGCGTGTGGTCGTCTTCGATCTCGAACTGGTCCAACGCTTCGATCATTTCGACCGCTGGTCGATCGCCCCCCTCGCTTGCGGGGGGCGCTACGGGCTGGCGTCGGTCCCGGCGGCGGGGTCGCGCTTCACGTTCGATGCCCGCCGCTTCTCCCTGGAGGTGACCCGTTGACCACGCGCGCCGACTCCCGTGCCCTGCTCCGCCGCGTCCTCGCCCTCTACGACGATTCGCCGACCGTCGACCGCCTCTTCGTCCGGGCACGCGCCTTTCTCAGCGATCTCGCCGCGCTCGAACGCCACACGCCGCGCGCGGGCGCGATCCTCGACCTTGGCTGCGGGCATGGGCTGGTGTCGAATCTCCTGGCGCTGGGGAGTGCTGCGCGCGACGTGACCGGCATCGACATCGCCGAGGACAAGGTGGTGGCGGCGCGTCAGACCGTGGGGACGCGGACCAACGTGCGCTTCGCCGTCGCCGATGCCATGACCTACGCGGGCGGGCCGTACGCCGCGATCACCGTCGCCGATGTCTTCTACCTGATCCCGCCGGAAGGGCAGCGGGCGCTGCTCGCCTCCTGCGCGCGGATGCTCGCGCCGGACGGTGTGCTGATCTGGAAGAGCCAGACCCGCCGCCCGCGCTGGAAGTATGCGATCACCCTCGGCCAGGAGTGGCTGATGACGAGGGTGGGGCCGACGCAGGGGCACGGCCTTTACTTCCTCGACACCGACGAGTCGCTCGCCGCCCTGCGCGCGGCTGGCTTCGAGGCGGTCGCGCTGCCGCTGCGCTCATGGCGGCCCTATACGGATGTGCTCTTCCTGGCTCATAAAGCGGCACGGTAGAGCGGTGCTCATCATGCTTGGCCCGGTGATCGGGGGTTAAAAGCCCCCGGCTGCGGGTGCCTGGCGGCACCGGCGAAGTCCGCCTGCGCGGACTGGGCGTGAGCAGGCCAGCTAGAATGCGGGGTGTTATGAACGGCTTTGGTGTTCGCCTGAGTACCCGTGGCACGAATGCGCCATCATGGGTCGCAGCAAACTTGGACGAAAGAGGCTTTTGGCACCGCCCGTTTGTGATGCAAGCCGGATCGTGAGGCGAGGATAGCGATGACGCAGACAGTCCGCCTGGATCGCCTGCTGGCGAATCTCGGCTATGGGAGCAGGCGCGAGGTTGCGGCATTCGTCGGCGGCGGGCGCATCGCGCTGCACGGCAGAGGGATCGTCCGGGTCGATCAGGGCGTCTCGCTGGATGACGTGCGGAGCGGCGCGCTGACCCTCGACGACGAGCCGCTCGACCCCCCCGCGCCGCTGACGGTCATGCTCCACAAGCCGCGCGGCTACGTCTGCTCCCACGACGAGCGCGGCGCGATCATCTACGACCTGCTGCCGCCCCGCTGGAAAGGGCGCAAGCCCGCCCTCTCTGCGGCGGGGCGTCTCGACAAGGAGAGCACCGGCCAGGTCATCCTGACCGACGACGGTGATCTCCTGCACCGGATCATCCACCCGAAGAGCCACGCCGCGAAGCACTACGCCGTGACGCTGGCGCGCGATCTGCGCGGCGACGAGGCGGCGCTCTTCGCCACCGGGACGTTCCTGATGCAGGGGGACGCCAAACCGCTCAAGGCGGCCTTCTGGGTGCCGGATGGCCCGCGCGGCGGGGCGATGACCCTGCACGAGGGGCGCTTCCACCAGATCCGCCGCATGTTCGAGACGCTCGGCAACGAGGTGACGGGCTTGCACCGCTACCGCACCGGTGCGCTGTCGCTCGGCGATCTGGCACCGGGCGAGTATCGTTTCCTGGACGAGCACGAGCGCCGGGAAATCTTCCGCACCGCCGAGGATGAGCGGTAGGGGGTATCATGCCTCGGACGCTTTGATGCTTCTCCCTCGCGTAGGGTAGGAGAAAGGACCGTGATGGATGAGTTGACGGTGGTTTCCCGACTCCCGGGTGTCAGACTTCTATCCGTAACGGTTTCGTGCTAAACAGTAATCCGCGATTTTGTTGATCGGCAGCATGAAGCTACCACCCTGCCGGTTTCGGTCATGTTGCTATCTGGCGGCTGAACGCAATGGGTGCGCGGGAAACCGCACGTGCGAGTTGCCCTCCCTGGTGGATTTGGGAGAGTCGTGGTAGCTTTAAAACATGAGCGAGACGCGGGTTGCTCCCCCACCAACGGAGCAGGCGGGACGTGAATCCGGGATCGTCGGCTGGCTAACGCTGCAAGAAGCGAGTGGGCTGCTGAGCGTTGCACCCTCGACGGTGCGGCGCTGGGCCGATGCCGGGCGGATCCCGACACGGCGCACCGAGGGGGGGCACCGGCGCTTCGAGGCGGCAACGGTCCATGCCCTGCGTCCGCGCGCTGCGAAGGGACAGGGTTCTTCGATCCTCGCGCCGACGCCGGAACGGGTCGCCAGTCAGCCCTGGCATGCCCGCTTCGCCGATGCCGCCGTGGCCGGAGAGATGCGGACCCTCGGGCAACGCCTGCTCGGCTTGCTGATCCAGTACCTGATCTGGCAGGGCGACAACGAGCGCTTCCTCGACGATGGGCGCCAGATCGGGGCCGATTACGGGCGGGTCGCGCGCGATGCCGGGATCTCGATGCGCGAGACGATGCAGGCGTTCCTCTTCTTCCGCCGCACTTTCTGGCGCACGGCGCTGCAAGCGCCCGCCGTGGCCCAGGTGAGCGATGTCGCGGAGGTGATGCGGATCGCCGAGCGGATCGACCACTTCATGAACGAAGTCTTGTTCAGCACCCTCTCCGCCTACGAATAAGCCCTGTGCCTTAGCCCTTCCCGCCAGCTACCACGAAGGTGTGGGGTGAAGTCGCATGATGTGTACAGCGCCAGACGAAAGGATTGCGTGACGATGCCCGAAGACGTGTTGTTCCTGCGCGCCGCGCGGCGCGAGCAGACCGAGCGGACGCCGATCTGGTTCATGCGACAGGCGGGGCGGATCCTGCCCGAATACCGCCAGTTGCGCGAGCGTTGGACGCTGATCGAGATCTGTCGGCAGCCGGAACTTTGCGCCGAGGTGACGTTGCAGCCGGTGCGCCGGATGCCGGTCGATGCGGCGGTGATGTTTGCGGACATCATGCTGCCGCTGATCGGCATCGGCGTCGATCTGGAGTTGGTGGACAACGTCGGCCCGGTGGTGCGGCACCCGATCCGCGATCGCGCGGGGATCGAGGCGCTGCGCCCGATCGAGCCGGAGCAGGACGTGCCGTTCGTGATGGAGACGGTGCGGATCCTCAAGCGCGAGCTGGCGGGTAAGACCGCCGTCCTCGGCTTCTCGGGCGCACCGTTCACCCTGGCTTCGTACCTGATCGAGGGCCGCCCGACGCGCGAGTTCGCGCTGACCAAGGCGATGATGTACGGCGAGCCGGAACTCTGGCACGCGCTGATGGAGCGGCTGACCGGCATCATGATCACCTACCTCCAGGCGAAGGCCGCCGCCGGGGTCGATGCGCTGCAACTCTTCGACTCCTGGATCGGGGCGCTGGGGCCGCAGGATTACGAGACCTACGTACGTCCCTACACGCGGCGGATCTTCGCCGCGCTCGCGCCGACCGGACTGCCGTTCATCCACTTCGGTACCAACACCGCCACGTTGCTCGACCAGATGAAGGATGACGGCGGCTCGGTGCTGGGCGTGGACTGGCGCGTGCCGCTCGATGTCGCCTGGGATCGCATCGGCCACGACAAGGGGATTCAGGGCAACCTCGATCCGGCCATGCTCCTCGCGCCGCGCGCGACCCTGGAGGCGGGCGCGGAGGATGTATTGCGCCGCGCCGCTGGGCGTCCGGGCCACATCTTCAATCTCGGGCACGGCCTGCTGCCGCAGTCGCCGCTCGACAATGTGCTGCGCCTGGTCGATTTCGTCCACGAACGCAGCAGCGAGCCGAGCGGCGCGCTCGCCAGGGTCTGATCGCCGCCCGGCCTGCCCTTCCGCGTGCTCCCGGTGTGATCATCGAACAAGCCACGACGACGAAGAGGTAACGACATGACGATCCAACAGGCACCGACCGGGATCATGCTGATGGCCTATGGCACCCCCGAGACGCCCGATCAGGTCGAGGCGTATTTCACCCATATCCGTGGCGGGCGGGTCCCCTCGCCGGAATCGGTCGCGCACTTGCAGCACCGCTACGAGTTGGTCGGCGGGCGCACGCCGCTGACGGCGATCACCAACCAGACCTGCGCGGCCCTGGAGCAGGAACTGAACGCCGAGACACCGGGGCGTTACCGCGTCTACGCCGGGATGAAGCACTGGCACCCCTATATCGGCGATGTGCTGAAGACGATGGCCGACGATGGGATCGAGCGGATCATCGCCATCGCGCTCGCGCCGCACTACTCGCGGATCAGCATCGGTGGCTACAAGCGGGCGCTCGAAGAGGGCGCGCTGGCGCTCGGCAACCCGTTCGCGCTGACGATGGTGGAGGACTGGCATCTCCAGCCGGAATACCTCGATCTGATCGCCGACAACATCCGGGCCGCGCGCGCGAAGTTCGCGCCCGAGGAGCGCGGCAAAATCCTGACCGTCTTCAGCGCGCACAGCCTGCCGGAGCGGATTCGGACCTGGCAGGACCCGTACGAGTCGCAATTGCTGGCGAGCAGCGCGGCGGTCGCTGCGCGCCTCGGGCTGGCCGACTGGCGCTTCGCCTGGCAGAGCGCCGGGAGCACCGGCGAGCCGTGGATCGGCCCGGACATCCTCGATTATCTGGAGACGCTGCACGCCGAGGGGGTGACGACGGTCCTCCAGGTGGCGATCGGGTTCGTCGCCGACCACCTCGAAATCCTCTTCGACATCGATTACGAGGCGAAGCAAAAGGCGCAGGAACTCGGGATGCACCTGGAGCGGACCGACATGCCGAACGCGACCGCGCCATTCATCGGTAACCTCGCGGCGATCGTGGCGCACTACGATACGGCGGATGCGCCGCTGATCGGGGCGGCGGCGCGATGACGACGGCGCTGGCGGGGCGGACGATCAGGATCGGCACCCGGGGGAGCGCCCTCGCGCTCGTGCAGACCGAGATCGTCCGCGCGGCCATCCTCGCCGCCAGCCCCGACCTGACGATCGCGGTGCGGCGGATCACCACGCGCGGCGACGCGATCCTCGATCGCTCGCTGGCCGACGCGGCGGTGAACGATAAGGGGCTGTTCGTGGAGGAGATCGAGGCGGCGCTGCGCGACGGGCGGATCGATCTGGCGGTCCATAGCGCCAAGGACCTCCCCTCGCTCCTCCCCGCCGACATGACGATCGCCGCCTTCACCGAGCGGGCCGACCCGCGCGACGTGCTGGTGTCGCCGCACGGCACGCTGGATGCTCTGCCGCAGGGCGCGCGCGTGGGGACGAGCAGCCCGCGCCGCGCCTGCCAGTTGCGCGCCGCGCGCCCCGATCTGACGGTCCTGGACATTCGCGGCAACGTCGATACGCGCCTCCGTAAGCTCGCGGAGGGGCGGTACGACGCGATCGTGCTGGCGGCGGCGGGACTACTGCGTCTGGGCCGCGAGGCGGAAATCACCGAGTGGTTCACGCCCGCGCGGATGCTCCCCGCCGTGGGACAGGGGGCGCTGGCGATCGAGACGCGCGCGGATGATCCCGTGATCGCGGCACTCCTCGCGCCCCTCGCGCACGGGGCGACCACCGCCGCGCTAGAGGCCGAGCGCGCCTTCCTCGCGGTGGTCTCCGGGGGCTGCTCCGCCGTGGTTGCGGCCTACGCGGAGGGAGCGTCGGGGGCGTCGGGGGCGGGGTTGCGCCTGACCGGCCTGATCGGCAAGACCGATGGGACGCAGGTGCGCGACTGGCGCGCGGGACACCCTTCCGAGGCCATGCGCCTGGGGTCCGAGCTGGCCGCCGCGCTGCTGGCGCAGGGCGGTGCCTGGCTGCTCGCCGGGGGTGATGATGAATGAGATCATCGTCCCTGCGCCGCTCGCCGGACGTCGGATCGTGGTGACGCGTGCTCGAGATGCCGCGAGCGCACTCGCCGTGCGCCTGGACGTGCTCGGTGCCACCACCCTCGCTTGCCCGACGATCGCGATCGCGCCGCCCGCCGATCGGGGACCGCTCGATGCGGCATTGGCGCGACTGGCCGATTACGACTGGGTGGTCTTCACCAGCGCGAACGGGGTGCGCGCGTTCAGCGACCGCCTCGGCGTGGCCGATGCGACGCGCGCCCTGCCGCCCACGTTGCGTCTCGCGGCGGTCGGGCAGGCGACGGCGGACCTTGTGCGGGTGCTCCTGCGTCCCCCCGATCTGGTGCCGCAAGACGCGCGCGCGGCTGGGCTCGTCGCCGCGCTCGGCGCGACCTGCGGGCAGCGTCACCTTTTGCCCCAGTCCGCGATCGCGCGGGCCGAGCTGGCCGAGGGCTTGCGAGCGGCGGGCGCGACGGTCGAGGCCGTGACGGCGTATCGCACGGTGCCGGTCGCGCCGGCGGCGCTCGGCGAGGTCGCGCGCCTGCTGCGCGCGGGGGCGCTCGACGCGATCACGTTCACCAGCCCTTCGACGGTCGCGGGCTTCCTCGGCGGGCTCGCCGGGGTCGGCGTCGCGCCCGGCGAGCTGGCGCGGCTGCCGCGCCGCCCGGCGCTCTGCTGCATCGGCCCGACGACCGCGGCGGTGACCCGCGAGCGCGGCCTGCCGGTCGACGTGATCGCCGACGAACCGACCGATGAAGGGCTGGTCACGGCCCTGTCAACGTGCCTCGCTGGTCGCCCGCTGGCCGATCACGACCTGATAGCTGACCACGAGAAGGGGAGAGTCCGATGCTGACACAGACCGAATCGTCGTTGCCCATGCCGGGGATGCGCCCGCGTCGCCTGCGGCGTACGCCCGCCCTGCGGCGGATGACGCGCGAGACGCAGTTGCATCCGGCTGACCTGATCGCCCCGCTCTTCGTCACCGTCGGGACCGACATCGCACGCGCCATCGGCTCGATGCCGGGACAGTCGCAGCTCTCCGTCGATCGGCTCTTGCCGGAGACCGACGCGCTGCTGGCGCTCGGCGTCCCGGCGGTCCTCCTCTTCGGCCTGCCAGAGACGAAGGACGCGGTCGGCAGCGCCGGGTGGGCCTCCGATGGCCCGGTGCCACGCGCGATCGCCGCGTTGAAGGCGCACACGCCGGAGTTGGTCGTGATCGCCGATGTCTGCCTCTGCGAATACACCGATCACGGGCATTGCGGCGTCCTGCACGCGGAGACCGGTGAGGTGCTGAACGACGAGACGCTGCCGCTGCTGGCGCGCACGGCGGTCGCCTACGCCGATGCCGGGGCCGACATCGTCGCCCCGAGCGCGATGATGGACGGCCAGGTGGCGGCGATCCGCGCGGCGCTCGATGCGGCGGGGCATCGGGATGTGCCGGTGATCGCCTACGCCGCCAAATTTGCCTCGGCCTTCTACGGCCCCTTCCGCGAGGCCGCCGATTCCACGCCGGCCTTCGGCGACCGTCGCGCCTACCAGATGGACCCGGCCAACGGGCGCGAGGCGTTACGCGAGGTAGCGCTCGACGCCGCCGAGGGCGCGGACATGCTGATGGTGAAGCCGGCGGGGCTCTATCTCGACATCATCCGGCAGGTGCGGGACCGCTACGAGGTGCCGATCGTGGCCTATCAGGTCAGCGGCGAGTACGCGGCGCAGCAGGCGGCGGTCGAGCGCGGCTGGCTCGACGAGCGCCGCGCGGCGTTGGAGAGCCTGACGGCGATCAAGCGCGCCGGGGCCGATCTGATCATCACCTATTACGCCAAGGCCGCCGCTGGCTGGCTGGCGGAGGGCGAATACTAGGGCGTCCTCTTCCGCGCGATCGATCGTCTCGCGGCGGGGACGGCGGCTGGGAGCGACCCGGTCCCATGAGGAGTTTGGAATGGATCTCTCGAACGAGCAAATAGCCGAAGCCTTCTCGCGGCACCGTTTCGACCGCACCTACGACTATCTCGCCGACACCATTCAGTGGGATGTTATCGGCGGTGAACGCATCGATGGCAAAGAACAGGTCGTCGCCGCGTGCCGCCAATCGGTCGCGTACCTGGCCGATGTGGTGACCACATTCGGCAAGTTTCGCCTGGTCGTCGGAGAAGGATGCGTCGTGATCGATAGCGAGGCCGAGTATCGTGGGAAGGATGGGGACGTATCGAAGGTGGCCTCGTGCGACCTCTACGACTTCAGCGCGGGGAAGCTCACCAAGATCACCTCGTATACCGTCGAGTTGCCATGATCGACACGGTTAATCTGCTTTATTCTCTGTCGGCGATGACTATGAAGTCCCGAACAGCCTGTTCCTGAATTGCTTGCGCGGATCGATACGTAGAGGAGACGCCAGGTGAGCGACAAGCCGGAAAAGAAGAGTGAACTGGACGAGGGGCTACAGGTGCGGCTGGGCCACCTGCCGCGCGAGCCGCGCCAGGTGGTGAAGTATACCTTCTTCACCCTCGATCCGGCGTGGCGGCGTCTGCCGATCGAGGAGCGCGAGGCGGCGAAAGCCGAGTTCGCCCAGACGATCGGCGAGAGCGTGCGAGACTTCTTCGTCCTTCGTACGTACAACCTGATCGGGATGCACAGCAACGCCGACTTCATGCTCTGGGCGGTGAGCGATACCTTGGAACGCCAGAGCGCGCTCCTCTCGAAGATCTACGCGACCGCGTTCGGCGCGTGGCTGACGATCACCCACTCCTACCTGGCGATGACCAAGCACTCGCAGTACGTGCGCGATCACGTCCACGAGGACCAGGAGGGGACGCGCCTGACGATCCTGCCGGATGGCAAGAAGTACCTCTTCGTCTACCCGCTCGACAAGAAGCGCGAGTGGTACTCCGAGCCGTTCGAGACGCGCAACACGGTGATGCGCGAGCACATCCGCATCGGCCACCGCTACCCGACCGTGAAGATTAACACGACCTACTCATTCGGCCTGGACGATCAAGAGTTCGTGGTCGCGTTCGAGTCCGACTACGCCGAGGACTTCCTCGATTGCGTCGAGGAATTGCGCGGCTCGATCTCCAGCGCCTTCACCGCGCGCGACGTGCCGATCTTCACCTGCATCGCGACCGACATCCGCGACATCCTCGATGCGCTCGGTGGCGTGCCCGCGAGCGCGACGGTGCCATCCGGGCGCTGGTAGGGCGTGAGCGCCGCGCCAGGATCGCTCCCCATGATGCGCGCGGGTGGCTGCCGATGCTACCCGCGCGCGGCGTCTAGTGTTGCTCCGGTGTAGGGAGCGGCGCTGTCTCTGTCTCATATGCACGGTCGGCGAGGTGGGCGATGGTGCCGAGGATGCCACCGCCGACGAGTCCGAGCACCGCGAAGAGGAGCGCCGCTTGTAGCGGCTCACCGGGCGGGGCGGGCAGGAAGTCCGGGCGCGGCAAGGCCCCGGCGCTGAGCAGCCACCCCGCGATGCCGCCGACTAGCGCGCCCAGGAAGGCGAGCGGCCCGGCGTGCGCGACCGCTGTGATCGCGACGGGATGTGCCGCTTCTGGCGCGGCCTCCGCGCGAGGTACAGTCATCATCGCCCTCCCCATGAGTGAACCGCCGCGCCTCCGATGGCGTAGAATGTAGCGTATCAGTGTGTCGGTGTGCCCGGCCAGGGCCAGACAATATGTGCATCGGTCGGCATACAGTTGGGTGGGGGAGCGGATGGGGATCGATACCACACGGCGGTTCGGCGCGTCTTGGACACGGGTGGGGTCGAAGACGGGGGTGTATCGCTGGCGTGGGCTCGTTGCCTTCCTGCTGGCCTTGCTCCTGCTGGGGAACCTGCCGCTGGAGATCCCCCGCGCGCGCGCCGCCAACGCTCCCGCGCGCGCCGAAGAGCTGGTGGTGGTGCCCCGGGCGGTCGCCGGGGCGAGTTCGCTGGCGCAGAGTCTGGAGGCGCGTAACGGCGGTCAGATGCAGACCGCCGCGATCGGCCTGTCCGGTCGCGTGCTGTTGATGCACGTCCCCGCCGGGCGTGAGGACGAGTTTCGTGCCCGCCTCGCCGCCGATCCGGGCGTGGCGGCGGTCTCGCGCAACTACGAAGTCCACCTCGACGCCATGCCGACCATCCCCAATGATCCGAGCTACCCGCAGCAATGGAATCTCCCCGCCGTCCGTGCGCCGGAAGCGTGGGGCGACGGCGCGCGCGCGACCGGCGTGACGGTGGCGGTGGTCGATTCCGGGGCCGATTATGGTCACCCCGATCTCGCCGCCTCCCTGATTCCCGGCTGTACGTTCGTGAGCGTCCCGGCCTCCTGCGGGCCGACCGCCGCCAACGACGACAACGGGCACGGCACGCACGTTGCCGGGACGATCGCGGCGGCCACTAACAACGACATCGGGGTCGCGGGACTGGCCTGGGGGGCGTCGGTCCTGCCGCTGAAGGCGCTCGACTCGACCGGGACCGGCAGCTGGTACGCGATCGCGGACGCCATCGGCTACGCCACGAACCAGCCCGGCGTGCGGGTGATCAACATGAGCCTCGGCAGCGATCCGGGCTTCCCGCCCGACGCGAGCGAGCAGGCCCTCCTCCAACAGATGATCGATGGCGCGCGCGCGAAGGGGATCGTGGTCGTCGCGGCGTCCGGCAACAGCGGCGTCAACCTCGATACGGTGCCGATCTACCCGGCCTCGCTCGCCGGCGTCGTGGCGGTGACGGCGGTCGATCAGAATGGTGCGCGCCCATCCTGGGCGAACTATGGCACCGCCGTGGCCGTGGCCGCACCGGGGGTCGGTATCCTCTCCACCCTCTGCGCTTACAACGTGCAGGCGCAGAGTTGTACGCACACCTACGGCGTGAAAAGCGGCACATCGATGGCCGCGCCGCACGTCGCCGCGCTCGCCGCGCTGATCCTGGCGCGTAGCCCTCGCCTGACGCCGGATGGGCTCGCGGCGCTCCTCAAGTCGACCGCGACCAAGCTGCCCGATAGCACGACCGGCGCGGGACGGATCGACGCCGCCGCTGCGCTGGTCGGGCGGACGTTGACGCTCAGCGCGACCGGTTCCGGGAGCGTCAGCGCCGATCCGTCCACCGCTGCGATCCAGCCGGGCGGGATCGTGACCCTCACGGCAACGCCCCAAAAGGGCGCGGTTTTCGCCGGATGGACGGTCGATGGCACCTTCCGCGGTTGGGCCTCGCCCTTCACGCTGCGGATGGACACCAGCCATAGCGTCGTCGGTACCTTCGTACCGCGCGTCAACTTCACCGCGCTGTCGGGGAATGCCGCGATCGACGAGGCGATCGCGCAGCTCGCCGCGCGCGGCATCGCGCGTGGCTATGGTGACGGGCGCTATGGTGCCGCCGATCTTGCTTTGCGTGCCCAGGTGGCGGCCCTGATCGTCCGCGCTATGGGCTGGCAGGGGGAAAGTCATGCCACGTCCTTCAGCGATCAAGGGGTCGTGGATAACGACCTCTGGGCGGCGGTGGGGACGCTGAGCTTCTATCGGGTAGCGCGTGGCTACGGAGACAGCACCTTCCACCCGACCGACGATCTGCTGCACGCTCAGGCGGTCAGCATCGTCACGCGCGCGATGGTGGCGCGCGGCTACTGGACCGCGGCGACGACCGACAATGGCACCATCTATCCGAACGTGCCGAACGCCTCCGGGCACCGCCTCGATCTGGTGACCTTCGTCGGTAACGCCGGGGCAATCCCCGATCGTCCGACCGCGAATGGCGCGGCCTGGGACGATTGGAACACGCCGGCCAGCCGGGGCTGGTTCGCGCTGGTCCTCTGGCAGGCGCTCAACGCGACCTTCGGCGTCAATACGGGGCCGTAATAACCAATACGGATAGCCTGATACGTGGGAAGGGGACGGCCAAATTGGCCGTCCACTTTTGATCGCGCTGCCTTCAGCGCGCGAGCGGCCAGGGGTAGTAATCGTAGACGCTGACCTCGCGGAAGCCACAGGAGGTGTAGAGCCCGAGCGCGTTGTGGTTGTCGGTGACAACATCGAGCGAGAGGTGCCGGTGTCCTTCCGCGCGCAGCCGCGCGATCGTGCCGAGGAGGAGTGCGCGCCCGATCCCGCGCCCGCGATAGTCTGCCAACACGCTGAAGGCGCGCAGATAGACCTCGTTCTCCGAGACGAGCGCGCTGATCCGTCCGACCGGTACTCCCTCGACCTCGGCAAAGTAGGCGCGTGCCCCGGCGCGGGTCAGATCGGACTCCGCGATCTGCCGCGCCTCCTTGGCGTCGTCCAGGGCAAAACCGGCCTGTATCAGATCGATCAGCGCGGGGAGATCGTCCGGCGTGGCTTGGCGCATGGTGATGTGCTGCGAGGCCGCTGGAAGTGGCGAAGTGGCGTCCAATTCGAGGTGGTACTCGGCGTTGCCGAAGTGGAGGCCGCGAGCGGCGGCGAAAGCGCTGCCGCTCGCGGATGCGCGCTCGACGACGAGCAGGAGTTCGTGTACGCCGCGTCGCCGTGCCTCCGTCACGGCGGCATCCGCGAGCGCGCCGCCGATCCCCTGGTGGCGGTGCTCCGGCGCGACCAGGATCGTCAGTTCGGCATCTTGCCCGAACGGATCGAGCGGGGCGTAGCCGACAATCGCACCGTTGGCGTACCAGCAGAAGTCGTGCGTCGGGCCGGGCGTGCGCCGAACGATCATCTCCCAGTTGAGCTTGACGCCGTGCCCATCGTGGGCGGCGCAGCGCCCCGCCAGGGCGTGCAGTGCCGCGAGTTCGTCCGTGCTCAATTGCTCGCGTCCAAGCAAGCCGTTCGCGGTCATCGCGCCTCCTCTCGGACTGTGGCGATAGGACGTGGCCGTCGGCGCGGCAAGCGTGGCGCGGCGAGTCGCCAGACGAGCAGGCCGAGGAGCAGCAGGCTCGTCGCGGTCGTCAGGATCAGCCCGACCGTGAACGATTGCGGGGCGTAGACGAAGCGGACCTCGTGCCGACCCGGCGGGATGGCGACGCCGCGCGCCAAGAAATTCGTGCGGAGGATCGGCGCGGGCTGCCCATCGATCGTCGCGGTCCAGCCGGGTGCCCAGGACTGATTGACGACCAAAAGTCCGGCGCAGGCGCTCTCGGCGCGGATCGTCAGGGTATTGGCGGTTTGCGCCTCCACACGCTGTGCGGCGCGGCCCTGACCGGCGCAACTCCCTCTGGCTGGTAAGGCGGGCGGCGCAGCCGTATCCTCGCGCGCGAGGAAATCGTCCGCCTGGGGGTCGGGGGTACGCGCGGTTGTCGCCGCGAGCGCGGCCCGCTCGTCGGCGACCAGCTCTACCCGGTAGCTGACGTAGGCGACGCCGCGCGAGTCGGGGAGACGGTAGATCCAGCCGTCCGGTCCCCGGTAGATCGGCTCGACCCGCAATCCCGGCCAGTTGGTATTTAGCCACTCCGGCGTCACATCGGGCACGGCGGCGAGCAGCGTGATCCCAATCTGTGGCAGGAGATCGTAGCGGATGCGGCGCGGGTAGAAGTTCAGGACGACGGCATCCTCGACCGGGTTGGCGGCGACAGAGGCCGGATCCTCCCCTTTCACGATCCGCCAGAAATCGGCCTGACGTGCGGGGAGCAGGCTCTCGTAGCCGCCCACCGTCCGCAGGCCGAGGCTCTGGGGGATCGACCCCTGGAACATCGGTGGTGCCCACTGCTCCGGGCCGTTGATCGTTCGCAGCGCCGCGATCCGCGCCTCCGGCCCCGCCGCCAGCAGGCGCTCGACGAGCGGGGTGGGGGGGTAGAGCGCGGCGATGGTGCGCGGCTGGAAGGGCGGGTTGATCGCGCGCCCGTAGTCGAGCAGCGGCGCGGCGGTGCCGAACAGCAGGATCGCCCCGAGGAGCGGGGTCCAGCGTCGTGCGGCGGGGAGGCGCGCGGGGAGCCAGCGGAGGAGCCGGTCGGTGCCGATCGCCGCGACGATCGCCCACAGGAGTGCCCAGATGAAGAGCATCCGTCCGAGGGGCCGGAAGTAGGCGAGGCCGGGGAGCAGTTGCGTGCCGAGCCACGTCAGCGGCGTGCCGAGGACGTAGAGGGCCAGCGCCGCCGCCGCCACGAGCGCGCCGCGCCCGTCGCGGCGGGTCAGCGCGACGGGCGCGAGCAGCAGCGGCACCCAACCGACGAACCAGAGCGCGTTGTTGAGGGTGCGGTCGGTGGCGGGGAGTTCGGGTCGCCCGATCGCGCCGAGGGCGGCGAATGGCACCCGCCAGGAGGCGACATAACGAGCGTGGTCGGCGCTGGCGCGCGCCATCTGCCCCGCGAGTTCGAGCGTCGGCAGGAGTTGCACCGCGCCGAGTCCGAGGCCGACGAGCGCGGTGAGGATCGGCAAGACCAGCAGGGGAGCGAGGGCGCGAAGTCGGGTGCGCGATGGCGGAGCCAGCCGCCAGCCGCGCACGAGCGCGCCGAGGAGGAGCGCGCCGTAGTAGCAGCCGACCGTCAGCCAGGCGACGAGGGTCATCAGGATGTTGCTGCCGAGGAGCATCAGGCCGAGCGCCGCGCCGGTCCAGGCGGCGGCGCGCGCCGAACGTCGCTCGACCGTCTCGCGCGCACCGAGGAGCGCCAGCGGCAGGAGCGCCGTGATCGCGGCGATGTGGCCGAGGAGGAGCCAGCCGAGGGTGAAGCTGTTGAACATCCAGACGGTCGCGCCGAGCAGCGCCGCGATCTCGCCGAGGCCGCGTCGGCGCAGGAAGAGGCGCATCGTCAGGCCGCTCGCCCAGAGGTGTAGCAGCAGGAAGAGATCCTGCGCCCAGGAAGGGGGCAGGAGGCGGGTCAGGATCAGGCGCGGCGGGTAGAGCAGATTCGTCTCGCCGTTGGCGAAGAAGGGATGCCCGCCGAAGGTGTAGGGGTCCCAGAGGGGGAGTTCTCCCGCGCGCAGCGCCCCGCCCGCGAAGACGATCCAGGGGTAGAAGGTGTCGGCCTGATCGCTTTGCGGGAATTGCTGCGGCTGCGGCGCGCCCGGCTCGTACCACGGCTCGACGATCGCCTGGGTGAGCGCCACGGCGGAGAAGGTCTGGCCGCGCAGGAGCGGCGCGAAGAAGGCGAGCGTGGCGAGCAGGAGCAGGAGCGCGGCCAGGAGATCGGCACGGTGCGCGCGGATCCAGGCGAGTGGGCGACCGCTGGCGCGCGCGGGACGCAAGGCGGGGTCGGCGACGGGATCGGCCTGCGGACGTGCGACGCTCGTTGCCACCCCTGCCCTCTGCCCGCTGCGACGCGCTTTGCGCCCCCGGATATCGCTTATGCCTTTTGTGCCTTCTGCGAGCAGTGTAACAAACCGCGCGCGGCGGTCGCCAGGAGCGCCGAGTCGCCAGCGCACAACTATGGCGTGTTGTCGGCGGTGATAACAGGACGGACAGGAAGGATGCACGGTTGCTGCTGCGCCGGGAAGAGAATACAGCACCGCCGCCCGGTGCGCCGCCTCAATCATCCACATTGACTGACGGCACACTGTGGCCGTCGGTCTCTGTTCGCTCGTGCTGTGCGCGGGCGATCGCCTGTAGTAAGGGTTGCCCGTGCGCCTCATAGCCTGGCGACCATTGACCGGCCAGGTCATCGAACGCGATCACCGTTTGTTCGAGCATCGTCAGGATGCCGAGCGCGGTGAAGG
>JAABUM010003242.1_pt1 | contig 20488 bp, 12 predicted proteins | sample 5559161 | NCBI WGS metagenome assembly JAABUM01 (sample SAMN10711868, study PRJNA513369) | rock metagenome | isolation source: Antarctica rocks | place: Antarctica: Victoria Land, Siegfried Peak nord
CCGGCGCGGGGGCGGCGGCGTCCACGCGCACCCGCGTGTGGGGACGCCCCTGCCCCGTCCCCGCTGGCACACCGGTTGGGGGGCGCTCCCGCCAGACGCGCGTGGTGTGCGGGACCTCAGCCATATAGGGTGGCGAGTAGCAACGGAACAGAAAACTCGTCTAAGCTCAGCACCCGTGTTATCAGAAGCAATTTTCGCCCTCTATCGTCGCTCTGGGACCGTATTATCAGCAGGACACCGTGGTCAAACCTGCGTATAACAACAATTATCAGAAGTTGCACCGACATCCAGGCATGGTACCGCTGCTCTGGCACCCCCATTAGCTTTTTTGTTCGCCTACTACGACAAGGCGACATTCGTCATCGCCTTTACAGGCTTAGACGGGTTTTCTGTTCCGCTGCTACTCGCTACCCACGTTGTATAGGCGTGGCCGACAAGAGGATTATGCTCTATCGAGGGTGATCAACCGGCGCCACTACTCGTACAAAGGAGAAGCGACGAGCAGAGATTAGGATCAAGACGTACGACTTACACAGCCCGCGTTGGACCGCATAGTTCATGAAGGAAACGACCGTTGACTACTGTAACCCGCCCCCTTGACGGCGCGGCGCGCGCTCACGCGTCGCGCGATCCTCGTCCCCGCCGATGTCTCTGGGTTATCCCCCTAGCCGTGATCCTGGCCCTGCTACCGTTCGCCGCGCCGGCGCACGCCGCGCCGGTTAGCGCGCGCACCCTGGCCAGCGGGACGAACAATGGCGCTACCGGGGCGGGTGCAACCACCGCAACCTACACAAACCCCATCGCCCTCAATGCGACTGAGGACTACCCGGACCCCTCGATCATCCATGGACAGACCACGGGAGACACGAAATGGTACGTCTACTGCACCAGCGGCCCCCTCAACAACAACGACCGCGACAGCAACGGTAACTTCGTCCTGCACCGCATCAAGATGCTCAGTTCGTCCGATCTCGTGCATTGGACCTACAACGGCGATGTCCTGGGCAAGTCGACTGATATCCCCTCCACCCGGCCACCCTGGCTCGCATCGGATAACACCTGGGCGCCCGACATCCGGTACTTCAACCACACGTACTATCTCTACTACACCGGACCCGACACGACCGCCGGCGGGAGCGCCATTTTCGTTGTCACCAGCACAACGCCCCTTGGCCCCTGGACGCCCGACGCTACCCCCGTGGTCGAACCGGAAGCGCCGCCGAACGGCTGCTGCCCTACGGCCAAGCGCTGGACGTTCGACTCGGCGCTGGTGACGGACAACAAGACGGGCCAAACCTATATCTTCTACGGCAGCTTCTTCGGCGGCCTCTCCGCCCGCAAGCTCTCCGCCGACGGGCTCTCCTCGGATAAGAGCAGCCAGACGCAGATCGCGATTGCAAACCGCTATGAGGGCTCCTATGTCGTCACGCACGGCGGCTACTACTATCTGTTCGCCTCGGCCACGAACTGCTGTAACGGCGCGCTCACTTCGTACGGTGTCTTCGCCGGACGCTCCAGGACCGTCCTCGGCCCCTACCTCGACCGCGAGGGCAACTCCTTCCTGAGCGGACGCGTCGGCGGCACCCCCGTCGTTCTGCCCAACGGGAACAGCCTCGTCGGCATCGGACATAACGCGATCTTCACCGACGCGGCGGGCCAGGAGTGGTACCTCTCGCACGCCATCCAGCGTGCCACTCCCACCTTCGATAACGGGCAGGGCTCGACACCCCCGCGGTGCCCGCTGGTGATGGACCCGCTCGATTGGGGGTCCGACGGCTGGCCGGTGGTGCGCGGCGGTTTTGGCGCGTCGGACACACCACAGCCGGCGCCGGTGGCTCAGCCCGGTCAGACAAGCGGCTACGTGCCCGTCTTCGCCACCCCCGAGCAACCTGGCATGGAGATAAAGGGGCTCTCGGACGAGTTCAATGGCTCCACCTACGGCCCGCAGTGGACGTGGGTGCGCCAACCGGACACGCGCGCGTATAGCGTGACGAACGGAGCGTTCAATGTCAACACGCAGGCGGCCGACCTCCAACCCCAGGGATCCAACCCACCGCCACTCGCCTCCGTGCTGACCGAGCCCACACCGCAAGGTGACTACATCGTGGACACCAAGGTCCACCTGAACCTGGCGCCGGAGGGCTGTTGCCAGAACTACGTGCAGGCCGGGTTAGTGATTTACGGCGACGACAGCCACTACGTCAAGCTCGTCCATGTGTCGATCTTCGAAACGCGCCAGACTGAGTTCGGCAAGCACGACTCCACCGGCTACGGCAACGGCGTCGTCGGGACGCCCGGCGACGAGACCTACTTGCGCATCGTCAAAACGACGGGCAGCAACGGCGAAGAGTTGTATCGCGCGTACACCAGCCAGGATGGGACGCACTTCGTGCGCGGCGGTGTGTGGACCCATGCCCTAGGTTCCGGCTCCACGGCGAAAATCGGGCTCGTTTCAATGGGCGGGAGCGGCTACCAAGCCAACTTCGACTATGTGCATGTCTACACGATAGCTACAGCTACTGAATCGGGCGGCGACGGTGGCGCGGCCACGCCCGAGCTCAGCTCGGGCGAACTGCTCGCCACGGGCCTGCTACCCATCGTCGGCGTGCTGCTGTACCGGCGCTCTCGCCGACGCCGCGCGCCCGCGTCGCCCGTGGAGGAACTCGGCGAATAACCGCGTCTCTCGTAGCCGTATAGACGTATCGCGGGAGGCCAAGCTCGGCCCTCCCGCGATATGTTTCCTATCAGATGGCCAGCGCCGCCAGGGTCATCATCACCTCGCGCATACACCGCCCTGGGTCCCTACTCCCAGCGGATGATCGTTTCGCGCTCGCCGTTTTGTCTGCTGAACGTACGCCTGACTCCGTGTCGGCTATCAGCGGGCATAGGTCGCGCGAAAGGATGGACCCACAGTATCCAAGACTCCATCATTGACGTTTGCAGAACCCATTAGGTCTTCAAGTGGGACGTGTCAATGGACTCTATGTAGGTGCTAGAAGGCTTAGCAACCCCTACCTACAAACCGTGCTTGATGGGCTGGTGGCACAGGGGTCTATACAGCCACAAACGTCAATGACGGAGTCTCCAGTATCCGGTCATGTGGCCAGGTCCAAACGGCCTTTCCGTAGTGGTGCACGTTTGTCCGGATAGGCTCTTCGATCAGGATAGCCATCGTCACACGGACGCGTACGCTAGCCTGCACCAAGCTATCGCCTTTTTGTCGCACGTCAACTTTTAAAAGGGATGTTTTGCAATTACAAGTGTGGGCCGCATAAAATGTCGGAAAAGAGTGATCCAAACGGTCGGTTGCGACGTAGTAGATGCGGACGGCAGGCTCCCTGTCCTCCACACCCGACATCTGCGACGCGGTGCGCCACGTCAGAAAGCAACCCGAGATGGACGGCGGCGACAGCCCAAGCGACGGCGATCTGCTAGATCGCATTGCGTGTCGGGACGCGACGGCCTTCGCGCTCTTGTACGCCCGCTACAGCAAGGTGGCGTACACGCTGGCTTATCGCATACTCGCGGAGCCCGCGGAAACGGAGGACGTGGTGCAGGATGCGTTTCTCAACGTGTGGCTGCATCCCCTCACCAGCGCGTCTATCCAGCACACGGCGCGCTCCTGGGTACTGTCCATCGTGCGCCACCGCGCACACGACTACCAGCGTCGCCGCATGCAGTGCGACTATCGGCAGCGCAGCTTGGACGACGCGCTGGTGATACCCAGCGGCGTCGATACGTGTGCGCAAGCCGCTCAGAACATGACGGTCGCACAGGTCTACACAGAACTCGCGCGGTTACCGCGTGAACAGCGGCGCGTCCTCGTCCTCGCCCACATCGACGGGTACTCTCACGACCAGATCGCGCGCCTGCTCGACGTGCCGCTCGGCACGGTGAAGGGACGGCTGCGCCTCGGCGTGCAAAAGATGCGCCAGCATCTAGCTATGCGCCGGTAGGGGCATCGTAGACAGCGGGGAGAGCAGACGCTATGGCGCGCGTCTGCTCGTCCACGGTTAGGGAGTGGCGCGCTGGACCGTTGAACCCCTGGGTAGGGTTCAACGGTCCAGCGCGCCAAGGATCGGGAGTGAGAGCAGACCCTACGAGAAGGACATGGCCCCGTGCGATCCTTTCTCCCCTTTTCTATGACCTGGCGACGAAGGGGCCGTCCTGGTAGAGCACCTTGGCGGCTACCGTGTTCAGATCAAGGGGGTCACCGCTTGCGACGGGGTACACCTGCTGGTACGTGTACGTGTTGTCGGGCGTCGGGCTCAGGTAGCCCGCGCCCGCCACGACGCCCGGCGCGGCCCCGACGGAGGTGAGGTCCTGCGGCGCGTAGGTCCAGTTGTCGGCGGGGTCATAGGTGGCCGGCAGGCGGTCGGCCAGCACGGCGCGGCCGAGCACGCGGTGCTCGGACTCGATCATGGCGATCTGGCAGGCGGTGCGCGCCAGGTCAGAGCGGCCCAGCGCCGAGAACTCGTACACCGCCGCGATGAAGGCCGAGTCGAAGACGCCCTCAAGTTGCTGCTGCGTGGCGATGAACGTCGGCAAGTCCGTGAAGGTCGCCGCGCCATGCGGGAAGCTGAAGGTGGACGCGAGCGGGGCGCCCGCGCCGGCCGCAGTGAAGAACAGTTCGTGGAGCTGCTCCTCGATCAGCGCGGCCTTGAAATAGTTCAGCTGCGCTCCGTTGAGCCCCAACGCGGCGTGATTGAGTACGCCGTTGGTGTAGAAGGTGACCGCCAGCCGCTCGGCGGTGCGGGCGATGGTGAGGATCGTCGTGATCGAGTCGAGGGGCGTGTCGGCATGCGCCACGGCGGGCAATAAACCAAGGCCCAGGCCCGCGGCCATGGTACCCGCGAACAGCGAGCGGCGCGAGTGGGGTGTGTCGAACGAGGGGGGCGCGGTTTCCGGGATCGTTTGCTTGGACACGTCGGTCATGGGCGTCACTTCCTTAACGCTGTTCGGTGTGCTCCGAGGGGACACACGTCGTGGCCTCTGCCTAGTGGTGACGCATGGCGCGCCCCTTTAGATCACACTATTTCGCCGATTTCAGGCATAGGCGCTAAAGACCCATAAGGCGTGTTCCGGCGTTGCGTCAGTGCGGTGAAATCATTGCTCTCGTGCGGCAAAAGAACGTAGGGCGGCGCGCTGTGGCGTTTTGCGTAAGCGGCGCGACTGGGACGGGTATGCGCGTGGGTTCCGTTGGGGCGTGCGAGATGACGCGCTTTGGCCGACAGATTATCGGAGTAGCCAGTCGTCGTGGCCCGCTTCGACGTGCTACAGGTCCAAAAACCTCTCGTGCAACTCCACGCCTCGTCACGTGATTGGGGCTCTCCCCCGCCTTGGTAAAGCAATTGAGCGTCATTCTCAGCGACGGCCGATGCTAGTTTCACCAAGTCGGATACCGCTGGCAAATTCTGGCAGCCCTCCGCTTATTCGGGCCAAGACCCCTTCAAGGGCTATAAGCGACGAGAAAGGCGGGTGATAAATTGGTGCTTATTCGTCCGTTTTAGCCCTTCCGGCAATTTGCCAGCGGTATCAAGTCGCGGGGAGAGCCAGTCAATCATGGCGAGGTGTGCGGCAGTGCTGTCTCAGGCCGTGTGGTACGCCGGCTCCACGCCGGCCGGCGACAGACACTCTTGCCAGAGGCGCCAGATGGCCCTGACGAGGTACCGTTTGAGCGCTCGGAAGGCCTCACGTTTGGTCTTCCCCTCGGCCACGCGGCGTGCGAGGTACGCTTTCGCCTCAGGGGACCAGCGGGCTTGCACGAGCGCGATGCGGTACACGATGGCATTCAGACGCCGATTGCCCCCGCGATTGAGGCGGTGGCGCACGCGACCAGCGGACGAGGTCTCCAGCGGGGCAACGCCGGCGTAGGCGGCGAGCTGGGCCTCGGAGGCGAAGCGGCGGCCGGGGCCGAGGATGCCGGCGAGGGAACCGGCCGTGAGCAGACTGACGCCACAGAGGCAGGTGAGTGGGGCGTAGCGGGCCTGAGCGAGCGCCTCGATCCGCCGACCCAGTTCCGCGACCTGCTCCATAGCCAAACGGAGGCGTCCCGCCAGGCGGCGCACCACCGCCGCCCGCTCCTGCTGCACGAGGCTACCGCTTGTCGTCGTGTACGTTTCCGCCGCCTGGACGCCAGCGACGGACGTGAGCGCGGGCAGGTGCAGGTGGTATTCCGGGTCCAGCTGGAGCAGGAGGTGGTGCAGGCGGTTGCGCAGGCGTGTGGCCTCGGCCTGGGCGTCATCCCGCTCGGCTGCAAGCAGGGCGAGGGCGGCCGTCTCGTCCTCCGCCGCGACGCAGGGGAGTTTGTCCTCCTCGCGTTGTACCACCAGGGCGATGGCCTGCGCGTCGCAGGCATCGTTCTTATCCATGCGACGACTGCGCCGGCGTTCCGTGGCCGTCAGGCGCGGATTGATGTCGTAGACACGGTCGCCCATCGCGACGAGGTGCTGCGCGAGCCCGCGCCCGTAACCGCCGCCGCCCTCGATGCCCCACCGGCGCTCCTCGTCGAGCGTGAGCGCCCACCAGGCCAGCGCGTCCCACCCGTCCGCGCTGTTGTCGCCCTGCCACTGGCCCACGACCTGGCCGCGCTCATTCAAGGCCACGGCCATATGGATGTGCTTATGCGCGTCGACGCCGATCATGATCATGTCTGTCTCCTCTTCTCCCGTCCTCCAAAGTGCCGCGCTATGCTCCGGGCCGACAGGGATCTCTCAGGTCCATTGAGTGGACAGGCTCCTATCAAGTCAGACCCTGGGAGCGAGAACGAGGAGGCGACAGGTCAAAGATCGGGCACGAGGCCATCCAAGTAGAGGGTCAGTCCACCTCGCCGCGCTCACCTTGTAGCATATAGAGATCCAAGTGGCCCCCGATCCCACCGCTTGCAACGGCCTGGCGCGACCGTGTAGGCTGACAATGGACGTTCGTGGAGCGAATGTGTACTCACTACACATTTTGTCGGGCGCGGGGCGCCCTCACAATGTTTCGTTCGCCCTTCGGGCGCGCGCCTCGCCGGCATAGACACGCCCCCGAAGGGCCACAGGGGCCGCCCCTCCTTGGAAAAGAAGGGGGTGGTGCGAGGTGAGGTAGGCCCGGCGCTACGATCCTGACGAACCACGACAGGGAGGGCAGGCATGAGAACACGTCGTCGGATCGACGGAGAGTGGACCTACTTCGTTATCGAAGACCTGCCCGAGGCGTATCAAGGACGGCATGGTATCGCCGACCAACTCGGCTTTTACTTGTACTTTATGCCGCGGAGCATCTATAGCTATGGCGCCGTGGTCCCCACCTCCAGCGCGCATCTCGATCGCGCGTACGACAACTTCCAGCGCTCGGTCGATGACCTCTTCAGGCAGACGGCGCGCGTTGTTCCCGCTCCGTGGGAGCACGCGCTGTTGGAATGGGTGCGGCGCACGGAGGGGCAGGGCTTGGACTGGTGGCTCAAAGGGAGTGCCGCCCTTGCGATCCGTGGGGCGGTCGTTAGCCCGTGCGATATAGACATTGTCATGGCCGATCACGATGTGCATCGGGCGGAAGACCTGTTACTCGACGGCCTCATCCAGCCCGTTCAGCCCATGACGGACTGGGTACACAACACCTTCGCCCGCGCCTTCCTGGGCGCCCGCATCGAATGGTGCGGCGGCGTCCTTGACCGTGCCGATGTGTCGTTCCCGAGCGATCAAGGCCCAACCGCCGCGCGCCGTCTCGAAACAGTCACCTGGCAGGGGTATGACATCCGCGTCCCGCCGCTCGATCTCCACCTCCGTGTCAGTCAAGAACGCGGTTTGCATGACCGCGTGAGGGAGATCGAGCGTCTTATGGCTGAGGGCGCGTGAGCGTCGCTGATGACGCGAAGAGGGGGAGGCATGGCCCAGTACGCGGTGCTACGGATCGACAAGAAGCACACCATCCAGGAGGTCGCGGCGCTCGGGCACCACAACGAGCGGACCCGCCCGACGCCGAACGCCGACCCCGCGCGCCTGGCCGAGAACGTCCGTCTGGCTGGGACCGGCGACTGGTGCGGCGACGTGCAGGCCCGGCTCGCCGTCGCGCCGACGATCCGCGCCAACGCGGTCATCGCCATCGAGCACGTCATGACCGCGAGCCGGGAGTGGTACGCGCGGGGCGACGAGGCCGAGCGCGCCGACCGCCTGGCCGTGTGGACCGAGCGGAGCATGGCCTGGCTGCGCGAGCGGTATGGGGAGGCGAACGTCGTCGCGGCCATCCTGCACAAGGACGAGATGACCCCGCATATCCAGGCGGTGGTGGTGCCCATCGACGAGCGCGGCCGCCTCAACGCGCGGGGCTTCGTCGGCGGCGGGGAGAAGTTGAGCCGGATGCAGGACAGCTACGCCGCAGCGGTGGAGGAGCTGGGGCTGACGCGCGGGGTGCGGCGCAGTACGGCCGAGCATCAGACCGTGCGCGAGTTCTACGCCAAGATCGAGGCCCCGACGCGGGCCAGGGAAGAGGTGCTGCGGCACGTCGAGGTGGAGCGGCCGGGTCGCCTGGTGGGCAACCCGGAGCGGTACGCGAGCGAGCAGCGGGAGCGCATCGTCGAGCGCGTGGCGCCAGCGCTGGACGCCGCGTTGACCAAGGCGCGGCACCTTGAAGGCCAGGCGGCGCGGGCCGAGGCCAACGTCGTGGTCTTGCAGCAGCGGGTGCGCGAGGTGGAATGCGAGCGGGACGCGCTGCGGCGGGACTACAAGGCTATCGTCGCGCAGGTGCGCCAGATCGACGTGCGCGACACCATGCGCCAGCTCGGCGGCGCGCAGGACCGGCACGACACGGCGAAGTGGCGCATCGACGGCGAGCACATCAGCATCACCGGCGAGAAGTTCTACAACCATGACCGGCAGGCGGGCGGCGGCGGGCCAATTGACCTGGTGATGCACGTCACCGGCTACGACTTCAAGGGGGCGGTCACGTACTTGAGCCGCGAGGCCGGCGCCGAGCTGGCCGTGGCTGCGGCCGCCCAACACGGCGCGCGCGAACGGGCGGCGCAGGCCCAGGAGATCGTCGCGCGCAACGAGCCCATCCCCTTCAAGGCACCCGAGGCCGATGAGCGGCGCTGGCCGCAGGTCCGGGCCTACCTCACGGAGCAGCGCGCCATCTGGCGCGAGATCGTCGACGAGCTGCACGCCGAGGGGAAGGTGTACGCGGCGATGCACACCGACCGGGCCGGACGTGAGCACGTCAACGCGGTGTTCCTGACGCACGACGCGGAGGGCCGCGCCGTCGGGGCGAGCCTGCGCGGCGTCGGGGCGGGCTCGACGTTCAAGGGCCTGAGCCGCGACAGCGACAAGGAGGCGGGCTACTTCTCGCACACGCTGGGGGAAGGGCAGCCGGGTCAGAATCGGGTGCTCGTGGTGGCCGAGTCGCCCCTCGACGGCCTGAGCGCCGCGACGCTGCTCTACCCCGACTACCGGACGACGGTGGCGGCGACGGACGGCGCGGGGCCACTGCCCACGCGCGCCATCGAGGCGGCGCTGGCCCAGGGCTGGGTGGTCTCGTGCGCGTTCGACAACGATCAGGCCGGCGATAAGCGGTGGCAGCAGGTGCGCGAGCTGTACCCCATGGCGGGAGCCATCGTGCGCGACGTGCCGCCGGCGCTGGGCAAGGATTGGAACGACGCCCTACGCACCAGCGCGGGGCAGGACGCGAGCCGGCAGCACGAGCAGGGGCATGGCCCTGAGCGGGAGCGCGACCACGACACCAGGGCCGATCAGCGGCGATAGCCCGGCGCCACGCCGAGATGACACACGCACGATGCGGAACGTATGTTATCCAGGAGCTCAATGCTTACGAGCCTCGGGCCTAAGGCTTGCATCGGCGATCTGTGCGGTATGCCCCCACGCTGTCAGCAGCACACTCCGCCGTTATTCGGTGGCTCTCCCGATGACTTGGTGAAGCCAGAATCCAGAAAAAGCGTGTTGTGACTGACGAACTGTGGTCTAGCGAGCTCGTTGACAGGGAGAGATCACCGCGTAGAGCTACGAAAGGCGCAACGCCAGGTAGCACTTTATGGTGGCGCTATTGCACCGAAAAACGGACGGTGCCGGGGAGCAAAAATGTGAAGGCGCGCTGGGCATTTCTCGCTGCCCTACGCGGCTCAACGATGGCCACCGAGCGTGCCGTCTCACATTTTGGTCCATGACCCCTCACATTCTCATCCAACCTGTTTCACCAAGTCATCGGGAGAGCCAGGCAATCGTGGCGAAGCGTCGTCAGCAGTGCCCACTCAACTAACCTCTCGCCGTTGGCAAAGAGACTGCATGAGTATGCAGGCCGGCAGCCGGCAGGCCATCCGATAGGATCGGCGACGGAGGCAGCGGATAGGGCGTGTGGGCGAACCGTTCCGGCGCATGGTGGGCGCGCATGCCTTGCACGACATGCCCCAATGTCATTCACTTGGACACCTTGAAGAGATGACTTGTGAACACTCTTGTTGGCCTGTAGCGTACACCCACCAAATTCAGCATCACTGGTTATCGTCGCCGCGTGACGCATAGTTATTGAACGCCGAACACATCAGTCCTACCACCACGCCACACGGCTCGTGCATGTAGCGGTGGCAGGGGACCCTAATGGCGGAGGGATCGACCTACAAGAAGAGCAAGGCAACGGCTGCGTATTAGGGATTCCTACCCCTTCATCTCGTTTGTAAGTTACCATAATAGTACAACTATATATATGTGGTAACAGCATATTGCACAAGCACCGAACGAGTCCTACGCAGATCACCCGACTGCTCCCGATGCGGATGCCACTATCTCTCCGTGCATCGACGCGTAGGTGTCGCCGCCAGTTGTGTGCAACATGCTCTTGCCCCTAACAGATAGTACCGCTACAGCATTGATCCTTTGTCGCCCAAAGCCTTACTCGAATCGCCTCCGTTTACGCTTCTTGAACAGGATAGACTTTTGCCACCCTGTTGCACAATTGGGGTTGTCCTCGACGCAGGCACGCACCATCTGGAGAAATACCTTACCGTCTCGTATGTCGTCGCAATAGTCGATCGTCCAGCGAAAAACCCGCTCGTCCTTCCCATCCTTCAGCGCGGCAAGGAAAAACTCGGGGGACCATCGATAGGCGATGAATGCCCACACTGAGGCCCGTCGTAACTTCTCGCATTGGTCCCAGTCTCTCCATCCGTCAAGGGTTGAGAGGTGTGCCTGCAACGATCTCCACGCGTCAAACGGTAATTCCCCCCTCGATGCTGCAGCATGAACCACAGTGAACGATGCGGCAAAAAGGAACGGGGCAGAGGCGCCAACGCCATCAAAAGCAAGCGCCAGTAGGAACGCCATCGTCTCAACAAGGAGCGTGTGATCACGGATGGCAGACGCGTCTTGCGCAAACGCGCGCCACCAACTATCACGGAAACCATGCACGTCCGGGGAATGGGGGTCCAGAAGCGTCGTGACATAGGCGTTGACCTCGACTGCCTCGGGCGCGGCGGCGGCTAGCCACCGGAGCAGCAGGGCAGGGTGCAGCGCAAGGACGCGCCGCCACTCTTTCGGCAGCGTGTCTGGCGTGATGACGTGAGCAGAGCGCACCTTATCGAGCCAGTCAAGCACGGCATGGACGGCGTCGAATCCCAAACGCTCGATCAGTTCCTCGGCAACCCCATCCGCCTGTGCGTCGAGCGCCGCCGCGATCACTAGCGCCCATGCGACGGTGCCCGAGTTGGATTTCAAAAGTGTGTCGAGCAACGTCCGCTGCTGGTCGATCGAGGCGCGCCACACGTCCGGCGATTCGGCGAGCGCCGGATTTGCGGCTGCGAGGAGCGGGAGGAGCAGTGGCTGTTCGCGGACAAGTGCGAGCGCGTCACCCGTCGCGAGCCCATCCAAGGTGCCCTCCAACACGCTCTCTCCGAGGGGTGTCATTGGCGACTGGAGGAGCGTCCTCACTACCTCACCCATGCGTCGATTATTGAGACGTCCCCACGCCCGTGCGCGAACCGCCAAATTCAGGTCGCGCGCATCGAACGCGGCGTAACCGCGAGTTGTCGCTAGCGCGAGTAACACCTCTTCCTCCGGCACGGTCGCCTGTTTAATCTCCGATTGCCGAGTATCGCCGCATAGGACCGTCTTCAAATGCCGGCCTATCTTGGGATCCGGGAAGGATGCCGCGAGATGCTCGACGACTGTCGAGAAAGGCATGGTTCCCCCGTTCACTCGCGCAATATCGCCGTAGAGATGGACGAGGGGGGCCATCGTCGAGCGATGCGGTGCCGTGTCACCGCTATAGCGCCAGAGAAATCGACGGAGATGGCCGCCTGTCCTGTACGTAAGATCCGTGACGACCACATCGAGCCATGGCGCGGGGTCCAATGTCATTTTGTTCGCCGTAACCACACTGTGATCGTCGATAATGCGGGTGAATGAGCGCAGACTGGAATACGGTGCCACCTGCAGATCGAACATCCTATCGCCGAACGAGCGCGGCGAGAGCGCGCCGGTGCAGAAGGTGAAGTTGCGGCGCAGGCGCGGCCACTGCTGCTCCCACACGGCGAGCACGGCACCTTCGAACGTTTCCGCATTATCCGCAGCAAGGACGACCGGGGCGCTCGGTGATCCGTAGAGCGCGTCGAGGAGCGCGCGTGTAATCTCATTCGGGGTCAGCGATGAAGGGAAAACACCTCTATCGTCGCCCGCATCGACAACGACGGCCTGGGGCGAGTTGTACCAATCCCAATCGCCGTTCGGGCGGCGGAACATGGAGCACAGGACACTTGCCATGCTGACGGCGTCTAGCTCCGAGAAATCGACCAATAGGGTATGCGTCCAGACGCACCCGGGCCTCCTCATCTCCGGGGCGTACCATGTGCGAGCGAAGGCATAGGATGCGATCTCCGGCAGCGGATAGCCCGTGATGTAGGTGTCGAAGCCTTTGATCATACTCGAACCCGACATGTCCGAGAGGAGGAGCATGTGGCGTTGCGTCACCGCTGGCAACTCGCGCGATGTCGCGAGGAGTTGGTGTCCGTCTTGATAGCCGTGGAGTGTGTAGTGTACGCGCATCTTCGCAACCGTGCCCTAATTGGAGCCATACACGAGCCACTTGAGGGGCTCCGTGATGTCGTGCGATTGCTTACCCGCGTGGACAACACGGATGCGTTCCGCCTCGACCATCGCCGCTTGCAAACGCTCTCGATCTCGCTCGACATCCCCTCCCTGGGCGCTGACGCCGTACACCCGATAGACGTATGTCTCCGGGTTCGCGCGCAGGTATTGATCGAGGAGCGGCACATGGTTGGCCAGAAACTCTTCCGGCGTCAAATCCTCCCAGCTAGGTGTGGCTTCCACTACATCCCAAGCCGAGATGATCACGGCGACACGCGCTGGGCGAGGGAGCCGAGCGTGCACGGCATGGAATTGGAGGAGGTCAACAATCTTGACTTGCGGTGCGGCCTTAGAAGGGTCGTATTCTTCCTGATCCTCGTCGTCATCGTCAAACTGCCGCAGCGTGTCCTGGAAGTCCGCTATCAAAGCCGGCATATGCTTGTCTTTAGCGTTCAGAAACACGAGCAAGCCGCTCATCCCGCCCGTGAGATCCGCATAGTCGGGTTCCCATCGGCGCTCTTCCCACTGTGTGTTGAATAACTCACCGGCCAGATCCGGGAAAACGAGCGTAGTCACGTCACCGAGGCCGCGCCGCTTGAGCCGCACGGTGACGCGTTGGTAAGAACCCCTGCGAGTCCGTGGCACCGCCTTGCAGGCCAGCCAATTTGTGCGCAGCATCTCGATATACTCACGGTCCCCGTCTAGGCGGTCGATCTCCAGCGAACCGGGGAGTTGCCGTGTCTGGACGATATGCCACAGGGCCGCGAGGAAGGTAGATTTCCCGGTGGCAGGTAGGCCCAACAAGAGCACGCGATCAGTGATGGAGGTCATGGTATTCCGTCATCTTCCGCGCTGACGCGCAACGTCCATGAGCGACGATGGCATCTCCACAGGTTGATGCCATCGCCGCTCGTAGAGTGGCGACTCCCGCACCTATGACGGAAACAGCCGGTCAATGTTGTACGCTAGAGACAGCCGATCGGATGCCGGGAACGCGGCGATCTCCAGAAAGCGCAGGCGTCCGAGGCGACTCATGAAGCGATCGCTCAGATCAGCCCGCATGAACGCGACGTAGCCCTCGCATTCGGCGGCGTCTTGGTGTCCCTCCACCAAGTCCCACTTGGAGAACAGCACATCAACATATGAATGCGCGCCGATGATGGACGCATCGAGCAAGCTCTCAAGGAGCAAAGAGCCAGAGTTCTTTTCGTTCGCTCGCCTACCCCGATCGACAAGCTTCGCGCAATCGAAGAGCAAGACAAAATGATCGGCTCGCTGGAAAGGTCGCAGTTTCGCGGCCTCGTCGCTGTTGATTTGTGCCGCCTCGAACCACTCCCCCTGCACGTCCGTGAAAAGGATGTCTTGCGCTTGCGCAGCCATGTCTGTGGGCCGCACGGAGAGGTGGAGGAAGTGCAATTTATCGTCGCGTACAGTCCTCTGCATAGTCGGGCTCGTCCTACCCGACGCCATCCGCGCGAAGAAGCACCGTCGCTCGAAACCTGGGAGCGTGCGCGATCCGGCGAAGAGGAACGAGGCATACGGTCCTTGCTGGAAACGCTCATACAGGCAGGCAAGTAAGGATGTCTTCCCGCTCTCCGGGCCGCCCGCGATGACGACCACCCGGGTTAGGGTGGAGCGCATGACCTCGTCGACGGCGTCGCCCACCAAGTCCTCGCCCGAGAACAGATCGAGCCCTGGTGCCAACATGTCGCCATCCGCCGCGAAATCTCCATAATCGGCATCCGGCGCCGCATCATGGACCGTGACCAACGGCGGGTTGGTCTCCGGTAAGACGGGCGCGAAATAGGGGCAGTCCGCCACATCGTCGTGCTGCTCCAGGCAGATCCCATCTGCGGCCACGTTGCAGGCGGCTTGCTGACAGGAGCCGACCAATTCATCTGCCATTGTCCGTCCCCTCTAGTTCCGTTAACCCACCGTGCGATGCAGGGCTAGCAGCACCAGCTTATACAGGTTGAACTCTCGATACAACTGATGCGCGAGATCCAGCGGCCGATAACGCGCGTCGGGCAGGACCTCCCTGCCGACATTTGACCACTTCGCCTCGCCCATGCCATGTGTGTTGCGGGCAATCGTAGCAAGAGCGGGACACAGGTCGGTGATATGCGCGTCGTCCAGGTGTTCGCCAAACGACGGTGGCCATACTGCGCGCGTGTCATCTAGCGCCTCCCGGATCGAAACCGACTCCGTCCCGTCGAGGGGCAACACCGATGCCAGGGCCGCTCGTGCATAGATGGGGCCAGGCGAGAGAACCGTGCGATCCGCGAGTTCCTTCGCCGCCACTACGCACGCTGTGGCGAGCGGTAGCTCCTCCAGCGGCTGCTGCAAATCGTGGCTATAGCGCCCAGCACACCACCAGAGGAGCGCATTTTCCTCTCGGCGGATGATCGATTCCTCGCCCCAATCGCTCATCGCACTTCGATAATCGGTTAGTATAGCCGAGACAGCGTTTATTTTGTCTGCCAAGGAGGCGGAAGCGTTTGCGATGCGGGCACTGCCTTCTCCCAAAGCTTGGTTTATCAGAACCGGCTGGGCCGCCCCCGACTGCTGCGCTTGGGCTAGCCATCGTCCTAGCTCCTCGATGCCTCGCAACTCGCTGAGGAGATCTGGCACCACCACCTCGACCGAAGTCGGGATGTCCGTGCCGCGTACTCGCTCACCCTCCACCGCCAGGTACTCCTCAGCGTAACCAGTCAGATCCGGGAGCGTGTGGCGGGGATCGGGGTTGCCGAGACGGGAACACACCATGGCTAGGGACGCGGCCACCGCAATATCGCGTTCGCCCCTCTCCATCACACCCACCAAAGCGCTACTCGCCAGAATCCGCAATTCCAGGCCGTTATGCATCGGGGCCGACGTTCCATCGCCGCGACGTACGGCCTTGTCGAACAAAGGAGCGTAAGGTATCGAGTCGAGGGTGTCGCCGCGCGATAGACGGACGAGGTCGAGGGCATCCGGCAGGGTGAGACGGCGGGCCACCCTGTCGATCGCTTGCCAACGCTTCCGCAAGAGGTCGGGCCGCGGGTCTAAACTCACCACCCGGTACCAATCGCCGAAATGGTCGTGCATCGGTCACGCCACCGGCTTGGTCTGGGCAAAGGGATTAGCTTCCGTATTCCCATCGCTATAGCGCCGCTCCACTTCCTCCCAAAGGGTGGGGAGCAGGTCGCGGCTCTTTGCCCGATGGTAATAGCGCTGGAAGCGCTCGGTGTCATTCACTCCCTCGTCCTCATTGGAGAAGAGGTATAGCTTCGCGGCTATGGTCATGATGTCCGCATACCCCAGCCCGAAGAAACGGAAGACGAGGCGCCTCTCGGCGTTCGTAGCGCGTTTACGCTGGGACGGCGCGAGTGCGCCTGCCGATGTGGTTGGCGACATAACCATCGGTGTCGCCTCCTGTGGCGGATCGGTGTTCGGAGAGGAAAACGGGGGCCCATCCCATTTTGCGAGCCGCAGCAGATAGGTCTGCGACTCCCCGCCTGGTGCGGTGTAGGTATTGTCCGGCAAGAAAGAGGCCGCGCGATAGACGCGCGGCCAGATGACGACGCGCAGGAACCTGCCATCATTGTTCACGAGAACATCGATACTGAGGACATTGTACCTCGGCTCCCACTCTGGTTCGTCCCGCCCCGGATGCACGGCACCAGCTGCGAGACGTAAGCTCTCATTGATCTTATCGGCGCGTTGTCGGTGCCGATGCCCAAAGAGCTGAATGGTCACGCGATTGCCCAAGTGGTCGTTGACCTGATCCTCGTCGCACAACCACCGCGGAGGGTGGTGGCACAGCGTCAAGTATGCGACGCCATCATGACTCGGTGGCAGCGACTGCCGTCCCCCGACGACCAGCTTATTCGTGCCGAGATTGTCGTGGGGCCCGGACACCAGAGTAGAGTTGATGCCCCGTAGTCGCAGCGTCGAGCCATCGTTCAAAGGCAGATCATCCTCCCAGACGAGTTGAGTCCGGGTGCTCTGGCACCCAAAGCGAAGGGCGAAGCGATTGAATTGCTCGATCGACGCGAAGAACTTATCGCCAGCCTCTGTACCCAACAAAGCATTCAGGTGAGCATCTATGTGTCGCGATATGTCCCTTGGCGCGTCCACGCTCACATCAGGCCGCACGTCCTTATGCACCAAAGGGATGAGTTGGTCTCTGCCGATCGCGTCCCGATTGACGTCGTGATTACCGGGGATCACCCAAACGTCCTCGATCGGACAACCTATCAGAGCGCACAATCTGTCAAGCCACTCGGCCGCCATGTCGTATTCGCGCGCTTTGCCCGAAAAGGCGATGTCCCCCGTCACGAGAACACCGTCGACATGGCCAATTCGATTTATTACGCGTACGGCATCCCGCTCAAGTTCGTTGCGCAAATCCTCATCGGGATCGCCGTTGTCATGACTGCGGAAGTGGATATCGGAAAGGTGCAGCAGAACGAGCTTTTCGGTGCTTCTCTGTTGAGATCGCCGCGCCGCACTAGGATCACCCCCAAGTAGCGCTGCTACCGGCTGCCCCTGTTCTTTGTCGCCGTTATCCCTCACGTCGGCCCCTTCTTGGCTCGCAAGCTAATCCCCTACTATGTAGCTTATCACCACAGGCATAGCGTTAGACGCAGTGCTGTTTCCTTTAGACTTGGTTTAGCGTACGCTCGGGCTAGATTGACAGTCTGAAGCGTGGAACACCTTTAAACTGTCAAGTCCAATCGAACCATGCCTTAACACTTGCAATCTCAATAGATGCACACTACACAGCGTTTCTACACAACTCACCCCCCTTCTCCATCGTCACTACAGTCGTACGACGGATGAAAATAGCGCACACCATGAAAATGACAATGCAAGACATGCCCTCCTCGATTCCCGCACCGGTCCGTGAGGTATCGGTGCCCAGCATGCGCATAGCATCGCCAACTAATTACGGAAAACGGGCGACAGACGCGCTCGATCGCGGCGCCGCGCGCTCTTGGTCGACTGTAAGGCTATGCATGGTCTTGTAAGTTCATGCATCCCGGCGCACCCCGATCCACCACAAGGGTCGGCTCACGCCACGCGTAAAGGCCATCGTTGCCGTCCGTGTCACCGCGATGCGTGGCGTTATCATACAGGGCAAGCATTACCCCTGCGGGAGAAAGGTGCCAGGAGGCGTGAGAGGGCACGAGAAAGGGCGCAGGGCTTCGGCCTATCATGGCCTGCCCTACGCCCTGTAGCGTCGTCTGCGCGCCTGTACGCGCTTGTGGTAGCCGCTAGTGATCGAGGGGTGGATTGGCCCCTGGCTGTGTCTGATCGTCGTCGGCGTGGTACGTCGTCCCGCTCGCCGCCGAGGTAGCCATCGCGCCTTCGTCATCGTTTGTCGCCGCATGCCGCTCGCGCTCGGGCTCGGCTTCCTGGCCCTGCGCCTGCTGCGCGGCGGCCGGGTGCCGCGGGAACACGGGTGGCCGCAGCTCGCCGCCCTCGCGTGCGGGGCCGAGCGGCGGGACCGGCCCCTCGATCCCCCGCACGTCCGGGTCGTCGAAGTAGCGGCGCTGCGCGAGCCGGGCGGGTGGCCGCTCGCCGATCAGCGCCAGCGCCTCGGCGCGGCCCAGGCGCTGCACCTCGTCGGGGTTGATGAGGTTGGCCTTGGTCTCGCTCTGCGACGCGCCGCCGCGGTCGGTCGTGACGTGGAAGCGGCCGCGCTGGACGTTGCTGCTTTGCGTCACCTCGGTTTTCTGCCCGGCCATGGCGCTGAACCACTCGCAGTCCTCCTTGACCATGTTGGAGAGGCCGACCTTGGTGTGGCACGAGGCGGCAATGGTCTCGAAGCCCTCGGGGCCGTAGAGGGCTTTAATCTGCGCCGTGCTCTGCGCGGCGAGCAGGTGGTAGACGCCGGCGCTGCGCAGCGTCGAGATCCAGGTGGTCATCTCGGGGATCGCGCCCAGGTTGCCGAACTCGTCGGCGTAGATCATCACGTCGCGCGGCAGGGCGTCGGTCGCGCTCTCGTCGGCGATCTGCGAGAAGGTCCGGTACATGTCCAGGAAGAACGCCGACACGAGCGGTCGGAGTTGCTTCTGCAGGGTGCGGTCCAACCCGACGAACAGGGCGACGGGCTTCTGGTCGGCGTCCACCATGCGCCGGAAGTCGATCTCATTCCTGGACGTGACGGCCTGCACGCGCGGGTCGCTCATAATCATGAAGCGCGGCGTGATCTCCGCGTACACCGAGCCCAGGAGCTTGTCGTTGGCCTTCAGGCTGGCCATGAAACTCAAAGCCTTCTTCTTCGCCAGGGGCGACGGGCTGACCTCCAACGCGGCGATGACCTGCTGGGGCGGCTGGCCGGTCAGGAAGTGGTCGAGGTGCGCCAGCGTGACCTCCGGCGCCCGGCCGCTGGCCGTGCGCGCCCCCGCCTCGTCGGCGAGGGCTTTGAGGTGGGCGATCCCGGCCATCAGGACCTCCCGCGCCGCGTTGTTCCAGAACGGGTCCTTCTCCGAGGCGCCGGTGTTGGCGATCCAGGCGTCGCAGAAGAGGGCCGTGGCCAGCGGGTCGGTGCAGTACGCCAGCGGGTTGTAGCCGAGCGAGGTCTTGGGGCTCAGGAAGTTGAGCACCCACACCTCATGTTTGCGCGTCAAGGCCGCGTAGCACTTCTTGAGCAATTCGTTCTTGAGGTCGGTGGCGACGACGGCGCGATCTCCACGCTCACGGCGCAGGTTGGCGATGAAGAAGGCGGCCGACTTGCCGGTGCCGGGCGGGCCAATGAGCAGCGTGTTGAGCACCTGCAAGCCGCGGTCGAGCGCCACGGTGAGGCCGTCGCACACGCCCAGGACGAGGGGGGCGCCGGTGTAACGCAGCGCGTGCAGTTCGGCGCGCAGCATCCAGCGGGCCGAGCCGTGCGCCGCGGTCGGCTTGAGCGGCTTGGGTCGCGTGTACAGGAACCAGCCGACGCGCCAGCCCACCGCCCCTACAGGCACGAACGGCAGCAGGACCTCGATGAGGATGGCCCAGCCGAGGCCGCCGTGCGCCGCCGTGTGCAGCCAGGCGTAACGGCGGTCGATATCGCGCGTCCACGCGGCCCAGGAGGGGGCACCGAAGCCCTGCACGCCGTCGATGGCCCACGCGACCGGGTAGGCCAGCCACACGTAGAGATGGCGGTAGCCGGCCTGCGGCAGGCCCAGCAGCCACAGCAGGGCGAGCGCGCCGAGGGCATAGAGGGCCAGGCGACCGCGCCGGGGCAGGCGAGCGACACGGGCGCGAAGACCGGCTACTTGGAAAAGAAGGGCGGGGCGCTGCGCCTTATTCATCGCCGTGCCCCCCCATCGCCCATAGGGAGGCGGGTGGACGCGGCGTGAGTATCGGTCAGCCTACGCGCCGCTTCCAGATCAGCATGATGGCGTTCGTGTTGCCCCCCTCGTGAAAGCTGTTTCCGCCAGCGGCCC
>JAABUM010003244.1_pt1 | contig 20467 bp, 24 predicted proteins | sample 5559161 | NCBI WGS metagenome assembly JAABUM01 (sample SAMN10711868, study PRJNA513369) | rock metagenome | isolation source: Antarctica rocks | place: Antarctica: Victoria Land, Siegfried Peak nord
CTGGTACAACCGTAAACGCCTACATTCTGCACTGGGATATATGTCCCCCGAGGAATTTGGAAGAAACTTAAACAAACAAATTATTGCAGCTTAACTAAATGTCCATTTTATTGTTGCAAGTCCAGAAAGCCATTGCAAAAACATCACAAAGTGAAAAAGCTAAACGCAATTTGGGATACCCAAAAACAGGGGCTGGACGAAACAACTACGGGCAGGGTATTTCGCTTCGACCCTGATAAACACCTGCTGTTGCTCGATCAGGGGACCTACCGCAAACTCAATTAATTAACAGGATTATTCACCATTAAATATCACTCCCCTTTTGGGGGGTAAGGGGGGCTTATGAAACCCGAAGGGCTCTTTTATGCCATGAAAAAACCAATAAACAGTGAAAAACTATCCAACGTGATACTTCACGCCATTAAAAAACACGTTAACATCATGAAAAACTATATGGTCATCTTACCATTATCTGCCGTTAGCATCTTTGTTTCTATACCCAAAGGAGCAGATGCGCAGATCGTGGTCAGCCAGGTGCTGTCTGAAACAGTGGGCCGGGTAATCCGCGCCATTGATTTAGAAGTACAGCGGATGCAGAACCGAACCATCTGGCTGCAAAACGCGCAAAAGGCGCTGGAAAATCAGCTGTCCAAACTCAAACTCACCGAAATATCTGATTGGTCGCAAAAGCAAAAAGACCTGTACGGTAACTATTACAATGAACTCTGGCAGGTCAAATCCATTATCGCTTATTACGAACGCATAAAAGACATGACTGAAAAACAAGCTGCGCTGCTCAGCCAATACAACCGAACATGGAACTTACTGAAGCAGGACAAGCATTTTTCCGTGGGCGAGTTGGAATATATGCAAAAGGTCTATTCCGGTATCCTACAGGAAAGCGTAAAAAACCTGGACGAAGTTTTAGTGGTCATTAATTCATTTAAAACACAAATGAGCGATGCCAAACGGCTCGAATTAGTCAATAAAGCTGCTGACCGGGTGGATACCAATTGCAGTGACCTGAAGCAATTTAACAATCAAAATTATATCCTCAGTGTCCAACGGGCTAAAGATGAAAATGAAGTGCTGACCTTAAAAAAGTATTATGAAATTGAATAAGGTGAAAGCAGAAAAGCGAAAGCTGAGGGGTTTTTTTCTTGCCTCTTGTATCTTAATTCTTGTTTCTGCTGAAAGCAAAGCGCAAACGTTCGCTGAATGGTTTTCGCAAAAGAAAACGCAGATCAAATACCTGACCCAGCAGATCGCGGCTTTGGAACAATATGGTAGTTATATCAAACAGGGTTGCCAGATTTCGCAGAATGGCTTAGGCAATATCGGCGGATATATCAAAGGAGAATATGACCTGCATTCAGCCTACTACAATTCACTTAAAGTCGTTAACCCGGAAATCAAAAATAACCCTAAAGCCGATGCCATTGCAAGCTACGCGATACAAATTCCGGCAGAATTTGACTACATGAACAGCTTGAACGGAATGGATAAGGATACCAGGCGATATATCGATAAAATAAGGGTAAAAGTATTGGAAGAATGCAACAAGGATTTAGACGAACTGCAATTGGTGATGACCAGCGGACAGGCTCAAATGACCGATGATGAGCGCATGAAGCGCCTCGATCAGCTATACAGCAGGATGAAAGACAAATACGTCTTTGCGCAATCCTATTGCAATCAGGTCAGGGGGCTATTGATCCAGCGAAATCAGGAACTACAGGATATTCAAACATTAAAGCAATCTTATGGAATCAACAACTAAACAATTAAAAGCCCCTCTCTACCGGAGAAGGGTTGGGGTGAGGCTGGCCGGACTGATTTGTTTTATACTTTGCGCTTTCAGCCTTATGCCTCAAAAAGCCAGTGCCCAGGATCAGGATATAAAGCAATTGATACTGGACATTGAAAAACTAACGCAGTTCAAAGCTATCCTTTCGGATATGCAGCAAGGCTATTCGATCTTGACCCAGGGCTACGGACAGGTCAAAGATATGACGCAAGGTAATTTTAACCTGCATTCTGTTTTTTTGAAGGGTTTGATGCAGGTAAACCCCAAAGTAGCCAAATATATACGGGTAGCCGATATTATTGCTGATGAAAGCAGTATCCTTTCAGTGTATAAAAAAGCATACCGTCAGTTTCAAAACAGCGGCTTGTTTAACGCTAACGAGCTGGACTACTTAGCTAAAGTCTATGGGCAAGTTACAAGTGCCGCGCTAAACGATGTCAACGACCTGGCTAACATAATTACCGCATCCAAACTTCGGATGTCAGACGATGAAAGGTTATCGGCCATCGACCGTATTTATGCTTCCAGTAATGACAAGCTATCCTTTCTGCGGGACTTCAACCGGCGAACGAATATCCTGCTCATCCAACGGCAAAAGGAACAGAACGAGGTCAATAACTTAAAATCACTGTACCCATGAAAACAAGTATCTTATTTATAGGAATGGCACTATTAGTTTTTAGTGCCACCAATTCGCAAGCTCAGGACATTGCATCTAGCTTGCAGGGGATGCAGCCGGTACTTGACAATGTGTACGACCAAATGATTCCCATGTGCAGTAACCTGATCGATGCCGCGCGGGGCATAGCGGGATTTGCGGCTTTGTGGTATATCGCTTCAAGGGTATGGCGGCAGATAGCGCAGGCAGAGCCGCTCGACTTTTATCCGCTCTTGCGGCCATTCGCCTTGGGCATGGCGATCATGCTGTTCCCGATGGTTATTGCGCTAATGAACGGCGTGATGCAGCCTATCGTGACAGCGACCGGTTCAATGGTGAAAAATTCGGACAACAGTATCGCTTTATTGCTCAAACAAAAGCAGGATGCGATAAAGAACGGCAGCAGTTATCAAATGTATGTGGGCGACGACGGCAACGGTGACCGGGACAAATGGTATAAATACACCCATCCTGATGACCAGAACGATCAGAATGAAGGCGTTATGTCTTCTTTAGGGAATGACGTCAAATTCTGGATGGATAAGAACATGTACAATTTCAAGAACAACATTAAACAATGGATGAGTGAGATCTTGCAGGTACTTTATGCAGCAGCTATACTTTGCATCAATACTTTGCGAACGTTCTACTTAATTGTCCTGGCCATTTTAGGCCCACTGGTATTCGGGTTTTCTGTATTTGACGGTTTGCAGCATTCGCTTCAGCAATGGATCGCCAGGTATGTCAATATCTTTTTATGGCTGCCTATTGCGAACATCTTTGGCAGTATCATCGGGCAGGTACAACAGCAAATGATTAGGCTCGATATATCACAGATACAAAGCGCAGGTGATACGTTCTTCTCTCCAACTGACACCGCTTATTTGATCTTTCTTTGTATTGGCATCGTCGGTTACTTTTCAGTACCGAGCGTTGCCAATTATGTTATTCATGCACATGGCGGCAATGGTTTATTAAATAAAGTTACCCAGGTGGCAACAAGCGCAACGAATACAACGATCAGCACTGCATCAGCAGCCGGAAACACAATAGGCGACCGTATGGAAAGAGGCGGCGCAAACCTGGTCAATGCACCAAAAAACTTCACAGAGGGTTACCGGGGCGCTGGCGGCAGTGGGCATCAGAAAGACCGGCTATCCGGCAAACCGAGCTCATGAACGCCTTAAAAAAATAAAACACGGGTGAGTAATAATTAACCAAAAATCAATTGTACCATGTTTCAACAATTTAAAAATATTGATTCCGCTTTCAGGCATATTAAGCTGTTCAGTTATTTGTTGATTGCCGCTTGTGTGTTCATCTGTTGCTTTGCTATTTATAAAAGCTATCAGAGTTCAGACAATTTTAAAAATCACATTTATGTACTGGCTGGCGGCAAAGCTTTGGAAGCCATTGCAGCAGACCGTAAATCAAATATCCCGGTGGAGGCACGCGACCACATCCGGACTTTCTTGACTGACTTCTTTACGCTTGACCCTGATGACAAACAGATACAGGCAGGCATTGCCAAAGCTTTGTACCTGGCGGATGAAAGTGCAAAACGGGCTTATGATGACCTGAAAGAAGCAGGTTATTATAACAATATCGTGAGCGGCAATATCAGCCAGCAAATTTCAGTGGACAGCATCCGGCTGGATATCAACCAATATCCTTATGCTTTTACCAGCTATGCCACAGAAAAGCTCATCCGTACCACCTCAAACACGACAAGGGATTTAATCACACAGGGTTATTTGCGCAATGTCAGCCGCAGCGATAATAATCCGCATGGCTTCCTTATTCAACGTTGGGAAACCGTGGAAAACAAAGACAAACAGGTTAAAAACATGCAGCCATGAGATTATTTAAAAAACGAAAAGCAAGGAGTGTAATTGAAAGCCCACTTAGCGTTCGGTTTAACCGGACCATCGAGCAAAAGCAAAGAAAAGCTGCCCGCTATTTGGGCTGTCAGACCCAACATTGGAACCGGGGTTCAAAACTCATTTCATTAGCCCTGTTTTGCCTGCTGTTTGGCGGTTGCTGCCTTTGGCTGATCTTGAAAGCGGTACTCTAATTTATTAAAGGATCAATATTATCATCATCAAAAAATTATGAAAACACAGGAAGAAAGAAAAAAGAAAATGTTGTTGTTCTTGCCGTTGTTGGTCCTGCCATTCCTGGCATTAGGCTTTTATGCGCTGGGCGGTGGCAAAGGTAATGCACAGTCGCAAGGTGCATTTGCAAGCAAAGGGATCAACACCCGGCTACCTGATGCACAACTAAAACAAAATAAAGATCAGGACAAAATGGGCCTTTACGACCAGGCGCAAAAGGATAGTGCTTCAGCGAGATCTAAATCAGCCGCAGGCGCTTTTGCCGCTTTAGGTTGGGACACAACACGGTTTCACCAGACAAACAAAACCCCGGCCAATACGGCACTGGACAATGAAGTCAGGATCAAAGAGCGTTTGGCACAAATTAACAACCAGATCAACCAGCCTATATCGGTTAGTAAACAATCACCCATTAATTATCAAGCAGCTGCGCAGTCTGCCGGTCTTGACCATATGGAGAAACTGCTAAAACAAAAACAGCAAGGCAGTGCGCCCGATCCGCAAATGCAACAACTCAATAGCATGTTAGATAAGATCATGCAAATTCAAAATCCATTATTAACAAAGGACAAGCAGAAAACGGACAAACCAACAGTTAAGGACAGCGCTTTTAAGGCAATACCTGCCATCATTGACGGTAACCAGAAAGTGAAGCCTGGCGGCGTGGTCAAATTGCGCTTGCAGGATACCATCAGTATAAACGGCATAACTTTTCCAAAGGGCCAGTCCATATCCGGTTTATGTTCCGTGACCAATCAGCGGCTATTGCTCGACATCAAAAATATCCGCATAGGCACTGCTATTGTCCCGGTCAATCTCACTGTGTTTTCGCTGGACGGCATGGCGGGCATCGATGCGCCGGAAGCGGAACTGGGCGAGGCGGCAGGCATTGGGGCAAACGGGGCGCTCGAAAACATGCAGTTTTTGAGCATGGATCAGTCGCTTGGTACACAAGCGGCGACAGCGGGCATTTCAGCGGCTAAACGTTTGTTGGGCAAAAAAGTGAACAAGTTAAGGGTTAAGCTGAAAGGGGGCGAAACCGTATTGTTGCGGAACAATCAGCCGCAAAAATAAATGGAAGTATATGGCTTTACCGAAGTCGCTGAACTGATACAGGAAGCGGGTTATCCGGGCAACGAGTGGATCAATGACCGGCTCATCGATAACATTCCATATGATGCTTTCGGATTTAATGTGTGTGGTTTATTGGAATTAAATGACCGTCAGCTTTATGTGGAAATGGATTTTGACCTTTCATCAGGCCGCATAAAACTGGATAAGATGAATATATTTCTTTTAAACACCAAAGTGGCACATGACCAGATCAATGAATTAAGCTTAAATACTCTAACAGAAAAATATGAGGCGGTAAGTGTACAGCATAACGAGCTAATACCTGCCCGGGATGCGTTTCAAATGCTTTTGGCAAAACAACAGGAAAGACAACAAACAGATTTGCTAACTATAAAAATGAACGAAATGAACAGAAACAATTTAGAGAATCTCCGCGAAGAAATGAAAAGGCTGGGCTTTAAGGACAAGGTCATTGGCGAAATGGAAAAACAAATGGAAAAGGGCGTAGCGGAATTTGCCCTGCAAGATAAGATAGCCGGTAACAAAGGACAGGTGGATCTGACGTTACAGTTCAGGCAATCCGGCCAGTCTGAAAATTATTTCTTTAACAAATATGAAGTGGCCCTCAATACCGGAAAGCCATTGGAAGAAGGTCAGAAATACATGGTCATCTCACCAAACCCTAATGAACAGGGCAAAAATCTGGTGAAGTCATTTGAGCCTGTAGCTGACGCGATTAACTTTTTCAAAGCGCAAAAAGGCAACAGCGAACTGGCCTCCGGAAAAGATGCTGCCCATAAGGTTGAACTTGCCAAAATGGAAAAAGGCAAGGTCAACTATGTGGCTAAAGACTTTCAGCGTACTTTCCGCGCACCTGCTATCACCCAAACCTTTTTTGTAGAGCGTGGCAAAGGGTTTACCGCAGAACAATCCGCTAACCTAATACAGGGACGCGCTGTTTACAGGAACGACCTGTTAAACCTGGGCGGACAGGAATACAAAGCATGGATCAAGCTGGACATGGATAGCCCGAAGGACCGCTACCAGAATTATCAAACCAACCAGTATCATGTCCCTACCTACGGCTTTGACCTGGAAAAGACATTGGAAAAATTCCAATTAAAGGAGCTAAACGACCCGGCCAAAAAGGAAGCGTTGATTCATTCACTGGAGAACGGCAACCGTCCCTTGATCACTACTGTTAAGGACGGACAGGACACTAAGCTGTTCCTCGAAGCCGTGCCACGTTACAGCCAGCTTAATTTCTTCAGGGAAGATGGTAAACCGGAAAAGCGTGAGCAATTCCTGAAAGAAAAGCCGCTCGACCAAAATTTACAGATGGGCAAAGGAAAGGTTAAGGAAAAAGAACAGGGATTAAGTGTGTAAATACCTGGCCTTTTGAAAAGAACAAACAAATTATTTATTCATTATTAAAATTTAACATCATGCAAAAATTTCAGAAAGTAAAAGGACTGATCGCTTCTGCTGAAGCAGATGCAAGCAAATTTTATGAAAGGGGAAACAGCGCAGCCGGGACAAGGCTACGTAAAGCCATGCAGGACTTAAAAGTAGCAGCGCAGGAAATCCGCGCAGAAGTTACCGAAAAGAAAAAAGCAGCGAAATAAAGCGGCTTGTTTGTTTAGCACTGTCATTCATTTGGCAGGGCTTTATTTTTAGGGCCTTTTAGCCAGCGAAAGAAATAAATTCATCAATCAGCAAGCCGGTATACCATTAAGCTGGCAGGCTGGTTATTGTTTTCCCTGGCTGCCAGTAAAAACAACCGTAGTTCCGGTACAAATAAAGAAGTCCGTGCGCCGCTCCGGGTTTTGATGTCGGCAACCTGTTTATAGGTATCGCCTGTTTGTTTAAAAAGATTTACGGAGCCACCGCCGCCGCTGATCAGGATTTGTTTAGTATTTTCATCCCAATAAAAATCATCCACGTCACCGACCAGACTTGAACTAAACAGCTCTTTTCCAGTTCGGCTGTCTAATACCCTTAAAGTCGCCGGGATGCGGAAGCCCACCATGACCCGATGCCCGAAGGCGTCATATGCCATCGGGAAATTGGAACGGGGTAACAATCTTTTCCATTGATCCACAAGCTTGCCTTGTTTAATATCAACTACACCAATGCTGCCTGAACCAGGCAGGTTTACCCATAACTTACCCTCTTTGGTATCCAATTGGAAAGACTCGGGATGTGCAGGCAGTTTAATATCCGCAACGGGTTTATGCGTAGCTGCATCAATAATACCAATGCCGCCGCTCCCATAACCTACATAAACGCGATCAGACGCCTCATCGTAACGCACATCGTCCGCATCATCATCATATTTAACGAAACCCGTCTTTTGATAAGTAACAGCATTATAAAAAATACATTCACCCGTGCCACCATTAGCTACAAAAAGTTCATGATGCTTAGGGATATAAGCTACGCCCTGCGGTTCGCTTAGTCCGGTGATGTTATGTGAGACCACGCCTTTTTTCAAATCAACAACTTCCACCGTATTGTTTCCCAAAGCAGCCACATAAGCAATTTGATCTTTTACATTTATGTCGATATGGTCGATACGTCCTTTAACGCCTGGCAAAGCGATTTCTTTTTCCAGTTTCAACAATTCCTGGCCAAAACCGGGTTGGCTTTTGCAGCTCATGAATAACAGGCAGCAGGCAAAAAGAAAGAAGTTGCGCATAGGATGATTTTTTTATTCGCTAATTTGCGGAATAATTCTGTACTAATGTTGTTTGATAAATGAAGTGGATCACCCGCGAACATCCGAAGATTGACCGTATTGCTTGCCCCTGGCTGATCAAACGCTTTATTGACCCTGATGCGGAGATCATCTATGTACCCTACGAGGAAGTATTAGCCAAAGCTGAAACACTGGGCGCCACGCCATTTGACATCCCAGGCGTGGAATATACCCACCATGATGACCACTGCACCTTTGACTACTTTCTGAAAAAGCACCAGTTAAAGGATCCGGCTTTGGACAGGTTGGCGGCTATTGTCCGTGGAGCGGATACCGACCGCCACGATTTCGCGCCGCAGGCCGCAGGCTTGGAAGCGATCTTTTCCGGTCTGGCCTATAACATCAAAGACGACCAGGAATTGCTGGCTTTGGGTATGACTATTTATGACGGCCTGTATAGCTGGGCGCAGTTCCTGTATAAAAAGAAACATACGGAAGGCCCTATCGAACAACTATTGTTACAGGTTTATCACCAATACCTCAAAAACAAAGATGGCAAGAAAGCTCCCGCCTGGGCGAAGGAACTAAAAGAAATGATCCAGGATCAGATAGATACAAATATAAGCCTGAGTTTGCAGCAGGCATCCGAAGAACTGGAGATCAACCCGGCTTATTTATCAAGGGAGTTCTCTAAATATTTTGAAAATATGACGTTTGGGGATTACATCCGCAAGATGCGTATCGAGAAAGCACAGAACCTGATGGAAACTACCAATCACAGCTTAGTCGAAATTGCTTACCTGACCGGTTTTTCTGACCAGGCGCACTTTTCACGCATATTTAAATCACACACTGGTCAAACACCTTTAGTATTCAAAAAAAAATTAGTTAAAAAGTAAAATTTAGACAAAAAGTAAATTATCTGCAAGATACGCGGAATTTACCTGGCTAATATTGCAGGGTTAAAATACCTTGCTGTGCATTTCAAAAAAACGGTTGCAACCATTCAAATACGCCATTTTAAGTGGCTATTCATTTTTCTTTGTTGTCTTGGTTCAGTACGAAGTTTTGGACAGAGCAGCAAAATTTACCTGGATTCCCTGCTGATTACCGCAACCCGGAATTATCCGCTCATTAAAGTTAAAAGACTTCAAACACAGGGACTGCAATACGCTGTTAAAATACAGCAAAACACGATCATTCCTTCGCTAAATGCTTCCTACCAATTGGATTATGCCACTTACAATAATATTACCGGTATGTCTTACCCGCAATATATTACCCCCATTAGTGGGCCGCCCAGCAAATCGAATGATTATAGTGGAACACCTGGCAGTGCCATAGCACTTAACCTTAATTGGGAGCCATTCACTTTCGGGGAGCGTAGCGCGGCAATCGCACTGGCCAAAGGAAAACTGCAAAATGGCCAGGCCGACGAAACACTGACGATCTTTCAGCAAAAGGTATTGGTCATAAACGCATGGCTAAATTATCTGCTGACGGCAGATCTTGTCAAAGTTTATCAGATCAATATAGACCAGAACGCCTATCAGCTAAAACAATCCAAGGCTATTGTATCAAGCGGTTTAAGGCCGGGAACGGATTCTTCTACTTTTCATGCGGAACTGGTCAAATCCCAGATTCAATTGCTGACCATCGAACGACAGCGCGATTCCTGCCTGATCGTTTTAAAAGAAATGGTGGGCAGTACATTGCCTGGTAATCCTGTTGCCGATTCATCGCTGTTTAAAAACTTACCTGAGCTCCTATCAGCTTCAGAAAATAGCGAACACCCGGAGATCGTGCTGCAAAAATCGAATGTACAGGCTAATGAACTGATTCTAAAAAATTATAAAACCAGCTTGCTGCCAAAACTAAATATTTGGAGCGTTGGTTATGCCCGTGGATCAGGTGTCGCAGCAGACGGTTCAGTTAACAACAGCAATGGGCTGCGCTTCGAGCGATATAATTATGGCGTGGGGGCGCAGATATCTTTCCCTTTATTCGAGGTTTTCCGGCAAAAGCCCTTGTTCAAACAGCAGGAACTCAACATTGCGGCCAGCCGTGAACAATTGAACCAAACCGAATTGCATTTGAGCGCACAACGGGAAATTGCGGATATTGCTTTGCTTAAAGCTATCCAAACTGCCCGTTTAGCTCCCGAACAGTTAAAAGCCGCGAAGTTCGCCTACCAGGCCATACAATCCCGTTACCAGTCGGGGCTTGTCAGCTATTATGATGTTATCCAATCGCTTCAACTGCTTTACCAATCAGAGGCCAATGTTAAGATCGCTTATTGGAGTGCGTGGAAATCATTGTTAACTAAAGCCGCTTACGGGGGCGATACCGATATTTTTTTAAACCAGTACGACAAATGAATATTATCCAGTTTTTAGTTGGCTCATTACGAAAACCGGTAACCATCATTGTTGCCGTTATAGCCATAGTCTTTTTTTCAGTGATCTCCATACGCACAATGCCCGTGGATATTTTTCCTAAGCTGGGTACTCCAACCATCTATGTAGCACAAACTTACGGCGGGCTTTCTGCCGAGCAATTAGAGGGGTATATCACGTCTTATTACGAATACCACTTTTTGTTTGTAAGCGGCGTAAAATCGGTTGAAAGTAAAACCATCCAGGGCGTAACACTGCTCAAACTAAATTTCAATGAAGGGACGGATATGGGTCAGGCTACCGGCGAAGTCGTGGCCATGGTTAACCGTGCCCGGGCTTTTATGCCCCCAGGTACTATTTCGCCATTCGTGACCCGCTTTGACGGTGGCAGTGTAGCTGTCGGGCAACTCGTGTTCAGTAGTACCACACGTTCGTTAGCTGAGGTTTCGGACCTCGCTTTATTCAAAGTGCGGCCCATGTTCTCCACGTTGCCGGGTGTATCTGCCCCGCCTCCATTCGGCGGCAACCAGCGGACGGTACTTATCAAAGCCGATCCCGATAAGTTAAGAAGTTATAATGTTACTCCGCAGGAATTGGTCACTGCCATCGCCAAAGGAAACGTTATTACGCCATCCGGTAATATTCGCGTGGGCGATCAAACCCTCATTACCCCGCAAAATACGGTCGTTGACAATATACAAGAATTGGGTGACCTGCCTATTAAACCAGGCAGCGGGGCCGCCGTATATGTACACGATGTAGCAACGGTAGATAACGGCGCGGATGTAACATCGGGCTATGCACTGATCAATGGCAAACGGTCTATCTACATTCCGGTAACCAAACGCGCCGATGCCTCTACCTGGGATGTAGTTCAAAAAGTGAAAGCAGCTTTGCCCAATATGCAGGCAGCCATACCGCCGGATATTAAAGTAAGCTACGAGTTTGACCAGTCGGGTTATGTTATTAATTCGATCAGGAGTTTGACAACCGAAGGCATATTGGGTGCTTTGCTGACCGGGTTAATGGTATTGCTGTTTTTACGTGATTGGCGTGGTTCTCTTATTGTGGTGCTTACTATTCCGCTGGCATTATTATCGGCGCTTATCTGCCTTAAATTATTTGGACAAAGCATTAATATCATGACTTTAGGTGGCCTTGCGCTGGCGGTAGGAATTTTAGTCGATGAGGCGACGGTAACCATAGAAAACATTCATCACCACCAGGAAACAGGCGAACCTAAAGGGAGGGCCATACTGGAAGCCTGTAAAGAGATCGCTTTGCCTAAACTGCTTATCCTGTTATGTATCCTTGCTGTGTTTTTTCCTGCGTTCTTCATGTCGGGTATCCCTAAAGCCATGTTTTTACCGCTATCCTTAGCTGTGGGACTGGCGATGATTGCATCTTTCCTGCTTTCACAATCATTCGTACCGGTAGTTGCCAATTGGCTTTTTAAGGATCAATTGAATGAAAAGGCCAAAGAGGGTAAAAAAATGCGCAGGTTTAAAGACCGGCATCAGCGCTGGCTGTTAAAGGCGTTACCCGTGTCCACATTGATCTTATGCCTGTACATAGTAATTTCCTTAATTGCTGCGGGTTTGTTATTTAACACGCTGGGCAAAGAGTTATTTCCTAAAGTAGATGCAGGACAATTCCAGATGAGGATACGCCTGGCGGATGGAACCCGCATTGAGCGTACGGAAACCAAGACCAAACAATTGCTGGCGATAATCGACAGTTTGACAGGTGGCAACAAAATAGCCATCACTTCGGCGTTTGTGGGTAATCAACCTTCTACTTACCCGATTAATGCTATTCATCTCTGGACGAGCGGGCCACAGGAAGCCATTCTGAAAGTTAATTTCGTAAAAGGCTCGGGAATACACCTGGAAGACTTCAAGGAACTGCTAAGAAAAGAGATTGCAGAGAAAATACCCGGATTAACTATTTCTTTTGAACCGTCAGATCTCGTAGACCAAGTTATAAGCCAAGGCACTAACACGCCGGTGCAAGTTCAAATCTTAGGTAAAAATTTGGTACAGGACAGGGATTTCGCGAAAAGGATCTTAGATGAATTGCATAAACTTCCATATCTGCGTGATATTACCTACAGTGCACCGCAAAGCTATCCGGCTATGAAGGTCGAATTTGACAGGATAAGATTGGGGCAATTGGGATTAACCGTGGCTGATGCCAGCAAGTCGTTGATAGCGGCAACCGCTTCCAGCCGCTTTACTTCCCCCAATTATTGGCTCGATAAAGCCAATGCTACCGCTTACCAGGTACAGGTACAAGTACCGGAGTTTATCATGAACGATCCTGGCAAAGTGGATAATGTACTGCTCGGCTCCAATGGTGGCAAACAGGTATTTATGCGCGATGTGGCTACCTGGAAAATGGGTAAGATAGAGGGTGAGTATGACCGCCTGAACCAAAAGCGCTTTATCACGTTAATCGCAAACCTGCACGGCAAATCGTTAGGTCAGGCCATCGATGATATTAATAAAATCATCAATGGATTAGGTAAACTACCGGATGGCATGAAGATACAGCAGCCGGGGCAGGCCGAAGTGTTCCTGCAAACGTTTAACGAACTGCAAACCGGTATCCTCCTGGCCATTGTGGTTATCTTTTTATTGCTGGCGGTTAATTTCCAGTCATTCCGCGTGTCGCTAATTGTTGTCGCGATCATACCGGGAATATTGACAGGAAGTTTCCTTTTGTTATGGTTAACAGGAAAAACATTAAATATTCAGTCCTATATGGGTTGTATCATGGCCATAGGCGTAGCCGTTGCTAATGCTATTCTTTTTATCACACAGGCCGAAAAATATCGCAAACACCAAACGAAAGATCCTTTTCTGACTGGGATCAGGGACAGGGTTAGGCCGATACTGATGACGGGCCTTGCCATGATTGCAGGCATGATACCGATGGCCTGGGGCTTCGGCGAAGGCGGTGACCAAACCGCGCCTTTGGGCATTGCCGTCATAGGCGGTTTACTATTCGGCCTCTTGTTAAGTTTGCTCATACTACCGCTGATCTACCACAAACTCGCAGGAAACCGTCCCATAAAACAAATTTCCCTTGACCCTGATGACAAGGAAAGCAAATATTTCACTATGACTGAACCAAACGCATGAAAGCATTATATTCATCCATCATAATTAGCCTGTTGCTAGTATCATGCAGTAACAATGATACTAAGGCACCAGTTAGTGCACCCGCCTCTGCCAAACCAGCCGTGGAACTCATCACCCTGCAAGCAGGAAAAGTAAGCATTAAGCTTACCCTGACCGGTGAGATCATACCGAACGACAGAGCAAATATTTATGCCCGTACAGCGGGTTATGTAAAAGACGTTAAGGTTGACATCGGCAGTAAGGTCAGCAAAGGACAGGTCCTATGCATTCTTGAAGCCCCGGAACTAAAGGCAGGCGAAGCGCAAAGCCACAGTAACAGCCAGGGTGCACTTTCCAAATACCAATCCAGTAAAGGCACTTACCTGCGCTTATTAAAAGCCTCACAAACACCCGGTGCCATTTCTGAAAATGAATTGGACGTAGCCCGAAACCAAATGAAAACAGACAGCGCGGTTTACCAGGCATCAACGGCAGCCAATCAGGCGACTCATGCGTTAGAGGATTACCTGACCATTCGTTCACCGTTCAACAGCGTGGTTACTACCCGCAATATTTTTAAAGGGGATTTTGTAGATAATTCCGGCAAAATTTTATTGTTCACAGTCGAGGATAATTCATCGTTGCGGATACAGGTTCCGGTGCCCGAAATTTATAATGCCACAAAAATAGCAGACAACCAGACATCCTTTACAGTCTCTGCCTTACCGGGAATGACGTTTAAAGCCGGGTTAGCACGTAAATCGGACGCCATAAGTACCGATACCCGTAGTGAAACCTGGGAGTTCAGTTTCGCGAATTCTAAAGGGGTGCTTAAACCCGGCATGTTTGCACAAATCACTTTGAACGTAGATCGGCCGAATACCGGTTTTATGGTGCCTTATAAATCTGTGGTAACCACGCAGGAACGGAAATTTGTGGTGAAACTGGTGGATGGAAAAGCTAAGTGGGTTGACGTTAAGACAGGATTCACCGGGAAAGAAAAAGTAGAAATTATTGGTGACCTGAAAGATGGAGACCAGCTTGTTAAATTGGCTAATGAAGAAATGAAAGAAGGTTCGGTTTTAAAAATCAAACAATAATATTTCGGCAATTATGAAATGGATCACACGGGAACGGCCAAAAATTGACAGGATCGCCTGCCCATGGCTTATCAAAAAGTTTGTGGATACCGAAGCGGAGTTTATTTATGTTCCCAAAGAACAGGTATTTGCCAAAGCAACCGAATTAAATGCGATTCCGTACGATAAAACGGGAGCTGAATACAGCCACATTGAAGAATATTGTACGTTTGATTATATTATCAGGAAACATCAATTGAATGATCCGGCATTGTATCAGATCGCACAAATTGTTCGCGGCGCGGATACAGATCGTTTTGACCTCGCGCTGCGGGTTTGTGGGCGATTTCAGCAGGATTATCATTTAACTTACAAAACGACCAAGAACAGCTCAATGCAGGAATGATTATTTATGATGCACTGTACAGTTGGGCTTCTGAAGTTCAGGATGAAAGGCACGGCTGGAATCCTGTTCTATAAACATATCAATACTAAAATATACTATACTATGAAAGACAACCAAAATGCTTTATCCCGCAGAACCGCAATAAAAGCGGGTGCTTTGCTTGTGGGCACAACCTTACTAAATTTAAAAAATGCGGATGCCACATCGTTAATGCTGGCCAAAACCCCGGCATTAACCGCCGCCGAAATTGCAGCTATTGAAACTGCTATCGGCAAAAAAGGATCATACAAAGAAGCTGAAGCTACTTATACTATACCACTCCCGCGTAGTGATTTAAAAGTAACGCTTAAAGGTGAGCCTGTACCTATTCCGTTCGGTTTTGGCGGCTGGGTGTCCATCAAAAAAACAATGGACGGCAAATCAGCCGTCATCATGAGCGATAATGTGCTGTTACAGGAAGAGGTAAACCCATTGATTTCGGCTGCGCAAGACGCAGGTTTAGAAATCAGTGCAATACATAACCACTTTTTCTACGAAGAACCCCGCATATTCTATATGCACATTCACGGGATGGGTTCGGTAAAAGAACTGGCCGAAAAGTATGCGAAAGCAATTTCCGAAACCAAAATATCACCAAAGAACCAACCACCCGCAGGGCCTCCACCTGCCAAAACAGGTAAGGATATTTTTGATGTTACCCAACTGAACGGCATCATGAAATATGAAGCTGCCATTAACGGGCCAACTATTAAATATACCATTGGCAGGGCTGACCTTAATGTAATTGCAATGGGCGCGGAAATGACTACGAATATCGGGTTGAATACCTGGGCAGCTTTTACAGGGTCGATGGAAAGAGCACATATCGCTGGTGATGTTGCCATGCTTGACACTGAAGTTAACGCAGTCATCAAAACTTTAAGGGTGAACAACATAGAAGTGGTAGCTGTGCATAACCACATGCTAAACGACAAACCGCACATGATCTTCCTGCATTATTTAGGAACCGGACCTGCTTTGGAACTGGCAAAAGGCTTCCGCGCTGCATTAGATCAGTTGGGTAAAAAACAATCAGGGATGGGTAGTATGAAGATGTGATAAGAAATAACTTTTATAGTTCAAATTTATAAAGTCAAAGCCCTTTGCCATCATGGTAAGGGGCTTTTTCATTTAGCTATACTCACAAAATAAATCTTTTTTTTAATAAAATTTGGATAATAACAAAACATAGAATACACTGCCTTATGAAACATGGGCCTCGTTCCTCAGCCCATATTTCAATTGTTCCCCTTGTTTATCTTTTTAATATCCCCTTTCATTTTCTCCACTGGCTTTTTCGCAAGCAAATTTCTGAACACCGGTCTGATCGTCAAGACCGGGCCCTGCGGGTTTGCTGAAAAAAAATCTCCACCCTGCGCTGCGCTCCGGGTAGTATTTTTTTTCGCAAAGTCTTGCCGTTCAGTCCGGTGTGTTCAGGTGAGGGTGCTTACAAAAAGCCACCGGAGGCCCCTGCCGACGGTACTGATTTAAAAAATAAGCACCATGAACAAAGCAAACGGAAGGGCACCACCACAGCGGACAGCAAACAAACCGCAAACCATCACAGCGACAAGAATTATTTAAAAAAACCAGTAAAGATTAGAAATCATGAAAACCGAAGAAGTAAAAACAACAGGCTTAAATAACAATAAAGTTGATAACAATGCCACAGCCAAAAAAGCCGGGAATCCAGGTAATGGGCAGATAGCAAATAACAACTTGCCTGTTAAGACCGAGGATAAAAAGGATGAACCGAAAAAAGCGGAAACACCTGCAAACGTTCAGCCTGAACAACCAAAGGCAGAGCAACCAAAAGCCGAAGCGCCACAGGCAGAACAACCGAAAGCTGAACCGAAAGTTACTCCACAGCCCGAGCCTAAACCTGTTAAACCTGCTTTAAATTTAGAGGAAACTTTAAAGTTAGTGGCAGAACTGAACCGCAGGAAAATCCAACGTGACAAGCTGTTAGAAACGATTACCAACCTGGATGCCTTTGAAATTGAACTGAAAGAGGATGCCGACGAAATAGACGGCAATATTTATCAGGGTTGCGTTTTGACCATAGAGGACGATAACCGCAGGAAATTTGTTACTAAAAACCCGGTCATTATTTGGACAGTAGCGCAACAGGTTAACGCCATGTGTGTAGATAAACTGTCAGAAATCGAAGCAGGTATCATACTTCCTGCCTAAGCCCATTAAATGGAAACGCCCCCTGTTCCCAAAACACTAACAGGGGGCGTTATTTAAGACACTACTAATCTTAAAATCTAAGGCAATGTTAGAATTATTTATCGAACTGACCAACCAAATATTTTGGGAGGGTTATGCACAACAGTTAGCAAACGAAAACCCTATAGGTTTTCAGATGGAGTTTACCGATTTTCTTAATTCCTATAATAATTAGCAGATGAAAGACATCATTTTCTTATTAATCAAAGCAACCATACAAACCAGTCATACCAGCATCAGGGATGCCATAAAGGAACTGGAAACAGAAACAGAATATTCCATAGGAAGCACAAAAAACGTGCAGGTACTGGAAACAGAGATCATCAAGTTAAATACAGATCAATTGGACGATAACGAATTAAATTAAAACCATCATGGCACATCATATCAATTATAGCGAACAGGCACAAAAGCACAGTTTTTTTAGTACAAAAGAAAAAGCATGGCACGGATTAGGACAAGTTATTAGCGATTATCCCACCAGCGCAGAGGCAATTAAATACGCAGGATTAAACTACCATGTGGAAAAACGCCCATTGTTTACTTATGATACCGAAAATTATACAGGCGATCCCGATACAGATATTATCATCCCTGAAATTGAAGTACCCAATTTTTATGCTACCATCCGCACCGATACGGAGCAGGTTTTAGGCGTAGTCGGCAAGGATTACGAAATCGTACAGAATGTAAACGCCTTTGAGTTTTTTGATGCTATTGTAGGTGGAAAGGGTGGCATTTTATACGAAACCGCAGGAGCATTGGGTAAAGGCGAACGCATATTTATTACAGCCAAACTACCTGATTATATCCGTGTGGGTAAAGATGACCTGATCGAGCAGTATATCTTTTTAACGACTTCGCACGATGGCTATGGCAGTATAACCGCGGCTTTTACGCCTGTGAGAGTAGTGTGTGCGAATACGCTTAATGCTGCGATGCGTAACCATAGCAATGCTGTAAAAATACGGCATACTGCAAGTGCAGTTGACCGTTTAAAACAGGCGCACCAATTATTGGGCGTTACCAATCTTTTAGCAAACGAATTAGAGGAAACATTTAACAACTGGTCAAGGATACGCATCACTGATAATGCGGTTAAACGATTGGTACAGGTGGCTATGGCACCCAATAAGGAAGTATTGCAGAACCTGAAAAACGGCAAGTTAGATGAACTATCTGCCACTTATAACAATATGGTGAGCAGTGTAATGGAATACGCTTTAACCAGCCCTACACAACAGGAAGTAACCACGAAAGGCACTTTGTTTGGGGCTTATAATTCCGTTACCGGCTACTTTCAGAATGTCCGCAATTACAAGGACGATGAAAGCAAGTTTAAATCCATTATGTATGGTACAGGGTTACAGCGAAGCCAAACGGCATTCGATTTATGTAACCAGTTCGCTAAGCATGGCATAGAAGCATTGAATTAACCACACAGGGCAATCTTAACGGATTGTCCTTTATAAATCTAAAAAGACATGAGTTTCATCGTAATAGAAATGTTTGGAGGTCCTGAATATGCCATTATTGTAACCGACCATGATGGCAACAATCTCATTTTTGAAACCCGCCAAGAGGCGGAGAAAGAAGCCGCCGACTGTCAGGAGGGATTGGTGGTTGATCTCAATTAACTTTGTCGCCCGCTGTTGCTCCGCAATAGACGGGCGTCGCTGCCGCGCTTTAACTCCCGTTAACTTTTGAAAAGTGTCAGTGAAACTTCCCATATTTTTCTAAACGGCGTACAAAATCGGTTGTCATCATTCAGCCAAACATTCTTTTAACCTTTTCTTTCTAGCTTGGCTCAATATTCATTTCTTCCATTAAATCATCTGTCTGATATTGATGTTCTGGATGGCCTGCAACTTCGGTTGCCGTTTCCGAAGCATCTTTATGTGGTGTCAGTGCTATGCGCATGGTTTTGAAATCCGGAAAAGGTGAAAGGTCAATATCAATTACATTAAGGAAAAGATTGCCAACTTCATTTGTCGTTGGTTCACGGCCATTAACTTTAAGGCCACCTGCTATTTGGTAAAATTCGACAAATGTGATAAAATCTCCTTTTGTGCCGTCCCATTTGATTTTTTCATCTTCCGGTGTTGATGGCATGGCAAACATAATAGAGGTATTTGAATGTAACTATTAACAGATCTAACCCAAAGTTCCGGTATAAAAAATGACATGTAAAAAAGTTTTATTGTCCAATAAGTAGCTTTTGCTAAAGCTAAACAGGTAAAACCTTCCAAATCTTTAATAATATGTTTTTAATAAAAAGCGTTTAAAAAGCTTGCAGAAAATACATTTTTTGTATATTTGAAGCATAGCATTTGCAGCTATACAATAGTAATACAATGTGGTGAGTAATTCGGTGAGTACAGAATTAAAACCCTTCAAAATATCGAATTAGAGCGGAAAAACAAGGTGGTTACAAATCCCTAGCTCTCCGCCTGATAGTTGTCAAACAAGATTAAAAGAGCTTAAAATCAATGGTTTTAAGCTCTTTTTGTTTTAAGAGCTGCCAAATTAGATCAATATTTCTCAATCTGATCGAGACCTATTGCGAGATCTATTGGCTCCTCGTAATTTTAGGTCTTGCTGAACCGGTAAAAATTGATGTATTTACTTTATTATCAGCATCAATAGAAGTTGATAAAGTTTTATTTGTACGGAGTATTTCCGTACATTTCGTATATGGAAAAACGATTAAAAATAATATGACTGTCCGTAACTTGTACTATTGATAAATAATGTTTAAATTTAGTATAAAAAAGGGGCAAAGATGAACATAGATGAATTCAGCAAAAGGTATCCTGATGAGGCAAGTTGCATAGAAGCGGTT
>JAABUM010003246.1_pt1 | contig 20464 bp, 16 predicted proteins | sample 5559161 | NCBI WGS metagenome assembly JAABUM01 (sample SAMN10711868, study PRJNA513369) | rock metagenome | isolation source: Antarctica rocks | place: Antarctica: Victoria Land, Siegfried Peak nord
TGGGCTACCGCGGCGGCGCGCTGGTGTTCGGGGCGGCGCTGGCGGTGGTGGCGGGGCTGTATTTCTACACGAGCCTGTCGCGCACCCTGCTGTTCTGGGCGGCGTTCATCCTCACCCGGCCGCTCGGTGCCACGGTGGGCGACTTCCTCGACAAGCCGCTGGCCAACGGCGGGCTGAACCTCGGACGCTTCGCGGCATCTGCTGTGCTGGCGGCGGCGATGGTCGGGCTGGTGATGCTCCTGCCGCAGCGCGCGGGAAAGCATCCGGGGCAGCAAGAGCAGTTTCCTTGATGGCGCGGGGCGAAGTGCCAACGGAGGCCGATCTTGCTGGATAGCCTGCTCGCCCCCATTGCCGCGTGGATCGTCGCGGTGATCTCGGCCTTGGGCTACGCCGGGGTCGCCGGGCTGATGGCGGTGGAGTCCGCCTGCATCCCGCTGCCGTCCGAGGTCATCATGCCCTTCGCGGGCTTCCTGGCTTCCACCGGCCGGTTCAGCTTGGCGCTGGCAGCAACGGCAGGTGCGGTGGGATGCAACATCGGCTCCACCCTGGCCTATGCGGTCGGCGCACGTGGCGGCCGGCCACTGGTCGAACGGTGGGGCCGCTACGTCCTGCTCAGTCCGGCTGACCTGGACCGCGCCGAGCGGTTCTTCCGCCGGTTCGGCAGCCCGGCGGTGCTGGTCGGGCGCCTGCTGCCGGTGGTCCGCACCTTCATCGCGCTGCCAGCCGGCATCGCCCGCATGCCGCAGCTTCCGTTCCAGCTCTACACCTTTGGTGGCTCCTGGCCGTGGTGCTACGCCCTCGCCTACGTGGGTTTTCTGCTCGGGGAACGATGGAACAGCGACCCGCGGCTGCGCGCGGCCATGCACCGCTTCGACCTTGCCATTGTGGCCCTCCTTGTCCTCGGACTCGGCTGGTTCGTGTGGCGGCACCTGCGACTTCGGCGGTATTGGAAATAGAGCCGGCGGCACCGCCATCCAGGATGCAGGGCGGACGTTCCAGATACGATGGAAAGCAGATCGGATGCGGTCGATGCCGCCCAACACGACTTCGACAGCGCCACGCCTCTGGCCAAGCCTTGCGGCCAATGCCGGGAGCAGCGTGGCTGAACCTGCAAGCCGCTGATCGCCAGGCACAATGGAGGAACGGACCATGATCGCCAGACGCGCCCTGCTTGCGGGCACCACGGGGCTTGCGTCCCAAGTCTTCCTTCCGCGTACGGCATCTGCCGCACCGGACAAGGTGACGATCATGGTCGGCGGCTACGAGAAGCAGATTTACCTTCCCGCCAAGCTGACCGAAGCGCTCGGCTACTTCAAGGAGCAGGAGCTTGAGGTCGTGCTGCTGAACGAGGAAGCCGGTGTGGACGCAGAGAACGAGATGCTGGCGGGCGCCGTGCAGGGCGTCGTCGACTTCTACGATCATTGCGTGGACCTGCAGACCAAGGGCAAGGCGGTGATGTCCGTGGTCCAGATGAGCCAGGCGCCTGGCGAGGTAGAGCTGGTCTCGACCAGGTATCTTGACGTGAGGTCCATGGCCGACCTGAAGGGGAAAAGCCTTGGCGTCACGGGGCTGGGGTCGTCCACCAACTTCCTGACGCAGTATCTGATGGTGAAGGCCGGCGTGAAGCTCGGCGACTTCACCTCCCTGCCGGTCGGCGCGGGCACCACCTTCATCGCTGCCATGCAGCAGGACAAGATACAGGCCGGCATGACGACCGAGCCGACGATCTCCCGCCTGCTCAAGACCGGCCAGGCGCGCATCCTGGTGGACATGCGGACCATGGAGGGCGCGCGGCAGGCGCTCGGCGGCACCTATCCGTCCTCGTCGCTCTACATGCCCGCGGCCTGGGTCGAGAAGAACCGGCCCGTCGTGCAGAAACTCGCCAACGCGTTCGTCAGGACGCTGAAGTACATCTCGACCCACAGCGCCGCCGAGATCGCCGACAAGATGCCGCGGGACTACTACGCCGGCGACAAGGAGATGTACGTCCAGGCGCTCGCGGACGGCAAGGGCATGTTCACGTCCGACGGGGTGATGCCGGAAGGTGGGCCTGATATCCGGAGCCGGGCGGACCAGCCCAGCCCCGGATGCAGGCCCGTTCAGGCGCGGCGGCGCAGCGTCACGAGGCCCAGCTCTGCGAGTGCCAGGCCCATGAGCGGCAGCGACGCCGGCTCCGGCACCTGCACTGCGAACACGCCGATGCAGCCGGTGGTGGGGCAGTAGGGGTTCGGGACGCCCGTGCCGATGGCTGCGCCGAAGGCTACGAACACCTCGCCGGAGACGGGATCAACCGCGACGGAGTGGTCGTTGCCCGTAATCGCCAAGGTCTGCGTCAGCAGGCCGGTTGCGCCGTCTATGACGCCCAGGACGGGGCCGCCGGGCTGGAAGCGCGCGGCCTCGAAGAACACGTTGCGGGCGGAGTCGTAGGCCACCTGATCGCCGCCGCTGATGCCCGCGATCTGCTTGATGGACCCGGCGCCCGCCGGGTCCAGCAGGATGGACTGCACGCCGTTGGACGGGTCGCTGCACGCCACCACCATGGACGCGCCCGCCCCCTGCGCCACGCCGGTCGGGCTGCAGCTTCCGGCCAGGCCGAGCTTGTTGAAATCGTAGGTGTTCAGCAGGGCGCCGGTCGCGGCGTCCAACTCGATCACGCCGCCCGAGCCGCTGCCGTTGAACACCGGCACGGCGACGAAGAACGTCCCCCGGGCGGTGTTGAAGATCGTCCCCTCGACCCCGTCCCCCCCGACGTTGGAATAGCCAAGGGTGCCGTCCAGCAGGATGGACTTGATGATGCTGCCGTTGGCGTTGTTGATGAGGGTGAGGAAGCCGGGGTTGGAGGCGTTGTTGGCCGCAAGGATCGTGTTGGCGGTGGGCGAGTAGGCGACGCCGTCCACCCGGTTGGCCGGCGACGGCGTGCCCGCCACAGCAGTGGACACCGCGGCAGGCGTGCTGAGCACCGTCAGGCCGTCGGCGGCCAGGTTGAACGTCTGGACCGTGCTGGTGCCGTTGCTGGTCAGCAGCAGCTTGCCGGCGCCGACATCGCTGATGCCGATGCCGTTCGGCCCGGCGATGTCGTTGTTGCCGCCCTGCGTCCCGGAGAACAGCCCGGCGCCGATGCGCTCGACATAGCTGTTCGTCTTGGCCGAGAACACGTCAATGCCGTTGTTGGACCGGTCCGTCAGGTAGTAAAGCTGCGTCGCCGGGTCGAACGTGGCGAGGTCGTAGCCCGTGAAGGTGCCGGCCTTGTTGGCGGCGGCGGCCGGGATCGCGATGGTGCCGGCGAACACGTAGTTCGGCGTGGCAGCGGCAGGCCGCGCGCCAAAGGCCAGCACGGCAAGGCCGATGCCGGCCAACAGCAACGCCTTTTGGCTGCCAGTCCTGGTGCGAGTTCGCATGTGCGGCATCGTTGGCCTCCCCAATATCCGCGACCTCGTGGGCAGCGGGTTAGGAACAGTCAAGCAGTGTTTAAGCTTCTGGTGCAATCCAGAATACCTTTAGCAATGGGAAAATCGGGCGAATTGATCCGGGATGGACGTCCACGCGCTGGATTTCGGGACTGTTCGGCGCGGCCTGCCGGAGGCACGCGATATCCTGACCTGTTCAACCTTCGTTCCTGGGGCAGCTTGCGGCGTTGCGGGGCCAGACGCAGGCGGTCATGAGAGGAGCGGCCAGGCCGCCGAACCCTTGGCCGGGTTGATGTTTCTGCATGCGCTTGCACGCCTATAAACTGCCGCGGGCGTTGTAGCCGGATGATCCAGTTCCTTGCCGTCCTCCTCGCGCTGGCCTTGCTGGCCGTCATCCTGCAAGACGCCTTCGAGGTCATGCTGCTGCCGCGCCGGGTCCACCGGCGGTTCCGGCTCATGGGGGTGTACTTCCGGGCGTGCTGGGCGGCATGGGGCGCGCTCGCGGGGCGCATCAAGGACCCGCCGCGACGGGAGCACGTGCTGAGCCTGTTCGGCCCCTTGTCCATGCTGCTGCTGTTCGCGGTCTGGGCCGGCACGCTGATCTGCGCCTTCGGCCTGCTGGAATGGGCGCTGCAGGGCGATGGCGCGTCCCCGGTCCTGGAACAGGCCTACATGAGCGGCGTGACGTTCTTCACCTTGGGCTACGGCGACGTGGTGCCGCACACCGGCGCCGCCCGGCTCGTTGCGGTGCTGGAAGCTGGGACCGGCATCGGCTTCATCGCCGTCGTGATCGGCTACCTGCCGGTGCTCTACCAGTTGTTCTCCCGGCGCGAGGCGCACGTGATCCAGTTGGACGCCCGCGCCGGGTCGCCGCCCACGGCCGGCACCATGCTGTGCCGCCACGCCGAGGGCGGCGGGCTGGACAAGCTGGACGAGCTGCTGCGCGAGTGGGAGGTGTGGGGGTCGGAGCTGCTGGAAAGCCACCTGTCCTACCCGATGCTGGCCTACTACCGGTCCCAGCACGACAACCAAAGCTGGCTGGCGGCCCTGGCGGTGGTGATGGACGCCTGCGCGCTGATCCTGGTGGGGGTGGAGGCGCTGCCGCCCTTGCAGGCCCGCATGACGTTCAGCATGACCCGGCAGGTCCTGGTCGAGATGGCGGCCTCTTTCCGGAGCGAGCCTAGCCGCTACGACGGCAGCGACCGGCTGCCGCCGGAGGTCTGGGACCGCATGGTGGCCGAGTTCGCCGAGGCCGGCCTGGCTTGGACGGAGGACCCGGGCGCCCGCGACACCCTGGCCGCGCTGCGTGCGACCTACGAGCCGCTGCTGGACGGCTTGTCGCGCAGGCTGCTGCTGTCCTTGCCGGGTTGGATGCCGAAGGGCAGGGTCGTGGACCATTGGGCGCGCGGCCACCGTGGCCTGATCGCGTCCCGGCTGATGGAGGAGCTGTCAGACCGGTCTGCCCCCAGGCTAGTCTCAGCAGCGAGGGGTGGGCCGTTGTGGAGGAGGCTGAAACAGCGCCTACGTGATGACTGACACCTGCCAGGTCCCGCCACAAGCGTCAGGGCGTTGGCGTATCACGGTGCGGGTGGGCTGCAGCCATGGCACGCTCGGCACGGTGCATAATGCATCGCCCGGGTCCGTAGCGCGCACCGCGAACAGGCTTTTGCGGGAGCGTCGCTGCCACCACGAACCCAGCGACGCTGCCCGCGTTGGCCGGGCGGCCCGGCAATCCAGCCCGGCATCGGAGCATCAGCATGAAAACGATGAACGACCTGTTCCTGCACTTCCTGCAGGACATCTACTACGCCGAGAAGGCGTTCGCGAAGTCCTCCACCAGGATCATGAAGGCCGTCCAGAACGAGGAGGTCCGCGAGATCCTGAAGAAGGCCAAGGACAACGCGCACGAGCCGGTCGAGGCGATGGACCGGGTGTTCGAGGCCGTCGGCAAGCGCCCCCGCGGCAAGGCGTGCGAGGCCATGAACGGCCTGCTGGCCGAGTGCCAGGAGGCCATCGAGGAGGGAGAGCCAGGCCCGGTGCTGGACGCCGCGCTGATCGCCAGCGTGCAGGGCATCAAGACCTACGAGGTCACCCGCTACGGCTCCCTGCTGGCCTTTGCGCGGCAGATGGGGCTGAACGACGCCATCAAGGACCTGGAAACCCTGCGCGACGCGGCGCGGAACGACGATCAAGCGCTCAGCAGGATCGCCGAAGGCAGCAGCAACGTCGAGGCGTCCAAGGTGCAGGGCGAGGACGACGAGAAGGCGGAGCCGGAGGAGGACGAGGAGCCGGGCGAGCCTGATAACAAGGGCAAGCCGAAGACGGTCAAGAAGCCGGTGGCCAAGCGCCGGGGCTAGTCCGCCTGCGGCAGGGACGCGCGCCTTCGAAGCCGCGTCCCGGCGAGGCCAAGCTGGCCAAACGTCAGCGACGGCTTCGCTCGGCCCTATACTCGAAGAAGGCGCCGTGCGGCGGGCAGCCCCTGCACCCACCGCACGCCACCATGCGGCACCCGGTCAGTCCATCGGGCCTCCTACATCTCGACCTTCGTCCCGAGTTCCACCACGCGGTCCGGCGGGATCAGGAAGTAGTCCGGCGCACGGACGGCGTTCCGCGCCAGGAAGGCGTAGATGCGCTCCTGCCACGCCCCCATGTCGGGCCGGAGCGAGGGCACGGGGTCCTCGCGCCCCAGAAAGAACGACGAGGTTGCCGGGTCGCAGCCCACGGCATCCCGGTGCGCGGCGAGCGCCGCCGGCACGTCGGGCTTCTCGGCAAAACCGAACTGCACCTCTGCCCGGCAGAAGCCCGACGGCAGCTCCACGGCCTTGACCCGCTCCGCCTCGGCCACCCGAGGGAGGCGGCTGGTCGCCACCTGCAGCAGCACGACATGCTCATGCACCACGCCGTTGTGCCGGACATTGAGGGCGAGCGCCGCCGGCACGACCTCCGTCTGCTTGGTCAGGTAAACCGCCGTGCCGGGGCGACGCACTGGGGCGTCTGGCCGGTCGAGGCTGGCGAGGAAGTCGTCGAGCGACTGCGCGCCCTCGTCGCGCCGGGCGAACGCGATGGCGCGGCCCTTGCGCCAGCTCAGCATCAGCGTGAGCGACACGGCCGCAACCAGCAGCGGGAACCAGCCGCCGCCGGGGATCTTGTGGACGTTGGCCGCGACGAAGACGACGTCGAGTGCAAGGAACAGCGCCGCCACCGGCAGCACCAGCACGATGGGCCACCGCCAGACCCCGACCGCCACCGTGGTGACCAGCACCGTGGTGACCAGCATGTCTCCCGCGACCGCGATGCCGTAAGCGTTGGCCAGCGCCTCCGAGCTGCCGAACCCGAACACAAGTGCCAGCACCGCGGCGGCCAGCAGCCAGTTCACCTGCGGCACATAGACCTGGCCAATCGACTCGTCGGACGTCTGCCGGACATCCAAGCGCGGTATGGCGCCGAGCTGGATCGCCTGCTGCACCAGGGCGAACGCGCCGGACAGCACCGCCTGGCTGGCGATGATGGTGGCGGCCGTGGTCAGGACGATGGCGGGAACCAGCAGCCACCCGTGGAACAGCAGGAAGAACGGGTTCTCCGCGGCGGCCGGGTCCGCCAGCACCAGGGCGCCCTGGCCGAGGTAGTTGAGCACCAGGGCAGGCATGACCAGGGCGAACCAGTTCACCCTGATGGCCCGGCGGCCGAAGTGGCCCATGTCGGCATACAGCGCCTCCCCGCCCGTGAGCGCGAGGAACGCCGAGCCGAGCACTGTGAACACCACCCAGGCATTGGCGTGCGTGATGTAGGACAGCGCATGCCGCGGGTCGAGCGCGGCCAGCACCCCCGGCCTTTGGACGATCTGCGCCAGCCCTGCCAGCGCGAGGACGCCGAACCAGGCCAGCATGACCGGCCCGAACAGCCCGCCGACCTTGGCGCTGCCGTGGCTCTGGATCGCGAACAGCCCGACCAGGACAACCGCCGCGATGGGCACGACGTAGGGTCCGACTGCCGGCACGGCGATCTTCAGCCCCTCGATCGCGCTCAGCACGGAGATGGCGGGCGTGATCATCGCGTCGCCGAAGAACAGCGACGCCCCGCCAAGGCCGACCACCAGCAACGCGCCCCGCAGGCGCCCGGCCGCGGGCAGCGCGAGCGAGAGCAGAGCCATCGTGCCGCCCTCCCCGTGGTTGTCGGCGCGCATGACGAAGGTCACGTACTTGACTGCTACGATCAGGATGACGGCCCAGAACACCACCGAAAGGACGCCGAGCACCGTCGCCTCGGCCGGCGCCCCGCCAGCCGAACGCAGGGCCTCACGGAACGCATAGATCGGGCTTGTGCCGATGTCGCCGAACACGATGCCGAGTGCCCCGAGCAGAAGCGCCGCGCGCAGGGGGTGCTCGGCGGCGGCGGGAGTAGAGACTGCGGCAGCGGTCGTGCTCATTGGGCCGGGTCCTCCAAGAAGCGGTCAACGGTGCCACGACCGCTTGCCCGGCCGCAATGGGCTCGGACCGCGGCGGCGAGCGGGCCGCAGCCATGTACTCGCTCATCGTCACCGCCAAGCTGAACGACACCGGCCCGCGTGCATGGCTCGCCGACGTCCTGCGCCGCATCGGCGACCACCCTGCGTCACGCCTGCATGGGTGTTGGTGCATGGACGCGCCCGCTGGCGCTGGGCCGGGTGGGCTGATGCCGGCAAGCTGCTTTCCACCAGGGCCTTCGATTGACGCCGGGACGTTCGACCCGAAATGCGTCAGGACCATACAAGATGGAACAATGGGGTTGACCATCCGCAACCTGTTGGAGAGCGGGCATGTCTCGCCTGCCACCCGCGCCGCGCTTGTGGCCCGGCTGGACGCGCCGCCCGTCGCCGTCCCGCGTTTCCTGACGCCGGCGGAGTTCCGCACCCTCCGGGCAGCCTGTGCCCGGCTGTTGCCGGACCCTCACCCGGAGTCGCCCATTGACGTGGCGGGACCAATGGATGCGCGGCTGGCGGAGGGCAAATCGGACGGCTGGCGCTACGACGCCATGCCGGACGACCGCGCCGCCATGCGGGCAGGCCTTGCCGGGCTGGACGGCGCGGCGGAAGCTGTGGCGGGCACGGCTTTTGCGGATGCGCTCGGCGCAGCGCAGGACCAAGTGCTTGCCGCGGTGCAGGCCGGCACGCCGCCGGGTCCGGCATGGCCGCTGCCGCCCGAGCGCTTTTTTGAGGAGCTGCTGGCGGAGGCGACGGAGGTGTTCTTCGCGCACCCCCTGGCACAGGAGCGCATCGGCTACGCCGGCATGGCGGACCGCCCGGGCTGGACCCGCATTGGGCTGGATGAGCGGGAGGACCGGGAGCCTGAATGATGGATGAAGTGGACGCCGTCGTCGTCGGCACCGGGGCCGGCGGCGCCCCTTTGGCTGCGCGCCTGGCCGGCGCCGGGCTGAGCGTCGTGATAATTGAGGCCGGGCGCCACTGGGATCCGCAGCGCGAATGGGCCACCGACGAGCGGGCGCAGGACGCGCTGTTCTGGAACGACGAGCGGCTGAGCGCCGGGGCGGACCCCGTTGCGTTCGGGCGCAACAACTCCGGCACCGGCGTCGGCGGCTCGACCCTGCACTACACCGCCTATGTCCCGCGGGCGCAGCCGGACGACTTCCGGCTGCGCCGGGACTTCGGCGTCGGGGCGGACTGGCCCATCGGCTATGACGACCTGGCGCCCTACTATGCCGAGGTCGAGGCGTTCCTGGGCGTGTCCGGCCCGTCGCCCTATCCGTGGGGGCCGCCGCGCCCGGCCTATCCGCTGCCGCCGCTGCCGCTGAACGGCGCGGCGCAGTTGATGCAGCGGGGCTGCGCCGCCCTGGGCATACGCACGTCACCGGCCGCCAACGCGGCGGTGTCGCGGGCGTGGCAGCAGGAGGGCTACGGCCTGCGCCCGGCCTGCACCAACCGCGGCTTCTGCCAGGCCGGGTGCAGCACCGGCGCCAAGGCCGGCATGGACGTGACCTACATCCCGCTGGCCCTGGCGCGCGGGGCGGAGCTGCGGACGGAGACCTTCGTGACCGGCATCGAGACGGACGCCGCCGGGCGCGTCACCGGCGTTGTGGCCATGTGCAACGGGGCGGAGACCCGGCAGCGGTGCCGGACGCTGTTCCTGTGCGCGGGCGCCATCGAGACGCCGCGGTTGCTGCTGCTCAACCGCCTGGGCCGCGGCCCCGTCGGGCAGCACTTCATGGCGCACACCGGCGTGCAGCTCTGGGCGCGCTTCCCCGAGCGGGTCGGCCCCGCCAAGGGCATCCCCGGCGGCCTCATCAGCGAGGACACGCACCGACCGGCCGACGCGGACTTCGCCGGCGGCTACCTGCTGCAAAGCATCGGCGTCATGCCCGTCACCTATGCCAGCCAAGTCGCCCGCGGGCGAGGGCTGTGGGGCCAGGCGCTGCTGGACCACATGGCGGGGTTCAACCACGTCGCGGGCATCAACATCCTGGGCGACTGCCTGCCTTATTCCGGCAATCGTGTGGAGCTGTCGGACGAGATGGACGCCCGGGGCCTGCCCAAGCCGCGCGTCCACTTCAGCACCGGGGAGAACGAGCAGCAGATGACGGCCCATGCCGAGCGCACGATGCGCGCGATCTTCGACGCGGCCGGGGCGCAGGACGCCTGGGCCTTCCCGCGCTACGCCCACACTATCGGCACCTGCCGCATGGGCACGGGGGACGATGCGGTGGTGGACCCGGACGGGCGGCTGCACGGGCATCCCAACTTGGTCGTGTGCGACAACTCGGTGTTCCCCAGCGCCCTGTCCTGCAACCCGGCGCTCACCATCATGGCCAATGCGCTCCGCACCGCCGACCGCTTCCTCGATACGCAGTAGAACGGGAAACTCGACAAGCATGGCTGACGGGTTCCTCGACCGCATCAAGCGGGTGCTCGGCGACGGCGTGCAGGGTGGGGACGAGCATGGCGGCGCCGCCGGGCGCAGCGGCCAGGGGCTGCCGGCCGGCGGCGCCGGCGAGTTCATGTTCGCCACCGGGATCGAGTGCAGCTACCCGGTCATCGCCGGCGGCGTCCGGCGGGACCTGCTGGCCGAATGCGGCCACTACGACCGCTGGCGCGAGGACCTGGCGCTGACGCGCGGGCTGGGCCTGCGGGTGCTGCGCTACGGCCTGCCGTACTATTCGATGCACCTGGGGCCGGGCCGCTACGACTGGTCGTTCGCCGACGAGCCGATGATGGAGATGCAGCGCCTGGGCATCGCCCCGATCCTGGACCTGCTGCACTTCGGCGTGCCGGACTGGATCGGCGACTTCCAGAACCCCGACCTGCCGCTGCTGTTCGCCGAGTACGCCGGGGCCGTGGCCCGGCGCTACCCGCACGTACGCATGTACACCCCCGTCAACGAAATCTACGTCACCGCCCGCATCAGCGCCCGGGACGGGCTGTGGAACGAGCGGATGCGGTCCGACCAGGCCTTCGTGAATGCGCTCAAGCACCTGTCTGCGGCGAGCATCCTGGCCACCCAGGCCATCGTGCGCCAGCGCCCGGACGCGATCATCGTGCAGAGCGAGAGCGCGGAGTACACCTGGGAAGCCCGCGCCGTGCAGAGCCATGCGGTGCGCCTGGCCAACAAGCAGCGCTTCATCTCGCTGGACCTGCTGTACGCCAACCCGCCGGACTCCGAGATCTGCCACTGGATGATGGACAACGGCCTGACGCGGGCGGAATACGACTGGTTCATGCAGGGCGAGCCGCCGGGCCACCAAGTCATGGGCAACGACTACTACGGCCGCAACGAGCGCATCATCAAGCCGGACGGCAGCATGGTCCCGGCCGAGGACGTGGCGGGCTGGTATGCCATCACCCACGAGTACTACGCCCGCTACAAGCGCCCGGTGTTCTACACCGAGACCAACGTGTCCGATCCGGAGGCGGCGCCGTCCTGGCTGTGGAAGCAGTGGGTCAACGTCATGCGGATGCGCAAGGACGGGGTGCCGGTGCTGGGCTTCACCTGGTACAGCCTGATAGACCAGGTGGACTGGGACACCGAGCTGGCCGAGAAGAACGACCGGGTGTTCGGCTGCGGCCTGTATGACCTGGACCGCAAGCCGCGCCCGGTGGAGGCGGACTTCCGCGCCCTGGTACAGGAATTCGGCCGGATCAGCCTGATGCCGCACGGCGAGATGCTGGACCTGACGAGCCGCCCGGCGGCGCTGAAGGTGGAGGTTTGAGCGCTCCCGCCTGGGTGCTGCTGCACTACTTCGGCGGGTCCGCCCTGTCCTGGGGGCCACTGGTCCAAGCCCTGGGCGGGGAGTGCGTTACGCCGGACCTGCGCGGGTTCGGGGCGGCGCCGCCAAGCGGGGCGATGCGGGTCGAGGACTACGCGGACGACGTGGCGGCGCTGCTGCCAGGCGACTGCGTGCTGGTCGGGCACAGCATGGGCGGCAAGGTCGCGCTGGCGCTTGCGGCGCGGCGCCCGCCGGGATTGCGCGGGCTGGTGCTGGTCGCCCCGTCGCCGCCCGGGCCGGAGCCAATGGACGACGCGGCGCGCGAGAAGCTCCGCGCCGCCTGGGGCGACCCGGCGGCGGCGCAGGAGGTGGCGCAGACCATCAGCCGCCACCGCGATGGTCCGGCCCACGACCGCATCGTGGCCGACCACCTGCGGGCATCGCGCGAGGGTTGGATGGCCTGGCTGGACCGCGGCTCGACCGAGGACCTGCGCGGCCTGGCCGGGCAGGTGAACGTGCCGGTGCTGGTCGTGGCCGGGGCAGACGACGCCTCGCTTGGCCCTTCGGCGCAGGAGCGGCACACCCTGCCGTCGCTGCCCGGCGCAAGCATGCGGACCGTGCCGGGCAGCCGCCACCTGGTGCCCTTGGACGCGCCGGCGGAACTGGCCTCGGCGATGCGGAGTTGGGTGTCCGAAGCCGGCCTGCGAACCTAACACAACTGGAGTCGTCCATGCCCGATGTCGTCGTCATCACCGGAGGCAGCGCCGGCATCGGCCGCGCCGCCGCGCAGCAGTTCGCCGCCCGCGGCTGCGCCGTGGGCCTGATCGCCCGCGGACAGGAACGCCTAGACGCTGCCAAGGCGGAGTTGGAAGCGTTGGGCGCCCGCGTCCACGCCGTGTCCGCCGACGTGGCCGACGCAGAGGCCATGGAGCGTGCGGCCGACGCCATCGAGGCGGCGCTTGGCCCCATCACGGTCTGGGTCAACAACGCGATGGCGACGGTGTACTCGCCCATCCGCAGCCTGGACGCGGACGAGATCAAGCGCGTCACGGAGGTCACCTACCTGGGGTCCGTGAACGGCACGCTCACCGCGCTGCGCCGCATGACGAAGCGGGGCACGATCGTGCAGGTCAGCTCGATCCTGTCCTGGCGGGCCATCCCGATCCAGGGCGCCTACTGCGGCGCCAAGTTTGCATTGCGCGGCTTCACCGAGAGCCTGCGCGCCGAGCTGATCCACGAGGGCAGCGCCGTCCACCTCACCATGGTCCACCTGCCCGCCATCAACACACCGCAGTTCGACTGGGCGCGCAACAAGACCGGGCGCCGCGCCAAGGCGCCGGACACGGTGTACCAGCCCGAGATGGCGGCGCGCGCCATCGTGTTCGCCGCCTTCAACCGCCGGCGCGACGTGTTCGTCGGCCAGGCGACGCCGCCCGCCATCGTGGCCGCCCGCTTGGCGCCCTCCCTGGTGGACCAGGCCATGGCGCGCACCGGCTTCGACGCCCAGCTTGGCGAGGCGGCACCGAAGCAGGACGGCAACCTGTTCGCCCCGGTGCCGGGCAACCAGGCGGCACGCGGACGGTTCAGCGCGACGGCGAAGGACACGGACGAGATCTACACAAGCCGTCAGGGCGACGCGCTCGCCGCAGCCGTGCTGCTGCTCGGCGCGGTCGGCATCGGCGCGCTGCTGCGCTTGCCGCTGCGGACGGGACGCCTTGCGCGCTGAAAACGTTCGGACTGTGGGTCAGCAGCCGGTTTCGGCACTGATCAGCGCCACACTGGGTTGAAAGTTGGACTTCCTCTGGGTTCCACACCTGCGCTGATTCACACTCTCTGCCCACGACGGGATCAACAACCTGTTTCTCGCTATGATCTTCGCCCCGTTCGCCGGCCGGCTCATGTATCACTGCCGCATCCTGGAGCACGAGGATCACGACATGATGCGGCCTTTTGTGGTGGTGCCGCCCTGGGTTTCCCACCATGAAGATTGACGGCCTACCAGCGGTGATCGCCAACAACAAGTCGATGAAGTTGAAGAAACCCGCTCCCGGCGTGGTCGTCGAACGGCTCGGCGGATCGAACATAGCCGGAGAGCACCTGCACCGATTTTGAGGAGAAATTGCGGATTGTGGCCGAGGTCGAGCAGCCCGACGCGTCGTTCGCAGCCGTGGCCCGCCGGCACGAGCTGGGTCTATGTGAGGGTAGGTGGCGCCCTGCTTTTATTACGAGCGGGCCTCCGGCGTCGCAGCCGCTGCGGCCTTCCGCATCGCAGCCCAGCCTTCGCTGACGTGTGACTGCTCTGTCGGAAGCGCTCCGATTGAGACGCGTACCATCCACCGTCCGTGCGCCGTCGCAGGGGTGAGATAGGCAAGGCCGGACCGGTTCACCGCTTCGGTCCAAGACAGGGTATGAACGTCCAGCGCGTCGCCGGACAAACCCGGCGGCTCGTGCACGACGCACACGGTTTGCAACGTCACCGGCGACACCACGCGCCAGCTCCGTGTGGCTGCCACTTGCTCAGCCAGCCAGCGCGCGTTCGCCATGTCGCGCCGGAGCCGGGCCTGCAACCCCGCAACACCCTGCTCGCGGATGACGAACCACAGCTTCAGCGCCCGGAACCGCCGACCCAGCGGGATGCCCCAGTCGCGCAGGTTCCGGACTTCCCCGTCGACCGAGGATTGCAGGAAGGATGGGTTCGTCGACATGACGCGCACGAGGTGCTCCGCGTCCCGCACGTAGTAGAGCGAGCAGTCGAAGGGGACGCCGAGCCACTTGTGGGCGTTGATAACGACGCTGTCGGCGTCCTCCACGCCGTGCCAAAGATGGCGGCACTCCGGCAGGATCATCGCAGAACCGGCCATGGCGGCGTCCACGTGCAGCCAGACGTCGTGCCGCCGGGCCACTTCAGCGATGCCCGCAATAGGGTCGATGGCAGTCGTGGCCGTGGTGCCAGTGGTGGCGACGACCGCACAGGGGCGGATGCCGGCAGACTGGTCGGCCGCAATCATGGCCGCCAGTGCATCCGGCCGCATGGCCAGCGCGTCGTCGCAGGGGACCAGGCGAACGTTGTCGCGCCCGAAACCGGCGAGCCGCGCCGCTTTGTCGACGGAGGAGTGGCTCTGCGCCGAGACATAGATCGCCAGCGGCTGCGGTTCCGCCTGCAACCCGCCACGACCCAGCGCATAGCCGGTTGTGCGTTCCCGGGCGGTGATCAGGGCGACGAGCGTGGAGGTAGAGGCGGTGTCCTGGATCACCCCCTTCCAGGCATCGGACAAGCCGACCATGCGGCGCACCCACCCTGTGGTGACCTCCTCGACCTCCGTCAGCGCCGGGGAGGACTGCCACGACAAGCCGAGCACGCCGAGCCCGGTGCTGACCAGGTCGCCGAGAATGCCGGCGGGTTCGGCGTTGGCCGGGAAGTAGCCGAAGAAGCGCGGGTGCTGCCAAAGCGACAGGCCCGACACGACGAGGCGATCGAGGTCGGCCAGCACGTCTTCGAACGGTTCCGGCTGTTCGGGCGGTTCTGCCGGCAGGGCAGCGGCGATGGCCCCGGGTCGAGTGGTGGCCTGGACGGGGCGGTCGGCCATGGTTGCAAGATAGTCAGCCAGCCAGTCGATCACTTGATGGCCATGCTGGCGGAACTCGTCCGGGGTCATGAGCGCGGTTTCAGCAGACTTCCTAGGAGAAAGCCAGACGCCTCGCGCCTAAGCAGATGAACCCTTATGCGTGCCCCACCGCGTCGAAAATCTCCTCCGCCCGCACTCAGGCTGCGCAGTTTGTCGCCCGAAACGCGTTTGCGGTGGCACAAGCTGCGCTGTTCTACACCGGAGCAGGACACCGATCGGCGCCGGTCGCAAACTTTCCGCCAGTGCCGATTAGCCGATAGCGAAAGCCCGGAACACCTTCTTACTCCGCGGCGGCCGTCTCCGCCTGCTTGGTGATCGCGACCGAGGGCACCAGGGTGGCCAGCAACAAGGTTAGCACCGCGGTCAGGAACACCGCCCAGAAGGTGAGGTGGAGCGACTGGCCCAGCGCCGCCCGCACCGCCGCGTCGCCCACTGCGCTCCCAGGGTGGTCCAGCAGCTGCCGGAGCTGGTCGGGGGTGACCGCGGCAGCCCCGTTCACGTGGCGCGCCAGGCTGGCGTTCAGGACGGCGCCCAGCAGCGCGGCGCCCAGGGTGCTGCCGAGGTTGCGCGAGAAGATGTTCGACGCCGTGGCCGAGCCGCGCTCGGCCCAGCCGACGCTGTCCTGGATGATGACGATGGCCGAGGTGCTGAGGAAGCCCATGCCCAGGCCCATGACGACGGACCCAAGGCCCGCCACTACCGGCGACGTCCCGGGACCCAGGACCACGAAGGCCAGCGCGCCCACCGGCAGCAGGGCCGCGCCGAACAGCAGCGTGCTGCGCAGGCCGAAGCGGGCGAAGTTCCTGGCCGCGAGCGTGGCGCCGACCGGCCAGCCCAGCACCATCATGGTCAGCGCGAAGCCGGCCACCAGCGCCGACTGGCTCAGCACGCCCTGGACGTACATGGGCAGGAAGGTCGTGAGCCCGATCACCGCCATGCCGCTCAGCAGCGTCGCGGCGTTGGCCGTCGCCACGGGGCGCCGTGCCCACAGGCCGAACGCCATCATCGGCTCCCGGGCGCGCCGCTCCTGCCACACGAACAGGGCCGCGCTCACCAGGAAGGCGCAGGCGGCACCGAGCGCCGTCGATGTGTCGGAGGTGCCGAGCTGCGTGAGCGCCACCATCAAGGACGCGACCGCCACCGTGAACAGGGCCGCCCCGGCCACGTCCACGCTCCGCTTCTCGGCCGTGACGTCCTCGTGCAGGAAGGCTGTGAAGCTGGCCGCGGCGGCTAGGCCGATCGGCAGGTTGACCCAGAAGATCCAGGACCAGCTGAGGTGCTGGATGATCAGCCCGCCGGCGAGCGGCCCGAGCACGGACGACACGCCCCAGACGCTGGCGAGGTAGCCCTGTATCCTGGCGCGCTCCTGCACCGAGTAGAGGTCGCCGACGACGGTGAGCGCCACCGGCTGGATCGCGCCCGCCCCGACGCCCTGGACCAGGCGGAACGCGATCAGCGAGGGGATGGACCAGGCGAGGCCGCACAGGGCCGAGCCGAGCAGGAACACCGCGATGCCGACGAGCAGCACCGGCTTGCGGCCGTACAGGTCGGCCAGCTTGCCGAACACGACGGTGGTGGCGGTCTGGGTCAGCAGGAAGGACGAGAACACCCAGGAGTAGAGGTGCAGGTCGCCGAGCTGGTCCGCGATCTGGGGCATGGCGGTCGAGACGATGGTCGCCTCGATCGCGATCATGAACATGGCGGCCATGACGGAGGCCAGCACCAGGGGACGGCGCAACTTCGGGACTGAGGACATGCTGGCTAGGTAGACCGTCCCGGGCTGGCCGGGAACCTGCGCCGGCGGGACAGCAGGTAAGCATGTGGTGAGGGAAGGGGGGAGAGCCGGTCCTGCCGCGGTCGTATTCCTGTAAAGGCACGTCATCCAGGTTGTGTGGCTGGACAGCTCCTCTGTGGACCAAGCGCTGCTGCCCCGAGAGACTACGTGGAGCCGGTCTCCGCCCAGGTGCCAGATCGCACACGCCAGGGGGAGCATGCAGAGTTCTGGGGTGCTGAGGCGATTGGGTTAGGGTTCGGGCTTATGGGGCGAGGTTGAGAGCTATGTCCGAACCTGGGTGATGACGATTTGGGGAGGGCGGCGTATCGAGGTGTGTGAAAGCCTGCCTGAACTCCCGAAGAAGCCGATACGCCATATCGAGCAGTAGCACCGTCGTTTCTCTCCGTCAGCCCGACGCGGTTGACGACCCGCTCACGGCCGTCCTGCGGGACGGCGCCCGCCGGCTGCTGGCGCAGGCGGTCGAAGCGGAAGCCGAAGCGTTCCTGGCCACCATGCGGGAGGTGCGGCTGCCGGCCGGGCGCGAGCGCGTGGTCTGGCTATGTCCATGAACTTTGGGTTCTCCCGCGTTTCCCGTGCTGTCGTTTCGGGGTCATGCGGTTTGCAGGACGCGTGCTCGGAGGAGGTCGAAGCCGGCGCGGCCACACATGGCCCGCTTGATGGTCTTGATGCGGTTGATCTGCCCTTCGGCGGGGCTTGTGGTCCAAGGCAGGTCGATTGCCGCCTGCACGGCGGCGAGGTCTCGGCGCATGCTGGCCGCGAAGTTGGCGAGCAGGGTGCCCGCTGCGTCGTCGAGCACGCCAACCAGGCTTTCCTGGCTTTTGTGACGCATCAGCAGGTTCAGCTGCTTCGCCACCTCGATGCTCTCTGCAAGCCCGGGCACCTGCGCCAGGAGGTTGGAGGTGAACGCCCGCCCGGCCTCGGGTAGCGCGTCGGTGTCGGCCATGAGCATGCGTGCGACCTCGCGACTGGACAGAGGTTGCCCGTGCGCCAGGGGCGTGTTGGCCAAACCCGCAGCAGGTTGCGGTTCGGCCTCCCGCCGCCGGCCTGCCCATTGCCGTACGGTGCCTGGCCTGCCGCTGAAGCCGAGCGGGATCAGCTCGCGCCACAGCAGGGCGGCGTTGCGGCAGCCCTCCGCCCAGCGTCGTTCCAGGCGGTCGAGATAGGGAGCGAGGCCGCCCACCCGCGGCGGCTTGCGCCAGAGCGGGGGGCCGCCGGCGCGAAGCCAGCGCCGGATCGTCTTGCGCTCGGCGCCAAGCTGGGCGGCGATGCGCGCGATGGAGGCGCCTGCCGCGCGCAGCCGTGCGGCACCCTCGTAGCGGACCTGCCGCCGGACCAGGGAGGCCTGGCTGCGCTGCGCCGCCGCGCCCGGCCGGGGGCTGTCCGGCGCGGCTGCCGGTGCTGGCCGGGGCGGCGCGCCCTGCTGTTCGCCGGCCTGCTTTGCCGCACGGCGGATAGAGGCATGATGGCGGTCGGTCACGGCGCGGACGGCGTCGCCGAGGTTGCGCAGCAGGTGCCGGCGGTCCGCCACCTGGACGGCATCCGGCGCGCCCTGGCGCACGCCGTCCGCGTAGGCGCCGGCCCTGTCGCGCGCGACGATCTCGACCCCGGGGTGCTGACGAAGCCACCTGGCCAGGGTGTCGGCTTGACGGTCGGGCAGCAGGTCCACGACTTTGTTGCGCTCCAGGTCGACCAGGGCCGTTCCGTAGCGGTGACCCCGGCGCCACGCCCAGCCATCGACGGCGAGGACGCGCGGCGTGGGCGGCGGCTCGCGATCATTGCTGGCCTTGCAGGCCATTCGCAGCAGCGTGTCGGCGCTGACCGGCATCGCCAGCCTTTCGGCCAGGCGCCGGCCGGCCTCGCCGCCGAGCGCATGGGCGAGATGACCCTGCAGGCCGCCCAGCCGCCTGGTCCGGCGCGCGGCTGCAGGCGCAACCCCGGCCAGGCGCTCGGCGAAGGTCTGGCGGGCACAGGAGGGGTTGAGGCAGCGGAACCGCCTTGCCTGGACCTGCAACGCCGCGGGACGGCCTTGCCAGGGCAGGTCGGCAAGCGTGCGCTGGTAGCGGCCGTGCAGGCGCTGGGACACCTGGGCGCAGGCGGGACAAGCGGCCGAGGGCTACGCGGGCTGGATGCGATGACGACGTGATCGGCGGTGGACGCGACCTCTACGACGGCGAGGCCGGCAGGGATCAGGGGCAAGACGCGCGTAGGCAAGGAAGACCTTCAACAAGGGGGAGCGTCCTCCCTACCTGCGCATCCAACCCCGAAACGACAGCACGGGAAGCGCGGGAGAACCCAAACTCGCAGCAGAGCCACAGCCCGACGATGAGCAGCGAGCAGGCCATCAGCAGCACCAGCAACGCAGTCGGGCGGGGGACATGGCGAACTCCGGGGCTGGCGGCCAAATATCGCGATACATTATGTAGCGTAATGGTGGACCGACAGGTTGGCAATGCCTGGCGCGTCCGACATGTGTTGCCGGCACTGGGGTTGGTCGCCTAAGCACGGGTTCATGAACCGTGAGCCGTCGCGCCCTCCACCGGCCGCACAAGCCCGCGCCGCCGGGCGGCCCCGGAGCGATGCGTCGCGTCGGGCCGTGCTGGACGCGGCCTATGCCATCCTCGTCGAGGCGGGGCTGAGCAGCTTCTCCGTCGAGGCAGTGGCCAGCCGTGCGGGCGTCGCCCGCACGACCATCTACCGCTGGTGGCCGACCAAGGGCCTGTTGGCAAACGAGAGCTTCCTGGAAGCGTTCAGGCCGCAGCTCGCCTACGGCCGCACCGGCTCGGCGGCCGCGGACTTCCGAGCGCTGCTATGCTCGCTCACGCAGGCGCTCAGCGGACCAGCCGGCCAAGTTGCCGCGTCCGTCATCGCCCAGGCGCAAAGCGATGGCGAAACCAGGCGGGTCTTCTTGGAAGGGTTCTCGGAGCCACTCCGGCAGGACAGCACGGCCCTGCTGCGCACCGGCGTGGAACGCGGGGAGTTCCGGGCGGACTTGGATGTGGCGCGCGTGCTCGACGCCGCGATCGGGGCGGTTTACCTGCGCCTGCTGCTTGGCCAAACCCTCGACCCAGCGTGGGTCACGCAACTTGCCGGAACGATCTTGGAAGGGTGCTATGCTAGGCACGGGCTAGGCACGGGTAGGCCCAGAATCTGAGCTTATGCAAGCTGGCATAGTCTCAATGAACGCGAAACCTTGCAAGTTGGCCGCTTGACGCAGCATCGTTTGAAAGATCGGCGACACTCACCGGTGTTCATTAAACCAACCCCAGACGTTTCGTTTGGTCTATTTGACGGATGCCGTTGGCGAAATCAGGCAGGCTCTAAGTGTCTGTCCTTCAACATCTTGAAGGATCAGAGTGGTTTACAATCTGACCGGCATTGATCCGACCTGCTGGATGATGCTGATGTGGACTGTTGAGAACCGTGGCCGCTACGACCGGAGCGGG
>JAABUM010003249.1_pt1 | contig 20449 bp, 15 predicted proteins | sample 5559161 | NCBI WGS metagenome assembly JAABUM01 (sample SAMN10711868, study PRJNA513369) | rock metagenome | isolation source: Antarctica rocks | place: Antarctica: Victoria Land, Siegfried Peak nord
ACGGACTTGGACGTGTCGACGGCGATGCGCTTAAACTCCATGGCGGACGGCTCCTCTGTTGGACGCTGTGACAGCTCCAATCTTGGCACATGATGCCGTGGGGGCCGTCCACCCCAACATGGATCGACCGTTGGGCTCGGAAGAAGTTCATAGCGATCTCAGTTATTTGTGCTCGGAGTGGGTGAGGTGCAGATGATAAGAGCTCGCAATTGAAAGGCAAAATGCGCTCGTTCCGACACGATCTACGCTAATTTGAGCCATGAGCGCGTTTTGGACGTTTTGGACGGGTAACCGGAGCAGATTCCCGGGCGAGGTGGTTGCGCTGAGGACGACGGCGTGATTCACAGCCTGTATGTCGCTGCCGGACGCTGCATCGCTGGAGGGGTTTTCGGTTGCCGAGTTGCGCGACGTTGTCGGCGCCCTGGTTGCCGAGGTTGGGGCGCTGCGGAGCGGCGCTGAAGCGCAGCAGGCGACGATCAGCGCGTTGCGCGCTGAGAACCAGGCGTTGCGCGACGAGGTGGCACGGCTGAAAGGGTTGCCGCCCCGACCGCCGTTGCGGCCGTCCGGCATGGAACAAGCAACGCAACCTGGGCCGGCCGACATGGGCGAGACGCGTCCGAAGCCGCCGCGCAGCGTCAAGCGCGACCGGAATGCGGTCACGGCCGAGATCGTGGTCAAGGTGAGCGTGCCGACGGGCTCGCGCTTCAAAGGCTACGAGGACATTTTGGTGCGCGACCTGCATCTTTCGGCTGAGGTGATCCGCTACCGGCGCGAGCGCTGGCTGTTGGCGTCGGGCGAGACCGTGTTGGCGCCTTTGCCGGTAGAGATTGTCGGCGGGTTCGGCCCGGAGCTGCGGCGCTTCGTGCTTGCCTTGCACGCGCAGGGCCAGGTGACAACGGAACGGCTTACGGCCTTGCTGAGCGGGATCGGGGTGGAGATTTCCAAACGCCAGGTCGTGCGCCTACTGGCCGAGCCGCTCGACGGCTTCGTGGCCGAGGACCAGGAGGTGCTGCGCGCCGGCTTGGCGACCGCGCGCTGGGTCACGGTGGACGACACCGCCGCCCGACACGCGCGCAAGGACGGGTTCACCACGCAGATCGGCGATGACCGGTTTACCGTGTTCCGGACCGGCCCGTCGAAGTCGCGCGAAGCGTTCCTGTCGCTGCTGCGGGCTGGACATACCGACTACGTCGTGAACGCGGCGGCGCTGGAGTACATGCGCGGGCACAGCCTGTCAGGCCAGGTGCTCGCGCAGTTGGACGCGCATCCGGCCAAGCGGTTTGCCGACACGTCGGCGTGGGCCGCGCACCTGGCCCGGCTCGGCATCGACACGCTTGCGATCACGCCTGATCCCGTGCAGATCGCCACCGAGGGCGCGCTTTGGGGCGCCGTCTGCCACCACGGCCTGCTGACCGAGGCGGTGATCGTGTCCGACGACGCCGGGCAGTTCCGGGTGGGCACCCACGCGCTGTGCTGGGTGCACGCCGAACGGCTGGTGCATAAGCTCGTGCCGGCGACACCGCAGCAGCGCCGCGCGGTCGAGGTGACGCGCTCGCTGATCTGGTGGTTCTACGCCGACCTGAAGGCCTGGGCGCGTGACCCGTGTCCCCGGCGCGCTGCCGCGCTGCGGGCGCGCTTTGACCGCATCTTCAAGCGCAAAACCGACTACGTCACGCTCGACCGGCTCCTCGCTCGGCTACACCGGCGTAAGCCTGAGCTGCTGCGTGTTCTCGAGCATCCAGAGATCCCGCTGCACACCAACGGCTCGGAGAACGACATCCGGGCCTGCGTGACCAAGCGCAAGATCTCCGGCGGCACCATGAGCACGGCAGGACGCACGGCGCGCGACGTCATGCTCGGCCTCATGAAAACCTGCAGCAAGCTCAAGGTCTCGTTCTTCCGCTACCTCGGCGACCGCCTGCATGTCCCAGGCGCCATCGTCATCCCGCCGCTTCCCAACCTCGTCCGGCAGGCCATCGTCGCGGCCTAAATGCCCGGGAATCTGCCCCGCTTACTTTGGACGGTTCTTAAGTCATTGAAGTTGCTTGAGCCGATCCGTGCACCAACGCCGCACACGAGGTAAGGCACGCTGTGCAGCTGCGAACGACATAGGCGACAAGGGCGTGGTTCAAAAAGCGCCATTTCCAGGAAACACCGGAAATCGATAGAACGCCGATGGTAAAGGGATTTCTCGTTTTGGGTGTTACCCTGATTTGAACCACGCCCCTTCGGCGTAGAACAGCTTGCTTCCCGCGGCGACGATCCGTTCCTTCGTCGGGAGTGCCGGGGGTGCCATGTATACCGACGAGTGAATATACATGATTTGTAGCGGTCTCTAGCGTCCCCGTCCATCACCGATGCAGCAAGGGGAACGGGCCGTGTCCAACGTTATGAGCTTTGAACTCAAGGGGGGCAGTAGCGCTGCTGACGCTGAACCGCCCCGAGAAGCTGAACGCACTCAGCAACGAGCTGCTACGCGCCATCGTGGATGCACTGGACTGGATCGAGCTTGACCCCGCCGTGCGCGCCGTCGTCATCACCGGGTCCGGGCGTGCATTCAGCGCCGGTGCCGACATCGCCGCGTTCCAGCATCACATGCGGGCGGGTCCAGCCGAGGCGGTCGCGTAGACGACCCAATTGATGCCGCGCGCCGTCTGCAGTTGCTCGGCAAAGCGTCCAGGCTCGTTGAGGTCGACGAGGGACCCGCGGAAGACCAGCTCGCCGGCCCGGAAGGCCTGGTCGAGAGCTTCAAGGAACAAACGGCGGAACAGGCTGGACAGCACGCGGACCGGCAGGAAGAAGCCGGGCCGGCAGGCTACCCAGTGTTGGCCATGATTGCGCTTGGATCCTATCATTCGGGGAATGAGCCTTCAGTCATTTTGCGTAACGCCTGAGCGATGGCCGCGAAGCTTTGCTCAGCCGCGCGGCTGGCGTGGCGCGCCCGCAGATGGCCATGTACCAGGCCAGGGTCAACGCGATACGTCGTGGGAACGCCGGCTGCGGACAGCAGGGCAGCGTAGTCCTCCGCATCTTGCCGCAGCGGGTCGATCCCCGCGGCGATGATCGCGGCCGGCGACAACCCGCGCACATCCTGCGTGCAAAGCGGCGCAAACTCGGGGTCGCCCTGCAGGAGGGCCGTTTTGCCCCCGGCATACGCGTCCCTATAGGCGAACGTGTCGCGTGCGCGCAGCATTGGAGCGTCCAGGTTGCGCCTGCCACACCGGTATGGATCACCGCCTAGGCTTGGATAGATCAGTATCTGGCCCCGTGCCGGCGGCTCGTCCAGCCGCTTCAGCCGCAAGCATAGTGCGGCCGCGAGACCACCGCCCGCACTGTCGCCGCCAACAACCACCTGGTGCCCAGAGGCAACAAGGCTGCGGTAGGCAGCCTCGGTGTCGTCCAGCGCCGCCGGGAATGGATGTTCAGGCGCCAACCGGTAATCGAGCGCGACGACGTCTGTCGCCGCGGTAAGGCATAGCTCCGCGCAGATGTCGTCGTGGCTGTCGAGGCCGCCCAGGACATAGCCGCCGCCATGCAGATACAGCAGCACCGAACCGGGCCGTGCCGTTGCGACGCTGTATCGGCGAAGTCGCAGCTCACGGTCCGGACCTCCTGCCTGCAGCGACGTGTCGATAACCGAAATGCTCTCGGGACGCGCCCTGCGGAACGCGGCGCACATCCTGTCGTAGGCCGCCCGGTTCTCGGTGACATCAGCCAGATTGGCGTCGGGTGGATAAAACGATTCGGTCCTGACGATGAACGCACTGACCTCAGGGTCGAGCATCCGCGTCAGCTCAGGGCCACTGACGCCTCGCGGCCTCGGCGCACCGACGCTGCGCCCGGCCTGCTCCGGACGCGGTAGGTCGCCATGCACGTCGCATAGTGCCTGCACGCGGCGGACGACGTCCGGTTGGCCGAGGCAGGCCCGGCCGCGGCGCGTGTCGACATGCAGCAGCATCTGCTCCGCCGTCGCAAGCAACTCGTCGCTGCGCCCGTTATAGAGACGGTGGAACAAATGGAGCCGCTTGTCGTCCCCATCCAGGACCTGCGTGGTTGCGTAGTAGGGGGACAGCCCGGCGATCTCCCTTACATGCACGATGTGGGTCTCGACGGTATAGTAGCTGAACCCGGCGGCAAGATAGGAACCATCCACGCCCAGAAAGCGCAGCAGCGCGTCGGATGCATCGCCGAATACCTGCAAATAGCGGCTCTCGGTCATATGGTTGTTGTAGTCGATCCAATCCGGCCGCACCGTGCCCGCATGGAGCCGCAACGGCTTCGACGTATCTGGCGCCCCCGTGCCGGGCTGGTGCGCTGCCGCATGCAGCCGCTCCTCATGCGTCGCGAGCAACGCGCCAGCGGCATAGTTTTGCAGCTTTAGCGCCTGCATGACGGCGACCAGGCAATCGTCGCGCTTCTGCTCCAGCGCGCGCAGCCCCTGGCCACCGGCCTGCAAATCCGACTGCCTGGCGATCTCGTCGATTAACGCATCGGTAAGCTCCGGCACCTGCATAAGCTTGGTCCATGGCAGTTTCAGCGCTGGCCCGAACTGCTGCATGAAGTGCCGCATGCCGGCCTCGCCCCCCGCGAGCCGGTAGGTCAGGAAGGTGCCCATGAACGCCCAGCGCAGCCCGGCGCCGTAGCGGATGGCGTCGTCCACCTCGGCCGTCGTGGCCACGCCGTCGTGCACCAGCCACAACGCCTCCCGCCACAGCGCCTCCAGCAGCCGGTCGGCGATGAAGCCGTCGATCTCCTTGCGCACGTGCAGCGGCTTCATGCCGAGGCCGGCATAGAAGGCAATCGCCCGGTCCACGGTGGCCGGATCGGTGCGGGCGCCAGCGCACACCTCGACCAGCGGCAGCAGGTACACCGGGTTGAAGGGATGGCCGACCACAAAGCGCCCGGGATGCGCCATCGCGCCCTGCAGCCGGCTCGGCAGCAGGCCGGACGTGGAGGAACAGACCAGGGCGTCCCGGCGGGCATGCGCATCGATCTCGGCCAGCAGCCGCGTCTTGAGCTCCTCACGCTCCGGCGCGCTCTCCTGGATGAGGTCGGCGCCATGCACCGCCTCCATCACCGAGCCGGCGAAGCGCAGCGTCCCGAGTTTCACCCGTGGAGCGAGCGTCAGCTTGCCGTGTGCCCGTTCCGCATTGGCCAGCATCTCGCGCACGCCGCGTTCGGTGTGCGGCGACGGGTCGAAGACGGCCACATCGAGCCCGTTCAGCAGGAAGCGCGCGGCCCACCCGCCGCCGATCACCCCGGCGCCGATGACCGCGCATCGGCGCACCTCGTTCATGCAGCCTGCTCGCCCGCTGCACCTCGCAACTGCAGCTTGCGCCGTACCTCCGCCGGTCCCACGACCCGGACGTTCATCGCCGTCAGGATGGAGGCCGCGCGCTCCACCAGCTCGCCATTCGTCGCGAGGCGCTTGTGCGAAAGATAGATGTTGTCCTCCAGGCCCACGCGGACATTGCCGCCGGCGATCGCCGCCAGCGCCACATAGGGAAGCTGGTTGCGACCGATAGCGAAGGCCGAGAACACGCAGCCCGGTGGCAGGTTGTGCACCATCGCCATCAGCGTGAACGGGTCATCGGGCGCGCCGTAAGGCACGCCCATGCACAACTGGATCATCACCGGGTCGTCGATTAGCCCTTCCTTGATGAGCTGGCGAGCGAGCACGAGGTGGCCGGTGTCGAACACCTCGATCTCCGGACGCACCCCGAGCGCCTGCACCCGACGGGCCATCGCCCGCAGCATGCCCGGGGTGTTGGTCATCACGTAGTCGCCCGCTGCGAAGTTCATCGATCCACAGTCGAGCGTGCAGATCTCCGGCAGCAGCTCGGTGACATGGGCGACGCGCTCCTCCGCACCCGCCAGGTCGGTCAGGGCAGCGTTCAGCGGCAATGGCGCCTCTGTGCCGCCGAGCACGAGGTCGCCGCCCATTCCTGCTGTCAGGTTCAGCACGACGTCGGTATCGGATTCGCGCACCCGCTCGACGACCTCGCGATACAGCGCTATGTCGCGCGATGCAGCGCCGGTCGCCGGGTCGCGCACGTGGATATGGGCCACCGCCGCTCCAGCCTTGGCGGCCTCGATGGCCGATGCCGCGATCTGTTTCGGCGTGATTGGAACCAGATTGCTCTTGCTAACGGTGTCGCCGGCGCCCGTTACAGCGCAGGTGATGAAGACGTCCCAGTTCATCTCAGTCCCCTTATGTCGCTCAACCCGCCGTCTCGACCGTGAGCGGCGCACTCCGAAATCCCGGGGTGTTCGCCAGCAGCTCGCGGGTGTAGTCCGCGCGCGGCGCGTCGAACACCTCCGACGTCGGCCCGAGCTCGACGATCCGGCCGGCGTTCATCACCGCGACACGGTCCGCCACCCCGCGCACCAGCGACAGGTTGTGAGTCACGAACAGCATGCTCAAGCCCGTGCTCTGCCGCAGCCCGACCAGGAGTTCCATGATCGCGGCCTGCACCGAGACGTCCAGCGCTGAGGTTATCTCGTCGCATACCAGCAGCTCAGGCTCGGCCGCCAGCGCACGGGCCACGGCAACCCGCTGGCGCTCACCGCCGCTGAGCTGATCGGGATAGCGCCGTGCCATCGCCGTGCTGAGCGCCACCCGTTCAAGAGCAGCGCCAACCTTTCGGGCGGCCTCGTTGGCGGACAGCCGGAAGAATACCTGCAATGGCCGCGCGACGATCTCGCCGATAGTGCGGCGCGGGTTAAGCGACGCATAGGGGTTTTGAAACACATACTGGATCGCCTGCCGTGCAGCCTGCTTCCTGTCGCGCACCGAGCACGGCAGCGGCTGCCCATGCAGCCTGACCGGCGCGCTGTACCCCGGGTGCAGCCCGGCGATGCAGCGCGCCAGCGTGGTCTTGCCGCTGCCGGACTCGCCGAGCAGAGCCAGGCATTCGCCCTGTTGGATGTCGAGGTCGATGCCGTGCAGCACCTTGGCGGGACCATAGGACGCATCCAGTCCTTGCAGGGCCAGCAGCGCGGACTTGGCGATGAACTCGCCCCGCAGCACGGCCGGGATCGCAAGAGCTTCCGTGACATCAGCATGCCAGCAGTGCACCCGATGTCCGGCCTCGCGCATGATCGCAGGCGGGACATCCCGGCGGCAGATGTCGCTGGCGCGGTCGCAGCGCGGCGCGAAGGCGCAGCCGTCCGGGCGGCTGGAGGGGGAGGGCGCATGACCGGGGATGCCCAAAACGCCGCGGCGTCCAGCGGGATCGGGCACTGCACGCAGCAGGCGTTGCGTGTAGGGATGGCCTGGGGCTTCAAACACCTGTGCGCTGGAGCCGGCCTCGATGATGCGGCCGGAGTACATGACCATCACTCGGTCGGCGAGCCCCGCGACAACCGCAAGGTCATGGCTGACATACAGCGCAGCGCTCCCGTGCAGCGCGCACAGGCTGCGAACGGTGTCGAGGATATGCGCCTGGGTGGTCACGTCGAGGCCGGTCGTCGGCTCGTCCAGGACGATCAGGCGGGGCCGGCACGCGAACGCCATGGCCAGGGCGATACGCTGCTGCTGCCCGCCGGAGAACTGATGCGGGTAACGCCGCAATGTGGCGTCCCCGGCTGGCAGCCGGACCTCTTGCAGCAGCTCGGCTAACCGAGCGGCCCGCTGTCGCGCGTCGAGCCGGGGCATGTGCACCAAGAGCATTTCGGCGATCTGCTCGCCCACGCGCAGCGCCGGGTTGAGCGCCGTGCCAGGGTCCTGCGGGACATACGCCACGGCTGGCCCACGCAATGCCTGCAGCTCCGGCGCGGTCGCGTGCAGCACGTTGATGCCGTCGATCAACACCACGCCGGCGGTGATCGCCGCCCCGTTGCGGCAATGGCCGAGCAGGGCCAGCCCCACCGTCGTCTTGCCCGAGCCAGATTCGCCCACGAGGCCGGCCACCTCGCCTGCCGCGATCTCAAAGCTGATGTTTTCGACGATGTCGAGCGCCGAGCCGGCCAGCCCAACCCGCAGCCCAGCCACCTGCACGGTGGCGCTGGTCATTGCGTCGCGCTGCGGTTGATGCCGATCGATGCCCGGGCGATGCCGTCGGTGAACAGGTTCATGCCCACGGTCAGCAGCCCAATCGTCAGCACCGGCAGCAGCACCGACCATGGCTGGATCGACAGGCCGATCCGGTTCTCGTTGATCATCAAGCCCCAATCGGCCGCGGGGGGCTGGACGCCAAAGCCGATGAACCCGATCGCAGCGATCGCCCCGATGGAATAGGTCAGCCGCAGCCCGAACTCGACCAAGAGGGGCGAGGAGATGTTCGGCAGCACCTCGGCACCCAGGATACGCCAGGCGGGTTCGCCCAGCGCTTTTGCCGACTTGATGAAGTCGCGCTCGACAATCTCCAACGCCACCGCCCGCGTGACCCGTGCCACGCGAGGCGCGTGGCCGAGCCCGACGGTCAGCACGATCAGCCACGGCTGGGGCCCGAGCGTGGCCACCAGCAGCAGCACCAGCACGATCTGCGGGAATGCCAGGGCCACGTCCATCAGGCGCATGAGCACCTCATCGGTCCAGCCCCGCACATAGGCCGCGGTCAGCCCGACTGCGATCCCGGTCGCTAATCCCACGACCGTCGCCGCGAGCGACATCGCCAAAATGGAGCGGCCGCCCCAAAGGAAGCGGCTGAACACGTCGCGGCCCAGACCATCGGTGCCGAAGAGGGCCCGGGCGGTTGGATCGCCATACGGGGCGCCGACGAATGACGTCGCGGAGTGTGGTGCGACGAGTGGGCCCAGCACGGCGATGGCCGCGATGGCCACGACCATCGCCAGGCCAAGCTGGGCGCGTCGATACGACAACGCGCGGCCCAGCAGCCCGGCGTGCCGCATAGGTTTCTCGATGGTGGCTGCGGCACTCACGAATGCGCCGTCCGCAGCCGCGGCGTGAGCAGGATCGTCGCGACGTCGGCCAGCGTGTTCAGCAGCACATAGACCGCGCCGATCAGCAATGCGAGCGTCTGCACCACCGGCAGGTCGCGGTTGGCGACCGCATCGATCAGCGCCTGCCCGATGCCGGGGAAGCGGAACACGAATTCGACGACCACCACGCCGCCGGCGAGCCAGGCGAGCTGCAGCGCGCTTACCTGGATAAACGGCACCATGGCGTTGGGCAGCGCGTGCCGCAGGATCACCCGGGCCGGCGGCATGCCCTTCAGCCGGGCCATCTGCACGTACTCGCTTTCCAGCACCTCGATCATCGAGGCGCGCATGATGCGGGCCATGTAGGGAATGACGGCGATGTCGAGCGTCACCGCCGGCAGGATCACTTGGGCGGCCTGACGCCAGATCGGCACGTCGTCGTCCAGCATCGTCACCGCCGGCAGCACGTGGAACACCTGGGTTGCGAACAGCATCACCAGCAGGATGCCGATGACGAAGTCTGGCAGCGCGGCGAGCACCAGACTGGCCATGGACAGGATGTGATCGACCGCCCGGTCGCGCCGAACCGCGCCGGCGACCCCGATCAAGATGGAGGCCGGGATGGCGATCAGCGCCGCGGCCAGAACCAGGAACGCCGAGTTGCCGACGCGCGCGCGCAGCAGTCCCCATACCGGCTGCTCGGCCGCCAGCGACCGGCCGAAGTCGCCACGCAGGACCCCTCCAATCCAGAGGACATACTGCTGCCACACCGGCGCCGTGAGGTGCAGTTGCTCCCGCAGGGCGGCCAGCCGTTCCGGGGTGGCCTCCTTGCCGAGCATGGCCTGCGCCGCGTCGCCCGGCAGCGCCTGCGTCGTCGCGAACACCAGCAGGGAGACCAGCACCAGCGTGATCAGCCCCAGGCCGAGGCGCCGCAGCAGGACGGGTATCACCGCCGCGCCACCGCCGTTTCAGACAAAGTGCACCGAGGCGAAGTTGTAGTTCCCGAGCGGCGTGCCGGTCTTGGACGGAACGAGGCCGGTAATCTTGGTGGAGTAGGCATCCACCTGGTCGCGGAACCCCCAGATGATATAGCCGCCGGTCTCGTATTCGATCTTCTGCGCATCGTGCAGGATCGCGGTGCGCTTGGCTTTGTCCAGTGTGCGGCGCGCTTCGGCGATGAGGCTGGCATACTTCGGGTCGGCAAAATGCGTCTCGTTGTAGATCGCCCCCGGTAGGGCGCAGTTCGCACTTTGGGCCAAGTAGTCGCGGGTATACCAGAAGTCCTGCGCAAATGGCCATTTCAGGTAGTCGTTGCCATAGAACACGCCGGTGTCGACCTTGCGCAGGTTAATCTTGACCCCAGCGCCGTGGGCCTGCTCGACAAGCACCTGCGCCGCTTCCACCACGCCCGCGGAGATTGCCGCGGTCACCAGCTCGACCTGTAGATCGGCATGGCCCGCCATCCGAAGCAGGGACTTCGCCTGGTCGAGGTCTTGACTCCGCTGCGGCAAATGGGACGCGTAGGCCGGGTCGAAGGGGCTATACAGGTCGTTGGCGACACTGCCGTAGCCAGACAACGCCTGTTCGACCATCTGCTTGCGGTCCACCAGCAGGCGCATCGCCTGCCGCACGCGCACATCTTCGAATGGCGTCTGGTCCACGCGCATGGTGAACGGCAGCCAGGCCCCGGTCTTGGCCACGAGCGTCTTCAGCCCCTGCGCCATGCTGAGCGGCCGGGTCTGGGCGAAAGGCACGTTGTCGATGGCGTGCACCTGCCCGCTCATCAGGGCGTTGATGCGCGCGGTCTCGTCGGGGAAATCGATGATGACCAACTCGTCGACATAGGGCAGGCCGGTGCGCCAGTAGTTCTTGTGCGCCGGGAATACCGTGCGGTCGCCAGGGGTGAACGAGCCGAATTTGAAGGGGCCGGTTCCGACTGGCGCCGCCGGGTCATAGCCTACCGGCACGATCCCATTACCGTATTGGCCGAGCTGGATGTCGAACGCCGCGAAGGGTTGGTTCAACTGGATGGTGAATGTGCGGTCGTCAAGCTTCTTGAAGCCTTGGGGATCGATGTCTGCCAGCGACGACGCCGCGGCAGAGCGTTTAGGGTCGATGAGCCGCTGGATGGACGCGATCACGTCGTCGGCGGTCAACGTCTTACCGTTGTGGAATTCCACACCCGGCCGCAGCCGAACCGTCCAGACGTCCGCGCTGGCATTGCCTGAGATCTCCTCGGCGAGGACCATCTCAAACTCGTAGTTCGCATTGTACTTTGCCAACGGTTCATACAGCGCGAAAACCCGTGCGATATCCGGATTGCTGATGGGGCCATGGGCATCCAGCTTGTCCTTGGCGCCGCCGCCTGCCGAGCCAATCAGCAGTCGGCCGCCCCGCTTCGGAGCAGCGGCTTGGGCGTAGGCGCTGGACTGGGTGCCGATCAAGCCGGCCATGGCTCCTAACGCGATCAGTCCACGCCGCTTCAGCTCCAGGCCTTGTGGGTTCGGTTCAGCATCATGGCTCCGCATGGCCTAAACTCCCTGCTTTGTTATCCCGCGACTTCAAAAGGCTAGCGAAGTTGCGATGCAGCATGCACCAAAATGCGAGAGCGTCAAAAATCCGGGGCACTTTGCCTCGAGTTAGATTGCGAGGTCGCCGAAGCGTCCATGTTGCACTGACGGCCCTGACCTGAAGCACGCAGTGCCCTCGGGAGCGACCAGCGCATGTGCCTGCGCTTTCTTGTGCGGGCGTTGACCAACTATTTGATCGTGCCCTCGGCCCGTGAGGTCGGGATTGGGTTCTAGGTTACGTAGGCGCATTCCGACCGGGTTCATTTAGGGTCGAGATGCTGAAGAAGGACCACGGCGCCAGGCAGCTTGCCACGTTTGTTCTGCAGCAGTTCCGCACCACCCACGGCGAACACGGCGATTGCGGCGAGCAACTCGCGGAGCCGGCCGGGAGCGCTGGTATCGAATGGCAGGACGCAGCCGCCGGTCCGGCGCGCAAGATCGAGGAACAGCTCGGCGTCCCGGCGCGCTGTCCAATCGGCGATGTCGTGGAAGACGAAAAGCCTGATGCCCCGGCGCCCAAGTTCGTCGGCAAGCTTGCGGCCGCGTGTGGGAGATTCCTCGTAGACGTCGCCGATATAGGTAACGACCCGGACGCCGGGCGCCGCGAGCGAGCGTGCGAGGATCGGCAGGAGCTGCGTGTGTCCCGCAATACAGGCGATGGCTGCGGCGCGGTCGCGGAGGGCATTTGGGTCAGTGATGAACTCGGTGAAGGTATGCAGGCGAGAGCCGCCGTGGACGGCAAGGGCGACATCGAGCTCGCCGGGCAGGGCACGCACGAGGGCGTCGGTGACGTCGCGAGCCGTGGCCCAGGCTGGCTCGCGGGACGCGGTGGCGTCGAGGCCGAAGACGAGCCGAGGGCGTCCGGGCACGGCGGCGCCGGCGAGCGTGGCTGGGTTCGCGGCTAGTCGGGCTGCTGGACGGTATGGCAGCGCGGAAATGACGGACGCCGCTGTGCGACGAAGGCGGCTGAGGACAGCGGGAACTGGATGGCTCGGGTCATCAGTGTTGGCGTCAGCGTCCGGCACCAAGACGAAGTTCGGTTTTTCGGCCATGGCTGTCGTGCTCGCGGCTCGGTTTCGATGCTCAGTGTGGGGCATTCTGTTCGTAGCTCACAAGCATGATCGGCGCAGCAGCAGGGCTATCGCATTTGCGTTTTGCTGAACTGGGCAAGGAGGCGTGTGAGGAACGTTTCATTCAAGGCAGCGCGATAGAGCTTGCCTTTCATTGACTCTCTTGATCCCTCGAGCTTTGCAAGGTTGAGGGCCAGGCGTCGCAACAGGGCCATGTTCTGTGGTCCGTGATCCTTGCAGTTGCGGGCCTGATCCTCGTTCATGGTGACGTCGAGCACCCAATGTAGGCCGTTCTCTACACCCCAGTGCGCGCGGGCAACCTCGCCGAACCGGGCTGCGGACAATGCCGTGCTGAGCAGGTAGTAGGCGGTTTCGGTGCTGGTCTGAGTGCCCGTCTCGCGGGTGCGGACAACCTTGCCGATGGCCTTCAAGCCCGGCCAGGCATGCTGATCCTGCAGCCACTCGATGTCGCTTGAAACCAGGCTGGTGCGGGTCTCGATACGGCCATGCTCGCCGTCCACCGTGGTGTGCGAGGCCTCGATCGGGCGTGCGGGGTCGTCGAGAAAGGTGCGCACGTCGTCGTGCAAGCATCCCTGGTTGCCTTTCAGGGCCAGGACGTAGTCGCCCCCCTGGGCCACCACCTTGGCGGCGATGGCGCGCTGGCAGTTGAGGGCGTCGGCGGTCACGATGCGTCCCTTGAGCGACAGCAAATCCAGCAGCTTCGGCACCGCCGTGATCTCGTTGGACTTGCCGTCGACCGCCAGCTGACCCAGCAGCAGCCGCTGGTCCGCCGACCAGGCATGGAGCATGTGCAGCGGGGACTTGCCTGCGGCCCGGTCGAATGAGCGCCGTAGCGTCTTGCCGTCGATCGCCACCACGCCCTGCAAAGTCTCGGCAAAGCGCTGCATGAAGCGGGTGAAGCAGGCCTCGAACGGCACCGGGTCGAGCAGCCGGAAGACGCGGCTGAAGGTGTCATGGCTCGGGATGCCGTGCCGCAAGCGCAGGAACTGTCTCAGGAACGGTGCCTTGAGCTCGCCGAACAGCGCCATGTCTGAACAGTCCTTGCCGCCGGTCAGCATGGTGCAGAGCGCAATCAGCAACAGCTCATGCAGATCGTGGCGGGCATTATCCTGCCGCGGGTCAACCACCTCGGCAAAGCAGGCGACGAACTCTTCCATGGCAGGGCCTCAACGCTGAACGCCGCGCTTAAAGGCCAGCCACGGTTCGGCCAGCAACCCTCGCCCTCAATGGTCATATGCGATAGCCCTGGCGCAGCAGGGCGGTATGTAGCTAAACTCGACATGAAGCTGCGTTTTGTTGGCGGCAGCCGCCGGATCACCGCAGACTTTCTGGTGAGAAAGTGGCTTTGCCTGACTCGTTAATCGGTTCAGCAAGGTTGATTGCCGCTCCGATGCTTCGTTAAATTGTTCGGCTGGGAATATACAATATCTACGGCCGGCCACACTGGGACGGAGGGTCGCCGCGGGACGGCCATGAGCGGCCGATGCATCTAAACACGCCGGATTGTCAGCGCAATCGGGAGCCGTCCGGTGTCGCCAAGCTTCAGAGTGAGGCGCCGATCCAGTGCGCACAATGCCCCAATAAGCAATGCAGCGGCTGAACGGGTTGACGAGTCATTCGGCCTTGCTGAAAAGTTTACCGAAACTGCTGAACGGGTAAGCGAGATCTGACACACAGCACACAATTTTCGAGAAGTTTTCGACGATGTGCAAGCTTGCGATATTGGTGCTTATCACAAGTTGACGGCAGGGGCCAGGTGCTATCCTGCGTCCATGTCAAATATCAAACACCCATCCTCCGCCAACGTGGCCCAAGGCTCTGCGGACCGCAATGCCGAAGGCGCGCACGGTCGCTCCCGGCAGAAGGCCGATCGATACCTCGTCGCCGCCGACGCTCCGTCGACGGTGCGCGCCTACACGACCGACTGGAGGCATTTCTCGCTGTGGTGCGTGGGGCGGGGTGTGGCGCCGATGCCGGCGAGCCCACAGCTGGTTGGCGACTACCTGTCCGACCTGGGCGAGGGCTACACCCGGGCGACACTGCGGCGTAAAGTGGCCGCCATCGCGCCCGCCAACCGGCATGCCGGGCACCGGCTGGATACCGGCGATCCTTCGATCCGCGACGTGCTGCGCGGCATCGGACGTACACATGGCAGCGCCCCCAAGCGCGCCCAGGCGCTGGCGACCGAGGAAGTCAGGAGGCTCGTCGCCACCTGCGCAGATGACCCAACGGGGCTGCGGGACAGTGCTCTGATCCTGATCGCCTTCGCCGGCGCGCTGCGGCGCTCCGAACTCTGCGCGGTCGAGGTGGAGCACATCACCTGGAAGCCGCGCAGCCTGGAGCTGCTGATCCCGCGGTCCAAGACCGACGCCGAGGGGGAGGGAGCACGCATCGGCATCCCACGCGGCAAGGCGGAGGACACCTGCCCCGTCCGCGCCCTTCAGGCCTGGCTGCAGGCCGCCGGCATCGAGCATGGGCCGGTGTTCCGCGCCGTCACCCGGCACGGCACGCCGCGGGCGGCTGCGCTGAGCGGCGAGGCGGTGCGCCTGATCGTGCGCAAGCAGGCGCGGCTGGCCGGCATCAAGGGCTCGCGGCTCGAGCCGGTGTCCCCGCATGGCCTGCGGGCCGGCTTTGTGACCTCAGCCTACCGCGCCAATGTTCCGGACGAGGAGATCATGGGCCACAGCCGGCATAGGAGCCTGACCACGATGCGGAGCTATGTCCGCCGTTCCAAGCTCAGCCATGCCAGCCCGGCCGGCAAGGTCGGGCTCTGAACGGGTTGACGCCGTCGGGTGGAGAGGATGGCTACCCTCGATCAGACAGGCCGACGTGTGGCTTACGCCCATTCGGAATGTGAAGCTCTGCACGCATGGGTGCACGCGAGTTTCACGGAGGCATCAACGACCAGCAACGGCCGGAGCTGGCCGGGAGCTGCCGGTCCGGTTTGGAGTGAGCGCCAAAAGGAAGCGGACATCCGTTGGTGGCACAATCTAGGCGGCGCTGTCGGCCCCGGCAGGATGGGATGCCGATCCACGGATTCGCACCCCGAGTTCGTTGGCGGGAATGCGCAACCCGCAATAGTTGCACAGCGCGCGCGGCCCGCTTTGTTGTCGCGCCTACGGTCGCTTTCGACGTCATGCTGATCCGCTGGCCGAGTCTGCCTCGGCTGCCTTCTCAAGAGCGCCGGCGGCGCGGTCCGGGCCGTAAACGCCGCGCACATCGAAGGTCTTGCCCTTCAGGGCGTTGTAGTTGACCCAGAACTTGGTCAGATGGTCGACGAACATCTTTCCAAGCTGCTCCACCTCGGTGACCTGCTCATACTGGTGCGAGCAGCTGGTCACCGCCAGCAGCCGATCGTTCCGCACCGTGCTCCCCTGCTCGGTCTGATCGCCCTCGATCACGCCGATCAGCCGGACGGTGACGAGTGCGGCTGTCGGGATCGGCTCATCGTGCAGGACCAGAACGTCCAGGGGATCGCCGTCCTGCGCCTTCGTGGAGGGGAAGAACCCGAAATCCAGCGGGAAGCTCATGCCTTCGGGCAACAGGCCGGCGAGGCGGAATAGTCCGCTCTCCTCGTCGTAGTCGAATTTCGAGCGGGCCCCTTTTGGCGTCTCAATCACCACCTGGCAGGTCATGGTCTTGCGGTCGAGCTTATGGGGCAGTTTGACGACGTTCGGCATCGGGCGAAATCTCCTTCGAAGGAGGAACGCATACATGGGCCGGCCGTCCCCGCTGAATGGCGAAAGGCCGCGCGCAAATGGCACGCAGCTTGGTTGCTTAAAGCTCGGAGAAGACCGAAGCCGCTGGGCAGCCTCGGGTCGCGCCCTTGCTCCGCGGCGCTGGCGTGAGTCTCCGACGCGGTTTCCCCGCCCGTTCCGGTCGGCTTGGTCGCGGACCAGAGACTTAGGTCCGTCTTCCAACACTAGGACGCGTTAGGCTGCCAAGAGTGGCCGAGGGCGTACGGACAGTTTCGGCGCGAGCATCGGGCGCAAGCGGACGTTCACGTGCGAGAGCTAATTGCCGGTGCTCGAACTTGCACCTGATCTGCCTGGAGTTGCGGCGTGGCTGAGAGGACGAGCGCGCAACACCCGCACCTGCCGAATGCTGCACGCCGAACGCGAAAGGTGGCAAGCTGAGCTGTCACAGATAGGGCAACCGGTGACCGACGAAACGGTGCAGTTCAGCGCGACGCAGCAGGACGCCGGCGATGCTGCGCCCGGGGCGACGGCGGCCTTCCCGTATGATCGGATGACCGTGGAGCGGTTCCGCGCGGCATTCCCGCGCGCGCGGTGGCGCGACGACCTCCGTGCCTGGTTCGTGCCGGGCACCACGGCGGAACGGCGTCTGACGGCTTGGTCGAGCCGCGAATGGTCGGGCGTGCTGGCCTATGCCGACGAGCGCGGCCGCGACGCCTTCACGTTCGAGCCGATCACGAGCCCCTACCTGGAGGTTGCAGACGACCTTCTGGTCCGGACGCCGTATTCCCGAGCCGGCATCGCAGAGTTGCGGATGGTGCCTTGGGCCCGGTGGGACCCGGCATCAAAGGCGTGGCACGTGCCGTTCCGGTCGTTCGAGGAACTGCGCCGGCGCTGGCCGGACATCGAGGGTGCCGCCCGCCGGGCCGAGCCTGCCGAGCGGCGGAAGCGCGAGGAAAGTCGCAGGGCTTCCCCCGAGCACGAGGACAGGCTGGCCGAGGCCGCCGAACGCCGCCGCAACCGGTATCCCGTGCCGGAGGACGCGCTGCCGCCGCTCGAACGCGTGCTGACGACCCACGCGGGATGCGTGATGTTCGAGGCGATCACCGGCGAGCTCGTGGAACCTCTGATCGCCGCCCGCTTCTACCCCGGTGTGACCGCCGGACCCGCCGCGTTGATTTGGGCGACCCGGCGCAGGCCGACCCACGACGAGTTGGTCCGGGCCTGGCCTGCGCGGAGGGTGCCGGACCCGGCCGAGCTAGCTCGTGGGTGGTGGCAGCCGACCATCGAGGTGTTGCGAGAGGAACGTCGCAGGGTGGCCTCCTTGGAGCGCGCGCGGGCAACGCGTCGGACCGAAGCGCCGTGAATTGCCACTTTTCGAGTGGCGACGGTTGGGCTACGGCGGCCGCTGACCGAAAGCGGTCCAACGGCTTTCGGTGGGAAACACAGGACTGCAGACGTTCGCTCGTGAGGCAACAGAGGCCTGGTCATACCCGTATTCGACGGGCGGCAGAGGGACCACTGCCACCCTAAGCAGTCTGAACCGAACCGCTCCGTGCGGGATTCAGTTGCTCCGTGCCGCCTGCTTTTGGGTATCGGCCCTTACCCGCCACACTGTGTCGCCGACATCGTCGGCGATCATCAGCGCGCCCGCCTTGTCCAACGCTAGGGCGACCGGTCGGCCGCGGGCGTGGCCGTCGTTGTCCAGGAACCCGGTGACGACGTCCTCGGCCATTCCGCTCGGCTTGCCGTTCGCGAAGGGGATGAACACGACCTTGTAGCCATTGAGGACCTGCCGGTTCCAGCTGCCGTGCTCGCCGACAAAGGCGCCGCCGCTATACTTCGCAGGCAGGCCATTGCCGGTGTCGAACACGAGCCCGAGTGCGGCCACGTGCGAACTCAGCGCATAGTCGGGCACGATGGCCTTCGCGACCAGGTCCGGCCGTTCGGGCTTCACGCGCGGATCGACATGCTGGCCGTAGTAGCTGTACGGCCAGCCGTAGAACCCGCCGTCCTTCACCGACGTCATATAGTCGGGGACAAGGTTCGGGCCGAGCTCGTCGCGCTCGTTGATGACGGCCCAAAGAGCGTGGCTTTGCGGCTCCCAGCTCAGGCCGTTCGGGTTCCGCAGGCCATCGGCGAAGATGCGGTGGGCGCCGGTCGCGCGGTCGATCTCCCAAATGGAGGCGCGGTCAAGCTCGGCGCCGATGCCGTTCTCGGTGATGTTGCTGTTCGAGCCGACGCCGGCGTAGAGCTTCGTGCCGTCCTCACTGGCAACCAGGCTCTTGGTCCAGTGATGGTCGATGGGCCCGCCGGGCAGCGGCGTCAGCACGGTGCCCGGCTCGGTGATGCTGGTAGCGCCAGTGGTATAATGGAAGCGTAGGATCGCGTCGGTGTTGGCGACGTAGAGGTCATTGTCGACCAGTGCGACACCGAACGGCGAATACAAATGATCGATGAAAACGGTGCGAAGGTCATACTTGCCGTCGCCATGCGTGTCGCGGAGCAGGGTGATGCGGTTGCTCCCCTTGCTTGATCCGGCCGAGGTGACCCACGACTGGACCCAGTGCATCACGATGTTCTTCGGGCGACTGACCGGGTCGAGGTCGGGACCGCGCGACTCGACCACCAGCACGTCGCCGTTCGGCAGCATGTAAACCGAGCGCGGGTGCTCAAGACCGGTGGCCATCGCCGTGACCTTCAGGCCGTCCGGCACCGTCGGGGCCTCCCCGTCTTTCCAGCCGACCACCTGGGCCAGGTGCATCGGCGGGAGCAGATACTGCTGCGGCTCCGGCAGGACGGGGTTGGGGCCGATCTGCGTCTTGACGTCGAAGTCGTCGGGGGCGGCGGCACCAGTCAAGGCGGCAACCGCAACGCCCGCAAACGCGAGCCGCCGCGTCAGCTTGAAGGGGCCGGCTGTCATTGACGTACTCCTGAGTATGGCATCACCACGCCCTGCCGACGGCCCGCGCTGGTGGCGAGCCAGGCGGTTGCCAGCATAAGCAGGACGGTGACGAATGAGAGTGCAAGGCCGGTCGGCATCACCGAGGTCCAGGCGTCGCGGCTGTGCACCAAGTTGTTGAGGAACGCGATCACGAGCACCAGCAGGCTGCCGAGCACAAGGGTCCAGGCGGGCCGCTGCGCGCGATCGCGGCGATGGGTCAGCCAACTCACGAAGCCCGCGACGGCGGCCACCACGCCGCCGGCCATCCCCGCAGCCAGCAGCCAGGAGGAGAAGTCCGTCCACATGACGTTGGTTGTCTGCACGTAGGCGAGATCCGTGAGCAGCCCGCACGTGAAGCAGGCAATGGGGAAGGAGGCGAATATGGGCAGGATCGACTGTCCGCCGCGCCTTGCCGTGGGATCGGTTGTGTCGCTGTTCATCAACTCTTCCTACTGGCGGAGGGCCGTCCGCGGGCAATGATACTCTAGAATATTATATGGAACCGCACCGTGGGGATCGCTTCAAATTCCCGTACCGGCCTCCCGTGCTTCGACCGGACATGGACTCCAATGTTCTGGAACCCGTTCGGGACACACCTGCAGCACCGGCATGGAATGGAGCTTCCGGTCGAGCCGACCTGAACGAACGGCAGCCTTAGAGGGGTTCCACGCTCAAACCCTCGAAATTTTTGATATCCCCTTCCGTCGTCCCCTTGGACCGATCGCGACGGGTTTCCGACGCGAACTCCCCCGAAGATGACTCTTTTCGGGAATGTCGCCGGGGCCCAATCACGGCAGACAGCGGCTTAGCAGCCGTCAGTAGGCAGCTTGCCAAACATCGTTTTCGGGAAAGTCGCAAAAGTCGGTCGATATGGCCCGTTTATTAGCTGAAATACCGGCCCGAAAGCCCAACCTGGACGGCGTCAAAAATTTCGAGGGTTTGAGCGTGGAACCCCATACTGGTTTTTCATACCCGTAGCCAAGGTGATGTCTTCCAGTGTCAGCTTCATTTTGAGGCGTGCGATCTTTAGGTTTCGTCCAAACAATGCTTGTAAATCGTCAGGCGGAACGTCGTCGGTAGGTATCTGGCGCGGCGCGCGCTTTTTTGGCGGGCTGTCCATAGCAGTGGGCGGCACGCGTTTAGCCCATCCTATTCAGCGCTCTGAGGCTCATTTCGAAAGCTGAGCGCCGGACATGGTTCGGCACTGCGCTTGTTTCATCGCGATTTCGGTCGGAAGATGCTGGGTGTCGGGGTTGGCGAGACGGG
>JAABUM010003250.1_pt1 | contig 20431 bp, 19 predicted proteins | sample 5559161 | NCBI WGS metagenome assembly JAABUM01 (sample SAMN10711868, study PRJNA513369) | rock metagenome | isolation source: Antarctica rocks | place: Antarctica: Victoria Land, Siegfried Peak nord
CACGCCAACTCCCGCACCGCAGAAACCCTCTCCCGGTTCTTGAAGTAGTGCGCCTCGTCCAAAAAAATATAGTCAGCGCCCACCATTTCCCAGGTGAGTCCGGTGTCCTTCCCGGCCTGCTCGGTCAGCGTGGCGAGCCGCTTGTCCTGGTCCTTGATGGCCAACTCGATCTGTTTGGTGTTGGTGACACCGGAACCGGCTCCGCAGCCGTTGAGCTTGGCAGCGAGGGCAGCGGCGCTGGAGTGGTGGAGTAGACCTCGTCGGGCTCGGACGGCCCGCACCACCACGACGTCTTCGACCTCAGTGAGCGAGCTCGCGGCCGTCTTTCATCACGACCTCGACGCGCGTCGGGAACCGCGTGGGGAAGCCGCTGTCGACCCAGGGGCGTGGCGCATCCGGGCAGCCAGGACTTCGCGCTCTCCGCCGATCGGCTCGGAGAGGTCCAAGCTGACTTCGCCGTCGACCAGCAGACCGGCCAGCAGGTAGGGCAGGCTCCAGCGGACGTCATGCGAGGTGGCGGGCCGTTGACGGACGGGCCAGGGGCCTGTGTTGACCGGGTCCACTCCAACCGGGAGGTGGCAGGTCAACGTCGCGACGTCGGAGATCCGGGGGCCACCGCGGCATCGGGTGCTGCACCGCATCGACGAATGGGGTGGATGAACTGGCAGCACGGGATCAGCTTGTGGGCCGCCTCGGGCAACAGCCACGACTCCCCCAGCGCCGCGACCCAGGCGCCCATCCGGAGCGCCGCATGCGAGTAGGGCGCTCAGGCCGAGATGTTTGATGCGCTCCCCCACCCGCCGGAGCGTGTGAGAGCAGACCGCCCGACCGAGGCGACCGCACCAAGCAGTGCTTGAAGCGCACGATGTCGGCGAGCGTTCTCACGTCGTGGTCTCGTCGCCCGCCAGCACCCACGGGAACAGCTTGGCGGTCGAGTGGGCTCCCTGCACAGCCTTGGACCGGTTCGGCTCCGCAAGTTCGGCGAGCAGGCCTTCGGAGAGCCGCACTATGTCCTTGAAGGACTCTGGTGTCTGCCAGCCCGGTTGGAGAGCGAAGAGAAGGTCCTCGGTAGCCGCGTTCCCACTGGCGCCTGGCGCGAAGGGGCATCCGCCGAGGCCGCCCAAGGCGCCGTCGACCATGGTCGCGCCCGACGCCACCGCGGCAAGGGTGTTGGCGACACCCATGCCCCAGGTGTCGTGCCCGTGGTAGACGATTCGGCGAACGGGAGACTCCTGACAGATTCGTTGGACCAAGCTGGCCACCTGTTGCGGCGTGGCCTGCCCGAGCGTGTCACAGAGAACGATGTCGGCGCTGCCAGCAGTCCTTGGGTCGTTCGCGATTGCGACGACGGCGTCAGTCTCCACAAGCCCCTCGAACGGGGATGTGAACGCGGTGGCGATGCAGAGCTGAATCGTCCCGCCGGCCGCCTGGGACGCTGCGATGGCTTCTGGCATGGCGTCGAGGCTGGCGTTCGTGGTGCGGCCGAGATTGGCTTCATTGTGCAGCGACGAGGCGGAGAGGCAGTATTGGAAGTTGACGATCCCCCGGTCTGCGGCACGTCGCACGTGGCCGGGAGTCGCCACCCAGAGCCAGCTCTTCGTGAGTTCTTCGGCAGTAAGGAGGGAGATGACGTCGGGTGTATTAGCCATGGCTGGGACAAGGTCGGCGCGGGCCATGGACCCGATCTCGATGGTGGGCACGCCGAGGGCAAAGAGCCGCCGGATGATCTCGACCTTCCGGTTAGCCGGCAGAGGCTTCCCGGTGAGCTGGAGCCCGTCGCGCAAGGTGACATCGCGCAGGAGCACCTCGTGAACGGCGGTGGGTGAGGCGCTCATGCGACCTCGGTCTGGTCGACGAAGCTGTCGATGTCCGTAGGGCTCATGTCGAGGATGTCCTGAAGCACTTCCCGGGTGTGCTCACCGAGGTCGGGACCGACGCTTCGCAGCGGCTCGGATCGGTCCCCGAGCAGCGGCACCACGCCGGGAAAGGCGACCTGGACGGTGCCAGTGCCGTTGTTGACGAGCATCTTCTGGATCATGTCTCGTGCGGCGAACTGGGCGTCGTTGCAGATGTCCTGCGCGGTATAGATCGGTCCCGCCGGGACTCCGGCCTTGTCGAGGATGCGCAAAACTTCATCTCGGGGCAAGGTGGCGGTCCAGGCGCCAATGGCGGCGTCGAGCTCGTCGCGTCGCAGCCAACGTCCCGCGTTCGTGGCTAGTGTCGGATCCGATCCGAGGTCCGGTTGGCCGATGGCCTCCATGTAGCGCTGGAAGATGGAGTCTCCGTTGCCGGCGATGACCGCGCTGCCGCCGTCGCTGCAGGCATAGGCGTTTGACGGCGCGATGCCCTCCATGCGTCCGCCGACCCGGGCGCGGTGCACTCCGTAGGCCGACAGATCGGGGACGAGGGACTCCATCATCGAGAAGACCGCTTCGTGTAGGGCAACGTCGATGTGGCGCTCCATCGGAGTGATCGGTGGTTGGCCCGTAAGCCGCAGAGCGTTGCGCTGGAAGAGTCCCATCATGACGCCGAAGGCCGCGTAGAGTCCGGCGATAGAGTCGCCGATGGAGACCCCGACGCGGGCCGGAGCTCGGTCTGGCTCGCCCACGAGGTCGCGCAGTCCTCCGAAGGCTTCAGCCACCGCGGCGAAACCCGGGCGGGACGACATCGGCCCTGTCTGGCCGAAGGCCGAGATCCGTGCAACGACGAGCTCGTCGTTCACCCGCGTGAGCTCGTCGGCTCCCAGTCCCCACTTGTCGAGTGTCCCGGGGCGGAAGTTCTCGACGAGTGCGTCGGATTTCGCGCTGAGTCGAAGCACCAGGTCGCGACCTGCGGGCATTCGTAAATCTGCGACGACCGACTTCTTGTTCCGGTTGATGGTGCGGTAGAGCATCGAGGTGTTTCCGGCGTAGAGGCGCCAGTTCCGTAGCTCGTCTCCGGTGCGGGGCCGTTCGATCTTGATGACCTCGGCGCCGAAGTCGGCGAGTAGTCGGGTGGCCGTGGGTGCTGCGATGTAGTTACCGAGCTCGATGACCCGGACCCCGGCCAGGGGTAGGGGCGTAGAGGAAGTTGTGGTCATCGTCTTCCTTTCAGGTGGAGTCACGTCATGAACCGGAAGATCGGGCTGTCGGGTGGGACGCGATGGCTTTTCACGGGTGATTCGTCCATCCGGCGAAGCAGCGCGGCGACGTCTCGGGGGTCTCGCAGCTCGATGCCGACGAGTGCAGGGCCGGTCTCCCGGTTGCTGCGCTTGATGTACTCGAAGAGCGTGATGTCGTCGTCCGGCCCGAGCACCTCGTCGAGGAAGCGCCTCGGCGCGCCGGGTTCCTGGGGGAACTTGACGAGGAAGTAGTGCTTGAGTTGCTCGTAGACGAGAGCTCGTTCCGACGAACTCGGCGTAGCGGCTGACGTCGTTGTTGCCGCCGGACACAACACACACGACTGTGGCTGCGGGCGACAAGTCGAGGGGCGGGTGGAGTGCTTCGGTGGCCAGGGCACCGGCGGGTTCGGCCACGATGCCGTCGGACTGGTACAGCGAGAGCATTTCGACGCAGACTCGGCCCTCGGGGACGGAGATCAAGGTGGGTTGGCCACGTAGGACCGCGGCGAGGGTGTGCCTGCCGACGCGCCGTACGGCAGCTCCGTCAACGAACGGTTCGACCTGGTCGAGGTCGACGGGTCGACCAGCGGCAACGGCCGCGGCCATGCTCGCGGCACCGGAAGGCTCCGCGCCGTAGACACGGGTCTGTGGGGATCGTTCATCCAATAGAACGAGTGTTCCGGCGATGAGTCCTCCGCCTCCAACAGGGACCACTACGGGATCTGCGCTCTTGTCATGGCGTGCGAGCTGTTCGACGATCTCGTGGGCCACCGTGCCCTGGCCGGCGATGGTGCGGGGGTCGGCGATGGTGCGGGGGTCGGCGAAGGCGGAGAGCAGCGTGGCGCCGGTGGCGGATGCGTGCTCGGCCGCTGCCGTCGCTGCGTCGTCGTAGGTGTCTCCGGCGATGATGACCTCGACGTGGACGCCGCCCAGGGCAGCGACGCGGTCTCGCTTCTGCCGTGGTGTGGTCCTGGGTAGGTAGACGCGGGCATGGACGTGGGCTCTGGCGCAGGCGAAGGCAACCCCTTGGGCGTGGTTTCCTGCGCTGGCGCAGGTCACGCCGCGCTTGCGCTCGGACTCGTCCAACAAGGCGACGACGTTGTACGCGCCGCGCCCCTTGTAGGAGCGCACGGGCTGGAGGTTTTCGCGCTTGAGCCAGACGTCGAGGCCGTGCTCGCGAAACAGCCGCGTGCTGTGCTTCAGCGGGGTCGGGTCGATCACGACGACGAGACGAGCGGCCGCCGCCTCGACGTCGTTGGTCCGGACAGGAGTCTCGGTCCCTGCGGTCGTCACCGAGCGTCCTGCTCCACGGGTGTGGGCCGGTAGATCGGTCCTCGGGCGCGGACCTGGTCGAGGATCCCCCCGGTCTCGTACTCGTCCTGCGCGGAGCCGTCTTGCGGTTCGCCGACCTGACCTTCGTACCGCAACCAGCTGCGCGCCTTGGGGCTCATCAGGTACGCGCCGGCGATGACGAACGTCAGCAACGAGAAGGAGGCCGGTTCCGTGGTCCGCAACTGCTCACAGAACGCCTTGGGGTCGTCGAGAGGCGCGCGTTCGACGATCGCGAGGAACTGGGGCAGAAGATCATCGCGTAAGGCGAGCATCTCGTCGATGAACTTGGCCGCAAGCCCCGCCTGGTCGGCGGAGGGAGCACTCGAGTGTTCCGGGATCAGGCACTCGGCGAGGACGTAGATGGTCTCGCGCTGGTTGTCGGAGATGAGTTCCGATTGTGGCGCGGCAGTCATGCTGGCGCGCCCTTGGTCGAGACCATGTGGTCGGCCGAGCGTAAGGCCAACGCCGCCTGGGTCGCGGCCGGGTTCACTCCGCCGCACGTCACCCAGGTCGAGGAGTCGAAGATGTGTACGTTGGCGACGTCGTGCAACCGGCCCCACTCGTCGGTGACGGACGTTCTGGGGTCGCGTCCCATCCTGGCCGTGCCCATCAGATGCCAGCCGGAGGAGCGGATCAGTGGCCCGACGATGGTTTCGGTGGCTCCAGCTGCCATGAAGGACTCAGCTGCCCGGTCGGTGTGCCAGTTGAGGATGGCGCGGGAGTTCTCATCCGCGCGGTACTCGATCTTCGGTGCGGCCAGGCCGCTGGAGTCGGTCATCGTGTCCGAGAGGGTGACCCGGTTACTGTCCATCGGCAGGTCCTCAGCGACGATGCTCCACATCGGTGCGTGTCCCAGCCGCGACGCCAAGGTGTCGTGGAAGCTCTCGTACCACATGGGCTTGGACGATTCGGCCCACGGATAGGACCGTGTGAGACCCAAGGGCCCACCGGTCGGCTGTAGTCCCCACTTCGCTCCGCGAACGAAGCCACGGTTCTGCTCGGTCTCGTAGAACTGCATGCTCTGGATCTGCTGTCCCCAAGCTCCCGATTCCGTGTCGAGGTCCTCCTCGAAGAGTCCGGCGACTGCGGCGAAGGGGTGCATCATCAGGTGAGTTCCAAGCAATCCTGAGGAGTTTCCGAGTCCGTCGGGATGACTCGCGGTGGCGGACAACTGCAGCAGTCGGGGCGTCCCGATCCCGTTGGCGCACATGATCACGTGCGCCGCCTCGACGAGCTGGGTGTTCCCATCCGTGTCGACGTACTCCACGCCTCGGGCGCGGTCGCCTGACATCACGATCCTGGTGACGCGCGCACCGGTGCGCAGGTCGGCACCGTCGGTGATCGCATCGGTCCAGTGGGTGATGTCGGTGGAGGCCTTGGCGCCCTCGGGGCAGCCCTGCATGCAGGTCCCGTGTTGCCGGCACGGGCTGAGGTGGCGGTACTTGCGGGTAGAGATCGCGTTTCCGCCGGCCCACCAGTGCCAACCGAGCTCGTTCATCGTCTTGGCCATCCGACGGCCTGCCTTGCGGATTGGCACCGGGGGGTTCGGGGGCCCCTCTCCGTCGGGGTAGGCGGGGTCGCCGGCGAGGCCGGAGACGCCGAGCTGCCGCTCCGCCTCGACGTACCAGGGCTCCAGCTGCTCGTAGGAGATCGGCCAGTCGTCCGCCACGCCATCGAGGCTCCGGACGCGGAAGTCTGACGGGGTCATCCGGTGCCACTTCGCCGAGTACAGGACGGTCCCACCTCCGACTCCGTTCCACATGAGCGGTGAGATGTCGGACTCGGTGTCGTCGACCGGGTAGTCGACGGGTACTTTGCGGACGTTCGGGTCACGGGCCCAGTAGCGATCCGCAGTGACTTCGAAATCCGGGTAGTCCGCGCGGGCCATGGAGTAGTCGGGCCAGTCGCCCTGCTCAAGGCAGACGACCGACCAGCCGGCGCGGGCCAACGTCGCAGCGGTGAGACCGCCGGACAGTCCGGCGCCCACGATGACGGCGTCGACCTGGGTGGTGCTCGACATGAGGGTTTCCCGTCTTGGTCCCTTTCGCGGGGCCGGGTCGCAGTTACGTGGAGCGAGTGCGTGGAGGTGTGGCGCGTTCAGGAGATGGCGAGTGGGCGCAGCATCGACCCGGTCGCCCCGACGACCTTGAGCGGCAGGGCCAGGAACAGGAAGCGGCCAACTTTCGCGTGGGAAAGGTCCTCGAGGTACATGTTCTCGAAGATGTGGATGGCGGCCCGGATGAGAAGGACCTCGTGCACGGGGTGGGGGTGTCCGGGCTCGATGGACGGCATGACCTCGCACGCCTCGGTGTCGGTTCCCACGCCGCGGACGTTGTGTTCGACGCAGTACTCGGCGACGGCGCGGGTGATGCCGGCGCCGACTGTCTGGGCGAGCTTGTCCTTGTCCGGCCAGGCGGACATCTGGCCGGTTCGGACGAGGACGACGTCGCCCTCACGGACCTCCAGCTCTTGGGCGTCGAGTGCGCCCTGGAACTCCTCGAGGGTGATTGGGTGAGACTGGTCGAGCCGTTCGACGCCGAGGTAGGCGGCGACGTCGACCATCAGCCCACGCGTGATGAACGGCGACATCGAGGCTGCGTCGCCGACCGTGGGTCCGAAGTCAGACAGGTGGTCGGTGGTGTTGCCGTTGTGCCAGGAGTCGTCCTCGATGGTGATGTGGCCGAGGGCGTCGACGTGCGATCCGCTGTGGTTTGTTCCCATCATCAGCTCGGAGATCAGGCCGACCTTGACCTGGTTGTTCTCGCCGTTGAGCCATTCTTGGTCACCGCCGACCCGGATTCCGTTCGGTGTCCGGTATGTCATCACCTGAAACGGAGGGTGGCCGGCCCAGATCGGCATCCCTGGCCAGCGGCCCGGGTCGAGGTCGTATACGTCGCCTGCCGTCGGCATGGCGAGCAGGTCGAGCACGGACGGATCGTGGCTGACGCCACCGGGTGTCACGGTCATGGGGTGCCTCCTATGCACAGGGTGATGACCTTTTGGTTGGACATCTCACGCATCGCATGACCCGGACCTTCCTTGCCGTAGCCGCTGAGCTTGACGCCGCCGTACGGCATGTTGTCGGGTCGGAAGTTGGAGCTGTCATTGATGTGGACGCCGCCGACGTCGAGCCGTTTGGCGACCTCGATGGCGGTGCTGATCGACTCGGTGAAAACGCCTGCCATCAGCCCGTAGGGGACAGCGTTGGCCACGGTGATGGCGTCGTCGAGGTCGGTGAAGCGGTAGATGGCCGCGACTGGCCCGAAGACCTCCTCGTGTCCGATCCGGGCTCGGGGCGCGGGGGCGTCGACGATGGTGGGCTGGAGCCCCCATTCGTCGACCAGGCCGCCGGTGCTCAGGGTCGCTCCGTTTCTGACTGCGTCCTCGACGATGCCGAGAATGCGGTCGCGTTCACGGACCGACACGACCGATCCGACGGCCGTTGCGGGGTCGTCCGGGGCGCCTCGTCGCAGGGCCTCCACTGCCTTGACCAGCTGGGCGACGAAGTCGTCGGCGATCGAGTCGTGGACGAGGATCCGTTGCACCGAGATGCACGACTGACCGCTGCCACTGGTCGTACCGATGGCACACACCGCTGCCGCTCTGGCGACATCTGCGTCCGCAGCCACGATGGTTGCCGCGTTGGACCCGAGCTCGAGGACGCAACGTTTGAGCCCTCGGGCTGCGGACTCGGCGATCTTGGCGCCGATGGTGCTGCTGCCGGTAAACGACACGAGGCGCACATGACGGTGGGTCACCAGAGCGTCCCCGGTGTCAGGTCCGCCGTTCAGGACGCTGATCGCCTCGGCTGGCCAGCCAGCCTCGATGACGGCGCCAGCGAGGGCGACGGTGGTGAAGGGTGTTCGGTCGCTCGGCTTGACCAGCACCGGGCAACCGGCCCCGATCGCGGAGGCAACCTTGTGGACGGCGAGCAGCAGCGGGAAGTTGAACCCGCAGATGGCGGCCACCACCCCGATCGGCTCCCAGATGGTGAAGCCAAGTCGCCCTGCCCCCACCGGTACGGCGTCGAGTGGTTCCTCTGACCCGACTAGGTTGACGACGGCGTCCGCCGCGGCACGCAGGGTCGCGGCGCACCGGTCCACTTCGCCGAGGCTGTCGCGCAGGGACTTGCCGACCTCCCAGCAGATTGACAGCCCGAGGTCGGCCCGGTCTTGCTCCAGCAGCACTGCCGTCTCTCGCAGGATCTGGGAACGTTGGAGGCGGGTGAGCGCCCGCGTGGCCGGTAGCGCGTTGAAGGCAGCCTGAGCTGCTTCGTCGACGAGGTTGGGTGACGCGGTCGCGAAGGTGCGGACGTGGCCCGGTCTTCCGGGACTGTCGAGGCGGGCAACGTCGTCTCCGGCGTGCGGGCGACCCGCGATGACGAGCGGGAGGACAGGGCCGGTCGTGTCGATCAAGTCTGCCGCAGTCGTGCTGGCTGAAGTCGTCATCTCTCAGACCCCCAGGTAGGCGGCGCGGATGTGCGCATTGTTGGCCAGATCGGAGGCCGGTCCGCTGATCGTGATGCGTCCCGACTCCAACAGGGAGGCGGTGTCGGCCAGGCCGAGGGTTTGGGCCGCGTTCTGCTCGACCATCAGCACCGAGACGCCGTTGCAACTGATGCGGCGAACCGCTTCGAAGACGGCCGCGACCACCTTGGGCGCGAGGCCGCTGGACGGCTCATCGAGGAGCAGCATCCGCGGGCGTAGTCGCAGGCACATCGCCATAGACAGCATCTGGCGCTGTCCACCGGAGAGCTTGTCGGCCCGCCGGTTGACGATCGGTGCGAGCTCGGGAAACAGCTCCATCGACTCCTCGAGATCACCCGTGCCGCGCAAGTTCAACGACTCGCGCACGCTAAGGCTGGTGAAGATCGGGTGGTTCTGCGGGGCGAGGATCAGGCCGCTCTTCACGACGCCCACGGTCTTGCGGGGCAGTTCGGCTCCCGCGAAAGTCACCGTCCCTGACTCGATGCCGATCTGGCGGGTCAAGGCTCTCATCAATGTGGACTTGCCGGCCCCATTCGGTCCCAAGAGGGCGTGGACCTTGCCCTCGGCGACCTCCAGGTTGACAACGTCGAGCTTGCGGCCCGAGTCGACGTTCACGACCAGCGAGCGGATCTGGAGAAGACTCATCACGCCACCTCGTCAATGCCGAGGTAGGCCTCGATGACACGGGGGTCATCCGAGATCTGTTCGGGGGTGCCGCTCGCGATCACCGTGCCGACGTCCAGGACGCTCACCTCGTCACAGAACGTCATCAGGAACGAGAGTTTGTGCTCAACCAGGCCGACGGTGAAGCCATACTGCTGATGGGCCTCGGTGAGCAGCTGAGCGAACGCTCGGGTCTCGGCATCATCGAGTCCGGCGGTCGGCTCGTCGAGCAGAATGACGCGGGGCACGTGAGCCAAGCAGCCCGCGAGAGCCACCCGTCGGCGCTGCAGCGAGTTGAGCGACTCGCACGGCTGGTGCGCGGCGTCTATGAGCCCAGTTGCCTCCAGTGCGGCGCGTGCCCGGGCGCGCGTCGTGGCGCGCGGCCGGCCGGACTGCTCGGCGGCGAACTGCACCTGCTCGACGACGGTCCATCCGGCCATCACCCGCGGTGTCTGAAAGGTCCGCAGCATCCCGCTTCGGACGATCCGGTCGGGTCGTCGACCGGTGACGTCTTCTCCGTCGAGGCGAACGTGCCCGTCGACGTCGCGGATCACGCCGGTCAGGACGTTGAAGAACGTGCTCTTACCGGCTCCGTTGGGTCCGATCACGCCGTGCTTTCGGCCGGCCGCCATGGTTAGGCTGACGTCGTCGAGCACCCGGAACGAGCCGAGGCTGCAGCCGACCGCGCGAACTTCGAGCTCGGCGCCGTCGACGGATTCGAACGAGAGGGCGTTCACGAGGTCCCCTCTGAGGTCGTGCTCCGGCCGCGCGAGCGGACGATGCGTCGCCAGAGCGCCGCGATCGTGGGCAGGAGACCCTTGGGCAGGGCGAAGGCGATGAAGACGAAGAAAAGCCCGGTGAACAGCAGTTGCGTCTGGTCGCCGAAGCGGAGCCATTCCGGGATGTAGGTCAGCGCGAAGGCGCCCACCACTGCTCCGGGCAGAGAACGTGACCCGCCGAGGAACACCATCGCGAGAATCAATACTGAGGCGTTAATATTGTACGTCGTCGGTGCGGCCGCTCCCAGGTAGCTGGCTTGGACGGCGCCGACAAAGCCGGCCATCAGGCTGCCGACCACGAACGCAGCCATCCGCCAGCGGGTCACCCCTGCGCCGAGGGCAGCAGCGAGGGTGTCGTCCTCCCCGACAGCCGTAATCGCGCGCCCGACGCGGTTGCGGCCAATGGCGAGGCCGACGGTGACGAAGCAGACCGCGACGGCGACAAGGAGCAGCAGTGAGTACCCGGTGTAGCCACCGCCGAAACTGAAGTCGAACAGCCCGACGCCTGTCACTGTGCTCAGGCGCGGGATACCGATGATCCCGTTCAGCCCGCCGGTAACCGACTGCCACGCCCCGGTCACGATCGTGAAGGTCTGAGAGAAGGCCAACGTAGCGATGACGAAGTAGAAACCCTGCAGACGAAGCGCGAGAAACCCGACGACGGCTCCGACGACCGCGGCCGCGACGGCCCCCATGAGGAGAGTGAGCAGGAGGTTCAACTGCGAGTGGACTGCAATGTAGGCCGACACATAGCCGCCGACACCAGCCAAGCTCGCCTGCGCCAAACTGAGCCGCCCGGCCCGCAAGGTCAGCAGCAGCCCCAATGCCAGAACCGTGTTGACCAGGGCGTTGGCAAAGATCAGATGATCGTATCCCGGAGACAGGAGCCACCACATCGCGTAGCCGAGGAGCAGTAGGAGCACCGCCTGGACGACGACTCCTCGTCCGCCCCAGGAACTACCGAACGGGTCTTTGCCCGGGGATGCGGGTGCAGGGTCCCGGAGCTCGGGTCGGGACTCGGTGAAATTCCCGCTCATGCGACACGCACCTTCTGCCCGAACAGACCCTGCGGCCTAACCACGAGGACCAGGATCAGCAGCAGGAAGGGCATCGCGGGCGCCAGCGCCTGAGAGATGTACGCCTCGCCCAAGGAGACGACGATGCCGGTCAAGATGCCGGCGATCGTCGAGCCCACCATGCTCCCCATGCCTCCAACGATCACGATGGCGAAGCCGATGAGCAGTGCGGGGTTGTCCATCGTCGGGCTCACTTGCCACGAAGGCGCCAGCAGGCAGGCGGCCGCGGCGCTCAGAGCAGTGGCCGCCCCGAAGGTGATCGCGTAGACCGGCCGGTGGGAGATACCGAGCAGCGCTGCCCTGCCCGGGTCGTCCGCGACGGCGCGCATGGTCCGGCCCAGGGAAGACCTGGTGACCAGCACGGCGACTACGGCCAGCAGAAGCAGCGCCAAAGCGAAAGCGAACAACCGCTCCTTGGCGATGACGCCGCCAGAGAACGACACGTTGCCACTGACGCCGGAGTTCAGCGTCTTGTTGTCCGAGCCGAAGTGCGAGATGAGCAGGCCCCGGCCCGCGAGCAATAGCCCGAGCCCGAGGAGCACGGTACGCTCCTCGGACTTGCGCAGTAAGTTGAACGCGCCGAGCTCGAGCAGCGTGCCGAGCACGAATAACACGACCATCGAGGCAAGCAGGGAGACGAAGAACGACTGACCAAGGTCGGACTGGACCACGTAGGCAACGTAGGCGCCGAGCATGAACAGCATCCCGTAGGCGAAGTTCACGATCCGCATGACGCCGAACATGGTGGTCAAGCCCAACGCCATGACGGCGTACAGGCCACCGAGGAGCACGCCGTTGGCGAGCTGCGAGATCAGCCCGACCACGGTCAGCCGACCAAGGACTTCAGGTCGGACATCGACGGGATGGTCACCTTGTCGGCAGCCTGGGTGTAGCCGTCCCACGACTCGGGCATCCAGCCCTGGGCGCCCTGGTAGGCGGTCTGCTGCACCGGCTCCAGCGGCGCCTCGGAGAGGAAGTCGGTCGTGACCGGCTTGAACTTCGACATCCAGACGGGCGTCTGCAAGAAGACGCCCTTCTCCTTCGTGCCAACGGCGCCCTTGGCTTGCACGAGCCACTTGTTGGCGCCGTTAGAGATCGCCTGCGGGAGCGCCTCGACCACGTCGCGGGGATCGGTGGAATTTGCTGCATCCATGGCGGCCAGGACCATGCGGGTGGAGTCGTAGCCCTGCCAGAACCAGTTGGTCGTGTAGAGTTTCTCGTCCTTATAGAGCTTCTCGGCCAGGGCGGCGATGTCGGAGTTCCAGTGGCTGTAGGGGTACTCGGCCAGGTAGTAGCAGCGGTCGATGAAGGACTTGCCGGTCTTGGCGTAGGAGTTGGGGTCCCAGGCGCCTTCGGTCAGGATCGGCTGGGAGTCGAACCCGAGCTGAGTGGCCTGCGCTGCGATCGTGGTTCCGGGGCCGTCGCCAATAATGATATAGAGCCCGTCGGGATTCTTCGACTTCCAGCCGCTGATCCGGCCGGAGAAGTCGGTGTCGGTGACCTGCATGTAGTCACGGGCCACGATCTCGCCGCCCAGTTCGGTGAACGCCTTGGCGAATGTGGTCTGGTACGAGTTGCCCCAAGAGTTCTTCAGCTCGATGGTCGCCATGCGCCGCAGACCGAGCTCGCTGTAGGCGAACTGTGCGCGGAGGCCGCCGGTGGCGTAAGTGAGGGCGTCCTCGAAGAACCTCAGCTTGTTCGGCATCATCGCCGGCAGCCCGTTGATGCAGGCCGTGACCAGGGTGTTGGCCTGCTCGTTGATGCCGAGCACGGCGACGGGTGCCTCCTCTGAGACCAGGCCGCCCACATAGCGGCCTCCCTGCGACAGCAGCTTCTGCACCGACGCGAGCGCTGGAGCAGCGGCGTAGCCCTCGTCGATGACCGGGGCCTCGACCTTGATCTTCTTGCCCTTGATCGTCAGACCACCGGCTTCGTTGACCTCGTCGCAGGCGTACCGCATGGCAGCCGCCCACGGCTTGGTGATGATCGTGAACGCCCCCGAGAGCGGCAGGCAGGCGCCGAAGCTCAGGGTGCTGCCATTGACGCCCGCCAATGGGTTCGAGGCTCCGCCGGTCTTGCCCCCCGTCGACGTGCGCGAGCAGCTGGCCATGGCGACGGCTGCGGCTGCCATCCCGGTGCCTGCAAGAAACGTACGGCGGCTGAGTGGGCGCCGAGAGGCTTCGGGTCTGGTCATCAGGACTCCTGCTGGAATTGGCGGACGCAGTTATTGGATACGAACTGCTCAAAGATAACCTGACGGTGCGCCGATCTGTCAACCCCGCCGAGCACCTAGCGTATACATTACGCGCGTTAGGGATATCCATTTGACCAGGTCAGGACGCTCGCCACGGGCGCCCGGCGCGTGGCCGGTCCAAGGTCGGCGGGTGGCCTCGTGCCCCGGGTAGGAGTTGGCGGCCTGGGCTTGGACTTGGGGTTGACGCCCAGGTCTCGGTAGCGCACGGGCTGGTGCCCGACGGCGAGCTCGAGCACGCGGTAGAAGACCATCCCCCGCTGCGGGATCCTCGCCGGTTGAAGCGGAACGCGAACTCGTTGAGGTAGCTCTGTAGGTGACCGTCGTCGACGCGCCCTTGATGGGTGCCGAGCAGCCATCGCTGCGCCAGCGAGGCGACGCGATGTACGCCGGGTAGCAGTGCTCCGACGTCCTCGCCACGGGCGCGCGCGGCTCGATGGCTGCGTGCCTCGCGGTGGTAGCCGAGCTTGTCGGTCCCGGCGTAACCCTCCCAGCCGTCGGTGATGACTGTCGCCCCTGGCTCGACGTTCTCGGTGATGAAGGGGTGCAACGAGGCAGCGGACCCGTCGCGCAGGATCGTCATCCGGCACCGGCCGTACCCGCGCGGCTCGATGACCTCGACGGCCACGCCGACCAGGGCTTTCTTGCCCTTCGCCCGCCCGCCGGCCAGTCCCGGTTCCTCGCCACCGATGTAGGTCTCATCCACTCCACGGTGCGGGTCAGCCGCTCCCGACCCGGACGCACCAGCACCGACCGCAACCGGTGCAGCATCGCCCAAGCCGTCTGGTACGAGCCCATCTCCAGCGGCCGCTGCAGGCTCAACGCCGAAACCCCGTCCTTCTGCGCGGCGAACATCCAGCAGGCCGTGAACCACACCGTCAACGGGCTGCGTCGACGGTCAAACAGCGTCCCTGCCGTCGCCGAGGTCCGCGACCCGCAGCTGGCGCACTTGTAGCGACCGTCAGCGACGGCCCACCCCCCGGGATGCCCGCACTCCGGGCACACGAAACCATCGGGCCAGCGCAACCAATCCAGGTAGTCCAAGCAGTCGGCATCGCTCGAACCAGGACTGGAACTCCCCCGTGGACCGGGGATAGTGCCGGCCCACCTGCGGTGTCCACAGCGCGACCACCCCCTCAGGATAGTCCGGTCAGATGGATATCCCTTAACGCGCGTAATGGTCTAGCCGTGAGCGCCGTATGAGCTTGTCTCGTGTACGCAGTCTAGTACGAGGCTGGAGCGGATCAAGCTGGCCAGCTCCACTCTGTGTACACATAGAGCGGCGCGTGGGAGTGGCGATCAACGCCCGAACGCTCCCTGGCTCGGCTATGGTGCAGTGGCCGAGGCCGATCCAGACCACCCGCCGAAGGAGAGAAGTGACCGCGAACGGGGCCGTTGCTTCACGCGTCTACGACGATCTGAGAGCGCGTATCGTGCGCTGGGAAATCGCGCCTGGCGAGACGCTGCGAGAGTCGGACATCGCGATGGAGCTCGACGTGAGCCGCACTCCGGTGCGCGAGGCACTGGCGCGGCTGCGGGCCGAGGGGCTCGTCGCCGCCAAGGGGCGCAGAGGCAGTGAGGTGCCAGTCTGGACGCGTCAGGAGCTCGACGACTCGTATCGAGTGCGTGCCAACCTCGAGGCGTGGGCCGCGCGGCTGGCGACCGAACGCCGCGACAACCTCGACCTTCCGCGTCTGCACAGCTTGGCCGACGAGATGACCCAGCGCTCACAGGAAGCGGACGTGGATCTGGACCGCATCGCTGAGCTCAACATCGAGTTTCACCAGCTGATCAGCACAGGGGCGGGCAGCTCTAGACTCGTACAGATGCTGTCGCGGGTCGTGCACATGCCGCTGCTTTACAAGGTGTTCCACACCTTCACTCCGGCCCAGGTCACGATGACCTTGCTGGAACACCACACGATCTTGATGGCGATCGATGCTGGAGATGTCGAGTGGGCAGAGGCGATCACCAAGGCTCACATCCTTGCCGCGCTGTCCTCACTGATGAGCGCAAACGAGATCTTCGAGCCTGGTCCTTCCCGGTAGAAACCTGTTCATTGTCCCTGTTCCGCTTTGCCCCACTGCAATCGCTAGTTCACGTCGAGCGGTGGCCCGCGTGCTGGCGCAGCTGCTGACTCCCGAACGCGTTCTACTGCTGACCGTCCGGCTAGGTGGCTGGTGTTGAACAGCTGGGTCTGCCCTCGGTTTGGGTGACTGCGGCGGTCTCACCCTGAGGGAGCGCCCGGGTGAGCCGCCTGGCGGTTTGAGTCGCGATTGATCGTGGAGAGCTGATCTGTGCTGGCTCGTGGTGACGCCTTCCGGCTGCTGGTTCAGGGGCTTAGGCTCGCTGTGCTGCTCAGTAAGCCGCTGCTGACCATCCGGGACCGGGTGTGCTGGCCACTGCGAGCACACTGATGCGTGCGGGTTGACTGCGGCGGCGAGTAGAGCGAAGTCGGCGGCGATCTTGGTCTTGCCGCGGACCCGGGCGCGGCGTCCCCCGTGGTGTCGGCGCATCAGGTGCCCGATCTTGCGTTCCACCTTGGGTCGGGTGGCGCGGTAGCACGCGACCCAGTCCGGGTCGCGTTGCCGGGCCCGGGCCTCGGTGAACTGTTGCTCGTAGATCCCGACCCGGTTGCTGCGCCCCATGGTGGCCTTGGTGCACTGCTCGCGCAACGGACAGCCGGTGCAGGCGGCACCGAAGCGGCCGGCCCCGTCGGCGCCGCGCCGGATCGGCGCGGTCTTACCGGCCGGACAGGTCACCGTGTCGGCTTCGAGGTCGATGTCGAAACGGTCCTTGGCGAACAACCCGCCGGCCGCGACCGAGTTCTGGGTCTTGCGCATCGACTCGATCCCAGCCTGCCCCAACAGGTCGTGGAACGGCCCCGTCCCGTAGGCGTTGTCGCCGAACACCGCCGCGGTGCACTCGCCGTCTGCGCCCTCGCCGGTGACCTGGACATCAGCTTGATCTGTCTCAGTCTCGGCCGAGGCCCCGGCGGGGCTCTTCTCAACGCCGCGGCGTGGAACGACCACGCCAACGGGATCCTCTCCCGCTGCCACCGCGACACCCAACCGGTCACCGTACTGTTCTGTGACCTCGACGAGTTCAAAACGGTCAACGACACCCACGGCCACCTTGTTGGCGACCAGGTCCTCGTCGCCGTGACGGACTGCCTTCGTCGCGAACTACGCGGCCACGACGGGCTCGGCCGTTACGGGGGCGAGGAGTTCGTCATCATCCTCGACCGCCTCGACATGGACGCCGCGCAGCAGGTGGCCGACCGCCTACGCGCTGCCATGAGCTCCCTGCACGTCGTGGACGGCCTGCAGGTCACCATGTCCATCGGCCTTGCACACCACCAACCCGAGCACGGATGGTCCGACCTGAACCAGCTGATGGCTCGCACCGACGCCGCCCTCTACCATGCGAAGTCTTCCGGCCGCGACCGCGTCCAAACAGAGTGACCAGCCGACTTTTGCGGCATCCCTGTTCGCCGGCGGGGTGATCAGCCGGCGAAGACGAGATCGCCGCGCGGTTGGGCTGGTGACAGCACTCTTACCGGCTTGTTTCCCGTGGGTTCACCCGAACTGACGCCGCCACCGCCAGTTGTGGTGTGGTCTAGCGGTGCTGGCCGCCCCGGCCCCGGTCGGGTTTCTTCCCGCCCTGGCCTCGATCCGCCCGGGTAGTGCTGGTGGCGGCGGTGTCCACGATTTGGCGGATCGTTTTGGTGCGTCGCCCGGCCATCACGTCGCGGACGTTGCGTTCCGCGTCGGTCAGTCCATCCGGTGCCGGTGCTGCGGGCGGTGGTGTCGCAGCCGCGGTCACGACCGCATCCATCCGACCGGCGTACGCCAGGACCCTTTCCGCGGCCTGGGCGGCTGCTTGGGTTTCCCAGGCCGCGGCGTGGTGGCTGCGTTGCGCGGCGGCGACCGCTTGGGCGGTGCGGGCCAGGGCGTGGAACACCGCGACCCAGCCGGCGTGCTGCGCTTTGCCGGTGGCGGCGCCCAGCAGCGCCGCGCTGGTCAGACTCATCCTCGGGGCCGCCCTGGCGGGGATCACCTCCCCCGTCCTCGGGCCGCTGCGGGGGTCTTGGGCGCAGCGTGCCATCCGCCGGGCCGCCGACCCGATTGCACCACCGGAGGGGCCGTGGGCCCGCAACGCCGCCGCCGCGAGAACCCCGGCTGCTTGCCGGGCGGCTTCCCGCGCCGCGTCCGGGTCGTCGCCACCCAGTCCGGCGGCGTACGCGCCGAGGCTGTTGATGTCCGCGACAGCTGCCGCGAAGTCGGGGTCCGCGTTCTCTGGGCGCTTGCTCACTCCGTCGGCTGCGCCACGGTCGGAGGGACGTTTCCCGACTGCGCCGAGCTGCCGCCAGGCGTCCACGGCGGCGCCCTGCTGCTCCGGTGTCTGCCCCCACCGCTCACGGAGGGCGGGCAGGCTCAGCTCGCTTCCCAGCTTGCCCGCCCCGTGCCAGTCGAGGGTGTTCCCAGTGTCGCCGGTGGACAGGGCCACGCTCATCCCCACCACAGTGGTGGAGTCACCGGTGGCGAAGCGGGGGCGTACCACCACGCCTTGGGCGTGGAGCTGCTCGAGGAACTCTGTCTCCCCGTTGGCGGCGTGCGCCGCGGTGCGGACCCGGCTCTCCAGGTCCGCCGACGCCGCTTCGCCGCCGGGTGCCTGGGTACGCTCAGCCGCCTCGGGCACCGGGACGGCCGTGTCAGCCTTCTTCGTGCCCTCGACTCCGAGCTGGTGCCAGACGTCGACCGCCGCGCCCTGCTGCTCCGCGGTCTGGCCCCACTGTCTGCGGATGGCGGGCAGGGTGAGGTCCTTCGCCAGCCGCCAGCCGCCCGCCGCCGTGCCAGATCAGGCTCTGCCCGTCGCGCGTGGGCATGGCCACGCTCATCCCCACCACCGTGGCGCGGTCGCCGGTGGCGAAGCGGGGCCGCACCGCCACCTCCTGCTCCTGCAAGTGGTGGAGGAAGCCGGACTCGTCGGTGGCTGCGCTCGCGGCGGCTCGGACCCGACGCTCCAGCTGCACCGTCTCCGGTTCCACCGCCTGCACCGACGCGACTGGCACACCCTTGTCGGCGGCGGTGAACTGGCGTTGCTCGTCTGATCGGCGGGCCTCGGTCTGGGAGTAGGCGCCCAGTCCGGTGCCTTTGTCGTGGCCGACCAAGCAGCAGCAGCGGCCGTCGCCAAGACACTGCTGGCCGATCGCATTGCCCTGGTGAACTCCCTGGGTGATGCCCTCGACGTCCACCGCAAACAGGACACGGCAGCAACCCAAGCCCGCGACGCCGCCCACCAAGGCGCCGAATCCGCGCGCACCGCCTACGCCGCCGCGCTAGCCGGAGGGTGGACCGCACAGCAACTCAGCGACGCCGGACTCCGACCGCCGAAAGCACCACGCATCCGCAAACCCCGCCCCGAACACACCCCCGTCCCGGTCGAGAACAACCACTCACCGGCGGAGCCTGCCGCGCCCACTGTGGGATGACCGATTCGCCGACCGCGACTTACCGATCGCCGTCGGCGTCGCGGTGCCGGTCCTCGGGCTGCGGTCGGGTGCGACGCCCTCCCAGCACATCCTCCGCCCGCCCGATCGGCGCGGTGTTCGGATTGCCCTGGCCCAAATAGGTCAACCGGACGGCCCGCGGCACACCCGATGACCCTCCTCCCGCCGCCGGGTCACCGGGTCCCGCACCCACCCCGGCGCCCACCAACCCCCGGGTATCCGAGCCACCGCCGCCGTGTCCCGCGCGGCGGCCCAGCTCCGCGTCCCCGAACTCTGCGCGCAGGGCTGGTGTCGGGTTCAGCGCCAGACTCCACCCCGGTTCGCGGCCCTGGGCCTACATCCGCTGCTGGTGTTCGGTCTCTTTGGCTTTGGCTTCCGGGCTGTCCGCGCTCGCCTGCAGCGCCGCGGTGAGCGTGTCCAACCGGTGCCGTTTGTCGCGGGCGGCGACGGCAGCGGCGCGCTCACGCAGGGTGGCACCGACCCGGAACGCGATCTGCGGCGAGCTAGCCGTGCAGGACAGCGAAGCCAGGCCCGCGGCGCGGCGCACCTGCTCGACGATGTCCTCGGCGATCTCCGGGGTAAGCCGGGTGCCGTCCGCCAGGCGCACATTCTCCTGGACCGCCGGAGACCTGGGCAGTGGAGCGAGCGTTCGAGTTGCACGAGCTGCGGCTTCCCGGCGGCACCGCAATGGCGTCCGCTTGGGGTACACCCGAATGCGGCATCAGCTCGGCACGCGTGGCGGTCGTTCCGGTTCCAAGGTTCTCTGGCTCAATCGTTAACGTTTCCTCGGTACTGGCACTCTCGGGGAGCTTGGTCCCTCAAGCTGCTTCCATCCCGGCGGAGACCACAGCATCCTCGTCGGACAAGTCCAGCATACACAACTCGAGGACAGAGCGGCCGGCCGCCGGGACCTGCGAAGCCTGCCCGAGGGTTGGTAGTGGCTTTCGCAGCTCGCCACTGTCAACTATCTGCACACCACATAAGGCATGACGCAAGTCATACTGAGACCAAGGGTCCACGGTGCGACCAGGCACTCTGCCCACCGATCAATAAGGAGCCAGCATGACCCGCTTGCGATTCGGCACGTTCCTCGCCCCGTTCCATGCCCCCGGACAGAACCCGACCTTGGCCATGCAACGCGACCTCGAACTCGTGCAGCACCTCGATGCGCTGGGATACGACGAGGCGTGGATCGGCGAGCACCACTCGGCCGGCAGCGAGATCCTCGCCT
>JAABUM010003251.1_pt1 | contig 20428 bp, 19 predicted proteins | sample 5559161 | NCBI WGS metagenome assembly JAABUM01 (sample SAMN10711868, study PRJNA513369) | rock metagenome | isolation source: Antarctica rocks | place: Antarctica: Victoria Land, Siegfried Peak nord
GCCTCATGAGGTCCTCCCTGGGTGTGTTGGTCGATGGTGGTACACCGACCATACGCGCCAGGGAGGTTTTATGCAATACGCGTCTGGACTGTCAAGCTCAGTCGCTCAAGTTTGAACCATGTCTTATCAGAAAACACAAGACGATAGGCGAGAAACGCGGTGACGACCAGAAAAAACAACATCGCTCCGGCAAGGCTGAACCGCGTGATCGCTGGCAGCCTGACTCCAAGGAGTAGGCCGCCGGCGATGATGGCTTCGATGCCGATGACACACCCCGCTATGGTGGCCGCATACGCGGCGAACGGGGTTGCCAGATACGCGGCAAACGCGCGGAATGAGCGGGCCTTCGCGATCGCCGCGCTTCCCAGGAGGGCCGCTAACACCACCTGCCCGACAAGCTGGACGAGCTGTACCCCAAGCATAGCAGAGCCGCCCTATCCACCCGCCAAGCGGCCGAATGCAAAGTCGATTTCGCGATGGAGGGCCTGCACAAGTTGAGCGTAGGCTGCCGCTTGCGCGGCCGGATCAGTATCCCTAGTCGCCGCGCCCAGATCCTTATCCGGATTAATCTTCCATCGGAACTGGCTGTCTCCACGTCCCATACCAAAGAGGGTAATCTCCAACCAGGCGACGTTGTCCGATGACGTGGGTTGTATAGCCCGTGTGGTCGCCACCCATCCGGAGTTGGGATTAGTAGTATCGCTCATCTCTGTACCTCCTTTAGCAGTTAGCAGTACACTCCGCAGTAGTAATTCCCGGTGCAACTGACGATAACCTTGGCGGTCGCGCAATAGCTTGGACAGAGGATACAAGCCTGGTGATTAGGAGAAATAGGGGCAGCAGGACTCAACAGGATCACATCTACCGATGCAATCCGTGTCGCATGAGGGATCATTGAGGTTGTAAACGTCGAAGTCGCATGGCCCCCCTCGGCCAGGATACTGGGGCTGGGCGGTTGCCGCCCCGGCTGTCCCTTCGGTAGGGGTGAAGTTGATCAGTCCTCCCACCGCAGCCGTGAGTACAACGGCCGTTTTCCCACCCATCTCCAAGAGTTTTCGCCGCGACGTTAGGCCAAGGCCATGGCCGCGCGTTCCAGACCTGGTTGCGCCTGAGTCTTTTGACGTATCCATTCGACATCGCCTCCTAGCATGTCGTCGAATACCTGTGCGGTATCCGTCCAGATCGCAAGTTGCGTAGGTGTCGCTCGCACCTCGCATGCCTTCGTGATAGCCCCTGTTGGGTCGAGAATGGTGTTTCGACTGACCGCTTGCGCCGCGCGGAAGAGCGGGGCATCCGGCGCCGCTGCCACGATAAAGGTCAGGTCGTTTTTATCGATGAACTTATGCTTTATCACCTCCTCTAGCCGCGTGATCATCTCTTCACAGCCGCTACATCCAGGGCGGACAAACACGATGGCGTGCGCCGCACGACGACTGTTCGAGAGGGATAGAAGCCTATCGGCGAGGGCGGCGGGAAGCCTGTCGCCCAGATACGAGGGGGCGGGCGGATTCGTGATGAGCTGAGAAAGCGCGGTTACTTGTCCACGCAGAATCACGGTCTCCCGCATGACGCCTAAGATGACGAGCAGCAGCAGTAGGACGAAGGCGGCGAGGACGATATCGGCAACATTCATTAGTAGTCTCTCTTGACGATCGGATTCCAATTTCGGCAGTATGTGCGATTGCTACATCTTAGCGTCCACCAATATAAATCCCTCCTTAGCGTTTGGTTAGCGATAGGCCACCTGGATCACACGCCTAAACTTAATACGTCCCTCCTACTTCGGACGAGGCTGATTACTGTCCTGTCTTCTATCCTAAACCCTGCGCATGCCCCTTACCACCGACAATCGTACAGTTATCCCCGACAATAACACCGACAATAATGACGCACATACGCCAGTGATTAATCCGGTGAGTTGCGGGAATGGAAAGAAAAAAACGTCCATGCTATCATAAGCGCATGGCGCGGTTGGAGTCGCGCCGCTTCCTATCTACGGGCGTGGGGAGGATACACGTCATGAGACCCATACAGCCGTCCGTGTTCGGATCCTTTCTGAAACAGTATCGCCTGGCTGCCAATCTCGCTCAGGAAACCCTGGCCGAGCAGTCCGGCGTGAGTGCGGACGCCATTAGCATGCTGGAACGCGGCACACGACAGTCGTCGCGCCCGGACACGATCAGGTTGCTGGCCGAGGCTCTACACCTCTCGGAACAACAGCACGCCGAGCTCGTGGCGGCGGCGCCACGCCACCGTCGCCCGCGCGACGCCTCCGGTCGCGACGCCTCTCGCGACGCACACGACCCCGCTATTGCGCTCGCCGCCCTCTTCCCGCCCACGCAAGCGCTGCCCGTGCCGCTCGTCGACCCCATCGGCCGCGACCGTGAGCTCGACGCCGTAACTGCCCTGCTGCGCGGCAGCGCGCGCTTGCTTATCCTCACCGGCCCCGGCGGCGCCGGCAAGACGCTCCTCGCCCTGCACGCGGCCCACGCCGCGCGCGACGCCTTCCCCGATGGCCTGGCCTACCTCCCGCTCGCCGCCCTCCCCGACCCCGCCGCCCTCGCTGCGGCGCACGCTTGCCTACTCGATGTCCGCGACCGTGGCGGGCAGGCGCTGCCGGAAACCACCATCGACGACCTACAGGGCAAACGCCGGCTGCTCCTGCTCGACAACTACGAACTCATCGCGGCGGCGGCGCCGTTGCTGGTCGATCTATGCGCGGTCTGCCCCGACCTCACGATCCTGGTGGCTAGCCGCGTGGCGCTGCATGTGCGCGGCGCCACGGAGATCACAGTGCCCCCGCTGGCCCTGCCCGACCCCGCGCCCCTGCCCGCTGTCGCGGAGCTTGCCCAGTACCCGGCCGTACGACTCTTCGTCACACGCGCACAAGACGCCAGGCCGGGTTTCGCGCTCACGGAGGCGAACGCGGGAGCGATCAGCGCGCTCTGCCACGGCCTGGATGGGTTGCCGCTGGCCCTCGAACTGGCCGCGGCGCACGTCAGGATGCTTCCACCCTCCGATCTATTGGCGCGATTAGAGCAACAGCCGGACATCCTGGCGCACGGCCCGTGTGACCTGCCGCCGCGCCAGCGCACGATGGACGCCTGCCTGGACTGGAGCTACGACCTGCTCCCCCCCATGGGGCGGGCTGTGTTCCACCGCCTCGCCGCCTACGCGGACGGCTGCACGTTCGACGCGGCCGCGTCGGTCTGCGCGGACATCGACGCGGCCAGCGAGCCCGCCGCGCGCGTCGGCGACATCTTTGGCCACCTGACGATGCTCGTGGACAGCCATTTGCTCGTGATGGAACAGGACGGAGACGTGCAACGCCTGACGATGCCCGCGCTCGTGCGCGCGTACGCGCTACGACAACTACGATGCAGCGGGGAGAGAGGAGATGACACTATGACGCTATCACCCTTCGACGCGATCGCCGAGGTCACCGCGCGGCCCAACGCGGCCCGCATCTACGACTATTGGCTCGGCGGCTTCCACAACTTCGCGATTGATCGCGACGCGGCCAACGCGGCGCGCGCCGCCTGTCCCGATATCGCCCTGATGGCCCGCGCCAACCGTGCCTTCTTGCGCCGCGTCGTCGCCTACATGCTCGCGCACGGCGTCGACCAATTCCTCGACATTGGCTCCGGCCTGCCCACACGCGGCAACGTTCACGAGCTCGTGGAGCAGTTCAACCCGAAGGCGCGCGTGGTCTACGTCGACAACGACGGCGTCGCCGTGGGGCACAGCCGCGTCCTGCTCAAACGCGTCCCGACCGCCGCGGCGATCCAGGCCGATGCGCGTGACCCCGCCGCGATCCTGGCGCACCCCGATACCCAACGCCTGCTCGATGTCACGCGTCCCCTCGGCGTCCTGCTCTTCGCCGTGCTCCACTTCCTGCCGGACGATGCGGCCTATAGCCTGGGGCGCGCCCTGCGCGAGACCGTGGCGCCGGGCAGCCTGCTCGCCCTCTCCCACGGCGTCAGCGAACCCCTCTCTCAAGAGACGCTCGCCGGGGTGGGCGCGGTCTACACGCGGTCGAGCACCGCCGCCTACATGCGCTCCCGCGCCCAGATCGAAGCGTTCTTCACGGGACTCGACCCGCTCCCGCCGGGCATCGTCTACCTGCCGCTGTGGCGGCCGGGCGACCGCGACGACCGGGACGAGGGCATCTTCCTGGACGAGCCGGAGCGCGCGGCCTTGCTCGGCGGCGTGGGACAGAAGCCGTAAGCTCGTCAGGTCCAGGGCCAGCGCGCGGCACGTCGCCCCGACGCGCCACTCGCCACTCGCCGCTCGCCACTCGTCACTCGTCACACGCTACATGTCCCCCTCGCGCTCCTCGCCGGCCAGGGCCATCAGGTAGCCGCGGGCGCGCTCGGTCTTGGGGTAGCGGTTGACCAGCTTCCAGAAGCCGGGGCCATGGTTGGTCTCGCGCAGGTGTGCGAGTTCGTGGACGATCACGTAGTCGCGCACCCAGGCCGGGACCTCAGCCAGGCGGTGGTTGAGGCGGATCGTGCCGTTGGCCGGCGTGCAGCTGCCCCACCGGCCATCCTGGTTGGTGACCCAGGCAATGGACTGCCAGGAGAGCTTGCCCCCGAAGATTTGCGCGTTAAGGCGTTGCGCCGCGTGCGCGAGGTCGTCGTCGACGAGCGAGCGCTTGAGTTGGCGTCGCTCCAGACGGCGCTTGAGACGCTCGACGATGGGCGTCAACTCGTCGTCGTCCATATCGGCGGGCGCGCGCACCACCAGGGTGTCGCCGACCTGCCGCGCGCTCACAGTCTTGACGCGCCCCGCGCTGCGCTCGATTCTGATGTCCATGCCCTATAGCTTAACGCGCCGTGCTCCAGCGGTCCATGAACGCGCGTGAGTGGTCATGCTACACTGAAGAGACAGGGGGATAACTGGGATATTATGGATCGGGACCGCACACTACCCATGCTTGGACAAGGGGCCATGGTTGGACAACAGGCCGCGACGCTCGCGCACACGTTGGCGCGCTCGGAGCATCCGCGCGGCGGGCCGTTGGTGGATTCCTACGGACGGCGCATCCGTAACCTGCGCGTCTCCGTGACCGACCGCTGCAACTTCCGCTGCGTTTATTGTATGCCGGCTGAGGGTCTGGCCTGGCTGCCCAGGGGCGACATCCTCTCCTATGAGGAGATCGAGCGCCTCGTACGTATCGCGTTGCGCATCGGCGTCGAGGAGATCCGTCTGACCGGCGGCGAGCCGCTCGTGCGCAAGGACCTGCCGGAGTTGGTCCGTCGTCTGGCGCCGCTGGAGGGTCTGAAGAGCCTTAGCCTCACCACCAACGGCTATCTGCTCCAGGAGCAGGCGCGGGGCCTCGCCGAAGCCGGGTTGCGCCGCATCAACGTGTCGCTCGACACGCTGGACCACGAGAAGTTCTATACCCTGACGCGGCGCGATTCGCTGCCCAAGGTGCTGGCGGGGTTGGCCGAGATCGAGCGGTACCCTCAAGTGTCGCCGATCAAGATCAACGCGGTGGCGATTCGCGGCTTTAGCGAGGGCGAGGTGCTCGAGTTCGCGCGGCTGGCGCGGCGCAAACCCTACGAGGTGCGTTGGATTGAGTACATGCCGCTCGACGCGGACCAGACCTGGACCAAGGACGACGTGCTGAACGGAGCCGAGCTCAAAGCCATCATTGAGCAGGAGTTCCCGCTCGTACCCGTGGGAGGTCTCGACCCCTCGTCAACCTCGCGCGTCTACCGCTTCGCCGACGGCGTCCCCGGCACGGTCGGCTTCATTAACCCCGTCAGCGAGCCGTTCTGCGCGCAGTGCGACCGTATTCGCCTGACCGCCGAGGGGGCGTTCCGCACCTGCCTCTTCTCCACCGTCGAGACCGACCTGCGCGCGCCCCTGCGCGATGGCGCGTCCGACGACGAGTTGGAGCAACTCATCCGCGCCGCCACTTGGGAGAAAGAGCTCAAGCACTACATCGGCGACAAGAGCTTCAAGCGCGCCAATAAATCGATGTCGATGATAGGAGGATAGTGATGTAGTGGGGAGTGACGAGTGGCGAGCGGCGAGCAATCAATTCTCGTCACTCGCCACTCGCACTCGTCCCTAAACAAATGACATCCTATGTACGCACCGTCTGGGGCTTCAGCCGCAACGGCAAGATCGTCCTGAGCTACACCTTCTTCAAAGGGCTGCAGCTGGCCATCCAGGCGCTGGTCTACAACCTGTTCCTGCTCAGCCTGCACTTCAACTCGACGCTCATCGGCGTGCTCGACGCCATGCCGGCCGTGACGGTCCTGCTGGTGAGCTTTCCCCTGGGCGTGCTGGCCGACCGCGTGGGGCGCAAGCGTTTGCTGCTCTTCTGCGCCTTCGTCAACCCGTTCACCCTGCTGGGCCTGGCCCTGTTCACGACGCCGGGCTGGCAAGTCTTCTTCGGGCTGGCCAACGGCGCTGTTTCGTCGTTCTACTGGGTCGCCTACCCGGCCATTATCGTGGAGAGCAGCACGGAGCAAGACCGGCAGTACCTGTTCTCCGTCAACTCGCTGCTGCTCATCGGCATCGGCTCGCTCGGCTATCTGCTCGGCGGCGGCATCACCGCGTTCGCCGCCGGTGTTCTGCATCAGAGCGCCGAGGCGACGGGGCCGCTGCGCTGGGCCATGGTCAGTATCTTCGTCGTCGGCTTCGTCGGCGCGCTCCCCTTGCTGTGGCTACACGAGGCCCCGCGCGTCCGTGGCGCGGTCAGGGTCGCGCGCGCCTATGACATCGGGCTGTTCGTGCGCCTATTGGGGCCGGACCTGCTGCTGTCGTTCGGCGCGGGCGCGGTGCTCTCGTTCAACCAACTTTACTTCGCCACAGGCTTCAACGTATCGGCTGGGACACTGGGGATATTCCTGGCCGTGACCGGTGTCATCGGCGCCGGAGGATCGCTGGCCTCGCCCGCGTTGGTGCGTCGCCTCGGACCTGCCCGCGCCGCCATCTTCTTGCTGGCGAGCTCGATTCCGCTTATCGCCGCGCTGGCCGTGGCGCCGGCGCTCGGCGCGGCCCTGGTGATCTATACGGTGTGGAGCGCGGTGCGCTCGGCCATCGACCCCACGTACACGGGGTTTGCCATGTCGCGGGTCTCCGAGGGGCAACGCTCCACATTGAGCGGACTCTACTCGGTCACCTGGGCGGTCGGCTTCGCGTCCGGCCCCATCATGACCGGATGGCTGCGCGGCGCCACGCACGGCTTTACCGCTCCGTTCATCGTGGCGGCGGCCTGCTACGCCGCCGCCACGCTGGCTCTTTACACCTTCTTCGTGCGCGGTGGACGCGGGCGCGCTGCCGCGTCCACCGCGCCAGAAATGGCCGCCGCGCGCTAACCCTGTACAGCGTAGCCCGCTGGGACCGCTGGCTGCCAGCCGGCATACGGCCACAGACGCACTCTATGATGGCGCTGGCTGCGGGCCTGCGCTTAAAAGCACATGGCAGGGACCAGACCTTGAAAGGTCACGCTGGCGCCAGCAATGGGGTGAGCGGGGCCGGGCGTGCGTCGCGCCAGGGCAGACCTTTTAAGGTCCGTTGTCTGCCATGACCTTTTAAGGTCAGGTCATATTCACAATCGGGGAGGCGCACCCTATGGAGCGCATGGAGCGGGCGCAAGCGATGCGAGGCGCCGAATCATGGTAGAAGCCCGACAGGTGATGCGCTTGGTCTCCGATGTGCTTGGGGCCGAGCCGCTTGGGGCCACGTACATGGACTTTGGGCACATGAGTGTAACCTACGAGGTGGCGCTACAGGATCGGCAGGTTATGGTGCGGACGAACGAGCGGGCCGAGGTGTTCGCCGGGACCGCGCGCAACCTGACGCTCCTGGCTGGCCTGGGGCTACCCGTGCCGCGCGTCATCGCCAGCGACCTGAGCAAAGCGCGCTATCCATTCGCCTACATGATCCTGGCGAAGATACCGGGGCGCGATCTGCGCTACGAGTTGCCGTCCATGACGCCCGCGCAGATGACATGCGTTGCCGAGCGGATTGTCGACTATCAGCGCCGCGTGGCGACGCTACCCCACGGCATGGGCTTCGGGTGGGTCCCCATTGGCGAGCTCGGCCCGTTCACGTCGTGGCGGCAGCTCGTGCAAGCGGAGCTCGATAAACGCGCGTCCGGCGTCCAGGGCGCCGAATGGGGCCGGTGGGAACAGCGCATCCGAGAATTGGCGCAAGGGCTTGATCCCTACCTCCGTCAGGTCGGTCCGATATGCTTCCTCGACGACGTCACGACCAAGAACGTGATCGTACAGGGTGGCGAACTGCAAGGGTTGGTGGACTTTGATGTCGTGTGCTACGGCGATCCGCTGTACATGGTCGGCCTGACCGCGACGGCGATCGTCAGCGATGTGGGGACGCGCGAACTTTTCTACGTCGAGGAACTGCGCCGCTGTTGGGGCTTAACGGACCAGCAACGGCGGGTCGTCGCCTTCTACGCGGCGTCGTTCGCGCTAGGCTTCGTGCGCCGCTTCCATGCCGCGGAGTCTAAGGAGTGGAACGCGAGGATGCTGCAGGCCATTGAGCAATGGGTGGCGACGGCAACTCGTCGGGCATAAGAGGCTGAGCCTGATCCCACAACTCATCACTGAACTCATGCGATGCCCAGAACCTATGCTCCTCGTCTTCGTTGATAAATGCGGGGATGTCGTCAAGGCGGTAGACAGTCGTGAATGTCTGATCGTCACCCGTATTCATCATTTAAGTATACTACGACGCCGCTTGGATAGCTTCGCGTATTGCGTCGTCGTAGTACGGCGTGCGTGCGAGCATCGAGAGGGCGGCCTCTCGCGCCCTATTGTCGCCATCGTGCAACTCGCGAGCGCGCGTAGTCTCTGTACACGAGCAGGAAGTGGTTCTCGAATTGCAGAGCGCGCTGGCACAACGCTCGTAGCGCCGCGTCGGATACGGGGATGAGGTAGCGCCAGTCGGTGCGACAGCGACGGTAGAGGTCATCCAGCAAATCCGTCCACTCGTCGCTGATGTGCCGCTGGTAGGTCGCCTGGCAGTCGCTCTTACGCGCGACGTAGACGCCACCGCGCAGGGCCAGCAGGGCCGTGGCGGCCCAGCCCGTGACGCGGATGAGGTTGCGCGTCGAGGGTACGTCGCGGCCGGTGGTGGCGTGGAGTTGGATATCGTTCAAGGGGCCGTCCGTTCGCTACGTAGCACAAGGGGCCGACGGACGGTTCCGCTGGCCCCTTCTATCGCCGGTTGCTGTAAGCGTGCTACTTATTACTCGGTCTGGGATGGACACGGTTGCCTGACGTAGAGGCCGAGGGGGCGGCGTCAACTGGGCGCGCAGACGTCAGTCCGCTGACTGTCCAGGCGGCACACGGTCGCGGCAAACGCGCGTACTATCCCCGATGGTCTCGCCGCCAACGCATGCCGGCTGGAAGCCGGCGCTCCCAGTAGATACGACCAACGACTCACGACTAATAGTTCCGGTACCAATCCTCGCCGATGGTCTCCATCTGGAAGCCGGGGTTCTCGCGCTCGGTCCATGGTTTGGCGTAGCTGTGCGCGATCTCGATGAGGGTGCGCAAGTTGTCCACGCCCTCCGTGGCGAGGAAGCGGCGGCGCTCTTCGGGCGGCAGCTTGACCGCCTTCTTCCAGATCGCGCGCCCGCCCAGGAAGCCCGAGGCGCCGTTGTGACAGGCCATTTTCACTTGCTCACGGAAGATCTCGATGTCGACGCCGGCGCTGAGCACGACCCAGGGCACCTGGCACGCCGCGTCAAGTTGTTTGCAGTAGTCAATGATTTTAGTTTCGTCCTGCTCGTACTTCGAGTCGACGGGGAACTCGGCCTTGTAGACGTCGACGCCGAGGCCGCTGAGCATACGCGCGGTCTCGATCACGATCTCGGGCTTTTGCGCGGCGTACTCGGCCGAGTCGGTCTTCATGCCGCCGACAGGGTACCCGACGCACTCCAGGATAAAGGGGATGTCGTGCTTTTGACATTCGTCACCTACGCGCGCGATGAGGTCGCGCTGGTAGGTCGTGCCTTCACCACGGTCGGGCCGGACGTAGGCGAGCAACTTGACGCCCGACGCGCCCATGCGCTTGATCTTGTCGACGCCCCAGCCCTCCAGGATCTTGGCGCGGCGGTCATCTCCGACCTGCTCATAGTCGGTGTCTTCGAGCGAGACAAGCAGGCCACAGTTGCCGCGTAGCGCCGAACTGGCGATGGACTGGGCGGCGCCGAACTCGGGGTCAATGAGCATGGCGCTGGCGTAGGGGCTGAGCGCGCGGCAGATGTCCGTCTTGACGTCGGTCATTGCCTCCGCGCTCACGCTCTGTGGGGCGTCCGGATTGAGCATTTTGCGCATGGAACCGCGCTGATCTTCGGCGGCCATGGTAAAGATGCCGCCTTCGTTGGCGATCTGGCGCAGGCCGCGTAGCTTGCCCACGGTGAGTGTGTGTGCCACTGTCGTCTCCTTTTTTCTAACGCCCTGTCGGAGGGGGTGATCGTACCTGTCGTATCGCGGGGATCGTACCTGTCCGCTCCCGTCATTGTACGATAGTTGCCTCGCGATCTTCAGCCCCAGTTCCTTCTGGGGATGTCTCATGCGGCCTGACCTTAAAAGGTCATGGCAGACGACGGACCTTGAAAGGTCTCTCTGGCCGCGTCACATGTTTCTCCCCCGCTTGCCGCGCGGCTGGGGGGGTGGCAGACCTTTCAAGGTCAGACCCACGATGCTCGGTGTACCACCCATTTGGGCTAGCCCATGCCTAAACTTGCTAGCCCAAATGGTCGATAGGGGACTAAGGCGTTTGATTAGGTTGAAGGGAATAGACTCTATGTTCACCCACTCATTGGTGAGGAGAGCAATACTACTATTGCTAGGCTTGCTCGTTTCGATCCAGTTCGTCCCCGCCGGCGTCGGTGGTGGGGTGAGCGTGCACGCCATGTCGATGTGGCCGTCGTGTGAGGCCGATGACTATTCTGGTATCCAGGTCGAACAGTCACTTACCACGATCGGTAGCGGCGCGTCCGCGCAGATCCAGATCAAGGTAAAGAATACCGCGCCATGTAAACAAACTGTTGGCCTCGCTACCTATCGTCGCCTGGCGGGCGATAACCCCTACAACAATGTCTATCATCAGGAACTTGCCGGTTCGCAGTCGGTGACCCTCGATAACAACCAGGACGCGACCCTCACCGCGCCGCTCCCGTCGTGCGCGTACCAGGCCGACGCCTACTACGGCGCTGTGATTCAGGATCTCGCTTACCCCGACAACCTCTACGGCAATCGCAAGATTGCCTCGGTTGTCGTTGGCGGCCCGCAGGGAGGGCCAGCCTACTGTACGGCGACGCCTCCAACGAGTACGGCCACACCGGTCCCGCCGACGAGTACGTCTACAACAGCGCCATGCCTCGCCAGCCCCGCGGACCTGCTCAAAGACGTGACGTCCTACGTTATTAGTGGTAAAACTGTCGCCCCACCGTTTGGCAATCAGATCCATCAGTCAGACCACGTCATCGTCAATTTCACGATTGCCGGCGTTTGCTCGGCTATCAAGTTATCCCTTGTCTCTTACAAGGCCGTCGACACTTTCTTCACCCCCCAGAATGCTATTTCTCAGACGGTTTTCGTGTCAGATACGGGAACCTTTGGTCCCGGAGCGCACTCGCTTGCCGTTGATATCCCTTCCTGCTACTTCCAGATCGACTTCGTCAAGGGGGATGTCATCACGCAGTTCGGACCCGCCGGCACGAATCCCACAAACTTCTACCATGCCCAAGGCGCCTATATCGACGGCGCTAACGGCGGCGACGCCACTTGTGAAGTCCCAGCGACCAGCACTAACACGCCGACTGCCACCAGCACCAGCGCCAATACGGCGACGAACACGCCTACGACGGCGCCGACGTCGACCGGCACGACGGCTCCCACGGCTACCAATACATCACTCCCTACCTCCACTGATACATCTATCCCGCCGACAAGCACGTCCACTCCTGCCAACACCGCGACGAATACACCCGTCCCGCCAACCAACACGGCTGTGCCGCCGACCAACACGATGGTCTCTACGACTGGCGCCGTCGTGAGCGCCGCCACGAATACCCCCGCGCCTACGGCGACCACAGGCCTCAACATCATCCGCAACCTGGTGATCCCCTCACCGACCGCGACGGCCACCGCGTATGCTCAGGTTCTGGCCGCGAGCGCCCATGTTGGCGCCAAGCCGCGCATCGGCGCCAAGACCCGCTATGTTACCAAGACCCGCTATCGCTATATTACCAAGCCGCGGTACCAAGACGTCACCCGTGTCCGCACCATCACGCACACTCGGGTCGTGGTTAAGAATGTTATCCGGTACCATGATGTCACCCGCGTCCGTGTCGTCACTCAGGTACGCACGGTTGTCAACCACAAGACGGTGACACGGACTGTCGTGCGCTACCAGACTGTGGTACGTGCGCATACCCGCACTGTGGTCACGCATAAGACAGTCATCACTACGGTCGCCGCCTACCACTACGTCCACCACCCCAAGACCGGCCGTTTCGCCGGCCCCCTGTCCAGCCTCCCGGCGGTCTACCACGGCGCGCTGCCCGCTGCCGAGGCGCATATCTCCATGGCGCGCTTGGGCATCGTCGCCGCCCCTGTGTGGTCCCGTTCTTTCGTGGCCAACTCGGATGGCTCACTACGCTACGACATCGTGTCAGCCTACGGAGTCACCCGATTCGCTGACTCGGCCCCGCTCGGTCAGCCCGGTCTCTCGCTGATGAGCGGTCACGACGACATCTACGGCTCGATCTTCCGTTACCTCGGTCATATGGGTACGGGTGACGCGGTGATAGTGACACAGGGCGCGCACACCTACCGCTATGTGGTGCGCTCGGTCAGCGTGGTGACGCCCGACGACGTGCGCCTGCTCAACGCGCCCTACACGCACCCCACGCTGGCGCTTATTTCCTGCACGCCCTACTGGGTCGATACCCATCGCGTGGTCGTCATCGCCGAGATGCGCTAACTCCGTCGCGGCATAGCAGAAAGCGAGAGGGGCGGGGGGGAAACGAGCCGCGCCCCTCTCGCTTTCTGCTATGCCCTAACCGACTGGCGCAGGAAGCCTACGCGTGTGGTACAGTGGGAAAAGGTCGCAGTTTGTAGAGATGTAGAGATGTAAGGATATGCGCATGCCCTCCCCTTTCCCTGGCATGGACCCTTATCTCGAGCGCCCGGATCGCTGGAGTGGCGTTCATACCCGCCTCATCGCGGTGATAGGCGAGATGTTGGCCCGGCAGGTTGCGCCGCGTTTCTTCGTGGACAGCGAGGACAACGTGTATATTTTGGGCCTGGATGATCCCGCTCATTCGTTGGTGCGGCCCGATCGCTCTGTTGTCGAGGCGGCAAGCGCCAGCATCTCAGCGGGCGCGCATGGGCGCATCGCGGCGCCGGTGATCCTCGATCTGCCTACGCCCATGGAGATCCGCGCGCCCTACTTGAACGTCATCGATACTGTTGATCGGCGGGTCGTGATGACGATCGAGGTACTCTCGCCGGTCAATAAAGTGTCTGGGTCGAGCGGACAGCGTGATTTTTTACGGAAGCGCGGGCATATCCTGAACTCAAGCACGCACTGGCTCGAAATCGATCTTTTGCGCGCGGGGACACGCCCGCCGGGCATACCATCTCGGGGCGACTACGATGCCGCGCTGCATCGGGCAGGATCCCTCAACAGGCTGGACGCCTGGTTTGCATTCTTGCGCGCACCGCTGCCGACCGTTGCCGTGCCCTTGCAACCGCCATTCGAGGATGTCCCGCTGGACCTGCAAGAGGCCGTAGGGCAAGTATACGATCGCTATCGGTACGATACAGGTATCGACTACACCGAGGAGCCACCCGCGCCGCTATTGCGTGAAGCGGACGTCGCCTGGATGCGTGAGTGTGTCGCAGTGTGGCGTCAGGCCCGTTCCAGCTAATCTCCGATCCGCGCTGAGGACGGAGCGATGCATCTCATTTCAGCCAGCCGTCCCGTAAGGGGGCCGGTGTCACGACCCTGACGGCCCGTGGACGGGCAAGTCCGCATGCAGCGCCCACTCGATCAATGACCCGTCGAAGCAGGCGTCGCCTCGATCAGCGTGCCCCACTAGCCCGGTTGCGCCAGCACGGGGGCGGCGGGGCGCCGCACCACTCTTCCCACTCAATGGACAGGGCGCTGGGGATGTGCCCGCGCAGAAAATCGTCCCGTGGGCGCGCGTCGACGACAGTGTAGCCGGACGGGTCCGCGGCCAGGGCGTGACGCAGCGCGTCGACGGATACGATCGTGATCACGAATGCACGGCTACCGCCGCGTGCTTGCGCGTCCCCTGCTCCCGCGCCTCGCGCCCCTCGCCCTCTTGTTTCTTGCCGTTCCAGCGCAGGAACAGGCCCAGGATGATGGCGGGCGCGCCGACGATGGTGGTGACGAGGAAGACGTCGTGGTAGGCTAGCGCCTGTGCGTCGGCGAGCGGCTTGGACAGGTGGGTGGCCGTGCCGGTTGTCCCGCCCTGTGCGATCTTGTTCACGACGCCCTTGCCCAGGTGCGTGGCGTAGGTGATGGTGCGCGCCTGCAGGATGTCGGTCAGCACGGCGATGGAAAACGACGCGACCACGTTGCGCGCGACCACGTTGAGGGTTGTAGCCTCGGGCAGTCCCGCGCCGGTGATGCCGTCGAGCGAGGCCGTGTTCGTCGGCTGCAGCAGGATGGGCAGGCCGACGCCGCGCCCAATCAGGATAAAGGGTACGATGGAGAGCGCCCCGATCGCGCCGGTCCACCGCGCGATGAAATATCCTGTGACGACGCTGACGATCGCGCCGGCCACGATCAGCGCCTTGGGGCCGATGCGGTTGTAGAGCTGGCCGCTGGTCAATGTGCCGACGACCGAGCCGGCGCCCTGCCAGACGAGGAGCAGGCCGGCCGCGAAGGGGGTGAGCCCGCGCAACACCTGCAGGTACTGCGGCAGCAGGAAGGCCGGCCCGAACAGGCCCACCGTGGCCAGCCAGGTGATCACGTTGCCCACGGCGAAGTTGCGCCGCGTGTAGAGGCGCATGTCGAGCAGCGGTTCGTCGTGGCGCAGTTCCGCCCACACGAACGCCGCCGTCAGCACGACGCCGGCGACGACCGGCCCGGAGACCAACAATAGATCGCCCAGGCCGTCGTAGGCCAGATTGGAGAGGCCGAACAGGAGCAGGGCCAGGCCCACGGCGATGAGCGCGAAGCCCCACGGGTCGAAGCGGCGGTGCGGCTGGCGGACCTCCTCGCGCAGGACTTTCCAGCCCATGATGACGCCGATGATTCCGATGGGCAGGTTGACGAAGAAGACGTAGCGCCAGTCCAGGTACTGCGTCAGGTAGCCGCCCAGGGTCGGGCCGAGCGCTGGGGCGACGAGGACGGGCAGGCCGAAGTAGCCGTTGGCCTTGCCGCGCTCGTCCTGCGGGAAGGCCGCGAAGAGCAGCGAGAACGATAGCGGGAAGAGCGCCGCGCCGCCGGCCCCTTGCAAGATGCGGAACAGGATCAGCAGCAGCACGTTCGGGGCGAGGCCGCAGAGGACCGACCCGGCGGTGAACAGGGCCAGCGAAATCAGGTAGATCCGCTTGATGCCGAAGCGGTTGGCCAGGAAGGCCGAGAGCGGCGCCACGACGCCCGCCGCCAGGATGTAGCCGGTGGCCACGTACGAGGCCAGGTGCAGGTCGGCGTGAAAAGCCTGCTGGATCTTGGGCAGCGCCGTGTTGACGATGGTTGTGTCGAGGATGCTGACAAAGGCGCCGAACACGACCGTGGCGAGAACCCACCACTTGTAGCTGCCGCCCGCTTTCTGGCCGTCTGCTTTCTGCTGATCTTTCCGCTTGTCCGCCATGATCTCGCGTCGACCCTTTCCGGGGCTAGTATTGTCGCTGGCTGTGATGTGGAAACGCGCGTACGACGCCTGCGACTGAAGTCACAGGCTGCAGGCCGCGCCCCACTATTTTCGAGGCGCATCCATGCACGTTGCGTGCCCGTGCCTGGGACATATGGGTAAGCTACCGGCATACTGTAGGGTGGAACCGTGCGGCCGTGGGTGGTTCAATGGCGCCGGCGCGCGTGGTTCCGGGACAATAAACAAGAGCAAGTAATGAGGGAAGTGGTAGGAACAGTATGCCCGAGCGAATGGCGGCGCCGGCGCGGCGCTCTGAGGATGTAGACGTCGTAGACGCGCTGTCCGGCGGGGCTGACGCTGCTGGCGCCCCGCCGCAAGCGTTGGCCGGCGGAGGCGCTGATATCACCGAGTCGTCGGCCGACGTGGTGCAGGTCGAGGGCGCCGCGGCGGCGACGCGCGATACTATGTTGGAGGCGTCGACGGCGCAAGCGTGGCTCTTTTGTCCCGAGGCGGAGCCGCGTAAGGTCGCGTTAGACGAGGCGCCGCGGCTCGTCGCCGTCGATAGCAATTTTGTGTGGGTCGACCTCTCCGGCTATGCCGAAGATGAGTTGCATACGTTGGCGCGGCTGCTTGATCTCGACGCGCACGCCGTGAGCCGCGCCAACGCGTCCTGGCAGCGGCCGCAACTGCATGTGTTCAAGAAGCACTTCTATGTGACGGCGACGGTGGCGCGCCTCGACGCCGCCGCGTACAAGGTGCACGCGAGCCGGCTCGACCTGTTCGTCGGCAACAACTTTCTGGTGAGCGCCCACCGGCCCCCCGTGCCATTCGCCGCGCGCATCTTGTTGCGCGCCCAGCAGAGCCCCGAGCTCGTCCACCTTGACGCCGCGTACATGCTCTACATCGTGCTCGACGAGCTGTTGGCCCACTATGAATCGCTCAACGAGCAGGTGCAGAGTGACGTGGAGAAGGTCGAGGAGCGCGCCCTCACCGACACGTCCGACGCGTTTCTGTCCGACTTGCTGCGCTTCAAGCGCTACGCTTTCGCGCTCGGCCAGCTAGCCGAGCAGCATCGTGAGGTCTTTTCAGCCTTCCTGCGTCCCGATTTCGGGTGGGTCTCGGGAAGCGAGGTCGAAGCGTACTTCCGGGACCTGGAGAGCCGTTTGGCGCACCTGCGCGACATGCTGCTTGTCGCGCGCGACAACGTGAACGGCGCGTTCGATATCTACGTGTCGCATGTATCCCATCGCACCAACTCGGTGATCAAGGTGCTCACTATGGTCTCGGCGGTGCTATTCTCCATGACGGTGATCATTGGGCTCTTCAGCACGAGTATCCAGGGTTTGTCGATCTACAAGCCGGGCGACTACGCGCTCATGATTGCCCTCATGCTGGGGGTAGGCGGCGCTATCCTCTTCGTGTTCCATCGCAATCGTTGGTTCTAGATAAGCCGTTAGTCGTTAGGGTACCGCTGTTGATGGTAACGCCAGCCGTTTCGGTTTTGATGCCCACCTATGGGCACGCTCCTTTCATCCGCCGCGCCCTTGACAGCCTCGTCGCGCAGACCGTCACCGACTGGGAACTCATCATCGTAGACGACGGTTCCCCCGACGACACCGGGGCGCTGGTGTCGCCGTACCTCGCCGATCCGTGCGTACACTACCATCGTCTGGACCGCAATAAGGGCCTCGGCGTCGCCCTTAACGTGGCGCTCGCCGCGGCGAGCGCCACGCTTGTGGCCTACCTGCCCTCCGATGACGTCTACTACGCCGGCCATCTCGCCACCCTCGTGGCGGCCCTGGACGGCGACGACGGAGCCGTGCTGGCCTACGCCGGCGTGCGCCACCACTACAACCGGCTGGCCACTGGTATCGTCGAGGGTTATCCCTTGCAACTCGTGCAGGTGGCGCACCGTCGCGTGGACGAGCAATGGACGCCACGCGAGGAGCTTGTCACCGACGACCTCGCGCGCATGTACTGGGACAAGCCGCGTCCGTACGGCCGGTTCGCCGGCACGGATCAGGTCTCCTGCGAGTGGGTCGACTATGGTGGACCGCTACAACTACGACAGTTGGGGCGAACTGGTGGGCTGCTACTCCGAGACCGTGCCGCAGCAGCTGTGCTACGCGGGCTACTGGTACGACAGCGCGGTGCAGTGGTACTGGCTGACCATGCGCTACTACAACCCGGAGGACCTGCGCTTCCTCCAGCCCGACCCCTCGGACCTGGACGGCGTGCGCACCTACGCCTACGTCGGCGACGACCCTATCGACTACGACGACCCGTCCGGGCTCGACTTCTGGTCGGATACATTCGGTTGCAACCACTGGTACGACCAGTTCCTGCCGAACAAGTTCTACTGCGTGGCTGTTCAGGAGTACCGCGACTACCAAACGCTACGCGATCCGCACACACCGGGCTGGGAGAAGGCGCTGATTGTGGCGAGCTACATCCCACTGCCGGGCGAGGTTGTCGCGGGCCGTGGGCTGCGGGTGGTGGTCGTGCTGCTGCGGGGCGGGCGCGAGGTCGAGCTCACGGGCCGGGCAGCGGAGATCGCGCTGCGAGGGCGCCGCTACGTGGAGGTTCCCTACCAGCGCGTGCGCCCGTTGCTGCGCGGTGGGCGGCTGTACCTGCTTCCCGGCGGGGACGCAGGTGGCGACGCCACACGGGTCACAGGCGATCCAGACGCTGCAAGTGGGGCAGTAGGCGCTGGCGGAGGACCCGGCGACGGGCCGGGTCGAGCCGGAGGCGATGCAAGCGGTCATCGACGACGGGGTCAAGCCGCTCCTGGCGCTTGCCCTGAGTGATGGCGAAGCGATCACGGTCACCGTAGACCACCCCTTCTATGTCGATAGCGGCCTGTTCCTGCGTGGATCGGGCTGGCTCCAGGGGGGGCAACTGCAGCCGGGCGACCGCCTACGCACGGCGGACGAGCGCGGCGCGGTCGTCGTCGGGCTACGGCGCAACGTGGGGCGGGCGGAGGTCTACACGCTCACCGTCGCGCATGACCACAGCTTATTAGCGGACGTTCGCGGCGAGGCGTAGCGCGGCGTTCCTGGGCAGCGCGGTCTCCAGGCGCAGCACCAGGCCGTCGCGGTTCCACAGCAGCGTATCGCCGGCCAACCGCAAAGTCTCCGGCCGTACCCTTTGCTGGGCGTCCAGATAGGCGAAGAGATGGGGACGCCCCGTTAGCCAATACCCCGGCTGACCGTCGACGGTGACGTATTCCACCCGCGTGGCGGGATCGAAGAATTTAGCGAAGACGGTTCCGCGCGCCTCGGTGAGGAGCGCGCCGGCACTGGTGTGCGGCGCCGCAGGCAGGCCGGGTCGGGCGCGGTAGACGAGCGCGATGACATTATCGCCGGCGATGCGCCGCACGTAGACCTCATCGGGGGCGCCGAGCGTCGTCGGAGTCAGGATGCGGAACGCGACGCGTGCTTGCGCCGTGGTGAGCGGGACGCGGTCGCCGAGTTGTAGCCCGGCGCCGGCAGGGGCGGGCAGCCGCCGTGGCAGGGGAAAGAGGATAATCCCGCGCGGCCCCAACCATTGCGCGACTGCTGTGCGCGCGGCCGGCGAGACGGCGAGCGCGCCGCCGACGACCAGGACTACCGCCACGATGGCCAGGGCGACGCGACGGCGCAAGCTGCCCAGCCAATGCGCCCGGCCGGGACTGCCTGGTTGGCGCGTCGAACCGGCGCGCGCGGCGTCTGGCGTGGACAGGCGCGCGCGTACTGTCGCGGCGAGGTCGGGTACGGACGGGTAGTCGATGTGTTCGTCCAGGCGCGTGAGGCTTCGCGCTAATTCGTCGTCCGATGGGCGCCACTGGCGTCTAGCCACGTTCAGCCCCCTTCCCAGCCAGGCCGTGAGGCTCGTCGTCGGCGCTGTCGTCCAGTCTCTCGCGCAGGCGGGCGAGGGCGCGTGAGAGCCGCGACTTGACGGTGCCGCGTGGGCAGTCGAGCGCGTCCGCCGTCTCGGCTTCGGAGAGAGCGAAAAAGTAGCGGTAGGCGATAACCAGGCGATCCTCTTCGCGCAAGCCGTCGAGGGCGCGCAGCAGAGCGTCACGCCGCTCCGCGTCGAGGGCCGCCGCCTCCGGGGATGGGGCCGGTTGGGGGCCGCCTTGATCCTGGGTGGCGCGGAGGGCTAGAGCGGCGCGCCGTCCGTCCGCCTTGTGGCGGTTGCGCGCTTCGTTGGCGACGATGCGCAGGAGCCACGGCCGGAACGCGGCCCCGCTGTGGAAGCGCGCGAGGGCGTAGTACGCCTTGACGAAGGCGTCTTGCGCCGCGTCCTCGGCCGCGTCGGCGCCGCCGGTGATCAGGTAGGCGGTGCGGACGGCGAGATCCTGGTAGCGGCGCACGAGACCTTCGTAGGCGCTGGTATCACCGGCGCGCGCCCGTTCGACGAGCGCGGTTTCCTCGCTGGAGCTGTCAGGCATTAACGGCCCGCTATCACCCTGCTATGCGCTAGTATTACAACGAGACGTCAATTACGGTGGGTGCAGGTCTGCAAGCCGCTGCAGGCGGCGTTTGCGGTGCGACCCGTAGGCCGCGAGCTTGTGGCGGCGCTGGTAGCGCAACAGCGCGAGGG
>JAABUM010003253.1_pt1 | contig 20414 bp, 18 predicted proteins | sample 5559161 | NCBI WGS metagenome assembly JAABUM01 (sample SAMN10711868, study PRJNA513369) | rock metagenome | isolation source: Antarctica rocks | place: Antarctica: Victoria Land, Siegfried Peak nord
TCCCTCACCCCGGCCCTCTCCCGGAGGGAGAGGGGGAAGCCGTGCTGACTGTGCTGGCTGTCCTGGTGCTGTTTCTGTTCGCGCTGGGCGGGGCGGAGGCGTTGCGGCTGCACTGGGCAGGGGCAGCGACGGCGGCTGCCTGCGCGGCTGGCGCCGTGCTGGCCCTGGCGGCGTTGGCCCTGGGTATCCAAGGCGTGCTGGCCTTGCCGGCCGGACCTGGCGGGGAGGCGCACCTGGCGTTGGATGGCCTGTCCGGATTGGGGCTGCTGCTGGTTCTGGTTCCCGCCACTGCATGGGCCGCCTACGGCCACGCGCGCGGCGTGGCCTGGCAAGCCGGGGCGATGGCGCTGGCCGTGCTGGCGGCGGACGGGTTCACCCTGTTGCTGGTGCTCGGCCTGCTGGCATTGCCCGGCGGCGCACGGACGCGCGGACTGGCCGTGGCCGGGCTGGCGTGCTTGGCCGTGGCGTTGGCGCTGCTGGCCGGGCACGGGGCGGACCTGCGCTTTGCCGCCATGCGCGCGGCGCCGCCTGACGGGATTGCGGCTTCGGCGGCAATGGGGCTGGCGCTGGCCGGGTTGGGACTGCTGGCGGCGGCCGGGCCGCTCGGATTGGCCGCGCTGCCGGGCCTGGGGCTGTATGCGCTGGTGCGCCTGATGTTCGACCTGGCGGGGCCGGCTACGCCGGGCTGGTGGGGGCTGCCCCTGCTGGCGCTCGGCACCGCCATGGCGGTGTGGGGCGGGCTGGCGGTCCGGGCTGCGGCGGAGCTGGCGGCGGTGCTGCGCGGCGCGGCGGCGCTGCGGACGGGGCTGGCCGTCGTCGCATCGGGCGTGGCGCTTGCGGCGCGCGGGGCGGACCTGCCGCCGCTGGCGGCGCTGGCGCTGGGCGCGGCGCTGGCGCTCGGGCTGGCGCAGGCGGTGGCGGGGACGCTGCTGGGGCTGTGTGCGGAGGCGATGGCGCGGCAGGCTGGGACCGGGGCGCTGGCCGGGCTGGGCGGGCTGTCCCGCGGGATGCCGGGCACCGTGCTGGCGCTGCTGGTCGCGGCGGCGGCGCTGGCGGCGCTGCCGCTGTCGGCGGGGTTCGCCGGGTTGTGGCTGCTGGTGCAGGCGCTGCTGGCTGCGCCGCGCATCGGCGGGCTGGCGCTGCAACTGGCGCTGGCGGCGGCGCTGGCCGGGGCGGCGCTGGCCGGTGCCCTGGGCGCGGCAGGGGCGGTGCGGCTGGTGGGGCTGGCGGCATTGGACCGGGCGCGGACGGCTGGCGCGGCGGCGGCGGAGGACCCGTCGCCCGGAATGCGCGGGGTGATGGCGGCGCTGGCCGGCGCGGCGCTGCTGCTGGGGGCCTGGCCGCCGCTGGGCATGGCCCCGGTGCAGCCGGCGCTGCGCGGGCTGCTGGGCGCCGGCGTCGAGACGGGATGGCTGACGCTGGCCGCCGGAGAGGATCTGTCTGGCTATGGTGCGCTGCCCGTGCTGCTGCTGGTCGCGGGGGGCTGCGCGGCGGTCCGGGCCTGGGGGCGCCGCGGCCCGGCGGCCCGGCTTGTGCCACGCTGGACCGGCGGCGAGCCGCAGGCACCGGCCTCGGTGTTCGATGTGCCAGCGGGGCACGGGGCGCCGGCAGGTGCGTCGTTGGCAGGCGCGGCCTCGGCGGGTGCGGCGTTGGCGGAAGCGGCGTTGGCGGGAACTGCGTCGGCAAGTGCGGCAGCGGCAGCCTGGCCCGCTCTACGGCACTGGATGCAAGGCCGGGAAGCAGCATGGCCGGCGTTGCTGGCCTTGGCGGGGCTGCTGGGCTGGGCCGCCTGGGCGGCGCCGCGATGACCGGGACGCTGGCGGGCGTGGCCCTGCTGCTGGTCCATGCCGTGCTGCTGACGGCCTCGGCACTGGTGCTGGCCGGGGCCGGGCCGCGGCTGCGGGCCGTGCTGGACGGGGAGGCCGCGCCGCCGTTGGCGCAGCCCTGGCGGGACTTGCTGCGCCTGGCCCGCAAGCGGCCAGTCGCGGTGGAGGGCCTGTCCTGGCTGCATGGCGCCCTGCCTGGCCTTGCCCTCGCGTCCACGGCCGCCGCGGCGCTGCTGGTGCCGTCCTTTGCGCTGGGCATGGCGACGGCGCCGCTATCCGACCTGGTGGTGGTCGCCGGCCTGCTGGCGCTGGGGCGCTGCGCCGTGGCGCTGGCGGGATGGGAGGCCGGGCCGGACGGGGGCGCCGTGGCCGCGGACCGGGGCATGGCGCTGTGCGCGCTGGCCGAGCCGGCGCTGCTGCTGGCAGTGCTGGCGATCGCGCTGCTGTCGGGCACGGCGAACCTGGACGGGGCCGCCGCCACGTTGCGGGAGGGTGGGCCGCGCCTGCCGCTGCTGCTCGCCGCACCGGCGCTGGCGCTGGCCGCGCTCGCGGACCTCGGGCGGCTGGGCGGCCAAGGCGGGCTGGGCCGGAACGGTGGCCATGCGGCACTTGCCACGGTGTATTCCGGGCACGGACTGGCGCTGCTGGGCCTGGTAGCGGGGCTGCGTCGGGTGCTGTGGGTGGCGCTGGCGGCGTCGGTGCTGCTGCCGTTCGGGCTGGCGCCGGCCGGGGCGGGACCGGCGGCCTGGATGCTCGGCCTGGCGGCCTGGGCGGGGAAGCTGGCGGGGCTGGGGGCGGGGCTGGCGGTTGCGGAGGCTGCCGCGGCCAGCCTGGCGCCGGCCCGCGTGCCCGGACTGCTGGGCGCAGCGGCGCTGCTGGCGCTGCTCGGTGCGCTGCTGCTGTTCGCGGGGCAGCGGGGCGCGTGATGCTGCAGGATGCGGTGCGCGGGCTGGACGGGGTGGCGCTGCTGCTGGGCTTCGCCCTGCTGCTGCGCCGGGGCGGCCTGGCCTGGACCTGCGCGGCACAGGCCGGGGTGGCGGCGCTTGCCGCGGTTTGCGCCGGGTCGTTGGCGCTGGGCGGAGCGGCGCTGGCGTCCGGCCTGGTGCTGGCTTGGGCCATGCGGCGCCTACCGGCGGCCGGGCCGCCCCGCGGCAACGGAGCCTGGCTGGCGCCGGCCGGCGCGGGGCTGGCGGCGCTGGCCGTTGCGGGACTGCCGGGACAGGCGGAGCTGTCGCTGCCCGTGGCGGTGGCGTTGCTGGGCCTGCTGCTGGCGTCCGGGCGGGCGCCGCTGCCGGGGATGCTGGCGATGGGCAACGGTCTGGTGCTGACGGCTGCTGCGGTGCCGGGGCTGGCCGGGGCGGCGGCGGTGCCGCTGGCTTGGGCGGCGCTGGTGCTCGCGGCGCTGCACCGCCCGCCTGGTCCGGCGGCGCCATGAAGCTGGCTGCCCTGCGCCGTGCCCCCGCCTGGTTCCCGTTCGTCCGCGGGCCTGCACGGGCCGCGTTGCGACGGCCCGGCCGTGGCGGAAGGTGGGCGGGATGACCCCGGTTTGGACGGCATGGGCCGCGGTGCTGGCACCTGCTGGCGCCGCTGCGGTGCTGGCCGTTGCGCCGGGCCGGCTGGCGGGCTGGGTGATGTTGGGCGGGACGCTGGCGGCGCTGGCGCTTGCCGGCTTGCTGCTTCCCGGCAGCGTGGGTGCCGCCGCCGGGCTGCGGGCGGATGCGCTGGCCGCCGGGCTGGCCGTGCTGGCGGCGGGGCTGGCGGCGGCGGAGGCGCTGTGCCTCGCGCGGCCAGCCCTACCGCGGTTGGAGCGGATGCTGGCGCCGGCAGCATTGGCCGGCACGCTCCTGGCGCTGCTGGCCGAGCTGCCTGGCCCGGCCTGGATCGGGCTGGCCACCGCTGCCGCGGCGTCGCTGCTGTCCGGTCGGATCGTGCCGCTGCCGGCTGCCGCCGGGCTGGGCTTGGCCGGGCTGGGGACCGTGCTGCTGCAAGCGCCGGGCGGACGGGCGGTGGGCTTCGTGCTGCTGCTGGCCGGCTGCGGGCTGCTGGCGACGATGCGGGCGGCGTTGGCGCTGCCGGCGGTGGCGCTGGTGCTGCGTGGGCGGGGGCTGGTGGAGGCCGGATTTGCCGGTCCGCCGCTGCTTGCGGTGGGGCTGGGCCTCATCGCCGCGGCGGCGCTGGCTCCCAGGACGGACCGCGCCGGGCTGACCGGCCTGGCGGCGGCTGGGCCGGGACTGGCGCTGTTCGCCTTCGGGCTGGGCAGCCCGGCGGCGGCGGCGGCAGGGTTGCTGGGCCTGGCCGCGTCCTGCCTGGCGCAGGGCGCCGCGGCGGCCCGCCCGCAGCCCCGGTGGCTGCGGGCGGCGGGCCTGGCGGCGCTGGCGGGGCTGCCGCCCTTCGGCGTGTTCGCCGGCTGGGTCATGGTGCTGGCCGAAACGGCGCGGCGCCTGCCGCTGCTGTGCCTGCCGCTCGGAGCCGGCCTGGCCGCTTGCGCCTGGACCGTGCTGCGCCAGCCGCTGCCACCGGCCGGGCTACCCGACCCGCTGCGGTCCGCCGCGGCGGGGTTGCAGCTTGCCGCGCTGGCCGCGCTCGGCCTGGGCCTGCTGCCCGGCGCGCAAGCCTGGCTGGCGGCGGCCCCATGACTGCGGCGACCTCATGACTGCGGCGGCGCATATCCGTGCCGGCCAGGCGCTGCCGATGCGCCCCTGGCCGCGCTATTTGCTCAGCAGCGAGGGCTGGCGGGCGATGGTGGCCGCCCTCGCCGAGCAGGGCGGGCCGGCGTTCCTGGGCCTGTGGGCCGACGCCGCGCAGGTCCATGCGCTGTTCATGGACGACTTGCCGCTGCTTGCCTCCGCCCCGGTCGAAGCCGGGCTGTATGCCGCACCCTCCGCGCATCGTCCCGGCTCGGCGCGGTTCGAGCGCATGGTCGCCGACCTGTGGGGCCACGCCGCCGCGCATGGCGCCGACAGCCGGCCGATGCTGGACCACGGGCACTGGCCGGTCCTGCACCCGCTGTCCCCGCGCGCCCTGCCCTATGCCGGAACGCCGGAGCCGCCGGAGTTCCTGGCCGTGCCCGGCGCGGGCCAGCACACCCTGCGGTCCGGTCCGGTCGGCAGCGGAGTCGGAGCGCCGGTCCACCTGCACGTCACCGCCGCCGGGAACCGGGCGGTGCGGCTGGAGGCCTGGACCGGCTACGGGCACCGGGGCTGCCAGGCGCTGCTGCCCGGCCCGTTGCCGGCCGGTGCGCGCCTGGCCGCGCGCCTGAACGGCGAGGCGACCGTCGCGCACTCGACCGCCTTCGCAGGTGCGGCAGAGGCTGCCCTGGGCGTCGAGGCCCCGCCGCGCGCCCGGGCGCTGCGCGGCGTCATGCAGGAACTGGAGCGGACGGCGATCCACCTGGCTGTGCTGGCATCGGTGTGCGCCGCAGCCGGGGACCGGGCGGCGGCGCTGCGGGCGGGCAGCGCGCGGGAAGGGCTGCTGCGCGCATCGGCTGCCGCCTTCGGCCATCGCCTGCTGATGGATGCGGTGGTGCCCGGCGGCGTGGCCGCAGACCTCGCCCCCGGCGGGGCTGCGGCCATCCTGAAGGCGCTGGACGCGGTGGCGGCGCAGGACCTGGTGCCCGCGACGGTCCTGGACTGGCTGGCAGGGATCGGCCGCGCCGGACGGGTGCAGCCCGCCGGGCCTGCCGGCGGCGTGAAGTTTGGGAGTCCCACGGCTGCGGCAACGCCAGTGGACGCCGACGCCGCGGCCCGGGTGCAGGCACGGATGCACGACCTGCCCCGGTCGGCGGCCCTGCTGCGCCGCGCATTGGACCTGTTGCCGCCCGGCCCGCTCATCGCGGCGTTGCCGGCCGGCGGCGGCGAGGGGCTGGGGACGGCGGACGGGCCGCACGGCGCGGTGTGGCACTGGCTGCGGCTGGATGGCGGCTCGGTCGCGGACGGCTTCGCCTTGGACCCGGCCTGGCTGCACCTGGCGCTGGCGGAGGACGCCTGCGCGGGGGCGGAGCTGGCGGACGTGCCGCTGATCCTGGCCTCGGTCGCCGCCGCCGTGCCGGGGATGGACCTGTGACGCGAACCGCCAGCTGCCCCATGCAGCCCTGCGGTTCCCCGGGCGCCGTCGTCGCGGGCCGTCCTTGCTGCGTGGCGATCCCGAAGGCTCCGGCGAAGGGCGCTGGCCCTTGCGGCCACGGGCCGCAACGCCGCCGCGCCTTCCGCAATGGCGGGCAGGACTCGGAACAAGCCCGCCGGAGCAGGGCATGGTCGGCATGAGGCGCCGCTGGCTCCCTGCCCCGCGGACCCGGCCCGATCCCGTGCCGCCCGCCGACGCCGAGGCTGCCGGCGTGCTGGCGGCGCGGCTGGACGGCGCGGCCCAGGCCCGGCTGGGGCGCAGCCTGGCGCTGCTGGCGGTGTCCACGGGCGGCTGCGGCGCGTGCGAGCTGGAACTGCGGATGCTCGATGGCGTGGCCTACGGCCTGGCCCGGCTGGGACTGCGCTTCGTCGGCGTCCCGGGCCAGGCCGACGTGCTGCTGGCGACGGGTCCGTTGACGCGCAACATGCACGGCGCGCTGCTGCGGACGTGGGAGGCGATGCCGGGGCCGCGCTGGCTGGTGGCGGTGGGCGGCTGCGCGATTGACGGCGGGGTGTTCGCGGGCAGCTACGCCACGCTGGGCGGCATCGGCGCGGCGCTGCCGCCGGACCTGGTGGTGCCGGGCTGCCCGCCTACGCCGGCGGCGGTGCTGGCGGGGCTGCACACCCTGATCGCGGCGAACACGTAGGCGGCGGAGGCACGCAGGCCCCGGCGGCACGCAGGCACCAGCGGCACGCAAGCAAGGATCAGTCCGCCTTCGGCCCCTTGTTGGGACGCAGCATGACGGCCAGCGCCGTCCGGTCAGAGGCTTCACCGGGCGTGGGCCGCCGGAACAGGTCCCACGTCCTGCCGTCGGCCACGACCTGCGACACCCGGTCCCATCCGGCGCCGGGCCGTTCGAGCATGGTGGCAAGCTGTCCGACATGCGCCCAAGCGACCGCGGCCGGCGTGCGGTCCAGCACGATCAAAGGTATGCGCAGGCGTTCGACCAGCGCCATCGCCTCCTCCGGCGAGGAGAAGCGCGGCAGGTACTCGAAGTTGTTGTAGCCGCCGCCGCCCAGCAGCCGGCTGCCGCGTGCGGCGGTGACGCGGGGCATCGGCCCTTCGTGCATGGCAAGCTCGACGCTCAGGCTGCCCTCTCCGGGCGCATCGGAGGCGACTAGCAGCACCGGGTCCGATGCCGGCAGGCGCCGCAGCACTTCATCCGCCAGTGCGCGGGCGCCGACCCCGGCCGCAGGCGCCCACGGCGCGGCGGCAAGCAGCGGCAGCAGCACGGCGACCGTGACGGCGGCCGGGGCGGCAAGCCGCTGCAAGCCGGGGGATGCGAGGCGCGGCGCCAGCGCCTCCGCCAGGCCCGACGCGCCGCGCGCCGCCAGCAGCAGCACCGGCGCCACGGTCGGCAGCAAGTAGCGCGGCTCCAGCGCCGCGGGCACAACGGCCTGGAACACGAGCGTCGCGAGCACCAGCGCCAGCATCACCGCCGTGAACAGGTCATCGCCGCGCCGGCGCACCAGCCCGGCTATTGCTACCGCTGCCAGAATGAGGAGAACGGGGCCGAACACCTGCAGGAACTGCTGCGCGATGAACGGCGCCGCCAGTGCGGTGTAGGCCGCCCCAAAGGAATAGCGGAAGCCGGCGCTGGACCAGGAGTAGGTCAGGGCGTACCACGGCCCGGCGACCGGTAGGATCACCGCGGCCGGCATCCAGAACCCGGCGCGGCGCAGCAGCCGCCACCGTCCCGACAGCAGGACCGCAGCCGGGGGCAGCAGGGCGAGCGCAATGGCGTTGCCCTTCGTCATGATCGCCACCAGCGCCGCCGCGCCGAACAGCAGGCCGTCACCCAGGCGGCCATGGTGCAGCAGGCGCCAGAACGCCAGCACCGCGAGGAACATGGCCAGCGCCGTGGGCAGGTCGGCCTGCAACTGCGGCAGCCCGGCCAGCACCAGCGGCGACAGCAGCACGCCCGCGCCCGCAACCACGGCGAGCCACGGGCCGAGCGGGCGCCAGCCCGCCAGCACCGCCGCCGCCGCAAGCGCCGCGCCCAGGCCGGCCTGCAACGCCATGACGGACGCGCGTGACACGCCGAACGCCGCCGTCCACACCGCCCCGAGCATGTGGTAGGCCGGCGGCCACAGGCCGAGGCCGAGTATCTGGTAATGCTCGAAATAACCGACGATGTAGCGCACCGGGGCCAGCACCTGCCCGCTCAGCAACAGTCCCCGCAGGACGATCATGGTGAAGTAGTGGCCGGCGTCGTCGCTCGTGAACTCGCGCGTTCCCCCGCCGAGACGCGATTGCAGCATTGCCGCCAGAACCGCCATCGCCGCGAACACCCCGGCGGCGGCGAGCCAGCGCCGGGTTCCGGCCGTCACCGGCCCGGCCAGGCGCCGGGCTGCGGCTCCGTAGGACCACTGGCGCGCCCGGCGCCGCTGCCGTCCGGCAGGCAGCCCACCGCCAGGGGGGACCGCAGCGCGACCTCCCGCGTCAGCACCGTCAGGTTGTTCTGCAGCCGCAGGATCTTGAATTGCAGGTTGACCGACACGAGCAGGGTTATGACGATCCAGCAATATACCACCAGATCGGCGCCGCGGCCGACGCCGACGGCCTGGGCGACGGCGGTGCTGGCGCCAGGCGCCAGCACCGCCAGGATACCGGCGGCGGACACCAGCATGATCCCCAGGCTGACGGCCCGCGACTTGCGGCGCTGCAGGTAGGCGTAGAGCAGCGCGAAGGCCAGCCCGGCGCTCAGGACCAGTTGGATGATCACAGCCGGGCCATCCGGGCCACCAGCAGCTCGAACAGAATGGAGATGGAGTTGCTGAGCCGCTGCCCCTTGGCGAGGGAATAGGCGGTGTAGATGACCGTCACCGGCGCCTCGACGATACGCAGGCGCAGGGCGCCCACCTGGTCCATCAGCTCGGACGCATGGGACATGCGGTTCTGGGTGATGCGGACGCGGCTGGCGGCGTGCCGGGTCAGCAGGCGCAGGCCGTTATGGGCATCGGTCAGGGCGACGCCGCTGGTCAGGCGCGTGAACCGCACCGCGGCCTGCAGCAGCAGACGGCGTGCCGGCGGCAGGCCCACCGCGCTGCCGAGGAAGCGGCTGCCGGCAACCACGTCGGCCCCGGTGCGCGCCTGGGTCTCCAGCAGGACCGCGATGTCCTCGACCCGGTGCTGGCCGTCGGCGTCGAAGGTGACGATCATGGTGGCGCCCTGCTGCAAGGCGTAGCTGATGCCGGTCTGCAGGGCGGCACCCTGGCCGAGGTTGACGGCGTGGCGCAGCACGGTGGCCCCGGCGCCCGCCGCCTGCGCCGCGGTGTCGTCGGTCGAGCAGTCGTCCACGACGATCACGAAGGGATAGGCGGCAACGACGCCCGCAACGACCGGGCCGATGACCTTGGCCTCGTTGTAGCCGGGCACCACGATGGCAATCAGCCCGTCCGATGCAGCGGGTGCATGGGGCGGGACTCGCATCTGCAGCATCGTCGGACCTCGCAACGGGCACGGCACGGCTGGCTTGACGGCGCCGGCAGCCTACAATGCTTACGGGACGCTCAAGTAACATTTAAAGTATTAATAAGCAAGCGGGGATGCGGGCCGCGGCAGGTTGGCCGCGTCCTGCCCTTTCCTATGGGGAAGCCGCTATTCCGCGCCGGGCAGGTCGGGGTAGGCGCCCTCCCAGCCGCCGCCCAGCGCCTTGTAGAGCGCGACCAGGTTGGCGCTGACGGTGGCGGTGCTGTCGGCAAGCTGCTGCTCGGCCTGCAGCACCGTGCGCTGCGCGGTCAGCACCTCCAGGAAGTCGGACACGCCCTGGCGGTAGCGGGACTGCGCCAGGCCCAGGGCGCGGCGTCCCTGCGCCGCCTGCTCGGCCAGGCGGCCCTGGCGCCGCTGCTCCGCGGCATAGGCGACCAGGGCGTTGTCCACGTCGGTGAAGGCTTGCAGGACGGTCTTCTGGTAGTTGATGCCCGCTTCCTGCTGCTGCGCCGTGCGCAGGTCCACGGTGCGCTGGATGCGGCGGCCCTCGAAGATCGGCACCGTCAGGCTGGGGCCGAGGCCGAAGGTGCGCGCGGGCAGGCCCAGGTCCTTCAACTGCGTCGCCTGCAAGGCGAAGCTGCCGGACAGGGTCAGGCGCGGGTAGAAGTCGGCCTGCGCCACGCCGATGGAGGCGGTGGCGGCGTGGAGCTGCGCCTCGGCCTGGCGTATGTCGGGGCGCCGCCGGGCCAGCTCGGACGGCAGCCCGGCGGGAACGCGGGGCGGTACGTGCGGGACGCCGGTTGCGGCGGACAGCTCCGCCTGCAGGGCTGCAGGGGGCTGGCCGAGCAGCAGGCCGATGGCGTTGACGCCCTGCGCCTCCTGCTGCTCCAGTTGCGGGACGGCGGCGGCGGTGGCCTCCACCTGGGCGCGGGCGTTGGCCACGTCGAGGTCGGTGGCCAGGCCGCCGCGGGCGCGCTCCCCGGTCAGGAAGGCGCTTTCCTCGGCGGATTTCAGGTTGGCGCGGGTGATGCGCAGGGTGTCCTGGGTGCCGCGAAGCTGCATGTAGTCGCGGGCGACCTCGGCTATGGTGGACAGCAGCGCGGCGCGGCGGGCCTCGCGGGAGGCTTGCAGGCTGGCGTCCGCGCCCTCGATGCCGCGGCGGACGCGGCCCCACAGGTCCAGCTCCCAGGTCGCGTCGAAGCCGCCCTGGAACAGGTCGAAGGCCGGGATGGCGCTGCTGGTCTGGACGCCGCCCTGTCGCCCGCCCAAGCCGTTGGACTGCGTGGCGCCGGACGCGGCGGACGCGCCCCCTGACCCGCCGCCGGCAGCGCCGCCCCCGGCTGCACCACCAATGGCGCTGAAGGCGCCGCGGCTGCTGGGTTTCTCGCGGGTGTAGGAGGCGTTGCCGTTGATGGTCGGATACAGGTCGGCGGCGGTGATGCCGCGCTGTGCCCGGCTTTGCGCCAGGCGAAAGGTCGCGGCCTGCACGTCGAGGTTGCCCCCAGCGGCGCGGCGGACCAGGCCGGTCAGGACCGGGTCGTTAAACGCGCGCCACCATTCCGGGTCCACCGGCTCGGCGGTCGGCATGGAGGCTTCCAGGCTCCCCGCGCCTGGCTTGCGTGCGCCGAACCAGGAGGCGGGGGAGAGCAGGCTGGGCGGCTCGTAGTCCGGGCCGACGGTGCAGGACGACAAGGCGAGCAGCATGAGGGCCGCCAATCCAAGCCGGCTTCCTGCTCCCTCTTCCTCCGGGAAAGGGTCGGGGTGAGGGAAGCGGCAAGCGCGTCGTGGTCCGAACACAGGCTGGTTCGTGCGGGATCGGCACGTTCGGTCCTTGCGGCCTCCCTCACCCCGGCCCTCTCCCGGAGGGAGAGGGAAAAAAGCAGTCCCGTTTTCCAGCCCGGTATCCAACGCCTCAATGCCCACCGGCCGGCGCTCCCTTGGGGACGTTGGGCAGGAACAGCACCAGCGGCGCGGCGCACAACGCGATCACGGCCAGGATGGTGAACACGTCGAGGTAGCTGAGGATGCTCGCCTGCGTCCGCACGGCCTCCCCGATGGCGGTCAAGGACGTCCCGAAGCCGAACCCGTTGTAGGGCGTGACGTGCTCCGCCAGCCGCGCGTGGTGGAACTGCTCCCGCCAGGCCAACTGCGTCGTGGCGATGGACACGCCGAAGCTGCCGCCCAGGTTCCGCATCAGGTTGATGATGGCGCTGGCGTCCGGGTTCTGCTCCGGCGGGATGCCGGTGAACTGCACCGCCGACAGCGGGATGAAGATGAACGGCAGCCAGAACACCTGCAGCATCCGCGACATTGACAGGTTGTAGAACGAGGCGTTCAGGTTCAGTGCGGAGGCGTAGTGCAGCGCCCCCGCGGTCCCCAGCAACGCCGAGAAGATCAGCCACCGCGGCTCGATCAACCGTCCCGTGACGACCCCGGCAATGGGCATGACGAACAAGGACACGACGCCGGCTGCTCCCAGCGTCAGCCCCGCCGTCGTCGCGTCGTAGCCCAACAGCCCCTGCGCCAACTGCGGCACGAGCTGCGTCGTTGAGATAATGATGAAGCCGAATAGGAACATGACGACGCTGCTGATCGCGAACGCCCTGACCTTGAACAGCCGTAGGTTCACGATGGGCTGGTCGTGGTTCAGCTCCCAGACCACCAGCGCCACCAGCGACACCACGGACATGGCGGTGAAGCCCAGGATGAAGGGGGAGGAGAAGCCGTCGTCCCGCTCGAACCGGTCCAGCACGATCTGCAGGCAGCCAAAGCCCAACGCCACGAGGGCGAAGCCGAGGTAATCAATCTTCAGGCCGCGATCCAGCAGCCTCTTGCGGTCGGCCTGCACGGCCGGGCTGTCATAGACGAACAGGAACGTCAGCGCGAGCGACAGGACGCCGAACGGCAGGTTGATGAGGAACACCCAGTGCCAGGAGTAGCTGTCGGTCAGCCAGCCGCCCAGCACCGGGCCGATGGCCGGCGCGGTGACGATGGTGAAGCCGTACAGCGAGAAGGCCAGCGCCCGCTGCTGCGGCGTGAAGCTGTCGGCGAAGATGCTCTGCTCGGTCGGCGCCAGGCCGCCGCCGCCGATGCCTTGCAGCACCCGGAACAGCAGCATCATCGGCAGGGACGTGGCGAAGGCGCACAGGACAGACGCCGCCGTGAACAGCGCGACGCAGCCCATGTAGAAGCGCTTGCGCCCCAGCACGTTGGACAGCCAGCCGCTGATCGGCAGGATGATGGCGTTGCTGACGAGGTAGCTGGTGATGATGTAGGTGCTCTCGTCCTGCCCGGCCGCCAGGGACCCGGCGATGTGGCGCAGGGCGACGTTGGCGATGGTGGTGTCCAGCACCTCCATGAACGTGGCGATGGACACGATGACGGCCAGCAGCCAGGGCGAGTTCGGCCCGGCGGCGGACCGCGGCAGGGCGGAATTGTCGGCCATCTAACGCCCCACCCTCAACGTACGGTGACGCGCGGCGACACCGACATGCCGGGCGCCATCCGGCACTTCTCCCGCGCCCTGGCCGAATCGTCAAAGTTGACGCGCACCGGCACGCGTTGCACGACCTTCACGAAGTTACCCGTCGCGTTCTCGGCCGGGAGCGAGCTGAAAATCTGGCCCGACCCGCCCTGGAAGCTGCCGATCCGCGCGTCGAGGTCCAGGTCCGGGCAGGCGTCCACGCGGATGCGGACATACTGGCCCGGCTGCATCGCGGCCAACTGCGTCTCCTTGAAGTTCACCGTCACCCACATCGCGTCCTGCACCACGGCCAGCAGGGACTGGCCGGGGTTCACGTAGTTGCCCATCTCCACCGTGCGCTTCGTCACCTGGCCGTCGGCGGGGGCTAGGATGGTGGCGTAGGACAGTTGCAGCTCCGCGTTGCGGACCGTCACTTCGGCTTGCTGCACCGCGGCGTCCTGGGCGGCGACCATCGCGCGCTGCGCCTCGATCTGCGCGCGGGCGCCGGCGACGGCCTGGCGGTTGGCGTCCAGCTTGGCGCCGGCGGACTTGGTGGCGGCGCCCTGGTTGTCGAGCTGCTGCCGGGTGATGGCCTTGGGGTCTATGGCACGGTAGCGGGCGAGGTCCGCCTGCGCCTGGCCCAGGTCGGCCTCGGTCACGCGGACGTTGGCCTGCGCCTGGTCCAGGTTGGCCTGCTGCAGCGCCAGTTGCGCGCGGGTCTGGGCGGCCTGCGCCTGGGCCTGGGTGCGCTGGCTGCGGGCCTGGTCCAGCCGCACCTGGAAGTCGCGCGGGTCCAGCTCCACCAGCACCTGCCCGGCGCGCACCTCCTGGTTGTCGGCAAAGGCGATGCGCACGACGCGCCCGCCGACCTGCGCCGAGACCTGGGAGATGTTGCCGTCTATGTAGGCGTCGTCAGTGGTCTCGTAGTGCCTGGAATTGAGCCAGTACAGCACGCCGGCCGTTACCAGGGTGGCCAGCACCAGCAGACCGACGAACCAGTACAGGAGGCGCTTGCCGCGCGGCATGGGCGGCTTCTTGGCGGCGTCCTTGGCTTTGTCGTCTTTGTCGCCGGCCTTCTTGTCGCCGGGCTTGTCGTTCCCAGGCTTGTCCTCTGCCGTCTTGCCGTCGCCAGCCTCTTCGTCACCGGCTTCGTCGCCCGGCTTGTCATGATCCGGCTTGTCGTTATTCGGCTTGCCGTCATCCGGCTCGTCGCGTGCCGGCTTGCCGCCGTCGCGCCGCTTGCCGTCGCGCCGGACGGGAGCGGACGGCGTCCCGGGCGGGACAGGTATGCCCGGTACCGCGTAGCCCCAGCCCTGCGGAGCGCCGAGCGCATCGGGTAGGCGTGCGGAATAGCTCCACCCCGGTGGGGTGCCCGCGCCGCGCTCCGGCTTGGTGCCACCGTCCATCCCGCCTCCTTCTGCCCGGTCCCGGCCCTGCCTCGACCCGCGCTACGGATAGAGAAGATGAAACCAGGACGGTTGCAAGCAATAGGGTCGTGATCGCGCCGCTCCGCTCATGGTGCGTCGCGCAACGGCTAGCTGCCGCGCATCAGGGAATGATGGCGCGGCATCTGGGCGAACCGTCTGGGAGTGGCGGAGCGGGCATAGGCCGTCCGCAGCGCCCGGGCACCCTGCGGCGCGCCCTGTGCCGTCCGCAGCACGCGGACCGACGGCCGGGCAGGAGTGGTGTAGGTCGCGGTGCTGACCCGGGGATGGTGGCCGGGATGGCGGTCGCGGCGGCGCGCGGCGGAAGCGTCCGCCGTGCCAAGCAGGACCAGGGTGCCAAGGGCTGCGGCCAGGATGCGTGAGGTGCTCATGTGCGGGTTCCCTGTTGCGAAGCTGACGAATCGGCTGAGGACTCGGCTCTACCTCATTGACTCGTCTATCGCTTGGCACAGAGATATTGCAAGTGCATCGTTGGCCTGGTGTTAACGGCAAGGGTGTCCGTGGTCGGCTGGCCCGGCCCTGGCCGCCTCAGGGCAAGCTAGCCGGACATGAACGGAGCGGGACGGCGAGGGTGCTTGCCGGCGCCGCCCGGGACGCCCGCATCCCGGCATGGCTCAGCTCCCCCCGTCTCGATCATGCCGGGCCGGGCCGGTGCGTGAGGCTTGTCTGGATCAGCGCCGGCCGCTGCATCGGGAGCATCCCTTTCAGAGCGTGCCGGCACTCAAGCGGGTGTCACAGCAGGCAAAGCGTCCGCAGTTCCCGGCGCAGGCCGTCCGGCAGGCCGTCGGCGCCCAGGGCCGGGCCGTCCGGGCCGATGTCGGCCGGGGCCTCGGCGTGCAGCAGGTAGCGCCAGCCCTGGAACGCCTTGACCGGTCGGCCCTCGACGGGGATCAGCTCTGCGTGCAGCACCAGGCCGGCGCAGCGCGTAGCGTCGTCCCAGCGGTCCTCCTGCACGTCCAGCACGCGCTGGCGCACGACCATCGCGCCGCGGATCACCCAGTAGATGCTGCCGCCGGCCGTGATCTCCGCCGTGCGCCGGGGGAAGCTGCGGGTCTGGTGGCGCAAGGGCGGGCGTGCGGCGCCGCGGGCGGCCTGAACGTCGCGCAGGTGGGCGATGTCGCGTATGCCGACGGCGAGCTTGGCGAGGTGCAGCATCCGGCAGGACCTACCCGCCGCCTGGATTCGGGCGCAAGCCGATACTGGTCACGCAGACATTGGTCACGCCGATATTGGTCACGAAGGCGCCGCTCACGAAATGGCGATGCCGTCCGGGGCGTTCTCCGGCGCGGCCTCGTCCGGCAGGCCCTGGCTGCTGCCGGGGCCGGCGACCTTGGCCGGCATGCGGCACCATTCGCGGGCGACGCAGCGCCAGCACTCGGGGCGCCGCGCCTTGCAGACGTAGCGGCCGTGCAGGATCAGCCAGTGGTGCGCCGGGCGCAGCACGTCGTGCGGGATGCGCTTGACCAGCCCGTCCTCCACCGCGCGCACGGTCTTGCCCGGAGCGATGCCGGTGCGGTTGCCCAGGCGGAAGACGTGGGTGTCCACCGCCATCGTGCTGTGGCCGAAGGCGACGTTCAGCACGACGTTGGCCGTCTTGCGGCCGACGCCGGGCAGCGCCTCCAGGGCGTCGCGGTCGCCGGGGACCTCGCCGTCGTGGCGCTCAATCAGCAGGCGGGACAGCTCGACCACGTTCTTGGACTTGGCCTGCCACAGGCCGATGCTGCGTATGTGCGCGGCCACGCCGTCGGCACCCAGCGCGACCATGGCGGCAGGGGTGGGCGCTTCGGCGAACAGGGTGCGGCCGACGCGGTTCACGGCGACGTCCGTGGTCTGCGCGGACATCACGACGGCGCAAAGCAGGTGGTAGGACGACTCTGCATCCAGCTCGGTCTGCGCGTCGGGGTAGGCGCCGCCGATGGCGGCGATGAAGCCGCGGACCTGGGCCAGCGTCATCGGAGGGGTCTTGCGGGTGCGCTTCGGGGGGGCTGCCATGCGGGTGATAATGCCAGCGCGCGGCGGACTGGCAAGCGGAGGTTGGCAAGCGGAGGTTGGCAAGCGCCAGGTTGGCAAGCGGCGGCTGGCAAGCGGCGGCTGGCAAGCGGGGCTGACAAGACGGGCCGGGGTGCCACATGCTCGCGCATGAACAGTGCCGCATCCGTCCCGGCCGTGCCTGCTCCGGTCGCCTTCGAGGCCGTCATCATCCCGCACCGCAGCCTGGGGCCGGTCGGGTTCCGCTATCTCGTGGGGTTCATCGTGCTGGTGAGCTGCGGCATCTCGGTCGGGCTGTGGTGCATCGGCGCCTGGCCGGCCGTGGCGTTCGACGCGGCGGAGATCGGGCTGGCCATCGTGCTGCTGCGCCGCAACGCCCGGGCGACGCAGGCAAGCGAGATGCTGCTGCTGTCCGATGACGGCCTGCGGATCGTGCGGACCGACCACGCCGGGCGCCGGACGGAGCGGACGCTGCAGCCGGCCTGGCTGCGCGCCAGCCTGGAGGAGCGGCAGGGCCGCGCCCCGGCGCTGTGGCTGGCCAACCGCGGAATGCGCATGGAGGTCGGTGCGGAGCTTGGGGAGGCGGAGAAGCGGGACTTGGCGGAAGCGCTGAGCCTGGCGCTGCACCGGCACCGGAACCCGGTGTTCGATAACCCGCAGCTTCGGGAGGGGTAGGGGTTTAGTGAAGAAGGATTAAGCGGTATCACCCCAAGCGCATGGCTCAGGCGAACGATGAAAGCTGGAGCGGTTGTCTGGACCAGTTTGACGGGAAATTTTCGTCAGCGATGTCTTATGGCCGCCCGTAGTTCAGGACCGTGAAGCTGTCGCGGTGGAACACCGGCGCGGGCAGTTTGCCGTCCGGCCCGGCCGCGGGTTGGCTGTAGGCGGCCGTGACGGTGAACAGGCGCCCGGTCCTCTCATCCATTGCGATCACCCGCGCCATGGACCGCGTGGCGACCGTTTCCACCAGACTGTACTTATCCGGGCCGTCCTGGCGTATGACCGACAGGGTGCCGTCCACGCCGTTGGCCGTTACCAGCAGGTGCCGCCCCTCGTCATGCGCCATGCCGTCCACGCCGCGGCCTATGGGCAGGACGGCGACGATGCGGCCATCCGCGGGATCGAGGGCGAGGAACACCGGCTTGTCGCCGCGGCAGGCCACCAGCACGCGGTCGGCGGCGTGGTCGAACTCGACGGCCACGGGCTGCACGCAGTCGCCCAGCTTCCACGTCGCCTGCACCTTCAGGTCGGACGACGACAGCTTGAGCAGCACGTTGTTGTCCCGCATCGGGGCATACAGCGTGCCTTTGCCGTCCGGCGCCGGGTCGTCCATCTTCTTGCTGTCGAACTCCGTCCGGCCCAGCACCTTGCCCGTCGCCGCGTCCAGGCTGATCCAGGCCGTGCGGGCGGGGCGGGCGCCAACAACCATGTGGACGCGCTTGGTGGCCGGGTCGTAGAAGCCCTGGTTCAGGTCGCCGTCATCGAGCCTCACGCGCTCGATGGGCTTGAGGGTGGCGAGGTTGAACGCCAGCATGGTGCCGTCGGTCATGGCGGTGTAGCCGCGGTCGAACTCCGGGACCAGCACGACCCCGTTGGCGCCGGCGCTGTTCTCGACCGTGGCCAGCACCTTGCCTGCCTTGGTGTCCCACACCGTCAGGCCATCCGCTCGGCGGGCGATGAACAGGCGCCCAGTCGCCTGGTCCAGGGTGATGTAGTCCCAGCTTGTGTTGCTGCTCGGTAGCGCCGCCGCCGCCCCGGTCACGTAGGCCGGCTCGGCCGCGTGGCCCGGCTGCGCCCAGGAGAGCAGGCCGAGCGCTGTTGCAGCCGCGCACCGGGCCGTCCCGCACAGCCATCCCTTGTTCGGCATGTCCCGTTCCTCCCTGCGCGCGCCTGTTCCGGCGCGTTCGCCTTCGGCACCTCAATTAGCCGGGCAGGGGAAAGCCCCTCGCGCCGCCGCCCTTGCCCACTTGCCATTGGAGGCAAAAAGCCGGCCTGCGTCGAGAGCGGACCGCCGGCTTCAAACCCCTTTTCTCAACCACGCCGCCGAGCGCTACCGCTACACCCACTCCCCCGCTCGCATCACCGGCGCTGCCTGGCCCGCGGCGTCCACCCCGTCCACGTCCACCTCTCCAGACCCGATCATCCAGTCTATGTGGATCAGGCTGGTATTCGCCCCGCGCCGGGCCAGCTCGTCGTCGCCGGCCGTCGTGCCGCCTTCCAGGCAGGTGCGGTAGGCCTGGCCCAGCGCGATGTGGCTGGCGGCGTTCTCGTCATACAGGGTGTTGAGGAACAGCAGCCCGCTGGCCGAGATCGGCGACGACCCCGGCACCAGCGCCACCTCCCCCAGCCGCCGCGCGCCCTCGTCGGTGCCCAGCACCTTCTGCAGCACCTCCTGCCCGGTGCGCGCGTGCGCCTCGGTGATGCGGCCGGCCTCGAACCGCACGGCGATGTCCTGGATCAGGGTGCCGCCGTAGCTCAGCGGCTTGGTGCTGCGGACGTGGCCGTCCACGCGCAGCATGTGCGGGGTGGTGAACACCTCCTCGGTCGGGATGTTGGGGTTGCAGACGATGCCGTTCCGGGCCGGCTCCGACCCGCCCAGCCACAGGTGGCCGTCCGCCAGCCCGACCCGCAGGTCGGTGCCCGGCCCGCGGAAGTGCAGCGCGTGCAAGCGCCGGCCGTTCAGCGCGGCGGTGCGGGCGTGCAGGGCGGCGTTGTGCGCGGCCCAGGCGGCGACGGGGTCGGGTTGGTCCACGCGGGAGGCGGCGAAAATCGCGTCCCACAGCCGGGCCACGGCGTCGGCCTCCGCCACGTCCGGGAACATGCGCCGCGCCCAGGCGGGGGAAGCATAGCTGACGATGCTCCAGTTGATGGCGAAGTTGGTGATAAGCTCCAGCGCCGGGCGGTAGGCGACGGAGCGGGCGCGGTTGGCGCGCGACACCCGAGCCGGGTCCTGACCCGACAGCAGCGAGGGGTCGTCGCCCGCGATGGCCAGCCGCGCCGCGCCGCCGCGGTAGGCCGCCGCCATGCCCTCATAGAGCCAGGCCGGCGCGCGGTCGAAGGCGTCGTCCGGGGCGTGCTGGTATCGCGCGAGCGTCGTCACGTCGTCGGTCAGCAGGGTCGTGACCTGCGGGCAGCCGGCGCGGTAGGCGTGCTCGGTGATGCGGCGGACCAGCGGCACGGCGTCGAGCGGCGCGGTCATCACCAGCTCCTGCCCGTGCGCCAGGCCGAGGCCGACCTCGACCGCGACCTTGGCCAGCCGGTCCAGGCGGGCGTCGTGCGTCATGGTGGGAGTATGGACGGGTGCCTGGGGCGGGATGGCGTTCATCGCGGGGCCTCGTGCTGCGGGTCAGGGGATGCACATAATGGCGTCCCTGCCCCGGCGCAAAGGCCCCTGTCCCCAAGGTCCCCGTCCCATGTCCCAAGCCGTCACGCTGTTCCACATGCCCCGCACCCGTTCCCTCGGCCCGCTGATCCTGCTGGAGGAGCTTGGCGCACCCTATGAGCTGCACGTCCTGGACAAGGCCCGGGGGGAGCACCGGGCGCCGGCCTATCTTGCGGTGAACCCGCTGGGCAAAGTGCCGGCGCTGCGGGACGCCGCGGGCGCCGTGGTGACGGAACAGGCGGCAATCATGCTGCACCTGGCCGACCTGCACCCTGCCGCCGGGCTGGCGCCGCCGCTGGGCGATCCGCTGCGGGGGCCGTATCTCCGCTGGATGCTGATGTATGCCGGCGCATTCGAGCCGGCGGTGGTGGACCGTGCCGCAGGCCGGGACGCGGGGCCACGCGTGATGAGTCCGTACGGCGACTTCGATGCGTTGGTTAACGTGATCGCCGGTGCGGTCGCGCCGGGGCCGTACCTGCTGGGCGAGCGGTTCTCGGCGGCGGACGTGCTGTGGGGCACGGCGCTGGGCTGGACGACCCACTTCAAGCTGGTGCCGGAGCGGCCGGGGATCGCGGACTACGTGCGCCGCGTCAGCAGTCGTCCCGCCGCGCAACGCGCACGGGACCGGGACGCGGGGCTGCTGGCCGCCGGGTAGGCTGCCTTCTCCCTCTCCCTCCGGAAGAGGGTTGGGGTGAGGGAGGCCGCAAGCGCCGGTCTGTGCCGGTGGGGACGTGGCTTCCGCTTTGGGACGTGCC
>JAABUM010003255.1_pt1 | contig 20397 bp, 17 predicted proteins | sample 5559161 | NCBI WGS metagenome assembly JAABUM01 (sample SAMN10711868, study PRJNA513369) | rock metagenome | isolation source: Antarctica rocks | place: Antarctica: Victoria Land, Siegfried Peak nord
ACCTGGGTTCCACCGTCGTCGCCGGCCTCTTGTGGTCGCTGGTGTCGCCAGCGGTGGCCTTCGGCTACGTCGCCGCCTGGATGGCCGCATCAGTGATCGCCTCCGGCATGCTTCGCCCCCCTCACGGATCAACGAGGTAACCCATGACCGCCAGAATCCACACCCTCGACGCTCTGGAGATCCTGGACTCCCGCGGACGCCCGACGCTGCAGGTCACCGTCCGCCTAGACAGCGGGGTCACCGCCAGAGCCGGCGTACCCTCAGGGGCCTCAACCGGCACCCGGGAGGCGGTCGAACGCCGCGACCGCGACCCGCAGCGGTATGCAGGCAACGGTGTGCAGCAGGCGGCGGCGATGGTCGAGCACGACATCGCCGACGCCGTGCGCGGGATGCTGGTTGGCGACCTTGAGCAGCTCAGCCGTATCGACGCTGCGATGCGGTCCCTCGACGGAACGCCGACGCTGGCTCGGCTCGGCGCCAACGCGGTGGTCGGGGTGTCCATGGCCGCCACCCGGGCCGCAGCAGTCGAGGCTGGCGTCCCGCTGTGGCTGTTCCTGTCCCAGTCGGCAGCCGCGTCCACAGCGACCGGTGACCTGGCGCCGCCGCGATGGCCGCCGAGGATGCCTGTCCCGCACTTCAACGTCGTCAACGGCGGTGTTCATGCTGCCAACAAGCTGGACTTCCAGGAGTTCATGATCGCTCCGATCGGGGCGCCCACCTACACCGAGGCGCTGCACGCAGGGGCCAAGGTGTACGCGGCCTTACGTCGCCGGCTCACCAACGCGGGGCTGTCCACCGGACTCGGCGACGAAGGCGGGTTCGCTCCCGCCGTGACCGAACCGGAGGCGGTCCTGGCCATGCTGGTCGGCGCAATCCACGACGCCGGCTTTCACCTCGGAGCGGACGGAGTGGCCATCGCCCTGGACCCCGCAGCGAGCGAGTTCTACCGCGGCGGCAGCTATCAGGTGGGCGCCGACTCCCTGACCGCCGCACAGCTGATTGACCGCTACGAGACGATCGTGCAGCACTATCCGGTCTGGAGCATCGAGGACGGCCTGGCCGAGAGCGACTTCGACGGGTGGGTCGAGATGACCGCTCGGCTCGGTGAGCGCGTCCAGATCGTCGGCGACGACATCTTCGTCACCGATCCTGCCGCAATCAGCCGTGGCATCGAGCTGGCTGCGGCAAGCGCCGCGCTGATCAAGGCGAACCAGGTGGGGACAGTCAGCGAGACGCTCGAAGCGATCCGCCGCTGTCGTGAAGGCGGATGGTCGGCGATGATCTCCCACCGCTCCGGCGAGACCGTCGACGACTTCATCGCCGACCTGGCGGTGGGTAGCGGGTGCGGACAGATCAAGGCGGGCGCTCCTGCCAGGGGTGAGCGGGTCGCCAAGTACAACCGGCTCCTGGAGATCGATGCGCGTGCAGACCTGCCCTACGGCCGCGTGAACGTTGCTCGAGCGTAGGACTGACCGACTACCGACGTGCTCTGCCCTTCCCGGAGGTGACTCGATGTCTCTACGGTTTCGGAGCATCTTGTACGGCGACGACGGCCCAGGGGAGGTCGGCGACTGCCCGGCGCCGCAGTGCTTTCACGACTTGTTCCTGGACCAGGTCGTCGACGCGGTGACCGAGGGCAGGGAGGCTTACCGGCTCGGCACGGTCTTCCCGGGAAGCACCCGGTGAGTAGGACCGGTCGACTGAGCAGGGCGGTGATGAGGGCGCCTTTGTCGCGCTTCCGCATCATGGAACCGCCGCTGCGTCGGGACGAGCTCAGGACCGCGGCGCCTGTGAGGGAAGCACGAGAAACGGGATACGCCTGGGACGCCGTGCCTCTGGGCAGGCGCTGCACCGTACCGGGAAGCCAGTTGCTGTCGGTGTGGGCTGGCGGCTGGGCCGGAGCGGTGTAGTCTCGGGAACTGGCGATGGGGCTCGCCCTCGAGCTGCGGCGCACGCCGCTGACGGTCCCTGAAACGCGATTCTGCGTGGAAGGGAGAGCCCTAGTGGCCGCAGATGTGTCGGTGGACGCGCCCGACGTCACTTTGTTCGCCAGCATCTTGTTCGACTCCGCTGAGGGGTCAGTGCGTGAGACTGCGCCGGACCACTTCAAAGACCTGAACCTGGACCAGTTGGTGGAGGCGGTCGTCGCCAGCCGGCGGGACTACAACCTGGTCCCGTTCTTTCACACTCCGCTCAGCAGCGCTGGTGCTGTCGCGTACCGGCAGCAAGTGTTCGGGGACCTGGAGCAAGAAGCAGTCGCCGCGTGTGTCCACCGGTTCGCCGACAGCATGCGGCAGGTGCGGGCCGAGCTGGGCAACGCGGTCACCTTGCATTATGAGCTGCAGCGGCACTTCTGGCAGCTCGCCGCGGTGGGTACCTACGTGCACGCCGTCGAGCAGTTGACCGACGCGCTTCTTACCCTGCCGATCAGCTCGGCCGGGTTAGCTGGGTTCACCCGGTATCTGAGCGACTACCGGTCGGGCGCGCCGTTCCGGGCGCTGCGCTCGACCGCGGCCAGGCTGAGCGGGCAGCTCGACGCGCTGACCTACCGGGTCCAGGTGCGCGGCGACCAGGTCAGGGTCGGTTTCGAGCAGGGTGAACCAGATACGCCGCGGACATTGCGGGCACCTTCGCCCGGTTCCGGCAGGGCGCGGTCAAGAGTTACCAGGTCCGGCTGCCGTCCTATCTGCAGATGAACCACGTGGAGGCGGCGATCGCCGAGCGGGTCGCGCAGCTGTACCCCGACGTGTTCGCCGCGCTGGCCGAGTTCGCCGACCGGTACGCCGACTTCATCGAAGAGACGGTCACCCGGTTCGACCGGGAGGTCCAGTTCTACCTGGCCTGGTTGGAGTTCACCGCCCGGCTCCGCTCGGCCGGGTTGCCGGTGTGCTACCCGCAAATCCACACCGGCGCCGGGCACCTGGAGGCGGTGGACGCCTTCGACGCCGCCCTGGCGGACAAGCTGCTGGGCCAGGGCGAGCAGGTGATCACCAACGACGTCACTTTGACCGGGTCAGAACGGGTCCTGGTCGTCACCGGCCCCAACCAGGGGGGCAAGACTACATACGCGCGGACGGTCGGCCAGCTGCACTACCTGGCCAGCCTCGGGCTGCCCGTGCCCGGGCGCCGGGCGCGGCTGCCGCTGCCGGACCGGATCTTCACCCACTTCGAGCGGGGTGAGAACCTGCACGACCTGACCGGCAAGCTCGAGGACGACCTGACTCGGATCCGGGACATCCTGACCGCCGCCACCGAGAACAGCCTGCTGATCATCAACGAGATTTTCACCTCCACCTCCCCGCAGGACGCCTCCTTGCTGGCTACCCGGGTGCTGCACCAGGTGATCGGGCTGGGCTGTGCTTGCGTGTGCGTGACGTTCCTGGACGAGCTGTCCACGCTGGACCCGGCCACGGTCAGCATGACCAGCACCGTCATCCCCGGCAGCTCGGGCACCCGCACGTTCCGGGTGGTCCGCCGCGCCGCGGACGGGCGCGCCTACGCCGACGCCATCGCCGACAAGTACGGGCTAACCACGCAGGCCCTGGCAAGGAGGCTCACACCATGAAGGTGCACCTGCTGTACAACGACCGCGACCCCAACACCGACACGGTGTCCACGGACCAGGTCGACGGCCTGACCGCTGACCTGATTCGCGACCTCGGCCTGGGCACCGTCCTGGACCACATGTCAGACGGCGACCGGTTGCTGCGGAGCATCGCCACCCGGACCATGCTGACCCCGCTACGGCACCCAGAAGAGGTTCGCTACCGCCAGCAGGTGTTCGCCGACTGCCTTCAGCATCCCGGCCTGATCGCAGGGTTGTACCAGCTGGCGACCGAGGCGTTGGACAGCCCCCGCCGGGCCCGTGGGTGGATGCTGGGCAACGACCCCCCCGCGGTGCTGCACCGGGCCACTGAGGTCCTGGCGATGCTGCTGACCCACCTTCGGGCTCTACGGGCTCTGGCCGACGAATACGCCCTCTCCTGCGGCGCGGCCGGGTTGCAGGCCCTTTTCGCCGGCATCCACCGCGAACTGCCCGACAGCTACTTTCCGCTGGTGGAGGAGCATCTGCGCCGCCTGGAGTTCCCCACCGGGGTGATCATGACCGCCACGTTGGGCCCCGGCTGCCACGGCACCGGCTACGTGCTGCGCAAACCCGCCACCATCAAACGGGACTGGCGGGCCGTGCTGCTCGGCGGCGCCTCATCACCGGGATACACCTACCGGATTGCCGAGCGGGACCAGGCCGGAGCCCAGGCCCTGGGTGAGCTGCGGAACCAAGGGATCAACCTGGTCGCCGACGCAGTCGCCCAATCCGTTGACCACATCATGGGCTTCTTCACCCAGCTGCGCTGGGAGGCCGGGTTCTACCTCGGCTGCGCGCACCTGCACCAGACGCTCGGCGGGCGGGGGATACCGGTCTGTCAACCTGACCCCCGCCCCGCCGAGGAGCGGGTGCTGAGCGGGCGTGGGGTCCGCGACGTCGTCTTGGCGTTGCGCGCGGACAGTGTGGTCGGTAACGACCTGGACGCCGACGGGGCCACACTGATCATGATCACCGGCGCCAACCAGGGCGGGAAGTCGACCCTGCTGCGTAGCCTCGGGCTGGCCCAGCTGATGCTCGGCGCGGGCATGTTCGTGGCCGCAGACTCCTACCGGGCCAGCCTCGCCACCGGCCTCTACACCCACTACACCCGCGAAGAAGACGCCGGCATGGACAGCGGCAAGTTCGACGAAGAACTGGCTCGGATGAGCCGCATCGTGGACCGGCTCAGCGCGGGCAGCATGGTGTTGCTGAACGAGTCCTTCGCCTCCACCAACGACCGTGAAGGGTCCCAGGTGGCCCGGCACATCGTCGAGGGGCTGCGCGGCGCCGGGGTCCGGGTGCTGTACGTCACCCATCTGTTCGACCTCGCCCACGGCCTGGCCCGAACCGGCGCCCAGGACGCGGTGTTCCTTCGCCCGGAGCGGCTTCCCGACCAGCAGCGCACCTACCGGGTCGTCCCTGGCGAGCCGCTGCCCACCAGTTACGGCCCCGACCTCTACCAACGGGTCTTCGGCTCGGGCCAGCCCGCCGCCTAACCAACGGCGCGGGTCAACCGACCCGGCGTTGCCGCGGCGCCCGGTGGGCAGCGGGCCGCTGACTGGGACGTTACGTGCGCGGGCGTGGGCTTGAGGGTGTTTTCTGGTCCACCCGGACCACCACCCACCGGCCAGCCTCGCGGCGGATCTCGTTCCAGCACGCGGTCCGCTGCCGAACCCCACCGGCGAACTGGGCGTCGAGGTCGCCCAGCAGCGCCCGGTTCACCGCGTCATGAGCAACCAGGACCACGTCACCGTCATACAACAAGGCCAGCTGGCCCCCCAGCACGTCCCGGACGCGGGCCGCGACGCCGGAGATCGGCTCCACTCCCGGTGCGGCGTCCACGCTCCCGAACCGGCGGATCACCTCCGACTCCAGCATCCCGGCCCAGTGCGCGTAGTCGCGGTCAACCAGGCCGGGCACCGCGAGCACCGGCGCACCGGTCACGGACGAGACTGCGTCCGCGGTGTCCAACGCCCGCCGCAGCGGGCTGCTCCCGATCCGCAGCACCGACCGGTCGGCGAACGTCTCCGCCAGCGCCGCCACCTCGGCTAGGCCCTGCTGATCCAGCGGCGGGTCCAACCGGCCCCGCAGCCGCCCGTCCGCGTTCAGCGCTGTCTGGCCGTGCCGCAGCAGGAACACCCGCCCTTGGGGGCCTCCGGTTTCGCGTGACCCGCTCCGGCTTGTCCTGTCCCCGATGGGCGGCGTGGGTGTTGTGGCTGAGGTCATGCTCCGCTCCAGATCCGTATGGCAGATGGGCGTGGGCCTCAGCCCCCAACGGCGCCCGGTGGGATGACCCCGGTAGTGGGGTAATTCCGGTACCCGGTCGCCCACGGCTGGCGGCCGGGTACCGGGGGCGGTTGAGTGATCGACCGCCGCCAGGCACAGCACCGCAACTCCCGCGGCCACGGCCTTCCAGCACCGTGATCACCGGGTGCCGGTCAGGCCCGGTGTGAGGACTGCGACGGCCAGCGCGCCGGGAAACAGCCAAGCCACCTCATCCGCCCCGTCACGCCGCCCGGGCCGGGAAGGAACCGATCCGCGCCGGCCCCGTCCCGCTCGAGACCGTACTCACCAGCGCGGGGCCGACAGCCTGCGCCGCCGCCGGTGATCGCCACCACGGTGCGACACCCCAACCAGAACGCGCAGAACGTCTATTAGCGGCCGCTCCGCCGTCACCATCGGTTGGTCCCGGGCTCACCTGCGGGGTCTTGTGGGCGCCACAGATTGCCCAGATAGGCGGCCCCTGACTGCCGGTCCGGGCTCAGGCTACGCAAATACCCGGCCACCGGCGGCTTCAGCGGCAGGTGCTGGATGTGGTTCAAGGCCACAAACTCCGGCCGGCGGTGTTTCTCTTGTTGGACCGGCTCCACCCCCGGAGGGGCTTCTGCGCGAAAGACCAGCTCGACGATCCGGCCCTCAACCGCGGTGGGATTGACCTCGAGCACGAACAGACACCGTTGGATGACCACGTCCAGACCCGTCTCTTCCGCCGTCTCCCGGCGCGCGCAGGCCACCATGCTTTCGTTGGGTCCGGGACGGCCACCAGGCAACACCCAGTCACCGCTGTCCGCCTCCGCGCGACGGGTGCGATGCAGCAGCAAGATTTGGTCGCCCCGGACCACAACAACCGAGCACCGCAGATCAACCAGCGACTCATCCGCGTTGCCCACCGGTTCAGTGGGTCTTGGCGGAGCCGTGCCTTGAGGCTGGTTCTGATCTGAGGAGTGCGCGCGTTCCAGCATCCCAACTCCTACGACAGTCGCCGTAGGAGCCATCAGCGGTGGCGGTTCGCGGCCCAACCGAGCCGCAGGCGAGCTCCATCACCCGTCGCAGAAGTTAACCGGTTGGTTCGTCGCCGGTCAAGGACGGGATGGGTTGCGGCGCCGTTGGCGCACCCCGTTGTCAGTTCGGTGTGAGGTGAGCTCTTCCGAGCCAGGGAGGTGTGCCAACGGGGGCTGAAGATGGGCTGAGTGTGTCGACCCCGCTTGACTCCTCCGTGGCGGCCTGATGTGGCCGCAGGCGGCCGAGCCGGGCGCCGGCGAGACGCATGGCCTGCCCCAGGTGGTCTTCGGCATCCAGGTGGTCAAGGTCTTCGGCTTCGTCGCCGCCCGCACCAGCCTGCGCGAGCATGACCGTGGACGGAGTCATCGAGCTGGACCTCTTCTACACCCCACCGCTCGGCTCACCCTGGAACGACGTCCAAATGGCCACACAGGGTGGCCGTGAACCCACCAGCTACCTGCCCAACGACATTCTAGGAGTTCTTACCAGGCCCGGCACCTGGGTGCCGAAGCTCCGGCGTACCGGGCGGGCCTGCCGAGCGCCTTCTCCCCGGCGACGCGGCCCTGCTCGTGGGCGGTCGTGCCGAGCGGGAGGTAGGAGACCCCGAGGAGCCGGTGGTGGGTGAGACGCTGTCGCCTGCGGCGGTCCCAAGCCTTCCAGCGGTCCTAGTGCGCCTCCACGGGCGAGGGGCGAACATCGCTCAGCCGCCGGCTCACTCGCACTTTCATGCGGGGATGACTCACCGGCGTTTATCAGGTGTGCGCCGGCCAGGAGGTTCAGAGCGCCCACGGGCGACGAGGGCGCTGGCGACGCCGAGGACGATGGCGGCTGCCCCGAGCAGCACCCCGATCAAGATTCGACCGGTCAGTCCGACGGCGACCGCGCCGACGAAGGCGGCGGTAGACAAGGCCCGTAGCCCAGTCTCCAGCACGCTCTGGCTGCCCGCCGGCGCACCCATATCAGCCAAACCCGATTCTGGTCCGTGCGAGCGGACCTTGTTCACATCGATCCATTACCCGGCGATTAAGGGTAGTTCGAACACACGCTCGCTTTGGACGGTGACCCGCTCGACGTGCTGATTCATTTGGACGAGCCGACGTCTCGGGGTGCTTGGTCAGCGTCCGGCCGGTCGCGCTGTCCGACATGAGCGACGACCGCGGCCCGGACGCCAAGTGATCCAGGTCCCGGCGGTGGGGCCACGATCCAAGACCTGCCCGATCTGGACCGATTCCTGCTGCGGAGACCGGACACTTCTTCGAGGTTGTGAGGCGTTGGAGAACGGCAAAGGCTTGATGGTCGGGAATGGCGCAGCGACTCGCTGCGCCGCTCCGCGCCACTCGGCCAGGACCGTCGCGTGGGCGGACTTGGTCGCGGTCAGCTGCCGCCCCGGCCGCAGCGGATCGTGAAGATCAGCGGACCGCCGACAAGGGCAATCGCCCCGAAAAGAAACAGCAGTGGTTCCTGCGCCGCGACCCCCAGCACGAGCAGAGGCATCCCGGCACCGGTCAACACAACCGCAACGAGTGCCCACCGAGGCGAGCCGAACCAGCGGTGTGAGCGCGACCCGTGAACTGGAGACGGCATCGCCGGTGGAGCGCTGAGCGCTCGAGCCAGCTTGGGGTCTTCGGCTTCGATTTCGCCAGCCAGTTGGTCCAGACGGCGGCGTTCCTCATTGGTCAGACCCATCCGAGACCGCCGGACAACCGAGGCGTGGCGAGGAGGGCAGAGCGCGCTTGGCATAGACGGGTGGGTCCAGACACAGCTGGCCAGCCTCCTACTCAGCGTTCGAGTAGGGACCGTTGGTGTTCCTCCGGGCGGGGACACGGTGGTGACCAGGCCGTAACCGGGAGAACACGTTCGTCGGCGAGCCCCTCCGCCGTAACACCCAGGATAGAGCGCGCGCAGAGGCAGTGTCTATCGCGCGGCGGCGACTGGCAGGAGCGCGGGGACGGGCACGGCGTTGGCCGCAGGTGCGTCAACCAAACGGCTGGCCCGACCTGTTGGCAGCGCCTAGTGGGTGCGGACGTAGGGCGGGCCGCGGGCGGTCTGTTCCGGGGGCATCTGAACCCCGCTTTGGACGCGGTCGGCGAAGCGGAGGCCCACGCGTTAGGTGCGGAGCTGGCGCAGCTGCTCGGGGGGCGCCGGGTGGTCAGGATAGTCAGCAGCCCCCAACGCCGCGCGATCCAGATCAGACCACCTCGACGGTCGCGGCTGGCCTTGTCGGCGCCGCCGCACGAGCAGTCCGCGCAGGGGCTGATGGACCGCGACTACGGTCGCTGGGCAGCACACAGCCGCCAGGAGCTCGAGGCCCAGTTCGGCAGCGTCGACACCGCGGACGGAGTGCAGGCAGCCGGCATCGCGGCCCAGCGAGCCCGGGCCGTGCTCGCCGCCCAGGTGCCGCTACCGGCATGGTCCGGTGGTGCTCGTCGCGCACGACGCCGTCAAAGATGCTGCTGGCCTCGCTCGACCCAGCCTCGGACCGGCTGACTACATCAGCCGAGGACCGCGCGCTGGGACCTACTCAGCTATCGAGACGGCTCCTGGCGCGGTCGAGCGATGGATCAGAACCCGCCGCCCGTGCCCAGCTGATCGGCCTCCCTTTTCGTCAACGCTCTCCGCGCTCGGCCACCTGACCAGCCCCCGATTCCGGTCGAGACGGGACGACCCAACACCTGCTGACGCCAACCGTGGACGTAGCGATGCCACTATCGGACCGGCGGTGCGGCTGTAGGAAGGGTCGCGGACTGTGCGGCGAACGTGCGCTGGTAAAGGTCCTGTCCGTAGCTGGTTGGTCGTGGCGATCCCTCGAGGAGCCGGAAGCTGCGTTGGCCGGTCTCGTCCCGGTCGGCGCGCAGAAACAGCGTGGTCTGCCCGTGTTGTTGCTGGAATCGGTGGGCGAGTTCGTAGAGGTGCGTGACGAACACGACGGTGATGCCGACGTGGTTGAGAGCGCGCAGGATGTCGGTGGCGATTTCGGTGGCTTCGCGTTCGTTGGTGGCGGCGAAGGATTCGTTGCACAACAGCAGACTGTGCGGGTGGATGTGGCCGGCGATGCTGCTCATCCGGGCCAGTTCTTCCTCGAATTTGCCGGCGGTCATGGTGGCGTCTTCCTCGCGGGCGTAGTGCGTGAACACGCCGTTGACAGTGGCGGCCGTGAACGACTGCGCGGCCACCGGCATGCCCGCCTGCATCATCAGATGGGCGAGGCCGACGCTGCGCAGGAACGTCGATTTTCCTCCCTGGTTGGCACCGGTGATGATGGTCAGCGGTTTGCCGTCGGCACGCAGATCGTTGCCCTGCATCCGAGCGGGGGAGCGCAACCCCAGGCACGGGTCGTAGAGGCCGACAGCGGTCAGTGTCTGGCTGCCCGCCGGGTGTGGTTCGGGCCGGCACACCGGAAGGTCACGCGCGGACAGCCGCTCGTGCAGGTTGAGGCAGCCGACGTAGAAGGCCAGTTCAGCTCGTAGCGCGGTGAAAAAGCGCAGGATGTGTTCGGCGGCTTGGGCGAGGGCGTCGGCGGCGAGGGCGAGTATGCGGTCGCGCAGGCCGGCGAGGTCCTGGTGGGCTCCACCGTCGTCGCGGGGCATGGTGCGGCTGTAGTAGGGGCGTTTGACCGGCGGGTGTCGCACCAGCAGGTGGTTCTGGTTTTCTTGGCGGGGCACCCGCAGCACGTAGTCGACACCCTGGTTGTGCCGGCCAAGGTGGGCGCTGGCCACCAGCCCGTCACGGAAGCGCAGGGTGCGCAGATGGTCGGCGATCTCGGCGAAGTAGTCGTCGTCGAGCTCGGCGTCGAGAGTGGCGAAGAAGCGGGTGAACGCCGGCGAGCTGAACGCTGATGCATGCTGTTTGGCCAACCCATGGAGGCGTTGCAGGACGACGACGAACAAAGGCATAGCCGTGACCGAACGGTCGAGCAGTGCTTCGCTGCTCCGGCTGAAGAAGCTGACCCGATAGATCTGGCGTTCCTGCTCGATGGCCTGGCAGGCGAGCTGGTACAGCTCGCGGACCACGATCGGCTCGGCCAGGCAGTCGGCAAGCGTCTGGCCGCGGTAGACGATCTGCACCGGGTCGCGCAGCGAGGCGAGGGTGGCAGTGCGGATCGAGGCCTGGATGATCCCGTCACCGTCACCGTCACCGTCACCGTCACCGTCGGCGGCGGCTGCCCACAGGGTGGCCAGGTCGAGGTCTTGGATGAGGTCGGCTTCGCCGGGCTGTTCGTCGTGGTCAGGGTCGAAGTCGCGGTCGTCGAACATCAGCAGCGCTCTCATCGGCTCAGCTCCTCGACCAGGCGGTCGAACCCAAGACCGTACTTGTCGGCGATCGCGTGGGCATACGCGCGGCCGTCAGCCGGTTGCCGGATCACCTTGTGGGTGCGGGTAGCCGGGTCGTGCGGCACGACGGTGCTGACCATGCTGACGGTCTTGTCGTTGAGGCTGGCCAGTTCGTCGAGGAAGGTGACGCACACGCACAGCGCGTCCAGCGCGGACACCCGCTCGAGAATCTGACGGCTCAGGAACAGCGCGTCGGTGGTGGTGGTGGAGTTGAAGATCTCGTTGAGGATGATCACGCTGTCCGGGGTCGCGGCGGCGAAGTCGTCGCGCAACCGGTTCAGTTCAGTCTGCAGCTTGCCCGTCATGGTGGTGCTGTCTTCGGGGCGCTCGAAATGGGTGAAGATCTGATCGCACAGGAAGAGCTTCGTGTCGCGGCCGGGGACGGCGCAGCCGAGGCGGGCGAGGTAGTGCAGCTGTCCGACGGTGCGGGCCATCGTGGTCTTCCCGCCGTTGTTCGGCCCGGAGATCACCAGGATGCGTTCCGGGCCGCTCAAGGTGATGTCGTTGCCCACCACGTGGGCGGCGGCCTGGGTGTGTGCGGCGTCGCTGTCTGCGGGCTGTGCGTGTGTCGCGGCACCGGCACTGCCTGGAGCGGCTCGGCCGCGGTCGGGAGGGTGGTTCAGCTTGCGCGCAAGAGCCAGATCGAAGGTGTCCAGGGCCTGTTCGCTCTTGTCGGTGTTCGACAGGCGGGGATAGCTGAACGGCAAGCCGGCCCCGCGTAGCGGGGCGATGTAGTCCAGGTAGGCGAGGTAGAACTGGATGTCGCGGTCGAAGCGGGCGATCACAGGGTCCAGATACTCTAGATGCTGGGCGCAGAACGCGTCCAGGGCCGCGAAAAGCTCGGGATACAGCTGCGCGATGAGGTCGAGGATGCCGGTGCCAGCGTAGGCCTGCCACGCGCGGGTGCGAGCCTCCACGATGGCGGTGGGTTGCTGTCGAAAACGAGCGAACGTCGCGGCGACCTGGTCGCTGTAGTCGAACTCGTCGTCGTAGCCGGCCACGGTGATCCGGTCGCCGCGGATGACGATGACGTAGTGCACGTCGGCGAGTGCGGCTTCCAGGCGAAAGGCCTCGGCGTGCACCGCTCGGAACGCGTCGGAGTTCGCGTAGTCGTGCAGGTAGGTGTCCAGGGCGCTCAGACCGCGTGAATGCGGTGCCGCGGCCCGGAGGCCGTCGGCCAGCGCGAGGACGGCCTGACAGTACTCCTCGACGGCGTTGAGGAAGAACCGGGTCCGGTAGTGGTGCCCAAGGCCGTGGTCGTCCTCGCGCACCTCCTTGGTTCGGTAGGCGCACTGGAAGACCAGTCGCCGCTGCGCGAACACGCGGACCAGCTCGCCGATGTCGCCGCGCTCGAGATCGGTGAATACCTCGTGGCGGTAGCTGATCGTGTCCAGGTCCAGCAACGGTGACCAGTACAGGGGCGTGAGGTCGTAGTCGGCCTTGTCGGCGGTGATCGCGGTGACGACCTGGTCGAGGTTGAGGTCGTGGAAGCAGTCAGCCTCGTGTGGCGGCTGACCGTTCTGCCAATCGGCCGGTCGTTGGCCGTCCGGGTAGAGCACGTCTGGATAGAGCACACCCGGTCCGGTCAGCATCCGCGCCGCACCTCATCGACTCGGCGCAAACGCCGGCGCTGCTGCGGCAAGCACGGCCGGGTCGAGTGTCGCCGAACGAGGCACGCCATCGAAGACCCACTGCGCACGTGTCGACCCTTCATCGACAGGTGCCATCAGCAGGGGCTGCGGTTCGGGGTTCGTGCTCCGGGCGGGCGCCATCGCCTGCCATCCACCCTATAGCCGGGTCGGAGCAATCCTCTCCGCCGAGCGGCCGCCGTTAGCAGCGCCCCCAGCACGCACACCATGAAGACCGGCCTGTACAGCCGTGGCAACTCCACGGTTATCGCGATGGCCAAGTGTGGCCGAGGAATCAGCGTCCAAGCGCTCTTGCGGGAAACAACGTTCAGCAGCACGAGACATTCATCGAGCGCGGAGCCGAGAACTTCGAGATGGACCCGCGGGCGACCGAGCGACTAGCCGAGCGGGTATGGCGAAGGAGACGTCACTCCCGTGGGTCGGCGCCGTCACAGTGCCGCGGCTGATGGCACAGCTCAAACGGCATTTCCGCAGCCATCTGAGCAGGATGGCCAAGCGATCCTTCAACCTTAGCTGGGACATGCCCATAGCGCCCAGGCCGACCGCCGAGACCTCCAGCCTTGGCCCAACGTTCTGGTGTGCATCAGATTCCTCCGTAGGTTTCTCCGCTACAGGCGGAGTCCTCGCCGGGGGCCGTGCGGCGGTCCTTGCCGACGCCGGTCGTCCTCGTCGTCGAAGAGTCCGGGGCGACGGCCCCGGGTCGCCGCGGCCGCCGACGACCCGGCGTGGACGCTGGCCCGCTGTGCGCTGGTGAGGCGCACGCCCTCGGCTGCCCGCCGCGCCGCGGCAGCTTGCACAGCGCGGTCCTGGCTCTCCCGGAGCCTGGTCACCACATCGGACAGGGCCGCGAGCTGGGCGAGCAAAGCAAGGAGCTGCTTGCTCTCGCCCCGCCCGACAAACCGCGCGGACGCCAGCAGCACCGACGCGGCCCGCAACCCCCTGCCCGCGGCCGACGGTGCCGGGATCCGTCCCCACAGCTCCCTCGCTGCCCGGTCGTACTCCCCCGCCGCGGCGGTCAGCGGCCCACCGCGGCGGCCCTCGACAACCCGAGCAGCAGCGGACAGGAAGTCCGACGCGGCCCACGCCGCGTCAGCTGCCGCGCCCGGGTCAGCGCCAGCCGAGGCGGTCACCTGCTCGGTCGCCGTAGCTGCGGCCGCGGTCGCCTGCTTCCAGATCCGGGCCCGCTCCGCCGGGGTGAGCCGGTGCCGGTCCTCCCCCACGAGGCCGGCCTGTATGCCGGCACCCTCTGTTGGCACGCAGGTCGCATCGGTCACCGGCTCCGACCGCTCCGCTGGTGCACGGCCGCCGCCGAAGTAGATCGGCTTCCCGGCCGGGTCGCTTCGCCCCGGCAACGCGACCGAGTACGCGGTGACGCCGCCACGCCCTGGTTCACGTTCCCCCCGAACCGGCGCACCTGCGCCCGCGCCGCCATCAGCTCCGCCAACACCTCCCGCACCTGAGACGACGCCGGCGCCGCGGTCCCCCGCGCCGCCGCCAACCCCACCGCGCCCAGGTACCCGGTCGGGGTCAACCCCGCCCGACCCGCCGCCGCCTCGATCGCGGCGAACTCCTCCTCAGCCAACCGGACCGTGATCCGCCGCCCCCGACCCGGGAACCGGTGGTCCCGATGCCGACCCGCAACCACCACGGCACCGCCCGGCTCCTCCACCTCGGCGACCGGCTCCTGGTGCTCGTCCACCCGCTCCCCCGCTCCCCCGCTCCCCTGGCCCGCTTTGTGCTGTCCAGCTGTCTCGACCGCGCCCGGTCGGGACAGCCCCGGCCCTGCGACCCCGCCGGGTCGCCGCCCACCCCGCAACGACCGGCCAAAGGCCGGCGCGGGGGTGGGGCGTCAGCCCAGGCTGCCACCTCCGCGCCGTAGGCGCCAGAGGTTTGGCAGCCGAAGGCATATCTCCGCCTCTCCGCCTCTCCGCTTTCTGCAGTCATGCGCGATGCGACGGAACGGGTAGCCGCCTTCGGCCCTGACCGCACACGTCGTGTACGACGATCGGCTCAGCCCACGGCGGAAATCCGATCCAGGCGTCATCACAAGCACGGCAGCGACGCCGAAGGCGGCGGTCCCGGAGTCCCACCGGATCAGTCTGCTCCGATGCTCAAGAACAGCGGCGTCTCGCAGCAGATCGTTGGTTGCACCGCTGGAGTGGCCTGGTTCGCTGCTTCGAAGCGGCCTTGATGCCGTGCGAGGTGGCGGGTTACGGGATGTAGTGGCCGGTTTGCACGTCCTGGACCCAGCCGGGGTGGGTCGGTTCCCAGCCCAGGAGTTCGCGGGTCTTGTCGTTGGACGTGGGGTTGTCGAGGCCGGCGAAGGCGGCGAGGAAGCCGAGGTACTGCGGCGCCTGCTCCTGGGTGATGCTCTTGGTCTTCACTCCGAGCTTGCCGGCGATGGTCTCGGCGATCACCTTGCGCGGGATGGCCGTGTCGGCGACGCCGTGCAGTGTTGAGCCGGCGGGGGCCTTCTCCAAGGCGAGGCGGTAGAGCACGCCGATGTCGTAGGTGTTCGCCGCGGGCCAGCGGTTGGAGCCGTCACCGGTATACGCGGCCACCCCGTTCTGTCGGGCGAAGCCGATCAGCGCGTGGGTGAAGCCGTGGTGGTCGAGGTCGCTGTGGATCATCGGCGCGAGCCGCACAACGGCGGAGCGCACGCCATGCTGGGCCAGGCCGGTGGTGTAGTTCGCCGCGTCGACGCGGGGACCGCCATCGGTCTGGTCGTCCTCGGTGCCGGGGCGTCCGGTGATCCCGGCCATGGCCAGCATCAGGGTGCCGCTGGTGGTCACGAAAGGTTTGTTGGTGCCGGCCAGCGTCTCACCGATCGCCCGGGTGGCAGCCAGGTCCGAGTCGACGGCTCCCATGAAGTCGCCGGTGCGCATCGCCTCGTGCTTGAACGCCAGATGGATTACGCCGTCGGCCTGCGCGGCCGCGGCCTGGAGAGCGTCGATGTCGTCCAGGTCGCCGCGGCGGACCTCGGCGCCGAGCGCGGCGACGGCCTTGGCCGAGGCGTCAGAGCGGGCAAGACCGACGACCTGATGTCCGTTGCTGACCAGTTCGGGGATGACGGCGGAGGCGATGTGACCTGAGGCGCCGGTGACGAATACGCGCATGAGAACTCCATGAGAGGGGGATGTCATCTGGTGTCATGACACTAGCATCCTCACGGCACTTGGTGTCATCGGCTAGGCTTGGCGGTGATGTCCCGCTGGAGACCAGACGCCGAAAGCCGGCTCGGCGAGGCCGCCATGGCCCTGTTCGAGGAGCAGGGCTATGACCAGACGACGGTCGCGCAGATCGCCGAGGCCGCGGGGCTGACCAAGCGGACCTTCTTCCGCTACTTCACCGACAAGCGCGAGGTGCTCTTCAACGGCTCGCACGAGCTCGGTGAGCGTTGGATCGGCGGGATCGAAGCGGCTCCCCTAGACGTGGGACCGATGGCCGCAGTGTGTGCCGGCCTCGATGAGGTAGCTGAGCTGTTCGCCGACCGTCACCCCTTCGCCAGGATGCGGGCCAGAATCATCGCGGCCAACCCGGAACTGCAAGAGCGCGAACTGATCAAACTCCAATCCCTAGCCGACGCCATCAAGACAACGCTCGTGCACCGCGGCGCCTCCCCTAACGCCGCGATCCTTGCCTCCCAGGCCGGCGTAACCGTCTTCCACGTGGCCTTCGCCCACTGGGTGGAGCAGGACGACCCAGCCGCCTTCACACGTTTGATACACGAGTCGCTTCAGGAACTGCGTGCAGTGGTCGCCGCCTGACCTCCCAACGTCCAGTCGTTGCTGACCGCGCTGGCAGTGTTAACGGCCTTCTCGTAAGACGAAGGGCGCACGGGCATGGTGCTATGTGGCGCCGGGTCGACTTCTGACCTGCTCGCACGTCCCGTCATGGTGGGGTCTGTCCACCAGCGGTGTAAGCGGCGTTCATTCAGTGGTTCTCCGGCGGGCTGGGCCGGCCCGCTGCACGTGCTGGTTATCAACGTCGGCGCACCTCAGCCTGGGGGGTCACAGCGTGACGACGATCTTGCTCGCGGAGACGCCGCGGATGTGGGCGGCGAGGGCGGTGTGAACCTGGTCGAGCCCGGTGCCGAGGACAGCAGGCTCGGGCGCCGCCTGGTAGCGGTGGTTGGCCAGAGCCTGAGGCAGGAAGTCGGCGTAGATGGCCGGGCCGACCTCGTTGTCCTTGAGGGTGGTGCCCCAGATGGAGGTGATGCGGATCCCCCGCCGGCGGGACTGCAGCTTCAGGGCGGCGCTGGCGCGCAGCAGCCTGCTGGAAAGACAGAGCAGGCGCAGCGTCGGCCGGGACGCCGTGGCGAGGGACTCGAAGGACACGGCGGTCGAGGCGGCCGCGATGACCTTTCGGCCGGTGCTGGCGTGGACCACGTCGAGGCAGGCCTCTGCCGACCCGGTGCCGATGGCGATGGTGCCCGCCAGGGTGCGGCCTACTAGGGCGGAGGTGACGTCGTGGACGGCGGTGCGGCTGCGGTAGTCGACGACGGAGGTGGCGCCGAGCCGGCGTACGTAGTCGGCGTTGCGTGGGGAGGCGGTGGTGAAGACGTTGTAGCCGGCGGCGACAGCCAGCTGGATGGCGTTGCTGCCCACGCTGGTGGAGCCGCCCCACACCAGCACGGTCTGCCCGGTCGGCGGCGCGTCCGCAGCCGGGAGACGCAGGCCAAGGTGGTCGCGCTGGAACAGGCCGCAGGCGGCGGTGGACAGGGCGAGCGGGAGCACGGCGGCGCGCTCGTAGGTCAAGTCGTCAGGGATCGGTGAGGTCAGGCGTTCCAGCAGCACGGTGTAGGTCTGGAAGGCGCCCTGGGCGGAGGTGTTGGCGTCCTTGTCCGTGCCGACGGCGTGGCCGAGCACGCGGTCGCCGGCCCGGAAGCGGGTGACCGCGCTGCCGACCTCGACGACCTCACCGGCGAGGTCCTCACCGAGCACGAAGGGGAGCTTGATCCAGGGCAGGAGTGGGCGGCCGACGACCTGCTTGATCCAGTCGAGGGGGTTGATCGCGACGGCGTGGTTGCGCACCACGATCTCGTGCTCGCGCGGGTGCGTGTAGGGCGCGGGTCCGACCTGCAGCGGAGCTCGGGTGGCTTTCAGCCATGCGGCGGTGTTGGTCGGCATCCGGTTCAGCCCCTCTCGGCTCGGTCGAGCGGGCCGTCGAGGAGGAGCTCCGCGCCGCACGCTTCGGCCAGGGACGGACCGAACAACGCTGCCGGCGTATAGGCGCCCGGTCGGCCCTCGCCGTGCAGCAGCCGGCGAGCGACCTCGGCGAGGACCGCGGCGGTGAACGTCGAGGCTTCCCCGGTGCGCAGCCAGCCCACCCGGCTGGCCCCGTCGGCCCACCGCACCTCGGCCCGGCCCCACGAGTGCACCCGAGGGCGCTGCCGTTCCGCGAGTTGCACCCTGGCCAGTCGACGCCTGGCCAGGGCGCGCAGCGGGCCGAACGACAGCAGCGCCGACCCCACGGGCAGGACCAGCCGAGCCACTGGCGAGCTCGGCACCTCGCTCGACGCCGAGACCACGAACGGCGCTCCGCTCGCCCGTTGCGCCGCGACGAGCTCTCCCAGCGGGATGCTCGCGGTGGTGACCTGCGTTCCGTCGGGCAGAGTCAGGTGCTCGACATCACCGCCGACCCGGGCGCGTACGAGGCGGCCGTGCGCATACCGGCGTCCGCCTTCGGGGATGCCGTCCACGATCGTCGCGGCCAGCGCCTCGCCCAGGACGCCGCCCTCGAGCGCCACCGACGGCACCGCGTCGGTCCTGACCCGGGCCGCAGCCGGTCGGCCCTCGCACAGGCTGACGACGACGCTCTCGGTGGCGAGCACGCCGAATCCTGCTCCGGTGACCAGTGTGCGGCCGGCCGCGACCGCCTGCTCCTGCAGACCGAGCACAGCGGACACGGACAGGAAGTCGTTGCCGAGGTCGACGTACGCACTGCTCGGCAGGCACGCCTGGGCAACAGGCGCCGCGGTGGCGGCAAACGGGCCGACGGTGCTGACCACCACCGCCGGTCGCTGCCGCCGGATCTCGGCGGTCGCTAACTCGACAGACTCTGCAACGACCCACCGCGCGGCACCCACCCGTGCCGACGCCTGCTGCAGGCGGGCCTCGTCACGGCCGACGAGCACCACGGGCACGTCCGCGGCCGCCAGGTCGGCCGCGGCCGCCCGACCACTTCGACCGGCGCCGCCCAGGATCCAAACCTCGTCCGTCATCCCGCAACCCCGCTTCGTCGGTGGTCGGCGTCCAGTAATGACACGCCGTGTCGTGACCCTACCTTGCGACGACACGGCGTGTCATCTATTACCGTGATGGGGGTGAGCCGCTGGCAGCCCGATGCGCGGGAGCGCCTGGAGCACGCCGCCCTCGAGCTGTTCCTGGAGCAGGGGTTCGCCGCCACCACCGTGCCGCAGATCACCGCCCGCGCCGGGCTCACGACCCGTACGTTCTTCCGGCACTTCGCCGACAAGCGCGAGGTGCTCTTCGACGGCGACGAGATCCCCGCCTACGCCGCGCGGCTGATGCAGGCGGCGCCGGCCTCCCTCGACCCGATGACGCTCATCGTGCGAGGACTGAGGACGGTCGCCGAGAGCCGGTTCGAGGGCCGGGTCGAGGAGCTCCGGGTCCGCCGCGACATCATCCGCTCGGATGCGGGACTGCGCGAGCGTGACCTGCGCAAGCGAGCCGCGCTGGCAGAGGCAATCCGGCAGGGCTTCCGGCAGCGCAGCCTCGACGACCGCACGGCGACCCTGGCAGCCGAGATCAGCGTGAGCGTGCTCCATATCGCACTCGAGCAATGGCTGGACCAGACCGGTGACCGGCCACTGTTCGACATCGTGCTCGCCACCCTGCAGGACCTGCAGGACCTGATGACCGTCTTGACAGCGACCCAGAGACGCAGCGCCGCGCAACAGCCGCTCGACGTCTGAGCAGGCCCGCCCGGGCCACCGGTGCCGTGCCGGTGCGTCTCACTTCCTTGGTTCTGAGACTTCCTCGGTGGAGACAGCTCAATCCTCTGGCGGTGCTGCTGCTGCGTGCGTCTTCACCCGGCCGGGCCGGGTGGGTGATTTTGACTTGGGTGGTGGGTTAGAACGGTAGCCGGGTGAAGCTGCCGGCGCGCGAGTATCGGTAGAGCAGGCCGTCGGTGCCGAGGACTAGCACCGCGACCTCGCCGGGGCCCTCGGCCGTCGCGGTCGGCGAGGAGGCCAGGGTGCCGCCGTCGGCGTGCCAGGCCCCCCAGGTCCCGCCCACCGCGGTCTTTTCGTATAGGCCTGCGTTCGTGCCGCGCTGGTAGACCGTGACCGCCCCGGTGGAGGGGTCAACCGACAGCCCAGGCGGCCCGAGGACGACGCCACCCAGGCTCTGGAACGGCGACCAGGTGCCGCCGTGCCGGGTGGCGACGTAGGTTTGCTGGTTGGTGCCGGTGACCGCCACGATGAGGTCCCCGCTCAGGGTGTACCCCAACGCTGGGGAGTCACCGAAGTTCGACGGCACGCGCACCCAGGGACCCCAGGCCCCTGGCGAGGTGGAGCTGCGTAGGT
>JAABUM010003258.1_pt1 | contig 20383 bp, 13 predicted proteins | sample 5559161 | NCBI WGS metagenome assembly JAABUM01 (sample SAMN10711868, study PRJNA513369) | rock metagenome | isolation source: Antarctica rocks | place: Antarctica: Victoria Land, Siegfried Peak nord
AGTAGGAGCCAGCGAAGCTGGCGGCGGCGACCAGCAGGAACGGCCACACGAACACCTCCCGCAGGTGCAGCCGGTCCGACATCGCCGAGGCCACCACCATCACGACGACCGCCGCCGCGTAGGGCACAGCAGAGAGTAAACCGACCGAGCCGATACCCCGGCCGGTCAGCTGTTGGACGATGCTGGGCAGCCAGAACACCAGGCCATACACTCCCACGCTCCAAAACAGGTACTGCACCGACAGCACGATCGCATTCCATGAGGTCATCACCTCCCGGATGCCGTGCGGCGGTGGCAGTTCCCGCTGCTCGTCGGCGAGTCGCTCCTCGACAGCGTCGCGTTCCTCGGCGGATAACCAGTCGGCGTCGCGGGGCCGATCCCGCACCAGGGCACGAAAGATGAAGGCCCAGGCGACGGCCGGTAGGCCCTCGATGATGAACATCCACTGATAGCCGAGCGCCGCAACGAGGTAGCCCGAGACCACCGACATCCACAGCAGGGTGACCGGGTTGCCGAGGATGAGAAATGTGTCGGCCCGCCCGCGTTCGGCTTTGCTGAACCAGTGGGAGAGGAAGACGAGCATTGCGGGCAGCACCACCGCCTCGACCACGCCAAGCAGGAATCGGACCACCAGCAACAACCAGTAGGTGGTGACCACACCCTGCAACGCCGCCAGCACACCCCACGCGATCAATGACCAGAACATCAAGGACTTGATGCTGCGCCGCTCGGCGAAGGAACCGGCAGGTACCTGGAACAGGAAGTAGCCGATGAAGAACAGGCCGCCCAGCAGCCCCGACTGGGCGGAGGTGATGTGCAACTTGTCCACCAGGCCGCCCGCCGCGCCGATGGAGTAGTTGGAGCGGTCGACGTAGGCGAAGGAGTACGTGATGAACGCGATCGGGATGAGCCGGCGCCACCGTGCGGAGCTCAACGGAGCAAGTGAATCGTTCATGCGGTCACGCCCCTTTTGCTGCGGCGACGATAAGCGGCTGTACGTTCCTGGATTGTGCTCGCCCAGCACGCTCACCGCAGGTCGAACCGCGCGGCCGTCTCAGTGCGGCCCTGTTCGGTTTCGTCCGAAAGGGGGACATCGTGGTGCCCCATTCCAGTTGACCGCCGAAGGCGTGCAAGTCCGGGTCGTGAAGCAACAGCTGACGTTCACCGGCGAGGACACGGTGATGGCGAACCTGCTGCTCTCGGGGATGGGTGCGTTCGCCGAGTTTGAGCGGTCGCTCATCGGCGAGCGGCAACGCGAGGGCATCGCGTTGGTCAAGGCGCGCGGTGCCTACCGCGGCCGCAAGAAATCTCTTACCGAGGACCAGGTGGACCAGGTGGACCAGCTGCGCCAGCGAGAGCCGGCGCGGGCGAGGCGAGGACGGCGCTGGCCCACGATTTCGGTATCAGCCGCGAGACCGTCTACCAATACCTGCGCACCGTACCTTGACCGTGACCACCCCCTCGCTGGGGGGATCATCTTGATTTCGCGGGGGCTTGTCGAGGCAGGACAAAGCCCCGTGGTGCCTAACTAGCTGGGGCGCTAGCCAGAGGTCGCGTTAACCCACGGGGCGATAGGCTTAGTGTACGGCGAGTGTCTGACCCTCGACAACCGGCGCTGTTGACGCCGGCTGGTGTCCGGTCGTGGTTGGGGGAGCCCCGGTTCGCGCGGTACACCGCGGCGGCGGGTGGCGATGAGGACCTGGCATTGGGTCTGTACCAGTGGAACGCGCAGGCGGCGGCCGCCGCCCTGGTCGATGTCGGGCACTTCGAGGTGGCGCTGCGCAACGCCTACGACCGGCAATTGGGTCACCGGTTCCCCGGTTGGGCGGTCGATCAGGCCAGCCCGGTGTTTCATCAGGTGCAGGGTCGAGGGCCGACCCGGGACGAGCAGACCCGGATGAACGACCGATCCAGGCAAGAACTGGAGCGGGCTCGACGCGGCTTGGGCGGGCATCCGACCCACGGACAGGTCGTGGGCGCGTTGAGCTTCGGGTTCTGGGCGCAGATGACGCACCGCCAACGCACCGCCACGTTCTGGGCGCCGACGATCCGGCTGTCGTTCCCACCGGAGACGCATGTTGTCCGTGGCCGCATCCACGAGCTGGTGCAGAACGTGGTGAAGTTTCGCAACCGGCTGGCGCACAACGAGCCGGTGTTCTCCACCCGTACCGGCCTCGATCAGCGGCGCGACGATGTGACCACGCTGTTCTGGATGGTCCATCCGACCGCTGCGGCGTGGACCGAGGCGCACTCGACGGTTACCGCGGTGCTGTCCCGATGCCCCGTCCCGAATCTGATGCCACCGGCAGCGCAGAAGGCGCCACTCACCGGAGCGCAGCCCGCAGCGCTCAATTCACCGACCGTCTCCCGCCCGGACTCACCGCGGTAGGCGCCAGCCCGTCCAGACTATGGGCCTGCTTGTGTACCGGTTAGCCCCCGTTGGCGGGCATTTTCTTGGGCGGGGCAAGCGAGGTTCGATCCGAGGTCAACGCATTGCGAGGAAACGTCTCATCGGGTCGGTGGGCCATGGGGTACGGCGGTGGTCCCGCTGGCGGGACGTGTATCTGGGAGGGTGGCGGGGTGGTGGATCGTCATGACCTGGAAGGCACCTTGTCGCGGGTTACCGACGGGGTGCAGGCCGAGCTCGCGTACATCGAGGACATCGCCGCCGGGTTACCCGATCGCATGCGCTCGGATGTCGAGGCGCTCACAGGCGCTCTCCGCGCGCAGACATCATTCGCCTGGTTCAACTACGCACCCGGTGTAGCGGACCGCGACACGATCGAGCTTCTGCTCAGCACCAGCGCCGGTGACGCTAGTTCCCTTGACTCGCCTCCCACGGTTCGACGTCCGTGACAACAACGGGGTCCCGTCCAACGATGACGCCGACTTGCGTCTCATCCTGACGGTGCTCCGAGCCTTCCAGCATCACAAAACGGCGACCGGCGTCCCGAGCGCGGTGAAGCCGCTTCGCGAGACGCTGTTCTTCCGGTGGGAAGGTCCGCGGCTCCGCCCGGCGGCAAGTACTTCCCGCTGACACAGCTCGCGGCCTGTACAGCGCCCGGTCATCGTTCGGCTTACGGGCGCCCTGCAAGGTACTGATGACGACCGACGTCGTCAGTACCTGGCAGGGCTTTCATTGGCACCTCTGGAATCATCCGGTCCGTGACGAGATTCCTTGTGGAGCCCACACGGGCCGGATGGGGTTACTTGGCGGGGGTGGGGCCGGCGTCGCCGATGTGGTGGGCGGTGACGGTGCTGCCGGTCTTGGTGGCCTGGAGCCGGACCCGGTCGTTGGTCGCGATCTGAGCGACCGTCGCGGTCGTCTTGCCGTTGTGGACCTTGGTGGTCGGGTCGAGTGTGTAAGTACTGGTGAACCCGTCGGTGGATTTCACTGTCACCGAGCCGGCGTTGACCGCGGTCACCACCCCGCGCTGCACATCCATCACCTTGTCCCCGGTTTTGGTGTGCACGGTGAACTCACCGTGCTCCACCCGACCCAGCCCACCACGGTGCTTACCCATGCCCGTGTGCGTGCGGTTGCCTGTGTGCGTGCCGGGGTGCTTCGCTCCCGGTGTCGGGTTGACCGGTGCGGGGTTGGGGGCGGTCGCCGGGGCCGCCGGGGTACTGGTGGTCTGCGCGGCGGCGACACCAGCCCCAGTTCCGGCCAACGCCAACGCCAACGTGCCGGCCGCGACCATCGTCTTGGTGCGTTTCACCATCACAACAACCTCCTGTGTTAGGACCATGCAGGTGCGGGCTCCTCGTGATCTCGCCCAGACACCATCGTGCCGGTGGTCTCTGAGACCACGCTGAGAAACCGGGTCTGCACCACCGATTCTTAACCACTTTTTAGAAGTAAAAACCTGGCGATGGTGCTGCGGCCGTTTAGTGTCGGAGTGCATGGAACCCGGGCGAGAAGGCGGACGCGGGCACGGTGGTCGGTTCCGGATACGGGGCCGGAGGGTACGGGGACGTCGGCGTCCGGGTGGGCTTGCCCTGGGTGGGGTGATGGTCGTTGCGGTGGTGGCGACCGCGTGCACGGGCGGGTCACGCCAGCAACCAACTGCCCCGTCTTCGGCACCGTCCTCGGTGTCGGGGCTGGCATCGGCCCCGGTGCCCTCGTTCCCGGCCGCACCGGCGGCCCGGCCGAACGTGGTGTTCGTTCTGACCGATGACTTGTCGAACAATCTGGTGCAGTACATGCCGCACGTCCTCGCATTGCAGAAGGCCGGGACGTCGTTCAGCAACTACACCGTGACCGACTCGCTGTGCTGCCCGTCGCGGTCCTCGATCTTTTCCGGCAAGTTCCCGCACGACACCGGGGTGTTCACCAACACCGGCGCCGACGGCGGATTCAACGTGTTCCACAGCCGCGGCGAGGAATCGGACACCTTCGCCACTGCGCTGCAGCAGGTCGGCTACCGCACCGCGATGATGGGCAAGTACCTCAACGGTTACCAACCCGCCGATGCTCTGGGCGGCACCCAACCTTACGTGCCGCCGGGCTGGAACGAGTGGGACGTGGCCGGCAACGGTTACCCCGAGTTCAACTACGACCTCAACCAGAACCACCAGGTCGTGCACTACGCGCAGACCCCGGCCGACTACCTCACCGACGTATGTGACACCTCAACCAGCCGATCAACCAGCTGGTGCAGCCGACTTCTGAAAATGAGATCCAGGTCATGTCCCGGTTCCTTGGTATCGGGACGCAGCCAACGCCCAGGTTCAGCGTTGAACGTCGCGCAGGTGGCGCGGTCCCCTCGCGGTCCCGAAACACCGTCCCCAAATCGGAGTGTCGTTACCGTGCTGCGCGCCGACTTACGGGAGAGTGAGCCGGTGACTACGACAGTGACCCCTGCTGTGGTGCTTCCGGCACCCACTCCAACCGGCACACTGCTGGGCTACTGCCGGGTGAGCACGTCTCACCAGTCGTTGGATCAGCAACTCGACGCCCTGCACGCGGTTGGGGTCGCGAAGGTGTTCACCGACACTGGCTCCGGTGCGCGTAATGACCGACCCGGCCTGGCGGAGCTGATGACCTACACGAGATCCGGCGACACCGTGGTCGTGGTCGCGCTGGACCGGCTGGGTCGCTCGCTATCGGGGATCGTGCGGACGGTGGAAACCCTTGGGGAGCGGGGCGTGTTGCTCCGTTCGCTGCGCGAGGGAGTCGACACCTCCACGGCAACCGGCCGGATGGTGCTGGGGATCTTCGCCAGCTTGGCCGAGTACGAGCGAACACTCATCGCCGAGCGTGCCGCAGCCGCCCGGGAGGCCGCTCGATCCCGCGGCCGTCAGGTGGGCAGGCCGCCAGCGTTGACCGCCGAGCAGGTGGCGTTGGCCCAGCGGATGCGCGCGCACGGGGAGTCGGTGACCACGATCTGCACCACCCTGAAAGTAGGACGCTCCACCCTGTACCGGCACTTGGCGTGACCTAATGAGGTTTCGCAGCCCAGCGCCAGCCATACGGCATGTATGTTGCACAGTCACAACGTGTGTTGTATACTAGCAACATGGTGAGTGGGGGTCGGCATCCGAAGAAGCCGATCGCCGACGCGTTGAAGTCGGTGGCCCGTGACGGTCTCATGGTGGTGGAGATTCACCGTGGTCATCGGTGGGGAATGTTGCGGTGCACGGTGTGCGGTGCCGATCTGGCGCTGCACTCCACACCTCGGGTTCCCGAGGACACCGCTCGCCGGGTCGCCCGATTCGACGTCAAGCACCGCCACCAGCCCGAGGAGGGGCAGTGATGAGCACTCATGAGTTCACCTTCGTCATCGATCACCGCGTGAGCGAGCAGGAGATCGACGCATTGTTCGACCGGGCCGAGGACGTCACCCCGGAGCGAGAGCAGGCCCGCACCCTGCTCGGGTTCGACCGCGAGGCCCCCTCGCTGGTCCATGCCCTGGTCTCGGCGCTGCAGGACGTGGAGGCGGCCGGTCTGCGTGTGGGCTCGGTGCTCAGTGAGGACCTGGTCACGCTCAAGGAGATCGCGGCCCGCACCGGACGCACTTATGAGAGTGTTCGGCTGCTCGCTGCGGGCAAGCGTGGACCCGGTGGGTTTCCCGGGCCGATGTCCGCTGCTGGGTGGTCCCTGTACAGCTGGGCGCAGGTACAGCCGTGGTTCGCCCAGCACCTTCCCTCCGCAGCGACCGATCAAGCGTGGGGCGCCGGCGAGTACGAGCGGCTCATCGCCGCCGCCGACCACCTCGTGCGGGCTCGTGTGTTGATGCGCGGGGACCACCTGGCCGACGGGCTCACCGCCTTGGTGTCGGCCTGATGGGGGGACGGTGGTGGACGTGAGGACCTATCACCCGCGGGTGTCGCGGGGTGATTAGTTCGATCAACCATGACAGCCAGGCCCGCGACCTCATCGCGGTGATGCGTGACGTGGCGGCGGATTCGTTCACCCTGGAGGTCTCCGTCGAGCTGCTCACCGCGGGAACCCCGCCGCTCAATTGACGTGTCGATCAGTGCCCAGCTGGTCTCCTCCTGGCCTTCGAACACGTGGTATCTACCGCCGCCGAGGCGGCAGCCCGGTTCGGCGCAGTTGTCGGTGAAGCCGCATAGGCGTGGGTGGGTGAGACCACATCCCGGGGCAGTGATCGATCAGGTCCACCATCATCGCGGCAGCCCGGGCAATACCTCCCTGATCGCACATGTAGTCATCGGCGGCGAACTCCGAGACCCACGACAGGATCCACACCGCGACAGCCTCGGCCGCGGTAGCTGCCAACAGCAGGCTGATCGTGCCGGCGCCAATGTTCGCTCCTGCCAGGTCGATGTAGCCGCCCACCGCGAGAAAGAGCGTCGCGAGCAGCAACACGCACAGGTACCGCCGTACCCGCAGGAGTGTGGGCGCGGCGCGGTGCCCCAGCTCGTGCAGGATCAGGCCTTCATGGCAGTACAGGTCCGTTCGTTCGACCGCCAAAAAGTCAGGATCCAGCGCCAGCTCGTCGTGGGGATAGTGGTACGCCGCCAGTCCCAGAGACTTACGTTTGTCGAACACAACCTTCGGCGGGTCCGCCTGCCCAGCAGCCGAGGCAAGCTGGACGACCTTCTCGACCCAAAGCCCCGCTTGCTTCTCGTCGGACCGTTCTTCCTGCCTCTCAGCGGCCATCAGGCGGGCGGGCAGGTGTCGTCGACTTCGGTGGCGAGGAAGGCGGTGGCGGCACGGTTGAGTCCGGCTGGGAGTCCGGTGTCCAGGGTGGCCCGCAGGACGGTGCCGGTGTCGCCGTAGCCGAGGCGGTTGCCTGCGGTGAACTGACGGTCGGGTGGTCGGTTCAGCACGGCGTAGTAGGCGTAGACGATCACGGACCACGCGTCGAGTGCGGGGCGATGCCCCAGCCGTGTCGCGAGCTCGTGACGCGCCCAGGCCGCGGTGTCCTGCGAGGGTGCGCTGGGTTGAATCTGGGTGACCGGGGTGGCGGCACTGAGGTGTGGCAGGGGACGGACCCGCAGGACTACCAGGGGCAGGGCCAGCACCCAGGCCAGCAGGCTGTGCGCCAGGACTCGCGCCCGTCGCAGCTGGTAGCGCAGCCTGGCATGGGCACCGGCGGTGTAGGGGTAGACGAGCACGACTCCGGGTGGGCCGATGAGAATGTGCGGGACCCGGTGGGCGGCCACCAGTCGGTCGTGCAGCAGTACCCATCCGGCGGACTCCAGCGCCTCCAACCCGGCAGCGACTCGGGTCTCCTGCCGCGCCTGGCAACGCAGATCGCGGGCCGAGGGGTCATATCCGAGACGACCGGTCACCTGTGGGTGCAGAGTGAGGATGAAGCCCACCACCGCAGCGATACCGGCAGCAGTCAGGACGACCGAGAGCGGGTTGGGGGAGGCGAGGAGGGCCCAGAGGACCGCGGCAAGGACTCCGGCGGCGACACCGCACCCGAGCGCCCGCAGGACGGTGGGGCGCAGTGGGCGGGACCGGGCGCGCGCTGTCTCTCCGGCGATGCGGGCACGCTGCGACGCCCCAGGCCCCGGAGGTGCGGTGCTGGTGCGGGTGCCGGTTGCTTCCCATTCCAGATTCGCCCGCGACACCAGCGGCAGCGGTGGCTGCTGCGTTTCCTGCTGTTCCTCGTTGCTCATCGCCTTGGCCTCCCCACTGCATCGTTCGTTGGTGATGACGCTAGCTGTCTGCACCGACACCGCAGCCGCTCAGCCAGGCGGCGAGCAGGTGCGGGCACGGGCTTGTTGGCGTTGGATGCGCGCCGTGGTGGTGGGGTGGGTGTTGAAGAAGGGCACCAGAGCCAACATCGGTTCAGCCCGGGACCGCAGCTGGGTGAGGGATTCGATCGTGCCCGCCGTGCCGGTGTGATCGGCGGCGTAGTCATCGGCGGCGAACTCCGCCTCGTGCAGCTCATCGATCAACGGGTACATCAAGACCGAACCGACAACCGCCAACCCCACGACCACACTGACCGCCTCGAGGAGTACCGCACTCAGGGTCCCCGTCATGGCCGTGGCCACGGTGAGCCCGATGATGATCAGGGAGACGAGGCCAGTGGTCACCCGCACGGTGGGCCGGCCCGATTGGGCGTGCACCCGGTCTTCTGTGCGGTAGTCCGAGGCCCGGTGGCCGAGTTCGTGGGCGATCACCGCACGGCGGGCCTGTTCGGAGGCTCTGCGCAGCGCACGGTCCCATCGTGCGATTCCCAGCTCATCGCGGTGCCGGTTGTAGCGGGTGTTCCCTCGCCACGCCACGTTCGGTGCGCTCTGTTCGCACCCGGCGGCCACGGCGGTCACCCGCATCCGCCACGCGAGCAGGTCAATGTCTTGACGTCTGCGCACCGTTGCCCTTCCTCACCTTTGTGGTCCTGTTCTTCAGAACAGGGTGGCGTGCTCGCTCGCCTCTAACGCTTCTCGCACCGCTTCGTCGTCCCAGCCGTGGCGGACGGCGTCACGCAATGCTCGGGAGCGGGCGGCGCGAGCGGCACGGTCGGGTCCATACCAATGCCGCGGGTGCCCACGTCCGCCCCCGCGACCGGTGCGCCCCATCCGCGTGAGGTTGTCGGACTGGGTGCCCAGCACGATGTGCCCGCCGATGGCCTCGGCCCGCACGCACAGCGGCAGGTCGCACACGTCGTGCATGGCCACATCACCGTCCCCGAGGGTCAGGTGTTGGGCCAGCGCCAGGGCGTAGCGGTTCGGGCGCACCACCCGGTGGGCTCCGTTGCGGTTGAGCCAGAACCGGCCGTATCCGTCATCGGCCAGTGCACCACACCAAATCCAACACGCATCTGCACCGGGTCCGCGCACCACGAACTTGTCGAACCGGGTGATCTCGGCGGCGTGGGCGGCACTGTCCACCTGCAGTAGCGCCATCCCCGCCCCTAACGTTTCTCGGCTCCCGTGTGGTCAGCTCGCGATCGCTGCTGGCGGCAGTTCCTCGGACTCATCGCCTGTGCCCGTGGTGCTGGGGTCGCCGTCCTGCGGGGCGACGGCCTGCGGTGTGCTGGCGGTGGCGAGCTTGAGCAGCTTGCGGACCTCGGTGGCGGACAGCTCGGTCGCCTCGGCGATGCTGGCCACGGTTTCGCCCCGGTCTTTTATGGTGCGCAATGCGACCGCCTGCTCACGTTCGGCGGCGTCGATCTTGGTGGCCGCATCGTTTCGGATTGCTTGGATTTTCTTCTCCACGTCACCGGCTACCTTTTCCGCGGTTCTGCCCGCGTCGAAGAACGCGACCAGGTCGTCTTCGTTTTTCTTCAACCGAGTGTGTTCTGTGGCGAGCCGTCGTGTCGTCGCTTGGCGAGCGCGTTCCCGCGCGCTGATCGCGGACCTCTTGGTCGAGCTGTCTGCTGTGGGCATATTCGGATACTCCTACCGGGGTGGCGGGCTGCTGGGACGGTCGAGGTCAGTGGCGGCCTGGGTGCGGCGTTGTGCGGGTGTGGGTGGCGGCTGTGGGGTGATCCCGACGCCGGTGAGGATGCTCAGGTCCAGGGACCAGTCCGCCTCGGATCGGAACCGCCACAGGCTGGCGGCGGCGGCGATGTGCGCCTCGGCGTCGCGGCGGGTCCAGTGGTTCACCGCGCACAGGTGCGCCAACGCTTGTGCGGCGCGTCCGGTGATCTCGGCGTAGCCGAAGTGGGTGGCCTGATGACACCGGGTGCACAGGCACACTAGACGCGTCAGGCGCTGCGTGCGGGTGGCGTGGTTGTAGTCCCACCGCTCGTGAGCTTCCAACCACACCTGGTGCTCGCGGTGCACACCGGCGCCGCACGCCTCGCATCGGTTCCCGGCCCGACCGTAGACGAGGGTGCGTAGCCGGTCCCAGTCCCGTGCACTCACACAGGAGCGCACGTTGGTGAACCAACACGACGACGGAATCAGGTCCACGAATAATCCGGCGCCAAACGTTCGGTCTTCTCCGGGTAACACCGCAGGTAAGGGGGCGGCGAGTGCCCACGGCGATGGGGGCCACCCAGCTCGGTGTGCCGTTCAAAGTCTTTGAGGGGGCCACCGAGTTCCGGACGGTGGTGGCGCAGCGGTTCGTGGCGCACAACGTGGCTGCCGGTCGCAAGGGCGCCTCGGTGATCGCCGAGGGTGTGCGGGCTCGGATCCGCACCGAGGTCGGCACCGAACTGTTCGGCAAGGAGTACGGGCGGGCACCGGTTGATGAGCGGGAGTTGTCCGGGTTCATCGCCCGCGGCTCCCGGCAAGCCACGACCGCGGTCGCCGGGTACGACCTCACCTTCAGCCCGGTGAAGAGTGTGTCCACGCTGTGGGCGGTCGCGCCGCGAGAGGTGGGCCAGCAGATCGAAGCGGCGCACCAAGCGGCCGTAGCGGACGTCCTTGGCTGGCTGGAAGCCAACGCCGCCTATACCCGGGTGGGTACGAACGGGGTGCGGCAGGTCGACACCGAAGGGTTGATCGGGGCGGTGTTCACCCACCGCGATTCCCGGGCCGGGGACCCGGATCTGCACACCCACGTCGCGATCAGCAACAAGGTGCAGACCCGCGACAGCGACGGCATCCTGCGGTGGCTGGCCCTGGACGGACGGGTTCTGCACAAAGCCGCGGTCGCGGCATCGGAGCGGTACAACACCCGCCTGGAAGCCCACCTGGTGGACCGACTCGGGGTGTCCTTCGCTGAACGCTCCGGCACCGACCCGAGCAAGCGGGTGGTGCGCGAAGTTGTCGGCGTCGATGAAGCGCTGTCGGGGGTGTGGTCGGCGCGGCGGGCGAGCATCGACACCCGGCGCGCGGAGCTGGCCGCAGCGTTTCAGACCGCGCATGGGCGGGCACCCTCGGTGGTCGAAGCGTTGGCGTTGGCGCAGCAGGCCACCCTGGAAACCCGCGACGCCAAACACGAACCCCGCTCCCACGCCGAACAGCGCCAGCAGTGGCGCACCGAAGCCGTCGACGTTCTCGGCGGTGAACCCCAGCTCACGGCGATGATCCACACCGCGGTCCCCGCCGCGAAACCACAGATGAGCGCCCGAGTCGACGAAGAGTGGATCAACCAGACCGCAGGAGCGGTTATTCGCACCGTCTCGGATGCCCGGGCGACGTGGCAGCCCGACCACATCCGGGCCGAGGCCGAACGCGCCGCCCGCGCCACCGGAGTAAAGCTGGACGAGCTGGACACCACCGTGGAAGCGATCGTGACCGCCGCCCTGGGCCCCGGCGAGTCGGTGGAACTGTCCGCCCCAATCCTGATCACCGCCACGGAACCGGCCGCCCTGCGCCGGGCCGATGGCGCCTCGGTCTACACCACGGCCCGCACCCAGCTGTACACCTCACAGGCGGTGATGAACGCCGAAGCCCGCCTCCTCTCCGCCGCCCAGCGCACCGACGGGAGGGTCACCACCAGCCGCGCGGTGGACATGGCCCTGCTGGAAACGGCGGCGAACGGGGTGGACCTCAACCCGGGTCAGGTCGCCCTGGTCCGCGAACTCGCCACCTCCGGTGCCCGAGTGCAGGTGGCGTTGGCCCCGGCCGGGACGGGGAAGACCACCGCCATGAGCGCGCTGGCGCGGGCGTGGACCGAGGACGGCGGCCACGTCGTCGGACTGGCCCCCACCGCCGCGGCCGCCGCCGTGCTGGGGCAAGACCTGCACGCGCCGACCGACACGGTGGACAAACTCACCCACGTCCTCGGTGAACTCGGCGACCCGGACCGGGCCGACGCCCCGGTCCGGGTACCCCCATGGGTGGCCGACATCGGCCCGGAGACGTTAGTGATCGTGGATGAGGCGGCGATGTCGGGGACCCCGAACCTGGACGTCGCCGCGGCCTATGTGCTGGGGCGTGGGGGCAGTGTCCGCCTCGTCGGCGACGACCAGCAGCTGGCGTCGGTCAGCGCGGGCGGGGTCGTCCGGGACATCGCCGAGACCGTCGGCGCGGTGACTCTGTCCGAGGTGATGCGGTTCACCGACCCCGCCGAAGGGGCGGCGTCGCTGGCCATCCGGGCCGGGGACCCCGCCGGGATCGGCTACTACATCGACAACAACCGGGTCCGGGTCGGTGACCCCGCCACCGTCCTGGACCAGGCCTACGCCGGGTGGGCCGCCGACCACGCCGCCGGGTTGGACGCGGTGATGCTGGCCCCCACCACGCAGGCGGTCACCGCGCTGAACGACCGGGCCCGCACCGACCGCCTCGCCGCTCAGGGCACCCCGCCCGGGCGGGAAGTCACCTTGCGGACCGGGTCGAGCGCCAGTGCCGGGGACATGATCACCACCCGGCGCAACGACCGCCGCCTGGTCCTCACCCGCAACGACTGGGTCCGCAACGGAGACCGGTGGAGGGTCCGTGACGTCGGTGCGGACGGCTCCGTGCGTGCCCAGCATGTCGGCACGAACCGGATCATCACCCTGCCCGCGCACTACGTCGCCGACCAGGTCGAATTGGGCTACGCCCGCACCGTGCACGCCGCCCAAGGGTTGACCGCGGACACCGCGCACACCGTGGCCACCGGTGAGGAATCCCGGCAACTGCTCTACGTCGCCATGACCCGCGGTCGGGGGAGCAACCAGCTGTACGTGCAAACCACCGGTGAGGGTGACCCGCACAGTGTCATCACCCCCGACGGGCTGCGCCCCCCGACGGCGGTCGATGTGCTGACCCGCATCGTTGGCTCCGACGGAGCGCAACGCTCAGCGCACACCACCGCCCGCGACCTCGCCGACCCGGTGACCCAGCTGGAGCACGCCACCGGGAGTTACGAAGACGCCGTCGCCGTGGCCGCCGAAACATTGGTCGGCCCCGAGGTCCTCGCCGCGATCGACACCGCCGCCGAGGACATCCAGCCCGGGCTGACTGCGACCCCGGCGTATCCGACGCTGCGGGCGCACCTGGCGATCATCAGCCTGGCCGGCCGCGACCCCAACACCGCGCTGCGCACCGCGGCGCAAGCCCGGGAGTTGGCCACCGCCGATGATGTCGCCGCGGTACTGGACTGGCGACTGGACACCACCGGGCAGCACTCCGGCAAGACCGGTCCGCTGCCGTGGCTACCCGGGCTGCCCGCCCCACTCGCCGAGCACCCGCAGTGGGGTCCCTACCTGTCCGCGCGGGAGCATGCGGTCACCGACACCGCAGCCGCTGTGGCGGCGCAGGCCCGCGAGTTCACCCCCACCTCAGCGCCGGGGTGGGCACGCCCACTGGTCGGGGAGAACCCCGACCTGCTGGCCGGGCTCGCGGTGTGGCGGGCTGCTACCGGGGTGGCGGAGGCGGATCGGCGACCCACCGGGCCCGACGCCCTGCGGATCGCGGTACGCCGCTACCAAAAGACGCTGGACGCCCAGGTACAAAGGGTGCTCGGCGACCCCCACGCCGCCGCCCAACGGTGGGCGCCGTTGGCGAACAGCATCGACCAGCGGCTCGTGAGCGACCCCTACTGGCCGGTCCTGGCCGAGCACCTCACCGCCGCGGACCGCGCCGGAATCGACATCGGCCGTCTCGCCGTCGACGCCACCGGTGACCGGCCCCTTCCCGACGAGCTACCCGCCGCCGCCCTGTGGTGGCGGCTGTCCCAGCACCTGGCCCCCTCCGTGCTGGACGCTGCCGCGACCGGCGCCCCGCACACACTGCGCCCGGACTGGACCCCGGCACTGAGTGAGGTGCTCGGGGACACCGTGGCGCAGCGGGTCCTGGCCGACCCGGCGTGGCCGGGACTGGTCACCGCCGTCACCCACGCCACCCACGCCGGGTGGGAACCCGCCCAGGTGCTGGGCACCGCGCACGAGCTGCTGTTGGCCACCCTGGACGAGGACACCGTGCTGCGCCCCGCGGAGGTGGCCCCTGCCCTGGTGTCCCGGGTGCAAGCCCTCCTCGAGGACGCCCGCCACGACCCCACCACCGCCGCGGCGAACGACGAGGCCGTGACGTCCCTACTCAACGACGCACCGGTCGACCCCGAGGACGAAGAGGCGGCCGCGGCCCTCGCTGAGCGGGCTGCCCCCTCCTCTGCGGAAGAGAATCCGGACACCACGCTGGCCGGGGAACACGTCGAGCTCGGAACCGACGACGACTACCTCACTGCCGTCGCCACCACCGAACCCGCCGGGGATCCCGCGGCAGCCGGGCACCCCACCGAGGCGGGGGGCGACTGGGATGGGGCACTGCTGACCGAATTGCCCTACACCGACCTGCCCCCCGCCGAGCAGGTTGAGGCCATCACCACCGACCTGGCCGCCGCCCGCGAGCAGCTGCGCCACGCCCGCCAGCAGCTCTTCGACGGAACGTCACCGCACCTGCACGCCACCATGCCCATGATCGCCGCAATGCGCCAACGCGCCGATGACCTGATGCCCTACGCCGTAGCTGACGCCGACGCCCACCAGGAATGGATCGACGCCGACCACACCGTAGAAGTTGCCGAGCACACCGCCGCCCAGTTGGCGGCCGAGCTGGGTGCCGCGCGCACCGCGGGCGACGACGGGCGTGTCAGCGAGCTGGAACCCCTGCACGCACTCGCCGCCGATCGGGTGGACTACGCCCGTAGCGAGGCAACCGCACGCCGCGCCGACTACGACACCGCACACCACACCCTGGTCGAGCAGGCCGGGCCCACCGGCATCACCACACCCCAGGACGTCGAGTTCGCCCGTATCGCGGCCACCGACCTCGACCTGAGAGCCCTTGCCACCCATCGGGACCAGGTCCGCGTCCTAGAGGGTGCACTGCTGCGGGCGGAAACCCACACCGCCCGCGAGCACGCCCTCACCCAACCCGCACTCAGCACCGCCCCCGGCGTGCAGGAGCAGCGAGGCGTGCAGGAGCAGCGAGGCGTGCAGGAGCAGCCCACCGCAGACACCACCACCCCGGGTGTTCGGCCGGGCCAGCGATCGGCCAGCGCCGAACTCGTCCACCGAGTGCAGCTCACGCAGCCCGACCGGGCACAGCCCGACCGGGCACAGCCCGTGCAGGCAGCACAACCCCAGGACACCGCGGCCGACCCCGAAGCTTCGCAGACATTGGGGTGGCGGACGGGACTGGGGCCACGACCCGAGGACCCGGCGCTGGCCCGCCAGTGGGCTTTCACCACGTCGATGGTGGACACCTACCGGTCGGACTACCACATCACCAGCACCGATCCATCCGCCCCGCTGGGTGCGCCACCGCCACCGGGCAGCGAACAAGCGCTCGCCTACCACGCAGTCAACCGAGAATGGAAGGCCACGACCATGACCAACGCACAGGACACCCCCGAGGCCGACAGCGACGTGCAGCGCCGCCTCGCAGACCTCGATCAACGCCTCACCGAGCTCACCCAGCACCGGGACGCGGACACCGATCTCGAGGATGAGGTGGACGAGCAGGACTACGAACAGGACTACCAGGAAGAGGAGGGCGCGGTGGTGCAAGACGGCATCACCGACGAACACGGGTTCGGCTACGGCACCGGCTACACCGACCGGCACCGCGGCGACGGGCAGGGGTCACACATGGGCTACTGAAAACTTTTTTCGCGCCGAAGTGGCTAAACGCGGGGCTTTTCGTACGTAGAGAGGTGGACCCCGACGAGAGGAAACCACCGATGGCACGGCGAGATCGACGCACACAGCGCACCGACGACGACAACCAGCTGTCTTTGGACTTCCTCTGGGGCAGCGCAGGAGACGATCAACAGAAGGAGCACGACGATGAGCGATCTGGAGTACGCGAGCCGAGCACGCAGCTACTACCGGGACTTTCTGCCGGGCAGGTATCAGCAGATCCCGAACCCGGAACACTTTTTCAGCGACCTCGGCCAGCGGATCGAGGACCAGGTACAGACCGCGGAGCGGGCGCTGGCGGGCCCGGACAGCCCCGGCGAGGGGTTCCTGGCGAAGGTGGGCCGGATGAACATGGCCCGGCTGCGGGCCGCGGAGTTGGTGATGGCGCAGGAGGTCCATTCGATTCCCCCGGAGACCGAGCAGGAGACCGAGCCCGACGAGGAGAGCGCGAAGACGACGGCGATGGTCGGTCTGCTCAACGACTGGCAGCAGGCGGTGTGGGAGATGAACGACGAAGCGGAGAACACCCCGACACCCCACCGGGGCTGACCTGGCATCCCGATCCCACCCAGCCCAGCGTCCCCAGCGGGGCGCACGCCCGGATCACCGCCAACATTGCGGCCATCCACACCCTGCGGACGGTGCAAACGGAGCAGCGGCCCGCGACCACACCGAGCAGGAACGCCTCGCCCGGTGGTCCTCCTGGGGTGCGGTACCCGGGGTGTTCGATGAGTCCAACACCGAGTTCACCACGCAGCGGGCGCAGCTGGCCGGACTGCTCAGCGAGCGGGAATTCAACGCCGCCTCCCGCACCACCATCAACGCCCACTACACCGACCCGGCCATCGTGGCCGCCATGTGGTCAGGGCTGCAGGCCCTGGGCTTCGACAGTGGTGCCGTGCTGGAGCCGGGCAGCGGGTCAGGCACCTTCCTCGGCCTGGCCCCCGCCACCGCCACCCTGACCGGGGTGGAGCTGGACCCAACAACCGCGGCGATCGCCGGCTACCTCTACCCCGAGACCACCATCCGTACGGAGTCCTTCGCCGATACCCGCCTGCCCGAGGCCCATTTCGATGCGGTCATCGGCAACGTGCCGTTCGCCAACGTGACCCTCACCGACCCGGTGCACAACCAGGGCCACCACTCCATGCACAACCACTTTATTTTGAAGTCACTCGCCCTGACCAAGCCCGGCGGCACGGTGATGGTGCTGACCAGCCGCTACACCATGGACGCCCAGAACCCCGCCGCCCGGCGCGAGATCGCCGGGCAGGCGCAGCTGCTCGGGGCGATCCGCCTGCCCACCGGGGCGCATCAACGCACCGCGGGCACCCAAGTGGTCACCGACCTGCTGGTGCTGCGCCGCCGCGACGGTACCGACACCGGCCCGGACGCCGACTGGGAACGCGCCGAGCCCATGGCCTCACTCGGCGGCGACGAGCCGCTGCGCATCAACCAGTACTTCCACGCGCACCCCCGTCAAATTCTGGGCACCCTGTCCGCGGACACCGGACGGTTCAGCACCCCCGACCTGCGCGTCACCCACGACGGGCCGCTCGGCCCGGCCCTGACCACTGCCCTGACCCCGGTGCTGGAGCAAGCCCGCCAGCGGGGACTGGCGCACAGCCCCCGAGAGCTGGACACCACCGAACGCCGCCTCGCTGCCCGCGTCGGTGGGGTCACCGACCGCATGGTCGGTCACATCACCGAGGACGGTGACGCCACGTTCACCGTCCGCACCCCCGAGGGCACCGACACCACCCTGGCTGTGCCCGGCACCCAGACCCGCGAACTGTCCCAGCTTCTCCGGCTGCGGGACACCGAAGTCGCACTGCTCACCGCGGAAGCCGCCACCGGGGAGAACACCGAGAACCTCGCGGGCCTGCGCCACACCCTCACCCGCGGCTATGACCGCTACACCGAGACGTACGGCCCGATCAATCGGGTCACCCGCCGCCGCACGGGGCGCACCGACCCCGCCACCGGGGAGGAGGTGATGGCCGAGATCGCGCCGCCGGTGATGCGCCTGTTCGGGTCGGACCCGTTCGCGGCCATGGTGCGGGCCCTGGAAACCTACGACGCCGCCACCGGCACCGCCACCAAAGCCGCGATCCACACCACCCGGGTCGTCGCCCCCCGCCGGGCCCGCCTCGGCGCGGACACCCCGGCCGATGCGGTCGCCATCTGCCTGGACACCCACGGCGCGCTGCATGGTGCGGAGATCGCCCGCCTGCTCGGCGTCGACGAGCCCGCCGCGCGGCAGGCGATGGGACAACTGGTCTATGACGACCCCGCCACCGGTGAGTTGGTCACCGCCGCCGACTACCTCTCCGGCAACGTCCGGACCAAACTCGCCGACGCCCGCGAAGCAGCCGCCACCGACGACCGCTTCGCGGTGAACGTGACCGCCCTGGCCGAGGTCATCCCCGAGGACCTGGGCCCCGGCGACATCGACGCCCGCCTCGGCGCGGCCTGGGTCGGCGCCGACGATGTGCAGACCTTCCTGCGGCACAACCTGGCCGATGCCACCATCAAGGTCACCCACAGCACCGGGTCGGACTGGACGGTCCGCGGCGGCAACGGGGGAGTGCTCAGCACCGAGGAATGGGGCACCGAGCGCAAACCAGCCCCGAGACTCACCCAGCACCTGCTCAAACAGCAAGACATCCGCATCTACGACGAAATGGAGGACGGCACCCGCATCTTCAACCCCACCGAAACCACCGCCGCCAACGACAAAGCCACCGCCCTCAACGACCGCTTCGCCGAATGGGTGTGGGAAGATCCCGCCCGCGCCGACCGGCTCGCCCGCGTCTACAACGACCGCTTCAACGCCCTGGTGCTGCGCTCCTACGACACCACCCACATGAGCCTGCCCGGCCTCGCGCAAACCTTCACCCCACACCCCCATCAGCTCGCCGCGGTCGCCCGCTGCATCGCCGAACCCAACACCGGACTGTTCCACGCGGTCGGAGCGGGCAAGACCGCGGAGATGGCCATGGCCGTGATGGAACTGCGGCGCCTGAGCATGGTCAACAAACCCGCCCTCGTGGTGCCCAACCACATGCTCCGCCAGTTCTCCACCGAGTTCCTGCAGCTCTACCCCCAAGCCAAGGTCCTGGCCGCGAGCATCGACCAGTTGGCTGGGGACAAACGCCGTGACTTCGTGGCCCAGGTCGCCACCGGCGACTGGGATGCGGTCATCATGACCCGCACCGCGTTCTCCCGGCTGCCCGTCACCAACGCCACCCGCCAGGCCTACCTGGACGCCGAAATCACCCCCATGCGCGAGGCCGCGGCCCGGTTGCGGGCCGAAGGAGAACCCACGGCCACGGTGAAACGGGTGGAAAACCAGATCCTCGCCGCCGAGGAACGCATCAAGTCCAAACTCGGCGGCCCGGTCGACCCCGGTATCACCTTCGAACAGACCGGTATTGACCTCCTCGTGGTCGACGAGCTGCACGACTACAAAAACCTGTTCACCCCATCGAACATTCGCGACGCCGCCATCACCGGCGCCGACCGGGCCAGCGACCTGCACCTGAAAGTGGACTACCTGCGCCACCGGCACGGCGGCCGCGCGCTGATCGGGGCCACCGCCACCCCGATCGCGAACTCCATCACCGAGGCCTACGTCATGCAGCGCTACCTGCGCCCCGATCTGCTCACCGAAGCGGGCATCGGCGACTTCGACACCTGGGCGGCCACGTTCGGGTCCACCGTCAGCGCCCTGGAAATGTCGCCGGACGGGGGCTCCTGGCGGATGAAGACCCGGTTCGCGAAGTTCCGCAACACCCCGGAGCTGCTGCGCATGTGGCATGTGGGTGCCGACGTGAAAACCGCGGAGGACCTCAACCTGCCCGTTCCGCAGCTGACCGCCCGCGACGACGGGCAGCGGGCACCGCAGACCATCGTCGTGGCCCCCAGCGATCAGGTCCGCGCCTACGTCGCCGAGTTGGGGGACCGCGCGGAGGCGGTCCGCAACGGGCTGGTGGAACCCCAAGAGGACAACATGCTGAGCATCACCAGCGATGGGCGGGCCGCGGCGCTGGACCTGCGCCTGATCCGCGCCCGCGAGGGCGGGGAGGTCATCGAGGTCGACCCGGCCGCACCCGGCAAGAGCGCCGCCGCCGCGGAGTGCATCGCCGGGATCTGGAAGGACAACGCGCACCGCACCTACCTCGCCCCCTCCGGGGCCGTGCACCCACGTCCGGGGGCGCTGCAACTGGTGTTCGCCGACCTGGGCACCCCCGGGGAGCACTGGAACGTCTACGACAACCTCAAGGCGGAGCTGACCGACCGCGGGGTACCCGCCGGGCAGGTGGCGTTCATCCACGACGCCCGCACCGACCGGGACAAGGAAGCCCTGTTCGAGGCCGCGCGCACCGGGCAAGTGCAAGTCCTCATCGGCTCCACCAAAAAGATGGGCGTCGGGA